>Ga0302127_10000871_pt1 | contig 17367 bp, 15 predicted proteins | sample CB4_SCM_MG_FD_204452 | JGI IMG/M metagenome (GOLD analysis project Ga0302127, IMG submission 204452) | Marine microbial communities from Western Arctic Ocean, Canada - CB4_SCM | ecosystem: Environmental > Aquatic > Marine > Oceanic | place: Canada: Western Arctic Ocean | collected 2017-09-24
ATTATTCGTGATACTGAAGGCCTTGTGGACTATTGCAGGTCCAGCGACTTTATTACCGACAAAATCGGGTGTGTCGGTTACTGCATGAGCGGGCAATTCGTCGTTGCAGCCGCTGGCAGCTTCCCCTCTGATATCAAAGCAGCTGCGTCGCTTTACGGCGTAAGAATTGTCACTGACAAGCCAGACTCACCGCACCTGCTTGCTAACAAGATCAACGCAGAACTCTATCTTGGGTTTGCTGAGCACGATTCCTACGTCGAAGACTTCGTGATTCCCGACCTTACAGCGGCACTGGATGCAAACAATGTAACCTATACGTTGGAAACTCATCCAGGCACTGAACACGGCTTCTGTTTTAAGCAGCGACCGTCCTATGACGAACCCGCAGCCAACAGAGTCTGGGACATTCTGTTTGATCTTTACAAACGAACACTGAACTAGCAGGTTATTTCTAGAGAATTTGCTGGCTACAACCTGAGTACTCCCTTGGCAATGACATTACGCTGAATCTCGTTAGAACCGCCGTAAATTGTCGAAGCACGTCCGAAGTTGTGATCGCTAACGGCAGTCACCGAATACTCGGGTCCGATGCACGTATCATCACTTTCGCCGCGAATCTGATAAATATCGAAAGGCATCGCGTAATATGCGACGGCTTTCACTCTGATCTCTTCTAGCATCTGCTGAAGCTCAGAGCCAAGAATTTTTAACGCCGACGCCTCGGCGCCGACAGTTTTACCACCGGACATTGCGCTTAATATCTTTGATTCGATGCCAGCGAGCGCCTCGAGTTTGATTTCAGCCTGGTTGATCTGGCGAATAAAAACATCATCTTGCGCCAATGTTTGGCCAGTATTATCAGGTTCCTGGCGGGAGATTTCTCGCAGTGCTTCTATGGCTCTTCTTGAGCTGGCAACACCGGCGATGCCCGCGCGCTCATGGCCTAATAGGAACTTGGCGTAAGTCCAGCCTTTGTTTTCCTCGCCGATGCGATTGCCGACAGGTACCTGGACATCGGTGAAGTACACCTCGTTTAAATGGTGCAATCCGTCAATAGAGACAATGGGTTTGACTTCGATGCCCGGAGAATTCATATCGATTAATAAAAACGAGATGCCTTGCTGCGGCTTGCATTCTTTATCCGTCCGAACCAACGCGAAAATCCAATCAGCCTTGTGGGCATTGGTGGTCCAGATTTTCTGGCCATTCACTACGTAGTTATCGCCATCTCGCACTGCGCTGGTTTTTAGTGACGCGAGATCGGACCCACTGCCAGGCTCGGAGTATCCCTGACACCACCATAAACTGCCGTCCATAATGCCTGGAAGGTGCTGTTTCTTTTGCTCATCCGTGCCAAAAGTATAAATAACCGGCCCCACCATACTGATACTAAAAGGCATGATCATTGGCGCGCCGGCCAGCGCATTCTCTTCATTAAAAATATGTTGCTGCATCAAGCTCCAATCGGTACCACCGTATTCTTTCGGCCAGCTTGGGGCAATCCAGTTCTGATCGAAAAGGGCTTTGTGCCACTCCTGCCCTATCGCTTTAGGTATTCCGAAGCCCAAAGCCGCCGCCTTACGCATTTCCGGAGTTAGATTGTTAGCGAGAAAATCACGAACTTCTGTTCGAAAAGAATTCAATTCAATAGAGATCATGTTGCTATTCCTTAGTCGACCACTTATTTCACCAATTTTGGGAGAATAGCAATAAATAAAGTCATTAACGATCTAAGAGGAACTCAATACCCGCCGTATCTGGCCGGAGCCACCGGATGGCTGGATCGCCACAAATTAGATTAACCAGAGGATAGATTGAGCAACCGCACTCGGGAGCGAAGTTGGGACAATGTACATCTCGATATACATCGCGATTGCCTGTCTGTTTACGTTAATTTCCGTAAAAATACTGACGGAGACCCATGGTACGGATTTGGATAATGCCGGTGCAGTGAAATGAGCAGGACCATCCAATTGTTCAGGTTTTGACGGATGCAGGTTGCGGGAAAACATTTTATATATAAAATGTAGAGTCCAGTCCTCACTGCAATCGCACTATGTGGAAGCCACACGAACGAATTAAATATACCGTTGTAGAAGACCAGTGGCCGACCGCTAAAGAGGTAGAGGCGAGCAGGTTATTCGGTCCCATTCAGATTGGCCCCATGAAACTTGGCTCGCGCACCTGGGTACCGGCGATGGTGCCGTGGAGGTCAAACGAGAATGGTGATGTCACAGAAGACGTACTGGCATGGTACGAACGATTCGCCCGCGGAAAACCCGGTGTGATCGTTGTAGAAGCAACTGGCATCCGTGATATACCCAGTGGCCCTTTGTTGCGCATCAGCAGCGATAAATACCTATCAGGGCTTACCAGACTGGTAGACACTATTAAAACAGCCAGCGATGGTGAAACTCGCGTTCTCATCCAGATTATCGACTTTCTTCAAATCCGTCGAAGACCGGATCCAACAAAGTATCTGAATCGGCATCTGATACTTAGGCCTGAACATTACGTCGCCTTATCCCTGCCTTTTGAAGTAGAAAACGAACTCGCAGTGCGTGCTGCATTGCGATCGCTTTCGCCCGAGGACCTGGAGTCTGTTCTTAACCAGAAAGAATGGGAAGATCTGCAATACGGTTATCGCGAGCGAATAACCGACACTCACCTGCCACATATCGCTCAACTACCGGAAATATTGCCACAGCTGTTTTCCGATGCGGCAATCAGAGCGGAAGCAGCAGGATTTGACGGTGTGGAGTTACATTATGCACACGCCTACACCATGGCTTCATTCCTCTCCGCAACCAATAACCGCACGGACGGATATGGCAACAGCCTTGAAGGCCGATTGCGTTTGCCCCTTGAGGTTTATAGAGCCGTTCGTGAAGCGTGCTCAAAAGACTTTGTTGTCGGGTGCCGGTTTTTGAGCGATGAAATTATTGACCAGGGTACACGCATTGAAGAGGCGTGCAGTATTGCCCGGGCGCTGGCAGATGCAGGAATGGATTTTCTTTCAGTTTCCAGAGGTGGCAAATTTGACGATGCTAAACAACCCAGAGTTGGGGGTGCCGTGTACCCATACACGGGACGTAGTGGTTACGAATGCATGCCTAGTTATATCTCGGATGCACAGGGCCCCTTCGGGCGAAATGTTGAACCTGTTTCCCTGATACGTGAATTTTTGCGCCAAAATGGGCTGAACACGCCGGTAGTTCTAGCGGGCGGGCAATACGGTTTCTACCAGGCTGAATCACTCCTAAAAGAGAACAAGGCAGACATAATAGGCTTCGCGCGCCAGGCGCTGGCGGATCCGGACTGGTTTTTAAAAGTAAAACTCGGCCTTGGCAATCAGGTGCGCTTGTGCAAATACACTAATTACTGTGAAGGTCTGGACCAGAAGCACAAGCAGGTTACCTGCGAACTGTGGGATCGGGAAAACCTGGACCAGCCTGGTATCAGTAAATCTCATGACGGAAAGCGTCGTTTGCTGGCACCCGTGTGGTCCCCGCCGGTAATTGAACCCGTTACAAAATAACCGGCCCTAACTCTGGATAGCGAGAGCTTCCTCGAACGCTACGTTATCGTCACCGGCAAAGGCCGCGTCCCGCAACTGCGCAAGTTCCGTTGCAGACGGCAAACTAGTATTGGTTTTTGAATCTGCCAAGTTTTGGACGCGTTGAATGATTTTCAACATTTGTTGAGTGGTGCGATACCGGGTATCCCCATATCCTTTGATCAACCGGCCACAGCTTGCAAGTTCAACTGCAGCTTCCTGGTCGTGCGCAGCCAAAACATGGACTGCTTCCAGCCAAAGGGCTATGAGCGTATGTTCGTGTTGATAACCCAAACTGCCACGACGAAATCTGCGCATTTTGGCCAGTATAGTAAGCAGGGCAAAAATGCTCACAGTGTCGGTCCGCAGCTTGCGTCCACCCATAAAAAAATTGATAAGGCCAAGCATTATGCGGCTATTAGAAATAGCGGATGCTAAACCAACGGGTAACATCGCACATACTTCCTCAACACGCGGTCTGAAAAATTCCGCGACATACAAAATTTGTTGGTCCTCTGCTCGTACTTCCTTCCGAATGGAATCACCACGTGCCACGCGGGTTTTCAATTGCGCAACTCGAGGAATATCTTCGTAACACATCCAAAGTGCCAAATACCTCGCAACATGACGGCTTAGCAGAAAATCGGAATTTCCATTGTCCAGTCTGGCAATGCCCTCCAGGTGATCCAGGTATTGTCGGGCATAATCAATATCCTGATAGTCCACCAGTTTAGTAATGCCGTGATAGAGAATTTCGTGTAAACACGGCTCATACGCCCTGGCAAGCGTAAAGAGCGCTTTACCCTGGTCTGTTTTGGCATCCGGAAATACAAAATCTGCATCTGATTGTGCTGGATCAAAACTTTCAACTACTGAGGCCGGTTTACCAGCGCGCTCGAAACTTGCATTAAAGGCAGACAGGTTACTCTCTACGGATTTTCCGCTTTCACGAATCGCCAGCTCGTAACTTGCCCTATCAAAGGGCAAGGTGTCAGAGGCCGCCAGCGCTCCAAGCATAACGGAGCTGATAACTGACTGATGCGCACTAGCCAGTTGCTCCATATCGTAGTGGATAAATCGCTTTGCGTACCGGTCCGCCAGACCAAGCAATGCAGTTGCATCAATTGATCCATCTCCCACATCGGATTTTTCACTAATGCCATACACCCGATGGCTGGAAGATATAAGGGTAGTTTTGTCTTTGCTTACAAAACCTCGTTCAATCATCCGCCCTGCTTCGGCAATTTCCGAAGTAATAGTGATATCTATGTCTCCCTGAGCAGGGAAAAGGGACAACACGGGCTGTTCGTTTCCGGCTACTGCACGCGGGTACAATTCCAAATAGTAAATTGTCGCACCGGTACGCTGTGCAACGCCCGCAAGAGAAGTGGTCTGGCACAACCAGTTATTAGCTTCGGCTACGTCGATGACCCAATTGGTAAACACACCACCGCCTTCACCCCCAAGCGCTGCAGCTACCATTTTTATGGGTTTTACAGCATTGCTCACAGGGAATTCGCGGCTAATTGGTCGTCCTGCATCCAGGAAATTACCCGTCGTCGTACTCTGGCTATAAAGCGGTCCCAGGCACTGGGGTTGTATATTAGATCCACCCGTGAAAAAGACGGACAAAGCACCGCCGAATGGACATTCTCTCCACACACCCCACACCCAACACAACTGTTATCGACATAACTCACCGGGTCTTCACGCAGCGGGTCGGGGTTTGGCTTTATCGTTAGTGATGGGCAACCTGATAATCTTATGCAGGCATGGTCACCGGTACAGGTTTCACTATCGATAACGAACCTTGAACGCACAGTACGGCGTCCGTCATTTATAGATTTTTTGATCAGTGGTTTTATCCGGCGCTGCCGGTTCAACATACACTCCCCTTCGGCAATAATCACCTTAAGCCCGGGTTCCCCGGTGGTCAAAGCCTCGCGCAGTGTAGCTTTCATTTTATCTATGCTGTACGTGCTAACAGTTCTAATCCATTTTACCCCAGCGCCACGACAGGCTTCATCGATAGACTGCTGATCCAGCCTGCTGGCTTTGTCAGTATCCATTGTCGTGGCTATCAGACGATTGGGTTGCACCAGCGAAGGGATATCCTGACCACCGGTGGCTGCAGCATATCCATTATTTACGATTATCAGCACGCCATCGTGTTTATTAAAAACAGCACTGGTAACGCCACTGGTCAATCCATTGTGCCAAAAGCCACCGTCACCCATGATGCTGATAGCCTTGTGGGGCAGCGCAGTGCGGATGCTGGATGAACTGGCCAACGACAAGCCATAACCCATAATGGTATTGCCCAGATTAAAGGGTGCAAGAGTCGCAAAAGAGTGACAACCAATGTCGGAGGAGATATGAAACTCTCCCAGGTCTTTCTGTACCTGTTTAATCGCAGAAAACATTGGGCGCTCTGGACATCCGGTACACAGTCCCGATGGTCTGGGAGGAACATTTTCGGCTAATAACTGGCTATCTTCCGCGACGAGCACTTTTTGGAAACCGCGCACTTCTGCACTTGTTAGCCGCAGATTCAGCCCCTCGACGGGAAACCGCTCCAAAAATTCCGTAATGCCAAGTAGGGTTATTTGACCAGTATATTCACCGGCACTTGGCAATATTTCCTTACCATATAGTCGCGTATCGATATCGGCCTTGCGAAGAATACTAAACATACTATGTTCAATGTATTCCGGTTGGCCCTCCTCGATGAGCAGCACTTGTTTCTTACTCTCGCAAAAGCGAATCACTTCTTCCGGTATAAGCGGATACGCTACGTTCAGCACATAAATCGGTACATCCGTATTACCAAAACAATCAGCCAGACCCTGACGCTCCAGGGCGCGGATCACCGTGTTATAACTACCGCCGCACGTTATAATTCCCACTTCATCATACTTACCGGGAAAGAACTCGTTCAGAACATTGTCACTGATATATTGAACGGCTGCAGGCCAGCGGCTTGCTACTTTTTCCTGCTCTTGTTCGTATACATTGGGCGGCAGAATGATTTTTTCCGCCTCCCTTTTCGGTTGCACCTTGTTTAGGCTGCTATAAGTCGGAGCAACATTGTCTCCTGCAGTAAATTCACCCGTCACGTGGCACTCACGAATTCGCATCATGTAGAACACAGGTGTAGAGCTCGCTTCAGAAAGGCGAAAACCCTGTTCCACCATAGCCACCATACTGGTGAGGTTGGGTCTGGGATCCAGCAGCCACATCTGGGCTTTCATGGCAAAAGCATATGTTCGCTCCTGCATAATGCTCGAGCCTTCACCGTAGTCTTCTCCAACGATGACCATTGCCCCACCCGTGACCCCCGAAGACGCCAGATTCGAAAGGGCGTCGGAAGCCACATTGGTACCGACAACCGATTTCCAGGTAACAGCTCCCCTTAGTGGGTAGTTGATGGACGCACTTAACATTGCAGCGGCAGTAGCTTCGCTACCACTGGACTCAAAATGTACGCCAAGCTCCTCGAGTATGTCCTTGGCATCATTCAGGACATCCATCAGGTGGGAAATTGGGGAGCCCTGATACCCGCCAACATAGGATACTCCGGACTGCAAAAGCGCCTTGGTTACGGCTAGTATTCCTTCTCCCTTGAACACATCGCCCTGACCTGCTCGAAGTTTTAAAACCTCGGACTTAAATGAGCGTTCTGCCATGGGTCAGGCGCCTCTTACTCAGGAAGCTACCAGTGCAAGTACACGAGTAGGGCTTCCGGAGCCTTCTTTTATTTTAAGGGGTGGTGCGATTATTACCGCGCCTTTAGGTGGTAGTAAATCCAGGTTACACAATCCGGCAAGTCCGCATTTATTGGCTCCATGCAGCAAATTATGACAGGGAAACATGGGCTCCTGCCCGGCTGCCTGCCCTCCGTCGGTACCCACTGTTTCAACACCAATGCCACAAACATCACGCTCGGTTGTCAAAAAGGTTACTGCTTCAGGTTCCCAACCGGGCGTATGGGCACCATCTTCAGCCATGTTCAGGTAAGCCTCATTACTGGTCTTCTTTGACCAGTCGGTGCGATACAAAAGCCACGAACCCGCTTCTATTTCACCATGCTGTGCCTCCCAGGCCTTAATAAAGTCCACCGATATAAGAAAATCAGGGTTTGCTGCAGATTCGGCTGCCGCGTTCATGACACACGCTGGTGCGATAAATCGCTCAGCTGGCAGTGTGTCAGTCGCATGCTCTTCAAAATTCTGGCCTGAAACCCAATGAATAGGCGCATCGAAATGGGTGCCCGTGTGTTCTCCACACTTAAAGTTATTCCAGTACCAGGCCGGACCCCTGTCGTCGTAACGTGAAATTTCTTCAATATGAAAGGGCCATGACACACCCCAGCCAAACTCCTTCGGCAATTGGAGGGTAGGAGTGCTCGGTTGCAGGGTGGTACTTAAATCAACTACTTTGATACCCCCTCCGGCAAGACCCTGTGCAAGCGCCATCAATGTTTCGGTACTCATACTTTTCTCCCTTATCTGTAATGTCCTTCACTATGTGTTAGATTATACTTTAAGCCTAAAATATAATCTAGATATCTTCCCCCAACACTATGCTGGAGAAAGCAATGCATCAAACCCTGTTCCCACAAGGGTGGGCAAGGCCCAAAGGATATGCAAACGGTATTCTTGCCAAGCCGGGCGCGCAAATATTTGTCGGTGGCCAGATAGGCTGGAATGACCAATGTGTTTTCGAAAGCGATGATTTTGTAGACCAGGTGAAGCAGACGCTTTCCAATATTATTGTTGTGCTTGCTGAAGCTGGAGCAGGCCCGGAACACATTGTTCGCATGACCTGGTATATAACCAACAAGCAGGAGTATGTCGACAATGTAGCCGCTATGGGTGCAGCTTATCGCTCGGTAATGGGTAGAAATTTTCCTGCAATGAGTGTCGTTCAGGTAGTGGCCCTGGTTGAAGATCGTGCAAAAGTAGAAATTGAAGTAACCGCAGTAGTATAGGGCTTACCTTAGGCCCGGGACGGAATAATTAACAACAGACACCAGCCACCTACCTGGCAAGCCAGTGCTGACACCAGAACAAGCCCGCCTATAAAAGACCCTTCAGATGAATACTTCATCCCTAGATTCAGCGCAATCGTAAACATAAACGCAAAACCCATGCCGCTGCTGGTAACAAATAGCATCCCCATAAGAATCACCGCTATTGGGCGTAATCCGGGCTTCAGGGGTGTATGTGCGAACCCGGAATCTGGCTCTGTAGGAGCAGGTCCCTGATATGGAAGCATCAGCACGGTAAAGGCCAGGGCCGCTAGCCCCGCAAACAAATAGCCACCTTGCAGGCCGTAAAGCCCTGCAGCCGTGCCTACACCAGCAATCATGAATGACATCAAAAAGACACCACTCATGTTTACAAAACCAAATTTTTGATCCGGAGTTTGGCTGCTGGCAACTATTCTGGAAGTCGCGCCCATCAATACACCCACGGCAATTCCACCTGCAAAATTGCGCCACCAGCAATGGCAACAGAAGCTCAAAATAGAACGCACTGAACATTTCTACCAGTACCAGCAAACCACCAAATAGAATGACCAGCTGACGCGGGCTGAAGAGTGGTAGAAGCGGTTCAGGCTGACTAAAAATCGCTGGTGTGTTTTTGATTAGTTATATTCCCGCTCATCCAGGAAGGAAGGCCAAGCCATTTTTGTTGCACGGCATAAATTAAAAGTACTTGAAACTGGGTTCAACTGGGCTTAGCATCAAGCAGACACTTTAGGCCTAAAGTATTATGAGCGACGACCAAATGACCGACAAAATGGCCGCTCAAAACAGGCGCGTGAATTAATATGAGTTCCAGACGCACCTTTATCAAACAATCAGGCGTGGCACTATCCTACATACTGGGAGGTGCCCACGTAGTGATGACCCCTGCCGCTGCTCGTGAACGAGAAATTGCGCTGCAGGTATTTTCAAAAACCGAAGTGCTTACCCTTGAAGCATTGGCAGATGCAATTGTGCCTGGCGCTCAGAAAGCCGGCATATGCCACTTTCTGGATCACCATTTGGCGCAGGCCGCGGAAGATTGTCTCCTGATGATTAAATATATGGGGCTAGCCAACGAGGCTTATCCCGACTTCTATCAAGCCGGGATTGAAAATGCCCGGATACATGCCTTTAATCGGTTTGGCAAAACCTGGGCTGAACTCAATCCTACCGATTCGACTATTTTGCTGGACGAGATGGCAAACGATAGAATCGCCACGTGGAAAGGCGCACCCGCATCGTTTTTCTTTTTTGTACTGCGCTCGGACGCAGCCGATCTGGTTTACGGTACTGAGGAAGGTTTTGCCAAAATTGGTGTTCCTTACGCGGCACATATCGCACCGAAAAGTAGCTGGTAAGCTGTGAAAAAAATATCAAGCCTACACAAAGTAGACACTCTCATCGTAGGTGCGGGAGCTTCAGGCTGTCTGGTTGCTGCGAAGTCAGCCAGGGCTGGGCAAAATGTCCTGATTCTGGAAGCGGGCCCGGAACGAAAACTCGAGGACTTATTCAGCTCCCAGATCTGGGCACGTAAACTTAAGTGGGGCGGAGCACATGTTGAGGAAGAAGGAAACCTGAAGATTGGCCATGCCTTCAATTCAGGATACGGAACCGGTGGCAGCGCCCTGCACCATTTTGCAGTCTGGCCACGCCTGCATGCCAATGATTTTAAAGTACGAGACACATACGGAGTAGGGCTGGACTGGCCATTCGAATACGCGGAACTCCAACCGTACTATGATCGTATACAAAAAGAGATTGGTATAAGCGGAGATGCCAGCCAGGAAACCTGGAGACCTCCGGGGGACGCATATCCAATGCCCGCACTCCCGGTGTTTCCTCAGGGAAAAATCATCGCCAGAGGCTTTTCGGCGCGCGGCATGCAGACTGCACCAATCCCCCTGGCAATTAACAGTGTGCCCGGAAATCAGCGACCCGCCTGCCTGTTTGATGGCTGGTGTGATGCAGGTTGCCCGACAGGTGCACTGGCTAATCCCCTTGTTACCTATCTGCCACAGGCATTAAAAGCAGGTTGCGAGATTCGGCACAATGCTACTGTCACAAAAATACTGCACAACAAACCGGCCACAGCGGTAATCGGAGTCGAATATGTGACGCGTGACGGGAGCGTGCATCAGGTGCTTGCTGACACAGTCGTGCTTGCTGCCTTTGCGGTGCAAAATGCCAGGTTGTTACTTGCATCTCGCACTGACAAATTCCCTGATGGCCTGGCAAACGAGCATGGCCTTGTGGGCCGCTATCTTATGACCCACCTTTCAACATCAATCTATGGATTGTTTAAAGAAGAGACCAGTCCCCATCTGGGACCTACAGGTGGGCAGCTTATTAACCAGGACAATTACGCCAACAAACAAAGAGAAAACGGTGCGTTCGGATCCTGGCAATGGCTAATTGCCAATGCACTCAAACCCAACGATTTATTGGGAATCGTCAATACACGACCTGATATTTACGGCGCCGCGTTGCACCCATTTATGACCAGGGCAGCCAGGCACATGGGCAACATGGTAAATATTGGGGAGGACATCGCTCAGTTTGAAAACCGCGTATCACTCAGTAAAACACTGGATGCATACAACATGCCCCTGGCCCACACCGTCCACAACGTTGGACCAGAAGGTGATGCTATGAACATGCTTGCTGTAGAGGAAGGTCTGGACGTATTCAAGGCGGCCGGTGCGGTGGAAGCCTGGCAGGGTCCCCGTTTCGGTATGCATCTACTTGGTGGTACGGTAATGGGTAGCAATCCCAAAAATTCTGTTACAGACAGTTATGGGCGCTGCCACACACTTGATAATTTATATGTCGTGGGCCCCGGAGTATTCCCCAGTAGCGGCGCTGTAAATCCAACGTTTACCATACATGCGCTTGCTTTACGTACCATAGAACACCTGCTGAAAGCTGGATAAATTATTGCTTGCTAGTTACCTTCGAAAACCGGCTTTTCCTTGTTCACGAATGCATCGTAGGCGCGCACAAAATCTTCGGTTTGCATACATATTGCCTGCGCCTGAGCTTCAGCTTCAATGGCCTGGTCTACGCCCATATTCCATTCGTACTGTAACTGGTTTTTTGTTATGCCATTTGCAAAGGTAGGCCCGCTGGCTATGCGCTGAGCCATTTTTGTAGCATCACTCAACGGCGCATCACTTAGACCATTATAGAAACCCCACCGTTCTCCTTCTTCGGCATTCATGGCGCGGCCGGTATATAACAATTCACTGGTACGTCCCTGACCTATGAGTCGAGGTAAAATTGCACATGCGCCCATGTCACAACCCGCCAGACCGACACGGTTGAAAAGAAACGCTACCTTTGCCTCGGGCGTTGCATAGCGCAAATCGCTACTCATCGCGATAATGGCGCCGGCACCCGCGCATATACCCTCTATTGCACTGATAACCGGTTGAGGGCACGCTCGCATCGCCTTTACCAGATCTCCGGTCATACGGGTAAATTGCATTAGCTCTTTCATCGACATTTTTGTCAGGGGGCCAATAATTTCATGTACGTCACCCCCGGAGCAGAAATTACCTCCAGCCCCATGTATCACTACACAAAAAATATCATCGGCATAAACCAGGGCCCGAAAAAGATCACGCAGTTCGGCATACGATTCAAAGGTAAGCGGGTTTTTTCGTTCCGGTCGATTCAGCGTGATACTAGCTACGCCCTCACTGGCCTCCCACAAAAAGTGCTTTGCTGAATAGTTGCTTAACTGTGTTGTTTGCATGTACTTCTCCTGAAATATGAAAGCACGGCTTACATAACCTCGCCGCCGCTTACTGAAATTGCCTGGCCAGTAATTGAGCTACTTTCCTCTGCACACAACCAGAGCACAGCGTTGGCTACTTCCTCTGGAAGCACCAGCCTTGCCTGTGGATTTACACTGGTAAATTCAGCGAGCGCCTCGGCTTCGCTACGTCCCGTTTTGTCCTGAATGCTGGCGACAGAAGAACGAATAATCTCGGTATCGGTAAATCCCGGACACACTGCATTAACCGTGATGCCCTGTCGGGCAGTTTCCAGAGCCAGCGCCCGGCTTAAACCCAGCACACCGTGTTTTGCAGCACAATATGCACTCACATAGGCATAACCGCGCTGCGCAGCGGTACTGGCAATATTAATGATGCGGCCAAATTTTTTCTCTCGCATGCCGGACAGCACGGCTTGAGTACAGTGAAATACACCATGTAAGTTTACCTCAAATACTGAATTCCACTCTTCAAAGGTCAATTTGTGGAACGGTGCACTAGGGGCAATACCGGCATTGTTGACCAGCACGTCTACTAATCCAAAACCCTCGGCATCCGCCGCCAGAGCAAAGGCCTGCTGCACACTTTTTTCGTTGCTAACATCACAGACAATAGTCTGTACTAAATCGGGTTTGCCCAGTTTGTCCGCAGTGCGCTCGAGAACATCCTTACGTCTACCCATCAGCGTGACAGGAATACTATTGTTCACCAATAACTGCGTTATGGCAGCACCTATTCCGGTGCCCGCACCAGTTACCACTGCATGAGAAAGTTTTTTCATAGTCTGTACAACTCTAGTTTACAGGTGCCTTTGGATCAGCCAGTGTCGCTTCTGCTTCCCGCTGGAGATTAATGTGCAACTGCCGATAGCCCATAAAGTATTGCTTCTGTTCAGAAACGCCAAGCCCTGTATACCCCATTTGAGCGGCGGCCCGCATAGTCCAGTTGGGGTCTGCCAAATGCGGTCGGGCGAGACACACCAAGTCTGCACGTCCCGCGGCAATAATACTGTTCACATGGTCCGCTTCATAGATGTTTCCAACTGCCAATGTCGCAATACCCAACACGTTACGAATCTGGTCTGACAGTGGTGTCTGAAACATTCGACCTGGCCTTGGCCGGGATTCGTGGGAGGTTTGTCCGCTGGACACATCGATTATATCCGCGCCTGCGGCGTGGAAAGCCCGTGCAATTTCCACCGCCTCGTCTTCTACAATACCCGCATCTCCCATCCAGTCGTGGGCAGAAATGCGTACCGACATCGGTTTGCTCGCGGGCCACGCTGCGCGCATAGCGCTAAAAACTTCTAATGGAAAACGTAGCCGATTTTCAAGACTACCACCGTACTCATCCGTACGGTGATTTAGAATTGGGGTTATGAATGAAGCAATGAGATAGCCGTGGGCTGCATGAAGTTCCAACATATCAAATTCAGCACGGTCCGCCCTACGCGTTGCGGCCACGAACTGATCTTTGATGCCGTCCATGCCATCACGGTCCAGCTGCATAGGCGTATCACTATAATGGTCGTAAGCCAGCGGGCTGGCAGAAACCAGTGGCCATCTATCTTCAGGGTCCAGAGGGTCATCCAGGCGATCAGGATGCCATTCCCACGGAACTTTGGTCGCACCCTTGGCCCCGGCATGACCTAATTGCATAACAAATTTGGCCCGGGTGTGGGCGTGCACAAATTGGCTGATCTTTAACCATGCCGCTTCCTGTTCATCGTTCCAGATTCCAGCGCAACCGGGGGTGATTCGGGCATCACTTGATATATCGGTCATTTCGGTGAACACCAGGCCGGCGCCCCCCTTCGCGAGGCTTCCATAATGCACCAGGTGCCAATCGGAGGGTAAACCGTCTTCAGCACTGTACATCGACATGGGAGATACCACCACGCGATTTATGAGTGGCATGTTTCCAATCTTGTAGGGTAAAAACATGGGAGGCATTGCTTCTTCACATTCCACACCCCGCGCTTTTTGAGCAAGATGTTTTTCCATCTCCTCAAGCCACGTCTTGTCTCGCAATCGCAGGTTTTCATGGCTGACTCTCTGGCTGCGTGTCAGCAATGAGTAGTAAAACTGTTTCGCATCAAAGGCATTGAGGTAACGGGGCGTGTTTTCAAACCAGATCATCGCATTCTGTGCGGCATTTTGAAGCCGCAAAGCTTCTACTTCGCGCTCATCCTGATAAGCCTTTAAGGCCTCACCCATAGGAAGATCACTGTTTACGTGTTGCGCCAGCGTTATGGCATCTTCCAGACCCAGTTTGGTACCCGATCCTATCGCGAAATGAGCGGTATGTGCTGCATCCCCAATAAGAACAACACGGTCATCCTTGACCCATTGTCGGCACAGCACTGAAGGAAAATTGATCCAGGCAGAGCCTCGCACATGTGCTGAATTAGTCATGAGTTCATGACCATCCAGATAGGCTGAAAATATTTTGCGACAGGTTTCTGCGCTCTCGGTATGTGACATTTTGTCAAATCCCAGGGCGTCGTATACATCCGGATTACATTCAACGATGAACGTGGATGTGGTCTCATCAAACTGATAGGCGTGCGCCCATATCCAACCGGCAGCAGTCTCCTCAAATATAAAGGTGAAGGCATCCCGAAAAGTCTGGTGTGTACCCAGCCACACGAACTTGTTAGGTCGCACATCAATATCACATTCAAATTCATCGAGATGTGCATTTCGTATCTTGGAATTCAGACCATCGGCCACTACCACCAAATCGGCATCGGCAAATCGATCGTCAATATCACTGGCTTCGAATTCGCTTTCAAAATGCAAAGCCACTCCTAGCTCTGCGGCACGGCTGTGAAGAATTTCCAGCATTCGTCTTCGACCCAGGCCAATAAAACCATGGCCGTCTGATCGTTCGAGTTTTCCGGATACGAAACAATCGATCATGTCCCAGTGGATAAATTCTGCGTTAATGGCGCTCGCGCTTGCCGGGTCAACTGCCTGCAAATTTTCCATCGTCTGATCTGAAAACACCACACCCCAGCCAAACGTATCATTGGCTTTGTTACGTTCATATACAGCAACTTCGTGGGATGCGTTTTTCAGTTTCATCGCTATCGCAAGGTACAGACCGGCCGGTCCGCCACCAAGACACACAATTTTCATGCAAATCTCCAGCAATCAGGCTATTAAAAGTGCAGTCAACTAACACCAAATAGTTTAGGCTTAAAGTTTCCCGGGTGAGTATAACCCAGATATTTTAGATATAAAATATTATTCAGGATTAGCCATGACAAGTAACAAAAATACAGGTGCGTCTTCTGACCTTGAAACCAGGCTTATTGAGCAGGATCACCATTCCATCAAGCTCTGGCTGCGCTTACTGACGTGTTCGAGCTTGATAGAACGAAAATTGAGAACAGCGCTCAGGGAAGAATTTAACACCACACTACCGCGTTTTGATTTTTTGGCACAGCTTGATCGTGTACCTGAAGGGCTGTCCATGGGTGAACTATCCAATCGAATGATGGTGTCTGGCGGTAATGTTTCTGGTATAGCCGGCCAGCTGGTCAAGGAAGGGCTTATCAGCAGGCGAGCTGTGCCGGAAAACCGGCGTACCTTTATTGTGAAACTAAGCCCGAAAGGACGACGGTTTTTCCAGAAAATGGCTGTTCGTCATGAACAATGGGTTATTTCTCTACTGGGAGAGCTCAGCATGGAAGACGTAAAGCAAACTATGGGTCTGCTGGGTAAGGTTAAAGCCACACTCGAGCAAAACTAGGTTTAGCCGCTACTGGCTTCATCCAGCGTTGGAGCACCCAACATCTCACGAATTCGATTGGGTATGGCTATGGCTTTAAGTTCTCCATTGTCCTGAATCTCTGCATACACTCTGGTAGCGGTTCCCTGGGTAACCAGGCTTGAATCGCTCAAATGGTTCGCGGTGCATTCCCACGTAAGTGTAGAATTGGAAATATCCGCCAATTTCAATCGCGTTAATATGCGATCGCCATACGCTGCTGGGCCGACAAATTCGAACTGTATGCGTCCCATAACAAACGCCGTCCGGTCTTTTTCAATCATCTCTTTTACCGGGTACCCGGATTGCGCAAAAAACTCGTGTTCCGCGTCGTTAAACCACGCAAGCATTCGAGGAAAATAAACCAGACCAAAGGGATCGGACTCTCCCCATTCAACAGTTATTTCTCGGGTATATACGAGCATAATTATTACAAACCTGTATCAGCAGAAATCCGGGAAATAACCCGGACCTTAGTATGTTTACGAACTCATTAAGATATAGTTATTTGGTAACAGGTTCAACTGAGCAACAAAGGGGCGACGATCTGGTAAGCCAGCAAGCTGGCTTTTCACTACATGCCGGTATCGCCTGCAAGTCACATCAGAGAAAGAAACTTGAACGTTTGTGCCGGTATATCATTCGGGCTGCGCTCATTCGGGCCGCGCTCGGCTAGTGTCTGAATTCGATGGCTAAACCGAACCCATTTCTCGCTCTATTCGCCGCTGCGATGGCCCTCCCGGCTTTTGCGGCACTACAGCCTGTTGAAACGATTGTCGGTATTAAAGCAACATCCTATAAAGACTGTGGTAGTTCCGCCAGCTCTCAAATTGAAGTCGAAACTTATCAGACGCCAAAACAAATCCTGTCTCTTGTGCACATTTTATTTCAGATAACAGCGCAGGATTTAATTCAGCCTCGAACTTTCGTCTATAAGCAATTTGCCGGACGTTTTGTGTAGCGCCCAGGTTTATTCGGTGGGAGATTTTAACAGGGATATTCAGCCAACATCCTGAATATCAAACTAACATCCGTTGCCTTCGTTTCGTGAGCAATAAAAACGGCCTTGCAGATAATGGTTGTGCACTGCCAGGTTGTGAGGCGACGCGCTGAAAACCCCTCGGCAGACTCAACGTTGACGACGCTTGCACCGTAGTCGGGCGGTCTTAGAGTCCGAGGTGGAAGATTAAAAACTTCACTACACGAACCCGTTAACATCTGGCAGGGAC
>Ga0302127_10000874_pt1 | contig 17324 bp, 16 predicted proteins | sample CB4_SCM_MG_FD_204452 | JGI IMG/M metagenome (GOLD analysis project Ga0302127, IMG submission 204452) | Marine microbial communities from Western Arctic Ocean, Canada - CB4_SCM | ecosystem: Environmental > Aquatic > Marine > Oceanic | place: Canada: Western Arctic Ocean | collected 2017-09-24
TGATACACCCACTCCCGCTGTCGCACGCGCCGCGGCGACCCATGGCATCGCGGGCGTGATGGTGTCGGCCTCACACAACCCGTACCACGACAACGGGATCAAGTTCTTCGCTCCGGGCGGGCGCAAGCTCACCGATGTCCAACAAGAGCTGTTCGAATTCAGGTTGGGCGAGCTGGGTGATCTCGCTCCTGTACCTAACGTGGATGTCATCGATCGGCCGGCGTTGCTCACCGAGTACATCGATTCGGTGGTGTCGAGCATCGACGGGCGATCGCTGGACGGGCTACGAATTGGCGTCGACTGTGCCAACGGCTCGGCGTCCGGCGTGGCGCCTGATGTTCTTGCCGGTCTTGGGGCGGAATTGGTGACGATTCATGGCCAACCCAACGGCCGAAACATCAATGACCACAGCGGCTCGACAGACATGAAGCGCCTGCAAGCACTCGTGGCTGATGGAAACTCCGAGATCGGGATCGCGTTTGATGGCGACGCCGACCGAGTCCTCGGGGTGGACGCCGACGGCGGATTCATCGACGGCGACCAACTGATCGGCATCTGTGCCATCGATCGTCATCGGCGGTCGCTGCTGACGGGTGCCACTGTCGCCGTCACGGTGATGACCAACCTTGGCTTTCACCAGGGGATGGACCGCCAGGGCATCCACGTCCACCAGACGTTGGTGGGCGATCGCCATGTTCTGCGGGCGCTCGAGGACAACGCGTGGTCGCTTGGCGGCGAACAATCAGGCCATGTGATCTTCGCAGACTTCGCAACGACGGGTGATGGGCTGCTGACTGCAGTACAACTTCTCGATACTGTCGCGCGCAGCGGGCGGACGTTGGCTGATCTTGCAGACGAAGCCATGACCCGCTTGCCCCAGCGTTTGCGTAACGTTGAGGTGTCCGGGTCGGCGAGCGATGCAATGGAGTGGCTTTCCAACGACATCGCCCGCGTGGCCGAAACGTTGGGAGACACGGGCCGTCTGTTGGTCCGGCCATCGGGGACCGAGCCTCTCATTCGCGTGATGGCCGAGGCGCCAACACAGGCCGACGCCGACCGAGCGGTGGACGACTTGGTGACGGTGCTTCACCGGCGTTCGTAGGAACGCAGCCGCCCAGTTTCGCTTGGGTAACAAATCGTGCCTGATCAGACCCACCGGAACCAAAACCCGGCTTCGGGCGTGTACCTGAGGCGCCCGTGTTGCTGCGGTGTCGCGCCGACCACCCCAACTGAACTTCTAGACTTGACTATTGCGCAGCTCGACCTTGCGGCGAAGGGAATCCATCTGTGTGCGGAATCATTGCGATCGTTCGACGGCGGGCGACGCGTTCTGTTCCGTCGAGTACCGAGGTGCTATCGGGGTTGCCGGCTTTGTTGGCATCGTTGCCCGCAGATGCCGCCGCGTTGGGCCATCTTGCTGACCAGTACGAGGCCCTCAACGCAATGTTGTCGGGAGTCCCGGGGGTCACCTGTCTTATGAGCGACGCTGCGCTCATCGCGAATTTGACCCACCACACCGACGCGCTCGAGGCCGGGATAGCCGAACTCGAACTCCTCCTCGAAGCGGGTGTCGCCGGCATCGAACTCGAGGGCATCAACGCCTCGTTGCTCCGACTGAAAGATGCCGGATGGGCGATCGGGCGCGATCGGTTGCGGACAGCGCTCGCCGTGGCCGACATGTGCCAAGAGGGGATCACCGTTGGGTCGGTCGAGGCGTTTACCTCGGTGCAAGAGGCTCTGTCAGCCATCGATCGTCTTGAGGTTCGTGGTCGGGACTCGGCTGGTCTTCATCTGCTCGTGCGGGCCTATGATTTGGATCTTGACTCACCCGATATTCAACGCCAGATCGCAGCTCGTGGCTCGGACCCGTTGTTCGGTTCGGGTTCGGTCCGGATTGCCAGCGGTCACCTGAGTTTCGTCTACAAGGCCGCAGCGGAGATCGGCGAACTGGGAGACAACACGCGAGCACTACGTGCCGCGATCACCGCAGACGATCTCCTCCGCCGAGCTTTGGTCAACGATGAGGCAAGCGTCACGGTGCTTGGCCACACGAGATGGGCCAGCGTGGGCATTATCAGCGAACCCAATGCGCACCCGCTCAACTCCGAACTCACCGACGATGCATCGTGGCCCTACGTCACCGCGGCCCTGAACGGTGATGTCGACAACTTTGCCGACATTCGTTCCGCTGAGGGTTTGTCGATCGCTCCGACCATCAGCACCGACGCGAAGGTCATCCCGACGCTGATGGCAAAACACCTCGATGCGATCGACGAGCGGTCCGAACTCTCCGGGGTCGACGAGTCCTTCCGCCGGACGGTGGCTGCGCTCGAAGGCTCGGTCGCGATCGCCGCCAGCACCGCGCTGACACCCAATCGCCTACAGCTCGCGCTCCGGGGCAGCGGCCAGGCTTTGTATGTCGGCCTAGCCGAGGACGCGTTCGTGGTCGCGAGCGAGCCATATGGCGTGGTCGAACTCACCAATGAATACGTCCGGATGGACGGCGAGACGCCCGGTGACCTCGACAACCCCACGGCGAGCCGCGGCCAGATCATCTCGCTCGATGGAACGTCAGCCGGCGACCTCGGGGGCATCCGTCGAGTTGCCTACGACGGCACCGTCCTGCCGGTCACCAGCGATGACGTGGTCCATGCCGAGATCACCACTCGTGACATCGACCGTGGCGCCTACCCCCACTTCTTGTTGAAGGAGATCTCCGAAGCCCCGCAATCGTTCCGCAAGACTCTCCGCGGCAAGATCATCGATGAGGGTGATGAGTTGGCGGTTCGCCTTGCCGAGTCCAGCCTTCCCGAGATCATTCGCGAGAAGCTCCGGAGCGGGACAATCCGCCAGGTGCTCGTCATTGGCCAGGGCACCGCTGCTGTGGCTGGTCAGAGCCTGGCACTGATTCTGTGGCGCGAGCTTGCTGGGGCGATAGAGGTCGATGCACTGCCCGCGACTGAGCTCTCCGGTTTCCGTCTGCGTTCGGACATGAGCGATGTGCTCATCATCGCGATCAGCCAGTCGGGCACCACCACCGACACGAACCGTACGGTCGATCTGGTCCGAGGGCGCGGAGCGTCGGTCATCTCCATTGTCAACCGTCGCAACAGTGATCTCACCGACAAGAGCGACGGTGTGCTGTACACCTCTGACGGTCGCGACGTGGAGATGAGTGTCGCTTCGACGAAGGCGTTCTATGCGCAGATTGCTGCAGGCGCGATCCTGGCATTGGCTATTGCCGCTGAGGTTGTCCCGCTCGATCACGAGGCGCGCGGACGCCGTCAACGCCTGCTCCAAACGCTACGGGAACTCCCAGATGCCATGGAGCGCGTTATTGGCCAGCGGGATGCGATTGGGCGTGCTGCGACCGAGTTCGGGCCCTCGCGCCGGTACTGGGCCATTGTTGGCAACGGGCCGAATGTGGTGGCAGCGCGTGAGATCCGCATCAAACTGAGCGAGCTGTGTTACAAGTCAATCGCCGCGGACTCGACCGAAGACAAGAAACACATTGACTTGTCCTGCGAACCAATGATTCTTGTGTGCGCAGCGGGACTTGTTGGTTCAACCGCTAGCGATGTTGCCAAAGAGGTCGCCATCTACCGGGCGCACAAGGCCGCCCCAATCGTCATCGCGGACGATGGCGCCGACTACCCAGCCGCGCTCCATGTCATTTCGGTTCCGTCGATCGATCCAGCACTGTCGTTCGTTCTTTCGACTGTGGCTGGGCATCTTTTCGGCTATGAGGCAGCGCTGTCGATCGACGCGCAGGCCCAGCCGCTGCGCGAGACCCGCGCAGCAGTCGAGCAGGCCGTGTCCGAACGCCCGCAAATGACTGGTGAGGTCATGCTGGGCAAGCTCCGCCCGCGGATTGCGACGCAGGCCCAGCGTTTCCTCGAGACCCTGCGGGCGGGCGAATACAACGGCCATCTTGAAGCCTCGAGTGCTGCCCGAATCGCTTCGCTGTTCCGGTATGCGATTGGTACGATTCCCCTCGACTCCTACCAACTCGACTACGGGACGGTGGGAACGCCGGCGATGGTGCTCGAGGATCTCATGTCGGCTCTGACGGTGGGCATCGACGATCTCACCCGCCCGATCGATGCCATCAAGCATCAGGCGAAGACCGTCACGGTCGGTATTTCCCGGAGCGACGAAGAGCTGATCGAAATTCCGTTCGTGAAGGAGTTGTTGGCGGCGGGCACGCCCCGCGACCGGTTGAGCTATCAGAACCTGCGAACGCTCGCGTCGATCGATCCCGCGGTGTCGTCGGTAACTGGATACATTCGCTACCGGATCGAAGGCGATGCCGAAGACGACGGGGCGCAGCTGGTGATCGTCGATCGTGGCGGCGTTGCGCGTGACATGCCCTCGCGAGTCGATCGAGAGCCATCGTTGCGGGGCAGCAAACGCCTGGTCGCGGTCGAGCGGCAGATCCTGCTCACCCGCGGCCGGCGTGATGGACGGATGGTGGCGATAGTTCCTGAGGTCAAAGACAACCAAACGGTGGGCATCACGTTGCTTCACCTAAGGCTGGAGGAGTCGCTCGAGGCAAACGTGGCCCGCGGTGTCCTCCAGGGATACCGCAACCGTTATGCGGGGCTCCGCGACTTTGTGACCGAGACCGAACCAACTTTCCGCGAAGACTTGCTCGCGTCAGTGCCGGTCGATGACCTCTTGAGCCTCCCCATCACCTCACTCGCCGAATACTGGACCGCGTGACCCCGCCATTGGATGGGACCGCCGCGGGCAGTGCACATGTTGTTGGTCTGGCGTCGATCCCAACGAGAGGAGCGAGCAATGCTCACCATCGTGACCCCCGAAGAGATGGCCGCGGTCGATGCTGGGGCGACTGAGCCGCTCGAGGTATTGATCGAGCGAGCCGGTATCGCAGTGGCCTGGGCCGCACGCCGGTTCTTGGGCGGAACATATGGTCGTCGCGTGGTCGTGATCGCAGGCAAAGGCAACAATGGCGCAGATGGCCGTGTCGCCGCTCGTCGTTTGCAGGGCTGGGGTGCGCGAGTTCAGATTGTTGACGCTGCCGACCCGGGCACCGTCGCAGCGGCCGACCTGGTCATCGATGCCGCCTATGGGACAGGACTGAGCCGTTCGTACCAGCCCCCGACTGTGCAGGCGCCGGTGTTGGCGGTCGACATCGCGTCCGGGGTGAACGGACTCACGGGCGAAGTCATCGGTGGAGCACTCGAAGCAGTCGAGACCGTGACGTTCCAGGCCCTCAAGCCGGGGCTGTTGTTCCCTCCTGGGAGTGGTTGTGCCGGCGACATCTTCGTCGCAGATCTTGGCCTCGATGTTTCAGGCTCGCGAGCGCATCTGATCGATAAGTCTGACGTGAGCTCGTGGCTGCCCGGGCGCCCGCTTGACTCGCACAAGTGGAAGACGGCCTGCTGGGTGATTGCGGGTTCGCCGGCGATGGCGGGTGCGGGCCAGCTGGCAGCGGCGGCAGCGGCAAGGTCGGGTGCTGGTTATGTCCGCCTGTCCAGTCCCGGCACGATGGGCCCGAATGCTGCGGAGGTGGTGCGCCACGAGCTGGGGTCATCGGGGTGGTCCGGTTGCCTCGACGACATTGGTCGCTTCGCAAGCCTGGTGATCGGCCCTGGTCTGGGCCGTCACGCCGACATGCGCTCCGACGTCCGGGCGGCCCTTGCTTCGACCAGCCTTCCCGCCGTGGTGGACGCCGATGCCTTGGTTGCGATCGGCCAGGACCTCGACATCGTGGCGGGCCGAGGTGGGGCCACAGTGCTTACGCCTCACGACGGGGAGTTTGAGGCGCTCACCGGAGCGCGCCCCGGGCTTGATCGGATTCAGTCAGCGCGCGCGCTGGCGGCGCGGGCGCGCTCCGTCGTTCTCCTCAAAGGGTCAGCCACCGTGGTTGCCGAACCCGGGGGCGAAGTCTTGGTCAGCGCCAGCGGAGATCAACGGTTGGCTAGCGCCGGCACCGGTGACGTGTTGGCCGGTGTCATCGGCGCGTTGATGGCGACGGGGAGCCCGCCGTTCGAAGCGGCTGTGTGTGGCGCGTGGTTGCATGGGAAAACCGCCACTTCTACGTCTCGTCATGCGATGGTGGCGTCGGATTTACTCACAACCCTTCCGGAGGTGATCGATGCGACCCACATGGGCTGACATTGATCTGGGTGCCGTGGCACACAACGTTGAGCTACTTAAGGCCGCCGCTGCCCCTGCTGTGGTGTGTGCGGTCGTCAAGGCCGACGGGTATGGGCACGGCGCTGTTCCGATCGGTCGAGCTGCAGTCGAGGCTGGTGCCGAGTGGCTGGGCGTTGCGCTGGTCGAGGAGGGGAGGATCCTGCGCGAATCGGGCATCCGGTGCCCGATATTGGTCCTCTCGGAGCCCCGGCCGCTGGAGATGGTCGAGGTCGTGGCATACGACCTCACACCCACGGTGTATAGCGGTGAGGGGCTGGCTGCTGCGGCAGCCGCAGCGAACCAGGGGGGTCATTGCCTCGACGTCCACCTCAAGATCGATACAGGGATGGGACGGGTCGGCGCTCAACCCGCGGACGCGACTGCGCTGGCCGCCGCCATCGTGGACAAGGAGGCTCTCAACCTCCAGGGAGTCTGGACACACTGCGCGATGGCAGATGACCCTGCCGACCCGTACACGAACGTCCAACTCGATACCTACGATGGGGTTTTGGCCGAGCTTGCCGGCGCTGGCTTCGACATCGCATTGCGTCATGCCGCCAACTCGGCAGTGACGCTCACGTCTGCCCGAGGCCGGTACGACATGGTGCGTTGCGGCATTGCGACCTATGGGCTCGCTCCCTCTCCAGCCCTGGCGGCTACTACCGATCTGCGGGCTGTTCTGCGGCTCCGCTCCCAGGTTTCGTTCGCCAAGCGTCTGCTGGCCGGCGAGCGCATTTCCTACGGGCTGGCTTGGCAAGCCGATCGTGACACGAACATTGCGACTGTGCCGATCGGTTACGCGGACGGCATCCGGCGCCGCTCGGCAGCGGTCGGCGGCGAGGTCTTGATCCGGGGTTCGCGACACCCCATTGTCGGCGCGGTCACCATGGACCAGCTGATGGTTGATTGCGGCGACGAGCCCGTCGTCGCCGGTGACGAGGTCGTCCTGATTGGCCACCAAGGTGACCATGTAATACCCGCAGACGAGTGGGCAGAGCGGCTCGACACGATCAGCTACGAGATTGTCTGCGATATCGCCAGCCGTGTCAGCCGGCGCTACATCTGACGACGCGGGTGTTTTGTTGGTCGGGCCCTGGTGCGCCGGCTCACACCAGTCCTCGGTCGACGCACACCGAAGGACCAGCGGCGTGAGCGGCTGTCCGTGAGCCCGCACCGATCAAGCCATGGCGCATCAGAAGTAGGCTCGCGTCGATGATCACTGAGATCGACGGTATTGAGGTCGGCCACTGGACCAACGAGGTGGCCAAGACGGGCTGCACCGTCGTCCTGTTCCCGGAGGGAACGGTGGCTTCGGGTGAGATCCGTGGTGGTGCCCCGGCCACTCGAGACTTCGCCCTCTTGGAACCCGAACGCCTCGTCGAAAGGCTCGATGCGGTCGTGCTCTCGGGCGGTTCTGCATTCGGGCTTGCCTCAGCGGCCGGGGTCATGGCGTTGCTTGAGGAGCGTGAGGTCGGGTTTGAGACGGCAGCAGGGCGCGTTCCCATCGTGGTGGGCATGTCGCTGTTCGATCTCGGGGAGGGCGATGGCTCGACCCGCCCGGGTCCTGGCGAAGGACGTTTGGCCGCGGTGGCCGCAGAGGCCGGGCCTGTCGAACTGGGCCGGGTTGGTGCCGCGGCTGGGGCGACAGTGTCGAAGTGGCGAGGCCGCGATCACGCGCAACCGGGTGGCCTTGGTGGCGCCGTCGCTCGGTGTGGCGACGTTGTCGTCGCGTCTTTGATGGCCGTCAACGCGAGTGGTGACATCGACGATGGGGCCACTTACGCGGCTATTGCCGACGGGACGTTCGAACTCCCGGAGGTCACGCCATTCGTGGAGAACACCACGATCGGAGTTGTGGCAACGAACGCGCGACTGACGAAGGCCGAGTGTCATCTGGTCGCCCAGTCGTCGCATGACGGTTTTGCACGCGCAATTGTGCCGGCCCACATGGCCGGTGACGGCGACGCCGTGGTGGTAGCGGCTACTGGAGCCGTGGATGCGACGCTGGCGCTCGTCAGGGTGATGGCGGTCTGGGTCACCGAGCAGGCCATTCGTTCCTCGATCGTTTGACCAACAGCCTCCGAGCCGGTGGACGTCGGTAACCTTGAGGCGTGACTACGGCGTACACGTCCAATGCAGGCCAGACCCAGGCCCTGGCCGCCGCCATTGCGGAAGTGTGCATTCCTGGCGACCTGCTGGTCCTTGTTGGAGACCTTGGAGCCGGCAAGACAGCGTTCACTCAGGGCTTCGGGCGAGCGCTCGGGGTGACCGCCGCTATCACGAGCCCCACATTCACGCTCGCGAACGAGTACGACGGCGACGATGTGCTGATCCACCACCTCGACGTCTATCGCATCGAACAGCTTGATGAAGTACGCGACCTCGCCCTTTCTGAGCTGCTCGACGGCGACGCGATCACGCTGATCGAATGGGGCGACGCCATCCTGCCTGCCTTGCCCAACGACTACCTCGAAGTTCGGCTCACCTACGGCGAAGGTGATGACGATCGTGTCGTCGAGATTCGCGCAAGCGGTGCCCGGTGGGTGCCGCGAACGAGCGTTCTCCAGGCTGCGACACAGAAATGGGGATCCACATGCTGATCTTGGGAATAGAAAGCGCCACGCCCCAGGTGGGTTGTGCGATTGGTGGCCATGAAGGCGTGCTTGCGTCAGCGCATTCATCTCGCGGTAGGCGCCACGCCGAGACGTTGACGCCGCAGATTGACTTCGTTCGCCGCCAAGCTCGGGTGGAGCTGTCAGAGATCAGTGTCGTGGCTGTCGACCTCGGCCCCGGACTCTTCACCGGCCTGCGAGTCGGTATTTCGGCGGCCATGGCCATGGCGTTCGCCCTCGGCGTACCGATGATCGGGGTCACGAGCCTTGATCTACTGGCATTCCCCGTACGGCACAGCCCCCGCTTGATTGTAGCTGCCATCGATGCACGCCGTGGCGAGGTGTTTCACGCGTTCTACCGGCAGGTCCCGGGTGGGATCCAACGCGTCACTGAGCCTGCAGTTGCGAACCCGGAGGATCTCTCGAGCGAGTTGCTCGCTCGTGGCGAAGACTGTCTGTTGGTTGGCGACGGAGCCTTGCGCTACGCCGAGCACTTCAGCGGGCTCGATGGGGTCGAGGCTGCCGAGCCCGGGCTGGCCCATCCTCGGGCTGACTCGTTAGTGCAATTGGCCCACGCCAAGGCCCTTCGCGAGGAGTTCGTGCCCCCATCTGAGCTTCGACCGGTCTATCTGCGCACTCCCGACGCCGCCGAGGTCAGTTGGCCGAGCGCCAGGCCCGCGCCATGACCGGCCTTGTTGCAGCGTCCGGCGAAGGGAGCGATCGCCCTGCGGTGAAGATTGTCGCCATGGAACGTCGACACCTCAGCTCAGCGATGACCAGCGACGCGTTGGTATACCCCAAGCCGTGGAGCAAGCGCCTCTGGATCCAAGAACTCGATCGGGGCGATCGTTTGTATCTCTGCGCGACCGTTGGACGCAGCGTGCTTGGCCACATTGGCGTGCTGATTTCGGGCGACGACGCCCATGTGATGACCGTCGTGACCCATCCGCGTTACCAGCGACAACAGGTCGCTTCTCGGCTGTTGCTCCACGTCATTCCCCTTGCGAGCGCCCGGGGGTGCAGTGCTCTCACGCTGGAGGTGCGATCCAGCAACACCGCGGCGCAGGCCCTGTACCGGCGATTCGGGTTGGCTCCGGTGGGGGTGCGCAAGGCGTACTACGAACCCGAGGGCGAGGATGCTCTGGTGATGTGGGCTCACGACATCGATGGCGACCCCTATCGGGCTCGTCTCGCTGCACTTGCAGCGGATCTGGAGGTAGCGGCATGAGCTCAACAACACACCTATCAGACCCGGGATCCGAGCTGGTGCTTGGGATCGAGACCTCCTGCGATGAAACCGCAGCATCCATTGTTGCCGGCGGGACGACAGTCCTGTCTTCGGTGGTCAGTAGCCAGGTCGACCTGCATGCTCGCTACGGCGGCGTCGTCCCCGAGATCGCGAGTCGCGCGCATGTCGAAATGATCACGCCGGTCGTCGCACAGGCCCTGGTCGAGGCCGGCGTCGAAGGCAGGGACCTATCTGCGGTTGCGGCGACCCACGGCCCGGGCCTCGTTGGTTCGTTGCTCGTGGGGGTCAGCGCTGCCAAGGCCCTTTCGTTGGTCTGGGATGTCCCCTTCGTCGCGGTGAATCACCTCGAGGCGCACCTCTATGCCAGCTTCATCGAGGAGCCTGAGCTGAAGATGCCTCTGGTGGTCCTGTTGGTCTCGGGTGGGCACACGATGCTTGTGCTGATGAGAGGTCACGGGGACTACGAGGTGCTCGGAAGCACGCTCGACGATGCTGCAGGCGAGGCCTACGACAAAGTTGCTCGATACCTCGGGCTGGGTTACCCGGGGGGCCCAATCGTCGACCAGCTGGCCGTGACCGGTCAGGCATCCATCGACTTTCCACGGCCAGTCCTCGCAGACGGCTACAAGTTCAGCTTCAGCGGATTGAAGACAGCGGTCGTCAACCACGTGCGGAAGAACCCTGATGTGGCGTTCGAGGATGTGGCCGCGTCCTTTCAGGAGGCCGTGGTCGAGGTCCTCGTCACCAAGGCGCGACGCGCCGCGGCCGAGTACGACGCTCAGGGCTTGGTCATCGGCGGCGGCGTGGCAGCCAACTCGAGGCTTCGAGAGGCCATCCTCGACGTGTGCGTCGAGGATGGCCTTCACGGATTCCTTCCCAGTCATTCGTACTGCACGGACAACGCAGCGATGGTCGCTGCTGTTGGCTGGTGGCGGTGGCATTCCGATGGAGCAAGTCCACTCGATACCGGGGCAAACCCCAACCTCACGATCCCGTCGCGGAGCCCCCAGGTCTAATCCTGTCTCCGGTCAGAAGGCGCAGGATCGTCAAGGATTGGCGTCTCGGGCCTTGGGCCAGCCTTTGACGGAGAGCTCAACCATGGGCGCTTCGGCGACGAGGGTTTCGAGTGACTCGCCCTGGTTGCGATACCAGGTTGCTTCGAGGTGTTGGAACACCTCGGCGCGGATCGCCGGGTCCAACACCGGCGCCGCGGTGGCCGCGACATCGGCTCGAATACGCTCCTTCAGATGAATCACACAGGCAGGGTCAGCCAGGAGGTTGGCGTACCAGTCTCGGGGCCCAGGCGTGCCGGTAATCACCAACCGATCGCCGACCTTGAGGATCCAGATTTCGATGCGCCGTGCCGATCCTGACGTTCGCCCCGTCGTGGTGAGATCGATCGTCGTATCAGCCCCCAGTGCACGGGCAACAGCGTTGTCCACCGCAGCGTTGCGACGCGCTGGTCTGTCCATCTCTCTAGTTTAGGCGCCACCCAGATCCCTTCTGACCAGCTTATTTGTGCTGGCGGGCAGACCTGCTCATTCACGGCGAAGTGGTTGGCTGATTTTCGTCCTGAGTCGGCAACGTCAGCGCTGAAGCGGGACGATCTCGTGTTCGGTACCGATCCACATTGGCGAGCGGCTCAGGTCGATGAAGTTCTGCTCGTCGGCGAGAAGCTCGGCGCTTGCTTGTCGACGTTCGGCATTGTCGACTCCGAGCGCGTCGAGATCGTCGAACCAGAGTTCTGCAACGCCGTCAAAGGGCTCCGGCGCGCTGTCGTTGCGGCGTTGGAAGGCGGCATGTAAACCCGGCAAGTCCAAGGTGTGGCACTGCACGTAGCGTCGACAGTCGAGGACCGCTGCCCTTTGGTGGACGAGCGGGCCGTGAGTTTCGAGCCAGTAGTCCTGGAATGCCTCTCGGGTCAGGTCGCCGCGGCGCCGAAGGCAGAAGGTGAGCTTGATCATCGATGGCCCTCCAGGATGGCTAAGAGTTGGTCCTCGAAGTCCCATGTGTAGTCGTGGCTGGTGTCCAGTCCGGACCGGCGGAACCACTCGTAGGTGTGTGCGGTCATCGACGAGAAGTCGTGTTGAGGCTCCCAGCCGACCTCGCGTCGGATCCGATCGACACTGAACACCGTCGAAGTGCTCCACCAATGGATGTTGGGTGCAAGGTGCTGTACCAGCTGCGCTATCTGGAATCGACGTCGCATCAAGGTCGCGCGGGGGTTCTCGATGGTGGCCTTCAACTGGCGTGTATCCATGCCGACCGCCGCCTTGCCTGAGCCCACCTCGAGTTGGCCGGTCCACAGCTGCTCCATGGTGGCGGTGGGAATATGCACGATGTTGGGCTCGACTCCCACCGCGTCGGCCAGGGTTTGGACATAGGTGTTGCGGGTGACTGCCGATGTTCCAGTGAGGTTGTAACGGCGGCCAAAAGTGACCGGTTTCGCCATCACCTGTTCCAGTGCTCGAGCTTGATCGTCAACATGTCCGATCTGGAGCAGGGTCTCCCCGTCGCCGGGCACGAGAACGGGTCGTCCAGCCAGGAGTCGACTGAACATCCGTTGCTCGCGGTCGCGGAGAGTGTTGTGCGGCCCGAACACCATTGAGAACGGCACAGTCGTGGCCGGGAATTGGTGGTCAGCGTGAGCGGCCAACAATAGGTCCTCACACATCAGCTTGTGGAGGCCGTATTGGATCTGATCCTGGCCTCGCTCTTCGTCGCTGTCCTCGGTGATGGGTAGCCCGTCGCTTTGGGCATAGATGTTGGTCGAGCTCGCAAATATGTAGTGGCCGATCCGCTCGCGCAAAGTGTCGATCATCACCTCCACATCGGGTGGGTGATAGGCGCTGATGTCATAGACGCAGTCCCAATCCTGGCCGCCGACGACCGACCGCAACTGATCATGGTCGGTCCGGTCGGCGACAAGGCGGTGGACGCCGATGGGGAGCGTCGCCTCGCTCTTGCCGCGGTTGCACACGGTGACGTCGTGGCCGGTGCGGACCAGTTCGTGGACCAGAGCAAGCCCGTTGAATTGGGTTCCGCCCATGACCAGTACTCGCATTGAGCGCCCCTCCCGCCTTCCGCTTTTGGGTGTATGGCAATGATGGCCGAGATGTCGAGGGCCCGCGCCATCCCCAGGCCCGCGAATTTCCATGTAGTGCGCATTATGGATCTGTGACCGACGACACCCATGAATGTTGCGGTTCTATGTCGATCTGAGCCAGAGGGCTCATAGGGTCACTTCGTAAATCAAGCCCCTCGCCGGACAATCGAACAGAGCAAGACCATCTCCCAATCATCTTCTCCCGACTGGCACATTCGTGGCCAACGGCTGATGTTCAGCATCTTCGGTGTGGCCGTCCTTGCCGGCGTCGCCATCGCTGCGACTGTCGGCGCACCCGAACAGTCCCGACCCCAGCTTGTGAGCGTGCAGCAAGCAGCCGCTGCTGCGGCATCACTCCCCGAGGCGCCGCATCCTGCGACTGCCATCGAACGTCCCACCCAGCTGGGTCGTGCCGCCGAGTACGAGCCCCCTATTTGGCTATGGGAGGTGCCTGAGACCCAGGTGCTCGCATCATTAAAAGTCTCGGCCGCCGCCCCGGCCGATAGCGGCGTGGCAGAGTCTGCGCCCGGATCGCCTGCGGGCGATGTTGTGGCCGGTGGGGAACAGTTGGCGATAACCGCTCCCGAGCCGCAGGGCACCGCACCCCACCAAGGCAGCCGAACCGTTGAGGTCGAGCACCAACTATCCACCATTCCTGATCCGCCCGACGTGGGCGCGAGTGGTCGGACGAAGTCGTTCGAGACCGAGCGACCGGATGCTCCCGACGACCCGTGGGCCGGGGTTCGACGGTGCGAGTCCCACAACAATTACTCGACGAACACCGGCAATAGCTTCTATGGGGCCTACCAGTTCACGATTTCCACGTGGAACTGGGTAGCGGCCAAGATCGATCGCGGCGATCTCGTCCGCCTTCGACCCGACCTCGCGACGCCGTCGGATCAAGACCGGATGGCACAGGCGCTGGGCTTCGAAATCGCTGGCGGTGGCCTCGGTCACTGGCCCGTCTGCGGTCGCTTCTACGGCTGAACTACCTGCACCTGCGCCTCCAGGCCAACTCGGAAGTGGGCGGGTAGAGGGGGTCCTGCGGCGGAACCGACTTCGCTTCGGTCCGGGATGTCTGCAAGAGACGGAGCTGTGGGGCTCGTCACGGCGGGCGCCGACGGGTTGTCGCGTGTCGGCCGCTCCTCAGAACGAGCTGGGCTCGGCCGATGGGATGGGCGGTCCGTGTGTTGACACACCAACGCAGGTTCTCGGAGGTTGGACGTGACATCGAGCGAGGCTGGAGTCCCCGAGCCCACTGGCGCGTCTCGCTCCGCTCCATCGCCTCGAGACACCCCCGATGCCGGCCTCTTTGCCGCAGCAATAGCTGCCACCCCCACGGGTATGGCGATCTGCGATGACCTGGATGTTGTTCTCGTTGCCAATGCCGCTCTGGCCCGGTTTATTGGGGTTGGTGACGCTGCGGACCTGATAGGCGGCAGCCTCCAAACGCACATGGTGCGAGAAGACCGCAGGTCGGTCTCCAGTTCGAGCGCCCGGGCATTCAAACATGCGAGTGGGGACGTGGTGTGGGGACGCGTCGTCCGAACACCGTTCGACAACGCCGGGATCAGTGGCACACGCACCGATGGCGCGTACGTCTTGGTGCAGGTCGATGACGTCACTGAGAGCCGTGCCGCTCTGGTGCGGCTCGAATATGACGCTGGGCACGACCATCTGACCGGACTGGTGAACCGGCGCACGTTGATGCGGGCGGTTGAGCACGAACTCGACTTCCACAGCGGCCCCATAGCGCTGCTCCTTGTCGACGTGGACCGCTTCAAGACCATCAACGACGCCCTGGGCCACCCTGAAGGCGACCGCCTGCTGGAGACCATCGCCAGCAGGCTTCGCTCGACTATGCGCCTTGACGACGTGGTGTGTCGTCTGGGCGGAGATGAGTTTGCCATCCTGCTGCGACCTCCGGTATCGGAGCGCGAGGCGCGATCGAGCGCCGAGAGAATCTTGGCCATGGTGGGTGAGCCTGTCTTCCTCGGTGACCAGCCGGTCGCAACCAGCGTGAGCATCGGGATTGGGTTCAGTCAGGCCGGCACGACCCTCGAGTCGCTCCTTCGGGAGGCCGACGCGGCGCTATACAAGGCGAAGACCGAAGGTCGGAACCGATGCGCCGTTTTTGACGCTGAACTGCGCACGTCGATGGAGGAACGCTCGCGGCTCGAAGGTGAATTGCGCCTGGCTCTGTCCGCCGAACGTCTCGAGATCTACTTCCAACCCGAGGTCGACCTGGTTACAAATGAAGTGTTGGGCGTGGAGGCATTGGTCCGGTGGCCGCACCCCGTCCACGGCGTCTTGGCGGCCGATGTGTTCGTTGGCCTGGCCGAAGATGCCGGCATGGTTGCTGATCTGGGCCGCTGGGCCGCTGGGTCCTGAACGGAGCGTGTGACGGTCTTCGGGACTGGGGTCAGCGTTTCGACATCGCAATGCGGGTCAATATCAGCGCTCTTCAACTCCAGCGGTCCGATCTCGTCGGCGATGTCGCTCATGCACTCGAGCGCACCCAGGTGCCCGCAGCGATGCTCTGCCTCGAGATCACCGAGACGGCGGTGATGACTGACGTCGAGCAGTCGATGGACGTCCTTGCACAACTCCACACGTTGGGTGTGCAACTCGCCATCGATGACTTCGGGACCGGGTTCAGTTCGCTCGCGTATCTCAAACGATTCCCCGTCGAGATTCTCAAGATCGACAAGTCGTTCGTCGACGATGTTGCGTCGGACCCAGACGTCCGCGCCATTGTGGCTTCGGTCTTGGGCCTTGCGTCATCGCTCGACCTTGAAGTGATCGCCGAGGGAGTCGAGACCACGACCCAACGCGATGTCCTGGTGGAGCTTGGCTGCCGGAGGGCGCAGGGCCACTTGTTCGCGCGGGCCATGGCGCCGGACGAGACCGAGGCTTGGCTCTCGGCGCACTCTCTGACGTGAACGTCCAGACCCACCCGTGGGCCTGAGTCGTCTGGCTTAGGCGAGCGCCCAGGGGCTGGACGGCCCATGGAGAACTAGTGACCCGGGTCGATGGGGGTCTCGGCAGCGACACATCAGTGGTGTTTGGATCTGGCCCCGAGCGACGTTGACGGGACGACCTCGGGGCCATACTTCATTTTGCCACCCGGTTGTGTCGTCCCTGGTGGGATGGTGATCGCGCCGTCAGCACCCCGCTAGTGGCGCCTGAACCCCGTGGCCCGGATGCCATTGACGACCGCGACCAGGCCCGTCAAGCCTGCGGCAGCCAACAGCCCAACCCAGACCCAGCTGACATCCCCATTAGGGTCGCCGCCCAGACCAAAGAGCCCGATGCCGATGAAAACAATGCCGAAGATTGCGTGTGTCACATGAAATCTGCGGGCGGTGGCCGCCATCTCGGGGTCGGGTACGTCGTGTGCTGATGGGTCGTCCTCGGCGGAGCGCTTCCATGATGTCGTCTGGTCAGTCACTGCCGTGTCCTTTCACTTGGCCATGGCCGATTCCCACAGCGATGTCGACGATGAGCGTGCCGCTCTCGCCATCGTGGCCCTGGAACAAAGTTGCCTTGTTGCGGATTCCGTCCTCGGTTTCACCGAGGAGGTCGAGTTGGCCAATCCCGACATCACCTTCGAGTTCGAGACCGGCATTGGGCGGCACGATTACGACCGCCTCGCCGATACCCAAGTCGATCTCGACCATGAGCGTGGTTCCGGCTGGGATGACCATGGCGCTCAGGTCGAGATGCAACTCTCCGATCCCAAGCTCGTAGCTGGGCTGTAGCTCTTCGATGGTTGTAATCACGTAGTCGCGTTCGCCGACACCGTCTTCGATGACGGTGTCGACTACCAGCGCAACCACGAAGGTCAGGCTGAGCAAGATGCCCAAGGCAGTCAGCCAGCGACTTCGGCCAACGAATGCAGCGACGAGTGAGGCAGCGCCGACGATCAACAGGCCGAGCCCTAAGACAAAGGATGCGTCTCCTTCGACCCAGTTGAGTTGATCGAGTGCGATCGCTCCGGCGAACACCAGAGCGACTATCGAGAGCGCGGCCCTCGTGACCAGAGCGGGACCTCGGCGCTTGCGTTTCTCGCGGCGCGGGGGTTTGTCCGGTGGGGGGGGGTTCGTCATAGCCGCTGAAGGTTGTTGGGCCGGTTGGCGGTGGTGCCGCGTCCCCCTCCGAGTCCGGGCGTGGCACAGGGGCGTGTGCTGTTGGG
>Ga0302127_10000877_pt1 | contig 17312 bp, 17 predicted proteins | sample CB4_SCM_MG_FD_204452 | JGI IMG/M metagenome (GOLD analysis project Ga0302127, IMG submission 204452) | Marine microbial communities from Western Arctic Ocean, Canada - CB4_SCM | ecosystem: Environmental > Aquatic > Marine > Oceanic | place: Canada: Western Arctic Ocean | collected 2017-09-24
CGTCGTCGCCATCGAGCTGTTCGATCGCGGCCAGAAGGCCCTGGGCCAAGTCGGAGTTGACCGCGTTCCTTGCTTCGGGCCGGTTGAGGGTGATGAGCAGCACTCGGTCCCGCACTTCAGTGAGGACTGCTGGGTTGTTGGTGATGTCAGACATGATGAAAGCCAATCATTTCGGGGGCAAACGAACGCCGCCATCCACTCGAATGGTCTCAGCGTTCATGTAGTCGTTGGTTATGCACTCGACGACCACCGACGCGAGCTCGGCCGGCGACCCGAGGCGCTTCGGAAACAGCACACTCTCGCCCAGGCGCGCCTTGAACTTTTCGGAAGCTTCGCCTTCGCCATAGATCGGTGTGTCGATCAGGCCAGGGGCAATCGTGTTGACGCGGATCCCGAGCGGCACGAGATCGCGGGCGATCGGCAGGGTCATGCCCACCACGCCACCCTTCGAAGCCGAATACGAGTTCTGGCCCGTCTGGCCGTCGAAAGCGGCAACCGATGCCATGTTGACGATGGCGCCACGTTGGCCATCTGCATCGACGGGATCAGTCTTGGCCATCGCTGCGGCTGCCAAGCGGATGCAGTTGAAGGTGCCGATCAGGTTGACCCGAATGACGAACTCGAATTGCTTGAGCGGCATTGGGTCGCCATTGCGATCCACCGTCCGGCCCGCGCTGCCCAGCCCGGCGCCGTTGACGAGGGCTCGAAGCGGAGCCATCTCCATCGCCGCGTCAACCGCGGCCTGGACCTGATCTTCGTCGGCCACATCAGCCTTGGCGAACAGGCCGCCCAGCTCATTGGCGACAGCCGTGCCTTTTTCTTCGTTGAGGTCGACAATGACGCATCGCGCGCCGAGCTCGGCGAGCTTGCGCGCACTGGCTTCGCCGATTCCCGATGCGCCGCCTGTGACGACAGCGGATGCTCCGGTGAGATCCATGTTGGTAGGTACTCCTGTGTTGGGTTGTGGTGGAGAGTGGTTCTAGGTCGCCTGGCATCAATCTTCGTCTGCCAAGATGCCGGCAAGGTTGTTGCCCAGACGGACAAGCACTTCGGCGAGCTGGTGGCGATCATCGCGCGACAAGCCGCTTCGGAGCTGTTTGCGCAGGACAGTGTCGCGCTCGGTGATTTCGGCCACCATCTCTTTGCCCGCAGCGGTCACGTCGACCAACCAGACCCGACGGTCATCGGGGTCTGGGCAACGCTCGACAAAGCCACGCGTTTCCAGTGCGTCGATCACCGATCCCGTGGCTGCTCGACCCAGACCGAGGCGTTCGGCGAGGCGGGTCTGGGTAAGGGGGCCGGTCTCTTCGACATAGGCCAGCAAACTTGCCTCGGAAAGGTTGAGGTCGAGCTCGGCGAACCGAAGATCGTATGCCTGGCGGATAGCGCGAGCCGTCGCCATGATGGTCGACTCGACGCGCAACCAAGGTGGGGCATCGAGTTCGTGGTTACTGCCCATTGCTGACTACTACCTCGACCGGCTGCTTCAGCTCTCGCGACGGATGAGCGTTCCGGTACCAAGACCGCCGCCGCAGCACATGGTCACAATGGCGTGCTCTTTGTCGGCACGCTGCAACTCATGCACGGCTTTGGTCAGGAGCACGGCGCCGGTGCCACCAAGTGGGTGACCCAACGCGATCGCGCCGCCGTTGGGGTTGACCGTGTCCATGTCGGGGCTGAGCTCTTTCTCCCAAGCCAAGACCACCGAAGCGAATGCCTCGTTGATCTCGACAACATCGATGTCGCTCATCTGCATGTTGTTGTCGCCGAGCAGTTTCTGGGTGGCGCCGATCGGGCCGGTGAGCATCAAGACGGGGTCCGAACCAACAAGGCACGAATCGACGATCGTGGCGAGAGGCTTGACGCCCAGCTCGTCGGCCTTCTCGCGGGTCATCAACAGAACGGCTCCGGCGCCATCGGTGATCTGCGATGAGGTACCGGCGGTGTGAACGCCATCGGCCATATTGGTCTTGAGCCCGGCAAGGCTCTCTCGCGTCGTGTCACGCAAGCCCTCGTCTCGTGCGACTCGGTGCGTGGTGTCGCCAGGCTTGCCATCTTCGCCCAAGTCGGGTGCATCGATGCCGACAATCTGGGTGCCGAAGCGATCTTGGGCCCAAGCAGCTGCTGCGCGCTCTTGGCTGAGGACACCGAAGCCATCAGTGTCCTCGCGGGTGATACCCCACTGAGCGGCGATGCGCTCGGCCCCGTCGAACTGCGAGGTCATCTCGTAATGCTGCCAGTAGTTCTTGTTAATCGGCCGTCCAACCGAAGGCTCTTTGGGAACAGTGGCCCCCATGAACACGGTGCTCATCAGTTCAACACCACAGCCGACAGCTGCGTCGACCACACCAGCGGCTACCAAGGCATACGCGAGGTTTGTGGCTTGCTGGGAGGATCCGCACTGAGCGTCGACAGTGGTGGCTGCGACGTCGAGCGGGAGCCCGCCGGTGAGCCATGCGTTGCGAGTGACATTCATCGTCTGCATGCCGACCTGGCCGACACATCCGCCAACAACCTGGCCGACCTCTTTGGGGTCGACCCCGCTCCGCTTGAACAACTCGGCCTGCACGGAGCCGAGGAGATCGATTGAATGCATCGCGGACAGGCCACCGTTGCGCTTGGCAAGCGGGCTGCGAACCGCTTCGACGATCACGACTTCACGCATGAGCTATTCCTCCTCGACCGACAGGGCCGGCTCCGTTGGTTTCTGATTGGTTCGTTCGGTACTGCACGGGCGTACGGCCGATGCTCGACAAGTGTTGCCGACCCAGCTTGCTGACGACATACTGTATGGAAACATACTATCGATCCCTGCTGCTGCACGTCCACCGTCCACCCGACGACATCGCCGCAAATGAGACGGAATCCCCATGACCATGACTGACGACGAACTACGCGAACGCACCCACGCCCTGCTCGACGATGTCGATCCCCACACCACCGACCAGTACACCTTTCGGGGTGCTCAATTCGATGCGGGCCTTGCCATGGTCCACTTTCCAGAAGGTAGAGGCGGCCTCGATCTGAGTCGCAGGGAGCAGGGCGTGGTCGACGACGCGCTTCGCCACGCCAACGTGCCCTATCACGACCTCATGGTGAATCCGATTGGTATCGGTATGGGGGCACCCGTGCTGCTCAACCACGGCACCGAAGAAATGCACCACAAACATCTCAAGAAGATCTTCACTGGCGAAGACATCTGGTGCCAGTTGTTCTCAGAACCAACGCACGGCTCCGACGTTGCCGGCATCCCCAGCCGGGGTGTCCGTGATGGCGACGAATGGATCGTGAACGGTCAGAAGGTGTGGACGACGCTCGCGCATCTGTCGAATTTTGGCATGTTGTTGACCCGCACCAATCCTGGTGCGCCGAAGCACAAGGGGCTGTCGTACTTCATCTTGGATATGCACGCCCCAGGCGTCGAGGTCCGCCCGCTCTACCAGATCACCGGCGAGGCCGAGTTCAACGAGGTGTTCCTCACCGACGTCCGGATCAACGACGACCAACGCCTGAGCGAGCAGGGCGATGGTTGGCGTGTCGCTATCACGACGCTCATGAACGAGCGTGTCGCGCTCGGCGGTGGGAGCAGCGGCAAGGGCGGCGGCCCAATCCGGAGCCTCGTGAACCTCTGGAAGGCCAAGGGACACACCGTCGTTGGCAACGAGCACAAGGTGATGCGCGATCGCGTTGCCGACCTCTGGATCAAGTCCGAGGTGCTGCGCCTCACCAACCAACGCGCCAAGACGGTTGCCAAGTCCGGTGCAGTGGGCCCTGAAGGGTCGGTTGGAAAACTCATGTCGGCCGAACTGAACAAGAAGATCTTCGAGGCATGCATGGACCTCGAAGGCGCCAACGGCATGCTCCATGAGGCCGGCTACCCCATGATCCGCAGCGAAGAAGCCCACGGCGCAAGCGCGATCAGCGGCCAGTTCCTGCGCTCTCGCGCCAACACGATCGAGGGCGGAACCAGCTCCATCATGCGCAACATTTTAGGCGAACGTGTGCTGGGCCTTCCTGGCGATGTTCGGGTCGACAAAGACATCGCCTGGAACAAAATTCCCCGCTGACATCCCGCGCGCTCGAGCGGGTGACGGTCGGTGCCAGGCACCAGATGCCACCGGTTGCCGAGCGGGTGACGGTTGGTGCCAGGCACCAGATGTCACCCGGTTCTGGGGCTGGCTCGGCGGCGGCCGGGCCGAGGACGCGTCGCACCGAGACCGAACTGTGGCGAGCGGGCAGCGGGGCCCGCTCCAGTACGATCCGCCTATGGCTGAAACACCCGAACCGCCGACATCGAGCACGGGGTTACCGGCTTCCAAGGGCCGAGCGAACATCTCCGGCGAGGGTCGTGACGTCTTGCATCCCTGGCTGGCGCGGGCGCTTGTGTTCGGGACCTCGGCCGCGGTCCTTGTCATTGAGATCCTCGCTGGACGGCTCCTTGCTCCTCACATCGGCGTTTCGCTCGACACCTTCACTGGCATCATTGGCGTCATCCTCGCGGCCATCGCTGTCGGTGCTTGGGGAGGCGGGAGGCTCGCGGACCAACACGATGCCCGCCAGCTGATCGGGCCGGCCATCGTCGCCGGTGGCGCGCTGACCTGGATGTCACTGCTGATCGTGCACGCGATGGGCTCACAATTCGGCGATGGCCCCGAGGCAATTGTCATCCTCGCAACCTCAGCCTTTTTCCTCCCCGCCGTCGCCCTCAGCGCCGTGGGCCCGATGGTGGCGAAGCTGCAACTGGGAGACCTCGGTGAGACGGGCAGCATCATCGGAGGGCTCTCGGCCACAGGAACCATCGGAGCGTTGGCGGGGACCTTCATCACCGGTTTCGTCCTGATCTCCGCTGTTGCCACCCGACCAATTGTGATGACCCTCGGGGCCGTCCTCGTCGTCGCTGGCGGAGCTGTACATTGGCGGCTGGCTTCGCGCCCATCGACGGTAGCTGCTGCGGCGGTTCTCCTGGTCGGCAGCCTCACCGTCCTCGGGGCGACATCCTCCTGTCAGCACGAAACGGCGTACGCCTGCATCAATATCGTGGCTGACCCGGACAACGAGTCGGGCCGAAGCTTGTACCTCGATCGCCTGCGCCACGCGTACGTGGACCTGGACGATCCCACCAACTTGGATATCCGCTATATCCGCCTCTTCGCCCAGATCAGCGACGCTGCGAAAGTCGGGCCACTCAAAACGTTGCATCTCGGCGGAGGCGGGTTCAGCTTTCCGCGCTACCTCAATGAGGCCAGACCTGGGACCACGAGCCTGGTGCTGGAAATCGACGCTGAGCTCACCGACATTGCCAGAGCCGAACTCGGGTTGGTGACGAACGACCAACTGGTCGTGCACACCGGTGATGCCCGCCTGGGCCTCGACGACCTCGAGACCGACTGGTTCGACCTCGTCATGGGCGACGCGTTCGGCGGCGCCTCAGTTCCCTGGCACTTGACTACGCGAGAGTTCCTGCAAGAGATCGACCGCGTCCTTTCCCGAGCGGGCTCTACGTCATGGACCTGACCGATGGCGGCTCCAACGGCTTTGCTCGTGCCGAAGCCGCAACGTTGCGCGATGTCTTCGATCACGTGGCCTTGATCTTGCCACCCGACGGGATCACGAACCGCGGCCGCAACCAGATCCTCGTGGGTTCACAGTCGCCGATTGCCCAGCTCGACATCGAGCCCAATGACGGGATCGTGTTGCCCACGGGCCACCTGGAGACGTTCATCGATGGCGCTCGTGTGCTGCGAGACGACTTTGCGCCCGTCGACCAACTCGTGTTCGGCTGACACCCAGGCGATCCGCTAGTCGGGCCTTCGGCCTGGTGGCCACAACGCTCTGTCGGAGGCGCGCGCTGGTCCGAATCCCACCTCCGCCGCCGCGCCGTCTGCGGCGCTCGCCCTGGTGAGCGGCAGTTTCGCGTGGTCGAACTAAATTCCGACGCCGGCCTGGAACGCATCGTGTGCAAAATCCGGCACGCTAGGCACGTGGAAGAACGCTATGACCTCGTCGACCTGGTGGTCGAGCGCGAGAAGGGGATTACCGCCACCTTCGCGGACGGCTATGTCGCTGCCTTCGCTCTTGAGAAACTTCGCCTGGGCTGCCCCTGCGCCACCTGTCGAGATCTCCGCGACCGAGAGAAGGCATCGTGGCCGCTTCCAGGCAGTCCAACGCCGTTATCGATCTCCGATGCCCGGTTCCATGGCGCCTGGGGTGTCAACATCACGTGGAACGACGGCCACTCAACCGGGATTTATCCGTTCGAGAGCTTGCGTCGTTGGTCCGAGGGTGGCCTCCCATACGGCCCGGCCCCCGGCCCCACAGCTGACTGAATTTCCACCAACACGTCGCGCCACGCCGCGGTTGGCCCCAGGTGCCTCATCGCGCGGTGGTGCCAGGCACCGGCGCGCGATGGCCGCGCGGTGGTGCCGCGCGGTGGTGCCAGGCACCGATGCGCGATGAGGCATCTGGGGCGGGAGATCTAGCCTGCATCAGGTACGAGTGAGGACGCCGACGAGCGTGCTGGGCGGCGAGTCGACAAACGACCCGCGAACAAGTCGGTCGGCAACCGCCCAGCGCACCACTGGCCACTATTTGAGCTGACGGGTAATGCCGGGAAGACTGCGACCCGACCCAGGAGGATCAGATGAAGATCGGTGTGACTTACCCACAGATCGAGCTCAATGGCGACCCCGAGGCGGTCCGAAGCATTGGACTCGCCGTCGAAGAGCTCGGCTACGACTCACTGTTGGCCTACGACCACGTGGTCGGCGCCGAACATGCAGGCCGGGAGCCCGAGCTGTGGGGGCCCTACACCGAGTCCGATCCGTTCCATTGCCCGTTCACGATCTTCAGCTATCTCGCCGCCATCACCACCCATATCGAGTTCGTGACCGGCGTCATCATCCTGCCGCAGCGCCAGACGGCACTGGTCGCCAAACAGTGCACCGATATCGACTTGCTGTCGGGTGAGCGCCTGCGGCTCGGCGTCGGCAGCGGATGGAACTACGTCGAGTACCAAGCGTTGGGCGAAGACTTTGCCAGTCGTGGCCCCCGCCTCGCCGAGCAGATCGAGCTGCTCCGCCGATACTGGGGCGAGCCATTGTTCTCATTCGACGGCAAGTTCGACGCGCTGACCCGAGGCAACATCAATCTGCGACCTAAACGTCAGATCCCGATCTGGCTCGGGGGTTTCAGCGAACCCGCATTCCGGCGTGCGGGCAAGCTCGGCGACGGCTTCATCTACGCGGGCGACTACGAGACCTGCATGACCGGCCGAGCGCGGGTCGAGCACTACCTCGCCGAAAACGGCCGATCCGGCGACGACTTCGGCCACGAGATGGTGATGCTGCGCGCAAAGACGGTCGCGCAGACCGTCGAGACAGCACAGCGCTGGGAAGCATCGGGCGGGACGCACGCGTCGGTCGTCACCATGAGGCTCGGACTCGAAACCGCGGCCGCACACATCGACTACATCGCCGAGGTCAAGCAGCTTCTGGGTTGACCCTCCACGGCGGTCGATCGCGGGCGTGCTCATCACCTGCCGCGGCGGACTACGAGGATGGACCAGCCACAGGGGTACTGTGCAACACCCCCGCTACACATCGCTGCGACAGACCGAATGAGGCCCCTCCCATGGCTCCCCCAGAGACCGAAGTGCCCACTGACACGGGCCACCCACGCAAATGGTTGATTCTGGCCATCATGTGTTCGTGTCTAATCCTGGTGGTCGCCGGCGTGAGCTCGCTCAACATCGCCATCCCGTCCATCATCAGCGACCTGAACCCAACCTCCACCGAGACGCTGTGGATCGTCGATGCATATGCACTCGTGTTTGCGGGCCTCCTCCTACCGGCAGGAGCGCTGGGCGATCGTTACGGGCGCAAGGGCGCCCTGATGCTCGGACTCGCGGTTTTCGCGGCTGGAGCGATTTGGGCCGCTTACTCCACCAGCCCAACAATGCTAATCATCGCCCGTGGCTCAATGGGGATTGGTGGCGCTTTCGTGATGCCGGCCACGCTGTCGATCCTCATCCAGATCTTCCCGCTGCACGAACGCTCGAAGGCGATCGCCGTCTGGTCGGGGTTCGCCGGGGCAGGCGGAGCCATCGGGATCATCGGTGGGGGTGCATTACTGGAGAAGTTCTGGTGGGGATCGGTCTTCTTCATTAACGTCCCGCTTGCCGTCATCGCCGCCGGGTTGGTCGCTTCGGTTGTCCCAACCTCGAAGGATCCCGAAAATCGTCCGTTCGACCCCATTGGGTCGCTGCTATCGATCGCCGGGCTCGGGTCGTTGGTGTTTGCCATCATCGAAGGTGGCGAGGCGGGCTGGGGAGCCGGCACAACCATCGGCTGGTTCGTCGCTGCCGCAGTCCTGCTGGCGGGCTGGACCCGATTCGAACTGAGCGCCAAGTACCCCATGCTCGACCCGCGCCTGTTCCGTCACCTGCCTTTCGGCCTTGGCGCCTTCACGGTCACCATGTCGTTCGTGGTGATGTTCGGCTTCTTCTTCATCATCACCCAGTACTTCCAGTTCGTTCAGGGACACTCGCCCCTGCAGACGGGCATCCGGATCCTGCCCTTCCCAATAACCATGATGATCGTGGCGCCGCGCAGCTTGGTGCTCACCGAAAAGCTCGGGAAACGTGGAGCAATCGCCATTGGCTTGGGTGTCCAAGCCGTTGGATTTGTGGTCCTTTCGACTGCTGGCGTCGACACCAGCTACCCCGTGATCGCCGTCAGCATGGTCCTGTTGGCAGCAGGCATGGCGACCCTCATGCCCGCTGGCTCCGAGGCCATCGTGTCGTCGCTGCCCCCCAGCAAAGCGGGGGTCGGCTCGGCCGTCAACGACACGACCCGGGAGGTCGGTGGCGCACTCGGTATCGCTCTGATGGGGACCCTGTTGGCCTCGGGCTACCGGTCAAGCATCGAAGACAGCACGGCTGGGTTGCCCGCCGAGGTCGCTGAATTGGCCGAAGACAGCATCGGTGGGGCGCTTCGAGTCAGCGGCGACCCAGAGAACGGGATCAACCTGGTCGGCCCTGCCCGCGAGGCCTTCGTCGACGGCATGACGCTGTCGCTCACCATCGCAGCGGCACTTGGTGTGGCCGCGGCTGCAATCATCCTGTGGCGCTACCCACGCAAGGGTCACGAGCCCGCACCGATGCAGGACGAGTCCGTCAACGGATAAGCGCCCCGGGCATCGACAGCCCAGACGCGCGGTTTGTCTAAGGAGCCGCGCGAGTAGGCGAGCGCAGCTAGGCCGAAGTTCTCGTTCACGCGTTTGGCTTGCATTGCTCGTTGGCCGACCTTGGCTGACTTGAGGACACGCAGCGGCAGTTCTCGTCAATCCGCAAGGTCATGGGCCCAAGCCCTTCGAGCGCACGGGTTCCCGAGGCGACATCAGTAGGCCATATGGCGGCGCAGCGAACTGGCCGAGCAGTTCGCCGCTTCGTTCTCACTTCGCCATCTCAAGATGTAGCGGCCACTCGACCGCGCGTTCACCGATCGCCAGGTCACCGTGATTGAAGGGCTCACCGAACAACGCTCGGGGCTAGGCCGGGCCGAAAACACAGCGGCGCCAGCCCTGGGGAGAGGGCTGGCGCCGAAGATCGGGAGGAAGTTGGAGACAACAGCCCGACCTGTGCCTGAGCAGAGAGGAGGTTGCCTCTCAGCGCGATCAATCAACCCTTGCCGTTGTTCCCGTTGCTGTTTGTGTTCCCATTGCTATTGCTATTGCTGTTTGTGTTCCCGTTGCCATTCGCGGTTCCGCCGGCATTGCCATGCTCGCTTCCGCCAGCGTCATCGGCCGGTTCGCCGTTCCAGTTCCCGTTGCTGTTTGCGTTCCCGTTGCTCTTTGCATTCCCGTTGCTGTTTGCGTTCCCGTTGCCATACGCGGTTCCGCTGGCATTGCCATGCTCGCTTCCGCCAGCGTCATCGGCCGGTTCGCCGTTCCCGTTCCCGTTCCCGTTGCTGTTGCCATTCCCGCCACCGTTCCCATCGCCATCGCCATCTGACACATGGCCACCGTGGTTCTCGGCGTCGTCGCACTCCGGGTCGCCGGTGGGCTCGGCATCGGGTTTGCCGCAATCGCTGTGTGCACGGACCGAGTTCCCTGGTTCCTCCCCCGTCGCATCGGCTCCCGCATCGCCCTCGGTGCCGCCATCTGCCTCTTCGTCAGTGTCAGTTTGATCCTGGCTGTCCTTCTGGGGCCCGCTCTGGGCGTCGTCGCCAGCCGGCTCGTCCTGCTTGACGGATCCATCAGGTGATCCCTCTTCGACCTCGGCGTTGTCGTCCGAGTCGCGCTCGTTGACAGCCAGCTTGGGATCTTGACCATCGCCACTCTCGACATCGACATCATCATCGCCGAGATCAACCAACGTCGGCGTCTCGGTGGGGGCGAAAATCTCATCGACCACTTCGCTGACAATCGGCACAGGCACACCTGCTGCCGCAGCAGCTACCCCCGAGAACAGGAGGCTGCCGGCAGCGGCCAAAGCGCTGGTACGGGTTGTCAGGCGGCGGCGACTCCGTGGCGTTTTGGCTGCTGGGCTCGCGGTGATTGCTGCCGTCATCGATTGGAGGTCGGCAGATTCGCCCTCGAGCTCGCTCGGCAACCCCACACCCGAAAGGGTGGTGAGAATATCCGACAGCGGGTCACCCGATTCCCGGGCAGATCCATCCAGCGATGCATCAGCGCTGAACGGGTCCAAAGGGTGGTCTTGGTGAGTCATGTCACGGGGTCCATCGATCCGGCGGGCCTTCTCGTTACTTCAAGATCTGAAGACTGAGGCGTTTGACTCAGCGGTTCTTCGAGAAGTTCTCGCAACCGCGCCAGGCCGCGATGCGCCATGACTCGCACCGCCCCCGCTGATCGACCGGTGAGCTCACCGACTTCCGCAGCTGAGAAGCCGACGACAACTCGCAGTGCCACTACCTCAGCCTGCGCAGGAGGGAGCGCTTGCAAGAGGTCCATGGCGTCAGCCAGGCGTCCCTCGGGGGTTGCCGCGTACTCAGCGGTATCGAGTTCAAACGGGGGTTCGCGACGAACGCGACGACGAACCTCGTCGATACGCCGGCGCCTCGCGATCGTGAACAACAACTTCCGCAGCGATTCGGGCGAATCATCAGACAGCGTCTCGAGCACGGCGGCGAGCTGAGTCCAAACGACCGAAGGCACATCCTCGGCATCGTCGGGTCCGAGGCTCCGCAGGTAACGGAGGAGCGCCGGTTGTAGCGCTCGCCAGATCCGGCCCAGGGCGGCACTGTCCGCGATCTTTGCGGCCGCCACGTCAGTGGCAGAAAAGCCGAAGTCCCTGTCGCCGGTCGTCACCCTTCTCTCATCGGCCGCCGGACTACCAAAGCGAGGGGCTAGGCCGACCGGCCTACCCGGGGAGTGGCGGCTTGGGTACAACGTCCCCATCTGCCGGCTGACCGTTAAGGCACCGGACATCCGCGACGAGACCTGGGCAGGTCCGGCGGCCATGAGCACGGATCGGCATGAGCACTATGAACAAGAGATTTAGCGGCGACTCCGAGCGAGGCGCAGGCATCGTGGAGTTTGCGCTCATACTCCCGTTGTTGATGATGCTCGTCTTCGGCGTTGTGCAGTTCGGCCTGTTGTTCAACCGCCAACAGGCGCTGCATGCATCGGCCCGCGAAGGCGCACGACTGGCGGCACTCCCCTCGGCAACACTGGCCGAGATCAGTCAGCGCTCGCTGGATGCCCTCGACGGCATACCAATGGACGGAACGCCCACGGTCACCATCACCCCAAGCGTGACCCACCCCTGCGAAGCACGCCTGGGTGACACAGTGCTCGTGGTGGTGACCGTACCGACGACGATCGAGACACCGGTGTGGGGCACAGAGTCGAAGATCCTCACCGGCCGCGGGGAATTCCGGTGCGAGTGAGAAGCGTCAACGGCAGGGGCAACGCTCATCCGAACCGGGGTGCCGGCGCGGTGATGACGTCGGTAGCGATGATTGCCATCTTCGGGTTCACCGCTTTGTCGGTTGATCTGGGCAACGCCTGGCAGAACCGGCGTCATCTCGTGACAGCAACAGACTCGGCAGCACTCGCCGCAGCGCAGGAATATGCGCTCCACGGCGTGGGCTGCGGACCACTCGCCGACTCCTACGTCGCTTCCAACAAGCCCGACGCCACGGTGACAGCTTGCACTCCGTCTCCGGGCGCCAGCAACGGACTGACCTCGGGCCACGTCCTGGTCACCGCAAAGACCACGATCGACTACGCGTTTGCCCCGATCATCGGAGTCGACTCAAAAACGCTCGCTTCCACGACGGTTGCCCGTTTCGGGATCCCAAGCTCGGTAGGCGGCTTGCGGCCATTCGGTCTGTGCTATGATGCCCTGCTCGATCTGCCTGAATTCAGCACCTGGGACCCGACCTCAGGACCATCGGATCCTGTGGAGATCGAATACGACAAGGCAGCCCAGCCGAACGCCTGCAACGGTGGAGATCCTGTCCCGGGGAACTGGGCCACCATTGATCTCGACGGTGGCGGCAATTCGAACGCGGACATCCAGAACTGGACGCTGAATAGATTCCCCGGATTGATCCCCCCGGGGCTTTACCCAGGCGACACCGGAGCATTCAGCCCCAGCCTCGCGAGCGAGCTCCAAATCCTCGAGGACAGTCAGTTGATCTTCCCGCTGCCATTGTTCTCATCGGTGACCGGCAACGGGTCCAACTCGGTCTTTGACATCGTCGGGTTCGTCTCAGTGCAAATCGTCGACTTTCGTACCAACGGCGACCAGGCGCAGCGATCTTTGACACTGCGCTTCGTTGCCGCAGTGGTCGAGGGGGCATGTTGTGATGCCGGCGGGGTCGACACCGGCACTCGCGTCCTTCAGATCTGCGCGGTCCAAGCCAACGACCTGTCCGACTGTCCCGTCACCTGAGAGCCCGTGAGCTCGGATCGGGCACTAGCCATTGAGCGCTGCGGCGAGGGCTTCCATTTCGTCGCGGTTCCATCGCGTCGAGAGGGCTGAGTGCGCCACGAAATTGTTGGAGCCGTGGAACGCTCCGGCGTAGACGTGAAGCTCAGTCGGCACGCCGGCACCCAGGAGCGCCCGGGCATAGGCGATGTCCTCGTCGAGAAACAGGTCCAGATCCCCAACAGTGACGATCGCGGGCGGCAAACCGGAAAGATCTTCGGCCCGTGACGGTGCCGCATAGATCGGCACGTCTGCACTTCCAGCACCGCCGTCGAGATAGGCGTTCCAAGCAATCACGTTGGCATCTTGGTTCCATACCCGAGTGTCGGTGATCTCAGAGGACGATGGGGTTTCGTCGCGGTCGTCGATCATTGGATAGGTGAGCAACTGGAAGCACGGGCTCACCTGCCCACGGTCTCGAGCCAGCAGCGCAAGTCCAGCGGCCAGCCCGCCACCGGCGCTGGCACCACCGATCGCGATCCGAGATCGGTCAATCCCCAGGTCTTCGGCGGCGTCGAAGAACCAAGCCAAACCGGAATAACAATCTTCCATCGGAACGGGAAACGGAAACTCCGGAGACAGCCGATAGTCGACCGATGCCACGACAACGTTGAGCTGATCGGCGATTTGGGCGCACTTTGCGTCATCCATCGAGACGTCGCCGAGCACCATCCCGCCGCCGTGGATCCAGTACAGAGCCGGACTGTTCTGGCGGGGGGCACCAGGCCGGTAGACGCGCACCAGAACGTCGTGGCCGTCGAAGCCCTCGACGCGGTTGTCCTCGACCACGAGACCGGTAGGCAGATCAGGAGCCGGTGCGGCTGCCATCAGCGCATCGATACCCGCACGCGCGACCTGGAGGTCCGATAGGTCGAGCAAGCCCTCGGGCAACATGGCGAGTACTTCGAGATGCGTTGCATCCATTCGGGTGGTGATGTCCATTAGGTCCCCTGGTCGGTCCGGAGCGCACAGTACCCGAGACTCCCGCCTGGCACGGGGCTGGGACGCGCAATGAGGGCACCGTTCCTGGGCCCTTGGAACCCAACGGAACTGCTGAAACGTCAACGGATGGACGGGCTCGCGCAAAACGTGCTCTGCTCTGCCCATGAAATTCGGCGTCTTCTACGAACACCAACTGCCCAAACCCTGGACCGAGGATGATGAGTTCCAGCTCTTCCAAGACGCACTGGACCAGGTCGTGCTCGCCGACGAGCTCGGTTATCACCACGCCTGGGAGGTCGAGCACCACTTCCTCGACGAGTACTCTCACTCCAGCGCCCCCGAGGTCTTCCTCAGCGCTGCCGCTGCGCGAACTAAGCGCATTCGTCTCGGCCACGGGATCCGCCAGGTCATCGCCAACTACAACCATCCGGCCCGCACGGCCGAATGTGTGTCGACCCTGGACTTGATCTCCGACGGCCGGGTGGACCTCGGCATCGGCGAAGGCGCAACCCGTCTCGAGCTCCACGCCTTCGGCATCCCGGCGAAGCAAAAGCGGGCGATGTCGTTGGAAGCTGCCGAGCAGATCGCCAACATGATGGTGCACGATCCCTACCCCGGCTACGAGTCCGAATCCTTCTCGCTCCCGTGCCGCAACGTGCTTCCCAAGCCTCGCCAGAAGCCACATCCACCGATGTGGATCGCATGCACCAACCGCGACACCATCAAGCTCGCGGCACGCAACGGCCTGGGGGCGCTGGCATTCAGCTTCGTCGACCCCGACGAAGCCCAGACCTGGGTCGACACGTACTACGACATCATCAAGAGCGAAGAGTGTGTGCCCATCGGCCACACCGTGAATGCCAACATCGCGTTGGTCGCGGGCTTCTCGATGCACGAGGACCGCAACACGGCCATTCGGCGAGGACAAGAGGGGTTCGAATTCTTCGGCTATGCCCTCAACGCTCTCGTCGCCCACGACCAGACCCCCGGCCGAACCAACCTGTGGGGAGAGTTCCAAGAGCTGAGCGGGCCAGACAACATCGAGAACAAGATTGCCAAGGCCGAGGCTTGGGGCGACGAGTACGCCAGCTGTATCGGGGCACCCGCAGATGCTCGGCGGTACCTACGCGGCATGCAACAAGCCAACGTCGACCAGATCATCTTTTTGCAGCAGGTCGGCCGCAACAAGCACGCCGACATCTGTCACTCGCTGCAGCTCTTCGCCGACGAGGTGATGGAGGAATTCAGCGGCAACGAAGCAGATCGCCAGGCAAAAAAGGACGCCGAGCTCGCGCCGTTCATCGAGGCCGCTCTTGCTCGCAAGACCTACATGGAGCCCCTGGCCGACGAGGACATCCCAGTGGTCAGGGCCTCAGTCAAGAAGGCTCAGACCAGCGGGCGTGGCGGTTTGGGATAGCTGGCGCAAGTACCCGAACCCGACGACGGGGCAGCACCTCACAATCACTCGCGAGTGCAGTTCAGGACAGCCTCGTCGGTGCGTGGAGTGTCGGACGTACCGTCGGGTAGCTCGCCACGAAGCGGGAGCGTTCGACTGCCGCCTCGATGTCAGCGGCCAACACCCGGCGGGCGACGCCATCAGCAACCGCAGCCCGCCCTACAGCAACAGCGATGGCGTGGCTGACCTCGCCGATATCGCTCATCGGTGGCACAACACCGTCGACCGCGGAGTCAGGGCACAGGGCGGCCAATGCCTCAGCGGCTGCGAAGAACATATTGTCGGTGACCCGCGATGCTCTCGAGGCAACCCCCCCCCGAGGCCGACTCCGGGGAAGACATAGACATTGTTCGCTTGAGAGATCTGGTGGACCGCCTTGTCGCGGACTACGTCGTGGAAGGGGCTACCCGTGGCAACAACCGCGCGACCGTTGGACCAAGCCAAAACGTCGGCAGGCATCGCTTCAGCGGCGCTGGTGGGGTTGGACAGTGGCAGCACGATCGGCGACGACGCATTCCCCATCATGGCGGTGATCACAGACTGGTCGAACAACCCGCCCTGACCTGAAACCCCGATGAGCACCGTGGCCCGCGCCCCCTGCACAACCGAGGTCAGGTCCGTGCCCGGAAACAAAGCCACCTCGTCGCCGTCTACGGCGAAGGGACGCTGCGCTTCGGTAACGTCGTCTCGGCCAGTGTGGACGAGCCCATCCACGTCGGTAAGCACGATCTGCGCTCCTGGGTCTGGCACGCTGGCGCGGCGCATCGCTTCGGCCAGCATCGACGCGATTCCACAGCTCGCGGCGCCTGCACCCGCGATGCAGATCCGTTGATCGGCCAAGGTTGACCCGACCGACTCCGCCGCCGAGCAGACTGTTGCCAACGCAACTGCGGCCGTGCCTTGAATGTCATCGTTGAAGCTGGGCACCACGTCGCGGTACTTGTCCAGGATCACCTGAGCATGGTGACCGCCAAAGTCCTCCCACTGCACGACTGCTCCAGGAAAGCGCTGCGACACCGCTCGCACGAACTCGGCGACGAACTCGTCATAGTCCGCGCCGTCTATACGCGTGTGGCGCCAGCCGAGGTAGAGCGGGTCATCCAACAACTCCTGGTTGTTGGTACCGACATCGAGCAGGACAGGCAAAGTGCGACGAGGGTCGATTCCCCCGGCCGCCGTGTACAACGCGAGCTTGCCGATGGGGATCCCCATGCCCCCAACCCCCTGGTCGCCCAACCCCAATATGGGCTCGCCGTCAGTCACGACGATGACGTCCACTGGACCTTCGACGCCTGCGATGTGGGCCACCATGTCCTCCCGGTTTGGATAGGCGAGGAACAGGCCATGCGGGCGTCGGTAGATGTGGCTGAATTTCTGACATGCCTCACCCACGGTCGGGGTGTAAATCACGGGCAGCAGCTCTTCGAGATTTCTTTCGAGAAACGCGTAGAACAGCACCTCGTTGGTGTCTTCGAGTGATCGAAGGAAGATGTGCCGCTCCAGGTCGCCCACCAAGTGGTCGTAGCGATCCCGGGTGGCCACGCATTGCTCATCGAGCGTCTCGATGCGATAGGGCAGGAGACCATGCAGACCAAGGAGGGTCCGCTCTTCGAAACTGAACGCGGTGCCCTTGTTCAGCGTCGGCTCGTTCAACAGCGCCCGCCCGCGCTGATGGGTCAGCACGCGGGTATCCGGGCTGGTGTGGACAACGAGATGCGAAACGGGCACTGGTCTCCTCGACGAGATAGAGCTCAAAACACCCGAGCTCTCGAATTGCGCTGTCCCAACGGCCGGCATTGGCCTGGTGCTCATGTCGGCACAAGCAATCAGCACATGAGCATCGGGACCGATCGGCCCAGGGCCCAAACACAGGGAGTCAGCGCTATCTGAGAGCTCGCTACCGAGTCACCCTCAACTCCGGGATGGACACGCCGACAGGGTCCCGTTGCTTCAGTAGGGACA
>Ga0302127_10000878_pt1 | contig 17309 bp, 18 predicted proteins | sample CB4_SCM_MG_FD_204452 | JGI IMG/M metagenome (GOLD analysis project Ga0302127, IMG submission 204452) | Marine microbial communities from Western Arctic Ocean, Canada - CB4_SCM | ecosystem: Environmental > Aquatic > Marine > Oceanic | place: Canada: Western Arctic Ocean | collected 2017-09-24
CAGGTTTGTCATGGATTACAATTTTGAGAAAACGGGGAAACTATCGACAGGCACTCGATGGCTTTGATGCGAGGCTGATCTCGCAATACGATGATAATAAAATTAACGAGCTGCTTGGCAATGCCGGCATTGTTCGTAACAAACTAAAAATCGGTAGTACCATTAGCAATGCACAAGCCTTTCTCTCACTGGAAGCCAATGAAGGTTTCGCCAACTATCTGTGGTCATTTGTCGGGGATAAACCAATTCAAAATAATTGGCAGCGGATATCGGACATCCCAGCACAAACGCCAGCGTCTGAAGCTATGAGCAAAGGACTGAAGTCAAAAGGGTTTCGCTTTGTTGGTCCAACTATATGCTATGCCTTCATGCAGGCGATGGGCATGGTCAATGATCATGAAGTCACCTGTTTTCGTCATAAGGAATGTTCATGACAGGAAACCTAGCGGTTGTCTTATTGCGCATACTGTCGCTATTACCAAGGAAGGTGAGCCAGATTCTCGGTCAGATCACCGGTCGCTTAAATTATGTTTTCAATACGCGTGCGGCAAAAATTTCGCGTGAGAACATCGAACTTTGTTATCCATTGTTATCTACATCCGATAGGGACCGCCTGGTAGACAAAAGCCTTCGGCATACCGCACAGACTATGTTTGAAACACCCGCAGTATGGATGGGTTCAAGGCAGAGGCTGGAAACCTGGATAGAGAACGTTTGTGATGAAACGTTATTGAATGAAGCTAAAGAACATGGTCGAGGCGTAATAGTGCTCCTGCCGCACTTTGGAAATTGGGAACTGTTCAACGTTTACTATTCGCGGCACGGAATGATGACGGCGCTATATCATCCCCCCCGGCAGGCGTTCCTGCAGCCGTTGATGCGAGGCATTCGGCAGAATTTTGGTAATGAGCTGGTAGAAACCAATATAAAGGGTGTAGCGCGACTGTATCGCAGACTGGAATCCGGAGGTGTTGTGACCATCCTGCCCGATCAGGTACCTGGTAGCGGCGTATTCAGCCCCTTTTTTGGTCATGCGGCATTGACTGATCGCCTTATTCCACGCCTTATCCAGAAGACAGGAGCCCGAGTGGTCGCGGTTACGGTGCAGCGTCAGCGCAATGGGAAATTCAATATTGCCTGGCAGGTACCGGACGTTGGTGTGTATGACCAATCTGAAACGTTAGCGGTGGAGGCAATCAACAAAACTATCGAATCGTGTGTAGCGCTTGCACCACGGCAATATCAATGGGAGTACAAGCGTTTTCGAGAACGTCCACCTGGTGAAAAAAAATTATATCGCTTCCATAAACCGGGAGGTCTTCACTAGGCTTTTTCTACAACCAGCTATAGGTTTTTTTACAACCAGCCATAGGCATCTGCGTCGGGCTATTTGCGCCAAAACATAAAGGTAAATAGCACCAGCAAGGTAAATATCTCCAGTCGACCTAGAATCATAGCGACCGTAAGAACAATTTTTGCGGGGTCGCTGATGTCTGCGTAGTGTTGTGCGACATCACCAAGACCAGGCCCAAGGTTGTTAATGCAAGCACCGACAGCAGAGAATGCCGTCACAAAATCCATACCAAAAGCAACCATCGCTAGTAGCAGAAATAAAAACAAAATCACATAGACTGAGAAAAACCCCCAGACCGCTTCGACGACCGAGTTGGCGACCGGTCTATGATTGAGCTTGATAGGAAAAACCGCGTTAGGATGGATTAGACGACTGATTTCACGTAATCCTTGCTTCCAGATAAGCAGAGCCCGCATAACCTTCATGCCGCCACCGGTGGAACCTGCACAGGCACCTGCAAACGCTCCAAGGAAAATAAAGTAAGGTAGCATGCTGGGCCAAACGCTGAAGTTGTCTGTTGCGAAGCCAGTGGTCGTGAAGATAGAAACCACCGTAAAAATTGCCATTCGCAGAGAATGAAAACCCTCGTAGGTATGATAGTGTGCGAGAATAAGTGCGGTGACGACCGACGCGATCAATAAAATCATCAGGTAAAACTTGGTCTCATCATCAGCTATATAGTGCCGCACCGAGCGGTTCTTGAAAGTATAGAAATGCAGGCTGAAATTAATGCCGGAGATAACCATAAAAACGATGGCAACGGCTTCAATCGCAGGAGAGTCGAAGTAGCCGATACTGAGGTCATGGGTGGAGAAACCACCAATGGCGACGGTGGAAAAACTATGGCATATCGCATCAAAGAAATTCATGCCTGCGATCCAGTATGCCAACGCACAAGATAGGGTAAGACCGACGTATATTGACCATAGTGCCAACGCCGTTTGATGAATACGGGGGGTCAGTTTGCTGTCTTTCATGGGTCCCGGTGTTTCAGCACGATAGAGCTGCATGCCACCGACGCCGAGCATCGGTAAAATCGCCACTGCCAGTACGATAATGCCCATGCCTCCTAACCACTGTAGCCACTGCCGATAAAACAGAATGGTTTTTGGCAAGTCATCAATACCGGTTAATACCGTTGCCCCCGTGGTTGTGAGCCCTGAGAAAGATTCGAACAGTGCATCTGGTACAGAAAGACCAATCCCATCGCTGTCTGCAAAAGGTATGGAACCAAACGATCCTAGTGCAATGTAAAACAGCACTGTGACTAGAAATCCGTCTTTGATCCGCATCTCTGCTTCGAAACGTCTGAATAAGAGCCACATGCAAAACCCGACAATGAATGTCACCGCAAAAGCATTGAGGAAAACCGATGCCACACCATCTTCAAAAACGAAATATGAAAGCGCCAAGTGCAACAACATCGTGACGCTGAAAATCATCAGCAAACTGCCTACGATACGAAAAGCGATTTGTAAATGCATGGCGTTAGATAAAGCTTAAGGGTGCCTGGAACAGGCGTTCTACATCTTTGATACGGGATTTATCGACCAGGAATAAGATGAGGTGATCGTCAGGTTTTACGACGATGTCGTCGTGTGCAATGACAACGTCTCCACTACGTACGAGACCGCCTATTGAAGTTCCGGGCGGCAGGTTGATCTCACCTAAAGTCCTGCCAATAACTTTAGAAGTCGTTTCATCACCATGGGCAATTGCTTCGATGGCTTCTGCAGCACCGTGCCTAAGAGAGTGTACTTTAACGACATCTCCACGCCGTATATGTGTGAGTATAGTACCAAGGGTTGCCTGCTGCGGTGATATCGCGATGTCTATATCACTGCCGATGAGATTAATGTATGCAGGATTGTTAATTAGCGTAATGACTTTCTTGGCCCCGAGGCTCTTTGCCAGCAGCGATGACATGATATTGGCCTCATCATCATTTGTTACGGCGCAGAAAACATCGGTTTCAGCAATATTTTCCTCGATTAAAAGGTCTCGGTCAGAGGCATCACCGATAAGAACGATGGCCCTGTCGAGCTTTTCTGACAACTCATAACCTCTTTTACGGCTTCGTTCGATGATGCGCACACCGTAGTGATTTTCCACCGATTCAGCGAGACCCTGACCAATGTGTCCGCCACCCGCAATGATGATTCGTTTGTTGGGCGGCTCAGTGCGCCGCAGTTCACTCATGACGGCGTGAATGTCTCGGGTAGCAGCGATGAAAAACACTTCATCGTCAGCCTCAATAATGGTGTCACCTTCAGGAATAATGGGTTTATTGTTGCGAAAGATGGCTGCAACCCGGGTATCAACCATGGGCATGTGTTTGCGGAAATCGCGTAATTTTTGGTCTACAAGGGGCCCACCGTAGTAGGCCTTGATTCCGACCATCTGGACCTGCCCATCTGCGAAATCCAAGACCTGCAGGGCACCGGGATTCTCAATCAGGCGACGTATATCATCAGTGATGATAGCTTCCGGGTTAACGGTTACGTCCACAGGCATAGCGTCATCCCGAAATATACTGCCCCCCGAGATGTATGCGCTTGAGCGCACGCGGGCTATCTTGGTTGGGGTATGAAATACGGTATAGGCGACCTGACAGGCGACCATATTGACTTCGTCACTATTGGTGACAGCGATTAACATATCAGCATCTTCGGCACCCGCGGAACGTAATACGTCCGGGTGTGAAGCCATGCCACGCACCGTTCTGATATCGTATCTGTCCTGGAGGTCCCGTAGACGATCGGCGTCTATGTCAACGACCGTAATATCACTGGCTTCCTGGGTAAGGTTATGGGCGAGGTTCCCACCGACTTCTCCGCCACCTAGTATAATGATCTTCATTGTTAAGCTACCTTTCTAAGGCGCGCAATGTAAAAGCCATCATGGCCATCAATAGTGGGAAACAACTGGCGACCTATAGTCAGGGCAATGCCCTCAGCGATATCGACCGGTAGAACGACCAAGTCTTCACGCTCGTTGGCGAAATCACTCACGACTAACTCGTTTTCCTGTGGCAGGATCGAGCAGGTGGAGTAAAGGAGTTCTCCTCCGGTTTCCAGAAAATTCCATGCGGTAGCTAGTAGTCTGGATTGTGTAATGGAAAGCTTATCAACATCGTCTCGATCCCGCAGTAATTTAATGTCCGGATGACGCCTGATAATGCCGGTTGCTGAGCAGGGTACATCCAACAGGATTCTGTCGAACTTCTCTCCTGTATAGGTAAGAAAATCTGTTCGGGTTACCTGACAGGTTGTTCCCAATCGATCGAGATTCTCTTGGATTTTATCGATACGGTGACGATCCCAATCCATAGCAAGCAAGTTGAGGTCAGATTGTAGTTCGAGCAGGTGGCAGGTTTTTCCACCGGGCGCCGCGCAGGCATCGAGAACTTTCTGTCCGGGTTTCGCATCAAGTAATGGCGCCACCAGTTGTGAAGCCTGGTCCTGGATGCTGACCAGGCCCTCGGAAAATCCAGGGAGGGATTCTACGGAAACAGCGTCGAGTAATTGTAATGCACCAGGTACCGTCGGAATCGCTTTGGTGCTCAGGCCGTTATCCTTGAGCATGGATTGATAGGTTGTTAAATCCGTTTTTGAAAGGTTAACTCGCAATGTCATTGGTGCAGGATGTTTGTTTGCAGCCATAATGCTGTCAGCCTGTTCCGGCCATGCGAGGCGAAGCTCATTGATTAACCATGGGGGATGGTTGAGATTCGTGTCTTTGTCCATACTGGTTGTAAGCGTTTCTCTGCGCCGTTGGAAATTTCGCAAGACACCATTGAGAAGGCCCTTGGCCCAGGGTTTTTTGATTGCTACAGCGGTTTCTACTACCGCGTTAACACTGGCATAATCTGGTCGATTAAGCTCACAAATGCTGTAGATACCACAAAGCAGAAGGATGTTTAGATCTTGATGCTTTGTTTTTTTTGTGACCAAGCTATCTCGAAAGTAGACGAGCTGGTTGTAGTCTCGTAGTACGCCATAGCATAGTTGTTTGCACAGCGACGAATGGTGCTTTTTAAATTCCAGCGGTTGCCCCCTAACTAAGACAAGGCTTAGAACGTCTATCGCGTCTTTATACTCTTGCATGATCAACGAAGGTTTTTCCCACTTGAAACAAGTCGCGTCGGGAATTCAAGATATCTTTAGATGACAGCACGGTGCCCTTACCTAAGGGTAACTGTAGCTTTTGCAATATGACCTCACCGCCATTGGCTGCTACATGAACGCCATGACTATCGAGTTTGAGAATCTCTCCAGGCGGATCCTTGATGTCTAATTTTAAAACCTGCGCTGCCCATACTTTGATTCTGAGTTCTCCAAGATAGCTGAATGCGACTGGATCGGGATTAAACGCCCGAATGTTTCGATCAATATCAATTATGTTATCGCACCAGTTGATTATAGCTTCATCCTTTAAGAGTTTCGTGGCGTAGCTTGCACCATGATCCTGTTGTGGTGTTGCAATAGAGGTAGACGCAGCGATCGTTGGCAATGTGTCTAGAAGACAGTTAACGCCTAGTGTAGTGAGCCTGTCTGTCAGCGTAGCCGCAGTATCGGTGTTGTGGATGGCGACATGCGCAAGGGATAAGACATCTCCAGTATCCAGCCCTTCATTCATTTGCATGATGCAGACACCCGTTTCGTCATCTCCAGCTTGAAGGGCGCGTTGAACCGGCGCCGCGCCACGCCAGCGAGGTAAAAGAGATGCATGAACATTGATGCAACCCAGTTGTGGATAGTCGAGGATGTCTTTTTTCAATATTTGCCCAAAAGCGACGACAATCAAAAGGTCTGCGTTGTATCCGCAAATATCAGTAATATTGAGCCTTCTAGGCTGTATTACCGGGAGATTATTAACCAGCGCTACCTGTTTTACAGCGCTGGGCACTGTTTTCTTCCCCCTTTTACCCGGCTTATCGGGTTGCGTGATGACGGCCAATACATCATACGGACTATCGACCAACGCTGACAGGTGAGCCGCCGCGAATTCCGGTGTGCCTGCAAAGAGGATCTTCATCGTTGTTTCTGCTGTTTCAGAAGTTTTTTGCGGATCATTTGGCGCTTTGTGCTGGATAGATAATCAACAAAAATTTTGCCTTTCAGGTGATCCATCTCGTGTTGAATGCATACCGCAAGCAATCCCGATGCTTCCATCCTAAAAGCGTCGCCCGCTTTGTTGATTGCTTCGACGGTGATATTTTCGGCGCGATTGACCGGCTCAAAGAAGCCGGGTACCGACAAACACCCTTCTGAAGTCTCTAATTCTCCCTCGGTACTGATGATATTGGGGTTTATGAGTACGATGGGGGAGTTATTTTCTTCAGAAACATCCACCACAATGAGTTCCAAGTGCACGTTAACCTGGGTTGCAGCCAGGCCGATACCCGGCGCCGCATACATTGCTTCTTGCATCTGATCTGCCAGGCCAGCGATCTTGCCATCAACATTTTTTACAGGCTTAGCAGTAGTGCGCAGACGAGGATCTGGGAATTCCAAAATTTCTAATAAAGCCATATGGTTTTGCAATATACCTCTAGTAATAATGCAACTTGTGCTGCTAAGGTTATGATCATCATGAATATTCCTGTAGAATATATCCCCCGGAAAAACCAGATATTGTACCCTTTTTAATGGTGGGATTCGCCCTGTGAAGAAAACTCTTCTGTCTCTGGTACTTGTTTTTGTCAGTGTCACATCGCCATATATCTGTGCGGAAGATGTTGCTCTAAAAGCAGATCATCCAAACAGGTACACGGTCGCCGATGGTGACACATTATGGGACATCGCGCGGATGTTTCTTACAGACGCCTGGCTTTGGCCGGAAATCTGGCACGTAAATCCAGATATTGAAAATCCGCACTTGATTTACCCAGGTGATGAAATTGTATTGACTTATGTTGATGGTCAGCCGCAATTGTCAGTACAGCGTGGAGATAGGTCCAGAACACAAAGAATGACGCCCAGTCAATCGGTCAGGCAGGGTGATCGATACCACAAACTTCAACCGAAAGTTCGAATTTCGCCTCTGACCAGTGCCATCCCGGCGATCCCCCTCGATGCTATTTCAAATCTGCTCACGACAGGCAGTATTGTGGAGCAGCACCGCCTTGCTGATGCGCCTTATATTCTGTCCGGGACTGCAGATCGATTGATCTTTGGTCCAGGAGATGAGTTGTATGGGCGCGGTGAGTGGGATGACGATACGGCCGTCTATGGCATTTTTCGTGAGGGCAACGTGTACATGGACCCGGAAACAGGTGAGATCCTCGGGTTTGAAGCGACCCAGGTAGGAGCAGCCAGGGTGATGTCTCGTAGTGATGACATTGTTACGCTGAAATTAACGCAGGTGAATACCGACGTTCGGGTAGGTGATCGCCTAATGCCGACAGAAGAAAGACGGGTTGAATCTACTTTTTATCCGAAAGCGCCGAAAGAGTGCGTTGAGGGTGTGATCATGACGGTCTTGGGTGGTGTCACACAGGCGGGTCGTAGTGCCGTTGTGGTTGTTAATCGAGGACTTCAGAACGGTCTTAACGTGGGCGATGTGCTTGCAATCTATAAGAGCGGCAATGTGGCCAGAGATCGAATGAAAGGCGACAGGGTTCGTCTTCCTGCAGAGCGTGCTGGTCTTCTCATGGTGTTCAGTAGCTTCGATAAGATGGCTTATGGTCTGGTGCTTGAGACCGAAGAACCCCTCAGAATTGGCGATGTCGTAAAGAGCCCGTAGTATCGAAGTAATTTCTCACTGACTTTTCAGCGATTTCTCCTGCGCTAGCGTACCTGTGCCTGATAGGTTTGCCCTTCTTGAATTAGTAAGGGTGCCAAAGTGCCAACACTTGATGTAGATCTGCTTTACCTATCTCGACTGTTATGTGATCGACCTAGAAAGCTCAGGCATCTGCTTACACACTTTGGTAGTGCTGAGGCAGTCTTTGGCGCGCCAGGAGATGAGATTCTTGGTCTGTGTAGGCTAGACATTGCAGCGCTAAGAAAGGCGTGAGAGATTTTCCAGCGTGATGTAGAGAAAGATGTCGCGTGGTTGCAGGAGCCAGACCACCACCTTATATCCATAGATCAGCCCGACTATCCGGCATTACTTAAAGAAATACATGATCCCCCTGTCCTGTTATTTGGGTGTGGTGAAAAAAGTGTACTGGAGAACAGCAATACTGCCATGGTGGATTCTCGAAGTCCCACCCGAATAGGTATTGCCAATGCGCAGCGGCTGTCGGGTCAGCTATCGTCTGTCGGGCTAACGATAGTCAGCGGCATGGCGCTGGGGATCGACGCTGCGTGCCATCAAGGAGCATTACTGGCTGGAGCGAAAACGATTGCGGTACTCGGCACTGGTTGAGAATGCACAGGATGTGCCTGAACAGTTATCGTTTGTTGCTGATAGAGCCCTCGCAATAACACCGATTCACCCTTTGACTGATCACCTACAACTGTTTGAATCCCTTTTAGATGGGAAACCACAAAATATCGACCAGTTGGAAGCGCAACTTGATCTCTCTATAGATGAATTGATGTGCGCGCTCGTTGAGTTGGAGGTGCTGGGTTTCGTTGCTCAAGAACGCGGGGGCTATGTCAGCTTGAAACCTGGTGATGTCTAGGTTAATTTGCCTCCCCTATTGTTAATTGGAGTAGCCATGCCATTTGTAGCCATCTTAATGGGTTCTGATTCAGACCTGCCGGTGATGGAATCCACTATCGGAGTACTGAAAGATTTAGCCATCGACTATGAAGTGCGGGTCACCTCAGCACATAGAACGCCAGAAGACACTCGGGACTATGTACATGATGCTGAGTCCAGAGGTTGTGGTGTATTTATTGCTGCGGCAGGGATGGCTGCGCATCTTGCTGGTGCTGTTGCGGCGCAAACGCTAAAACCAGTGATTGGAGTCCCTATTGACGCCGGACCTTTAAACGGAATCGATGCCTTGTTGTCAACAGTACAAATGCCTGGTGGCATTCCAGTAGCTTGTGTGGCTATCGGAAAAGCTGGTGCTAAAAATGCTGGATATCTTGCCGCCCAGATTCTGTCAACCGCAGACGAAAACCTCGCGGGAAAATTGCGGGAAGACCGTGACAAAAATGCAGAAGCCGTACGCCAGAAAAACGCTGATTTGAATGCCTAACGTACTACCATCATGGCGTGCCGCGCTTACAGCTAGGAATCTTTGCCAGGGTGATATTATCGCTTATCCTACTGAGGGTGTGTGGGGTTTAGGTTGTCTGCCTGAGTTAGGGCAATCGGTCGCACATATTCTTCATATTAAGCGTAGACGCTGGGATATGGGCCTTATACTTGTCGCATCTAAATTTGAGCACGTTGAACATTATCTGGCGGGGGTTGGTGACGAAGCACGTAGCCATCTGGAAAAAGTGTGGCCGTCAGCAGTCACCTATTTGATACCAGACAATGGCGTTGCCCCCATGTGGATCAAAGGCCGCCATCATCGCGTGGCGCTTCGACTATCAGCGCATCCAGTTGTCAGATCTATTTGTGATCACCTGGGAGGCCCGATTGTGTCAACCTCTGCGAATCCGACAGGCCGGGAAGCAGCGAAGAGCGCACTTCGGGTGCGTCAATATTTTGGTAATGATGTTGATCAGATTGTGCCTGGCCCCTTGGGTGGTGAAACAGGAGCAAGCGAAATAAGAGATTTGATGAGCGGTGATATTTTACGGCAGGGGGGATAATGCACCAACTAGCAGTTTTTGGTAACCCAATAACCCATACCCGTTCACCTGAAATACATCAGCTTTTTGCGAAGCAACATGGTCTCGAAATTGACTATGAACCGATCTTAGTCCCACCTGGAGAGTTTGTGCGCTACGCTCATCGGTTTCTTGAAGGCGGTGCAAAGGGATTCAATATTACTGTCCCGTACAAAGCTGATGCGTATCATTTTGTCGAACAGTGTTCCAAAGCTGCCGTCCTTGCTGAAGCGGTTAACACGATTAGCATCAAGCAAGGCGTTATTTATGGGGACAATACGGACGGCGCCGGATTGATGAAAGACATTGTCGACAATCTTGGCTGGACGTTGCAGGACAAAAAGGTACTTGTTCTTGGCGCGGGGGGAGCTGTCAGCGGTGTAGTCAGCAATTTACTCGGTGGTGCGCCTCGTACCGTCGAGATACTAAATCGAACGGTAAGCAAAGCGATAGCAATTGTTGAAAAGCAAAATGACTCGCGTGTTCGAGCGATCGAGACACCAGGCGATGCCTACGATGTCATTATCAATGGCACTTCCGCGGCCCTACAAGGAACGAAACTGGATTTGCCGACGTCAATCATCACGGCGGAGAGTTGTTGCTATGACATGAGTTATGAAAACAGCGCTTTTTTGGGCTGGTGCGCGGACCTTGGTGTGTCTCGGCTGGCAGATGGTTTGGGTATGCTCGTAGAACAAGCAGCGCTGGGGTTCAACATCTGGTTCGATCTGCAGGTTGAAACCATTGACGTGATTGCGGCCCTGAGGCAATGACAAGAAAATTTATTGCTGGTGCCTCTTGTCCTGTCTGTGCACAGGTTGATAAAATCTATACCGAGGATGGTACACAAACTTGGTGCTGTATTAGTTGTGGGCACCGCGAGAGCAGAGAGAAGGAAAAACCGGAAATTATTATTAAATCCTCACGACAAAAAGATTGATAAGTTAAGTCTCTCAGAAAATCTCAATCGATAGTTCATTTCCCTCTGTAAAGTATATAGAATGCGGCCGCCCTTACACGTGCGAGGGTTGATCGTAATTACTCGGAGCTTTTGATGCGTAGAGCTAACCCAATTTCTTGGTCAGCAGGCCTTGTTATGCTGCTTGGTGGCAATGCCGCTATGGCTGAATGGACCCTTAACATGACCGAGGGTGTTACCGAAATCAGCCGGCAGGTATACAACCTGCATATGATTTTCTTCTTCGTGTGTGTCGCAATCGGCGTACTGGTATTTGGCACAATGATTGTATCTATGGTTTTGCATCGCAAGTCACGCGGTGCAGTACCGGCGACATTTCATGAGAATACCAAACTGGAATACATGTGGACTATTCTCCCAATTGTCATACTGATTGTCATGGCTGTGCCAGCGACGAGTACGCTACGAGATATGTATGACGCGGGAGAATCTGACATTGATATTGAAGTAAGAGGGATTCAGTGGAAGTGGCAGTACACTTACCTGAACGACGATCCGGCGAAAGAAGTGCGATTTGTCAGCAGCCTCTTGACACCTAAAGACGAAATCGAAAATCTTGCCCCCAAGAATGAGTTTTATCTGCTCGAAGTTGATGAGCCTTTGGTTATTCCGATCAATAAGCGCATACGTTTCTTGATTACGTCCGAAGATGTGATCCATGCATGGTGGGTTCCGGCATTTGCAGTTAAGAAAGACGCGATTCCGGGGTTTATTCATGAGTCGTGGGCCATTGTGGATGAGCCTGGTATTTATCGAGGCCAGTGCGCCGAATTATGCGGTAAAGATCATGGCTTCATGCCAATCGAAGTACATGCCGTCAGTGAAGAAGACTATGAAACCTGGCTCGCTGAAAAACAGGAAGCGGCGCGGGTTGTCTACGAAACGATAGGCAAGGAATGGACTTTCGAGGAGCTAATGGCAACCGGAGAAACTGTTTACCAGCAAAGTTGTGCCGCTTGCCATCAGTTGAATGGCGAAGGAATTCCTCCGGTGTTTCCTGCCCTCAAGGGCCAGGGATTAGCTGTAGGGCCCATCGCGGCGCACACAGACATCATTCTAAACGGCAAGGCAGGCACGGCAATGCAGGCCTTTGGCACACAGCTCAATCCCGCACAGTTAGCAGCAGTCATTACCTATGAGCGTAATGCCTGGGGTAATAACTTGGCTGACCATATACAACCCAGTCGAATAAATGAAATCCTAAGTGGAGGCGCCCAGTGATTACAGAAAATCCGCATGACTCACATGGTCCTGATAAAGGCCTTATGCGCTGGGTATTCACTACCAATCATAAAGACATCGGGACGTTGTATCTCTGGTTTAGCTTTTTGATGTTTCTTACCGGTGGTGTAATGGCATTGATAATTCGTTCTGAGTTATTTCAGCCCGGATTACAGTTAGTGCAGCCAGAATTTTTTATTCAGATGACCACAATGCACGGGCTAATCATGGTGTTTGGTGCGGTTATGCCGGCATTTGTTGGTCTTGCGAACTGTTTAATTCCAATGATGGTCGGTGCGCCGGATATGGCTATGCCCAGAATGAACAATTTCAGTTTCTGGATTCTACCCTTTGCCTTTGGCCTTTTACTCTCCAGTTTGTTTATGGAAGGCGGTGCACCCAATTTTGGATGGACGTTCTATGCGCCATTATCAACAGATTTCGGACCACCGAGCACCACTTTCTTTATCTTCGCTGTCCATATGATGGGCATCTCTTCCATCATGGGCTCAATCAATATCATTGTTACGATCCTCAATTTGCGAGCACCTGGCATGACGTTGATGAAGATGCCGCTATTTGTTTGGACCTGGTTGATCACAGCATATTTGTTGATTGCAGTGATGCCAGTGCTAGCTGGCGTAGTCACCATGATGCTGATGGATATCCATTTCAACACCGCATTTTTTAGTGCCGGTGGCGGTGGCGATCCCGTATTGTTTCAGCATATTTTTTGGTTTTTTGGCCATCCCGAAGTCTACATCATGATACTACCGGCATTTGGTATTGTGTCCGCGATTATTCCAACCTTTGCGAGAAAGCGCCTGTTTGGTTACGAATCTATGGTTTACGCCACAGCATCTATTGCCTTTTTGTCGTTTATCGTTTGGGCGCACCATATGTTTACCGTAGGCATACCAATTGCGGGTGAACTTTATTTTATGTATGCAACGATGTTGATCGCGGTGCCGACGGGAGTGAAAGTATTCAACTGGGTGGCAACGATGTGGCAGGGATCAATGACCTTTGAAACCCCGATGCTGTTTGCCATCGCGTTTGTGGTGTTGTTTTCGATTGGTGGCTTCTCAGGTCTTATGCTGTCGATCGTTCCTGCGGATTTTCAGTATCACGACACCTATTTTGTGGTCGCGCATTTTCACTATGTTCTCGTACCTGGCTCCGTGTTTTCAGTCATGGCAGCTGTTTACTACTGGTTGCCAAAGTGGACCGGAAATATGTATGACGAGGCTTTAGGAAAGACGCACTTTTGGCTGTCATTTATTGGTATTAACATCACTTTTTTCCCCCAGCACTTCGTTGGATTAGCAGGTATGCCACGGCGAATTCCTGACTACCCGTTACAGTTTGCAGATTTCAATATGGTTTCCAGCTGTGGCGCATTTTTGTTTGGTTTCAGTCAGTTGCTGTTCCTGTTCATCATCATCAAAACCATTCGTGGTGGTGAGAAGGCAACAGAGCAGGTCTGGGAAGGTGCACACGGTTTGGAATGGACCATTCCATCACCCGCTCCCTATCACACATTTACTACGCCACCGTCAGATTTGAACGAGGCGCATGGTTAGATGACAGACAACGCGAAAACAGTTGCACGCTTATTGAGTACAGCCGTGTTTATGTTTGCGTTCGGTTTTCTATTGGTGCCCCTCTATGATGTCCTGTGTGCCGTTACGGGATTTAATGGCAAAACTGCTGGGCAATATGTCCCGGAAAAGACAACTGAAATAGACAAGGATCGTTGGGTTACAGTGCAGTTTATTACTAACAACAATGCTGGTATGCCTTTTGAGTTTCGACCCAAACAACGCTCGATGCGGGTACATCCCGGAGAAATTAACACGACGGAATTTTATATCAGAAATCCTGTGGCCCGGACTATAACCGCACAGGCAGTACCCAGCGTTAGTCCGTTTCATGCGGCTGCTTATTTACATAAAACTGAATGTTTTTGTTTTGAACAACAGCAGTTGGTCGAAGGGGAGGCTTTGGACATGCCGTTGCGCTTCATTGTCGATAGTGAATTGCCAGCAGACGTAACCACACTGACCTTGTCTTATACACTTTTTAATATTTCGCAAGAGGCTCTCGCGGTAGCGAGATAATACGGAGACGATTATGACCGACAGTGCCTACGAGCCCTATTATGTTCCACACAGCAGTAAGTTACCGATATTTGCTTCGATTGGGATCTTCCTGACTGTCTTTGGCATTGGGCATATCCTCACCGACTTAAGCGCCGATGTTGATTCCGCTTTTGGTATGGCCACCTTGATGTCGGGTGGTCTGGTGATGGGCCTTACCCTATTTTTCTGGTTTTCCAAGGTCATCGAGGAAAATCATAAACAGTTATATAGCGATCAGATGAATCGATCATATGTGTGGGGTATGAGTTGGTTTATTTTTTCGGAGGTCATGTTTTTTGCGGCTTTTTTTGGTGCCTTGTTGTACGTTCGTGTGTTCGTGGTTGATTGGATAGGGGGTGTTGGGGATCGGGGTCCAAGCGGCATGTTGTGGCCCAACTATGAGCCGCACTGGCCGTTGTTGAACACGCCGGATCCGGAACGGTTTCCTGCGGCAACCGGGGTTATTTCTGCAATGGGATTACCGCTGGTAAATACGTTGCTCCTTGTTACGTCCAGTTTCACGGTGAGTTTTGCGCACCACGCAATTAAGGAAGGCAATCGAAAGAAGATCATTCAATGGTTGACGGTGACTGTCTCTTTGGGGGTCATCTTTTTATTCGTTCAAGCCTATGAGTACGTGCATGCCTATAGGGATCTGGGTTTGACGTTGGGATCCGGGATATATGGCACGACCTTCTTTATGCTAACAGGGTTCCACGGTGCGCATGTCACGCTGGGTACTCTCATGTTATTTATCATGTTGTGTCGTGCACTAAAGGGGCACTTTACAGAGGATAACTGCTTCGGGTTTGAAGCCGCGGCATGGTATTGGCACTTTGTGGATGTTGTGTGGCTTGCACTGTTTATTTTTGTTTATGTGCTTGGAGGCTAACAACTAGATTCCGTCATAGAGATAGTGGTTTGAGGCAAATTGATGCGACATTCCAAAAGAATTGAACTAAATATCAATTGATAATCAGGAATCTAGAGACACGGTCTTTAATTCTTGGACAAGGGTTAACTGGGCGCTCTCGACCATGGAGCAGATAGAGAAAGTTGTCCGCTCCAGAATCCGTAGATGATGATCATCAATAGTAATGCAGCAAGTGATACGCGAAGTAATAATAGATTCGCGGTACGCTTACCACCCCTACCTTGATCGATGAGTAGCGTATAGAACGCAGTGCCCAGAGCCAAGAGGTTGGCAATGAATAAAATGATGATGGTAACTTTTAGCAATCTCCCTCACTACTGCGACCAATGTCGCCTAAGAATCCGTATACGCCATTGTTACGCGATTACAAACTAAATGCATTTCGTTTTTAACGGGCCGTTGACACTTTTTTCAGTGGGCTTTTTGACTATTTTTGTCTATCTTGGATTCTGGCAACTTAATCGGTATGACGAGAAGCAAGCCTTGGTATCAAATCAGCAGGTATTTGCTACCTCCCCCTGGCAAACCCCCGAGGATGAGCTAGCGACGGGCACGCCTATACAACTGCATGGGCATTATGATCCAGAGAGTTTGTTTCTGTTCGATAATAGAGTGCTTAAGGGAGTGGTCGGGTTTGAGGTACTGAATGTATTTCTTGTGGAATCTACCGCGAAAAGTGTGGTCATAAATCGAGGTTTTGTTCCCATGGGCCGAGTCCGTGAAGACAAACCCAATATCCCTACCCTTGTGGAATCAAAGGTGCTCCGCGGTCATGTTTACCACCCATCGGCGCCATTTCTGGCGGGGCATACTGTAGCTGGAGTGCTCCCCATTGTTCAAACACAAGAGCCAAAAGTCCTCGTGGCCGATATGCCTGCTTATCCGTGGGTCGTTCGCTTGAGCGATAAAGACCCAAATGCGTTACCGCGAAATTGGCCCATAACGACGATACTGCCAGAAAAACACCAGGCCTATGCCATACAGTGGTTTCTGATGGCAGCAGCGATCGCGATTGCATATAGTTGTTTCTGTATTAGGAGAAAGGTGGTGAGTAGTGTCTGAACGTGCAGGGCGACGTGAACTGGTGGCGATTCTTGGGATAGCGATATTGCCATTCGTGATTGCAGGTATTGCGTTTCTAGACTTTCCGGTTGACCAAATCCCGGATACTACTAAGAACCAGGGGACTTTGGTTTATCCCCCGGTTCAGGTCGAATTTCTACAATCAAAGGCGAAGCAATGGTCACTGATTCAGGTTGTTAAAGAAGACTGCGCTGAAGTTTGTGAGCAAACACTATATTTGACAAGACAGGCCCGTAAAGCGTTGGGTAAGGATGCAGCACGGGTACACCGTGTTTCACTTTCTCGCAGTGACTTATCAGAGACCTTTATGAATTTGATTCGGAATGAGCACAAGTCCATGCTTGTACTCGTTGATGCAGAGTCAGTTGAGCAGCTCCTCCAGATCACAGCGGAAATCGATAATATGGTGTTTTTAATGGATCCTCTGGGCAATATCATGATGTATTTTTCACCGGATAAGGTGGGTAAACCTCTAATGGAGGATTTGCGCCATCTATTACGGATTTCCAGAATTGGCTGAATCCGGTAAACTCTTCTGCCCCAAATCCGGTTGAAGCGATTGTGTCTGACCTAAGTTTAACATTCCCCACCACGTGGCGTGACTATCTGGAAATCTGCAAGCCGAGAGTTGTACTTCTCATGTTGCTATGTACGCTTGTGGGTATGTTTCTCGCGACCACCGGGATGGTTGCATGGCAGATATTGGTGTTCGGAAATCTCGGTGTTGCGCTGGTTGCAGGCTCTGCGGCAGCACTTAACCATCTACTTGATTCATCCATTGATGCAAAAATGGCTAGAACTCGCAATCGACCTATTGCGCAAGGTCGGATTAGTAACCTTCAGGGTGGTATTTTTG
>Ga0302127_10000879_pt1 | contig 17297 bp, 20 predicted proteins | sample CB4_SCM_MG_FD_204452 | JGI IMG/M metagenome (GOLD analysis project Ga0302127, IMG submission 204452) | Marine microbial communities from Western Arctic Ocean, Canada - CB4_SCM | ecosystem: Environmental > Aquatic > Marine > Oceanic | place: Canada: Western Arctic Ocean | collected 2017-09-24
GCTCAAGACGTTCGCTGCGATCGCCATGATCGCGAGTTGCGCCGTTTGGGCCGTGGCGGCTCCCGCCGGTGCACACACACAACCGGTGGGCGGCTGTCCGACCGGTGGCGACATCGTCAACGAACTCGATGAGGTCGAGATCACGTTTGCGGCACCGTTGTTGGATGACGGCAGCGCCAGGATCGACCTGTTGGGCGACAACGGGGAACGTGCGGTGTCGATGGGCGACGTGGTTTTCGCCGAAGACCCGGCCACGATCTCGGCAGCCGTATTGGGCGAGGTCGCTCCAGGGTTCTACATCGTGCGAGTTACAGCTACCACCGCCGACGGCGATCTCAACGGTGCTGACACCGGGTTCCAGTTCCAGTTCGACCCCGAGGCAACTCCGGACTCAGATACCTGTGAGCTGTCAACAGGCGGGGGAGCAGGCGGCTGGGTCTTGCTGGGTATGGGTGGGGTTGCTGTTGGGGCGTTGTTGTTCTTCCTGCGGCCCGGGTCGAAGTCCACACTTGCAGCGTGACCTGGCGGGCGTCGCCCGCCGATCTGGCCAGGTGTGTCAGGATCGGCCGATGACTGACGACTTGGCCACCCGTATTCCGCCGCTGGGCGACAACGAACTCAAAGGCAAGGCCCTCGACCTCATGCAGCCGCTCCTTGATGCCGGCCGGCCATGGAACGTGTTCCGCACGATGGCCCAGCACCCCGATCTGGCTCGTCGTTGGATGGTGTTCTCCAACCATGTCTTGTCCAAGTCCACCCTTCCGGGTCGTGAGCGTGAACTGGCGATTCTTCGGACTGGTTGGCTGTGCCAGTCCGAGTACGAGTTTGCGCAGCACCGGGTTATGGGCATCGAGGCGGGGCTCACTGCGGACGAGGTCGAGCGCGTCAAGGCCGGACCCGATGCCCAGTGGTCGCCGCTCGAAAAGCTGGTACTGCAGGCCACCGACGAGCTCCACTACGACAAGCTTGTTGCCGACCAGACATGGGCGGCCCTGCGCGAGCATTGGTCTGACGAGCAGATGATGGACCTGGTCTTCGCTGTCGGCCAATACACGATGGTCTCGATGGCACTTCGCAGCTTCGGTGTGCCCCTCGACGACTTCCTCGACGGTTTCTGACCCGGCTGCTCAGTCGTTCCATCGCTCATAGCGCAGCAAGTCCGCTACTGGGGACCGTCGGAGCTTTGTCAGCTGTTTGACGGGGTGGCCAAGCGGGATCACGGCCGCTACCGCGACATGAGACGGGAAGCCCACGGCGTCCTGGCTGGCTGATTCCAGACCAGCACACATGGTGGTCAAGACGCCCCCGAGGCCACGGCTGCGGGCGGCGAGCAGAATGTTCCATGCGAACGGGTAGATCGAGGCGCCACCGACGACGCCGACTCGGTCGAGTCTCGAGTCGAAGGCCGCTACGACGGACAGGTCCGCGCCCACAACCAGCACGACGGTGTTCCAGGGGGCCTCGCCAAGCGTAACCTGGCCGAAATACACCAGCATCGCTGGCTCGGCGGCAAGGCGGAGCGCCCGCTTGGTATCGGCTGACCGTATTGCGACCACCCGGTTGGGTTCGCGGTTGCCGCCGCTTGGGGCAAAGCGAGCGACCTCGATGATGGACTCGATGTCGGCGTCGGAGACGGTTTCATCGGTCCAGTCTCGGCAGGCAAAGGTGGTCCGCATGACCTCGTCGAGTTCCATCAGGACTGCTCCTCGAGTGCGTTGGTGATCAGGTCCCACAATGCGTCTACGTGTCGCTTCTGGGTCCATGTCGATCCGATTGAGACCCGCACGAAGGGACGGCCGTCAGCCTCCGAGACCGTGATGTGTGCCCAGCCCGAGGCGTTGATGGTGTCAGCGAGTGCGGCGGTGGCCTCGTCGCCGCCAGCGTGGCGGAACGAGATGAGCGCGAATGTGGTCGGGGCCACGAGCTCCAGCCTGGCGTGGCTCTCGACCTTGCCGGTGAACTCGGTGGCCCAGCCCAGGTGCTGGCGGATGTAGGCCTCGAGCCCGTCGGCCCCGTAGGAGCGCAGCACGAACCACAGCTTCAAGGCACGAAATCTGCGGCCCAACGGGACGTGCCAGTTGCGATAGTCGACGACGGCGCCATCGTCTGACGCTGTGTTGCTCATCAATGGCGATGCAATGGACAACGTGCCAATCAGCTGTGCCCGGTCAGCAACAAAGAACACCGAGCAGTCGAAGTTGGTCAGGAGCCACTTGTGGGGGTTGAACGTGTAGCTATCGACCAGCTCGAGTCCGTCTTGGTGATGGCGCATCTCGGGGCACACCATCGCCGAGCCGGCGTAAGCGGCGTCGATGTGGTGCCAGAGGTCGAACTCGCGCGAGATCTCGCCGATGCTGCGCACTGGATCGACGGCGGTTGTGCCGGTTGTGCCCACTGCCGAGCACACGAACGCCGGGGTGAGACCGGCGGCGATGTCTGCTTCGATGGCGGCTCGGAGGGCGGCGGGGTCCATGGCGAACGTCGAGTCCACCGGCACGGCCCGGATGTGCTGGTACCCCGCAACCCAGCTGCCCTTCTCGAGCGAGAAGTGTGCGTGGGCAGAGCTATATGCCACGACGTCGTCTCGGCTGGCGCCTCGGGCGACGGCACGGTCTCGCGCCACCACGAGGGCGGTGTGGGTGCAGTCGCTGGCGCTCATTTGAATCACGCCGCCACCAGGCCCCGTGTCGGTGCGCCATGTCGGCGGCAGGCCCAGTAGGTCGACCAGCCAATCCATGACGGCGGACTCGACTTCGGTGACGGCGGGGCTGGTCGACCACAACATGCCCTGCACTGCCAGGCCGGCCGAAGCGATTTCGCCAAGGATTGATGCGGGCGATGAGCTGGCCGGGAAGTACGCGAACCACCCTGGATGCTGCCAATGGGTGATGCCGGGCATCACGACGTCATCGAGATCGGCGAGGATCGAACCCATGTCTTCGCCGGTGGCCGGAGCGGTGGACGGGATCTTGGCTCGGATGTCGCCGGGCTCTACCGCGGGGGTGATGGGACGGTCCTCGATGGTCTCCAGATAGTCGGCGATCCAGTCGATGAGCTCGTGGCCATGACGGCGGAAGTTGTCGAGCGGCATGTGGGGGAGCGACGGGTCGGTCATGGGCGCGTCATCCTGTCAGATCGGCAAAGGTCGCATCGAGGAGCTGGTCGAACGCGTCCGGTGCCACGACGACTTCGAGACCGCGTCGGCCGCCGCTGACGTACACCTTGTCGTAGAGCACCGCGGATTCGTCAACGAACGTCCGGTGCGGCTGGCGCTGACCGAACGGCGAGATCCCGCCTACGACGTAGCCGGTCCGTCGCTCTGCGATAACGGGGTCGGCCATTGCCGCTCGTTTCGATTCCGCTGCGCGCGCAAGCGCTTTGAGGTCCAGCATGCAGATGACAGGGATGATGGCGACCACGATCTCGCCGTCGCCGAGCTCGGCCAGCAGCGTCTTAAAGATCTGCGACCCGTCGACGCCAGTCGCGACGGCGGCCTCGTTGCCGTATTCGTCGTTGGCTGGGTCGTGGGTGTACTCCACGATCTCGAAAGCAATCGCTTGGGCGTCGAGCGCTTTGGTGGCGGGGGTCATGGCCGGTCGAGTCTATGGGCCGCCCACGTTGCCGGCTCAGCTGCAGATGGTCTCGTGGGGGAACACCGGTCGCAGGGCCACAACCTTGGCTTGGCCATTAATGTTCCACGGCGTTTGTGTCGTGGCATCCGCGGCGGCGGCCCAAAGCGTGCTGAGCTCTTCGCCGGTGATGACCACGCACTCGATGCCACCGGGCTGGGGCATGGGCAAGCTCTCGATCGGCCAGGGTCGGACCTGCGCGTCTTCTTGGAACGTGAGCCCCGCGAATGTTCGCGCAGCAAGGGCTGGAGGCTCGGTAAGCACGCCGGTGGAGGTGACACCGTCGACGATGGTCGAGATCTCGGTGATCAGCTGACGCAGGTTGATGCGGGCTTGTTGGGTCGGTCCATCGATCGCGTCGTCGGTGTCCAGCGCATATACGGCGAGCTCGATGGCGACACCATCGACGAAGGCGGTGAAGGCCGTGGTCGGGGCGTCGGTGATGGCCGGTGACCCGAAGTCGGTGTCGGCGGCTACGACGCTGGCCGCGGCTACGGCGGTCGTGATGGCAGACAGCTGATCGGGAGTGAGTTGGAGCAACTCGAGTGCAGGCGTGAGTGGTGGTGGGAAGATCGCGATCTGGTCGCCCGGGCGATAGACCGCGCCGTCGCTCATCACGACGAGCTTCGGGTAGGTGCTGAGCGCGGTGTTGACGCTTACGAAACCGCCGCTGGTCTCGACCGCTACGAGTACGGTTACGGGTCTATCCACAGGGACTCCTTCATCAGTGTTCCCCGTGTCGGCACCGTCTTCGTCGGCGCCGCCCGCGTCGTTGTCGTCATCAGCGTCGGCGTTGTCGTCATCAGCGTCGGCGTTGTCGTCGCCAGCGCCGGTCCCGTCATCGGTGGCGACACCATCGGCCGCACCATCTGATCCGGTTGTCGGCTCGGGCGTTGGGTCAGCGGGAGCTGTGGTGGGCTCGGGTTCTTTGGTCTCGACGCTGTCGCTGCCGCCGCATGCGGTCGCGAGCAGCGCAAACAACGCCAGTAGTGCGACGAACGCGGTCCGGGGGTCGGGATGTTTCATGGGCATGATCAGTCAGACGTTGGAAGAGGGCCGGGAGGTTCCATCCAGTGTGCAGCCGCCGATCGCCCCTGCCTGGGATGTGGCTCGATAGTGGCCGTCCGGCATGGTCCGGTGGCCACGGGGGGGCCGTGGTGTCTGAGGCCGCGCCCAAGCAGCAGAGCTCGCCAGTGCGAGCTCAGACCGACAGGCTGTTCGCCGCGCTGGAGAAGACTGCGATGACGAGGACAGCAATCATGCTGAAGACCAGCAGAGCTGCAATGACGCGCTGGGTGTTTCGTTTCATGGTCACCGCAACAGCGTAGAGGTTCACCAATCCTCAGCGGTGTTGGGCGGGTGACGGTTGGTGCCAGGCACGGTGCGTCACTCGGTGGTTGGGGGTGTTTGGGCAGGTGACGGTTGGGTCAGCTGGACTGGGGCCTGGGGCCTGGGGCCTGGGGCCTGGGGCCTGGGGCGTGCGGCGGTCCCAGCGGGACCAGCCGGTCATGACGATCGCGACATAGATCCAGCCCAACGCGACGTCTGCCACCCAGTGCTCGCCGGTCAAGACGAGGATGAACGCCATCGCTGCGGCATAGGTGGCCAGGGCGATCCGAGCGGGCGTCGCTACTCGGCTCCAGAAGAAGACTGCCAGAAACAGCGCGAAGCCTGCATGCATCGATGGGAGCGCCGCGACGGGGTTGGCAACGGCTCGGCCTTGTTCGATGACCGGGGCAATGATGCCAAGCCCGATGCGCTCCCAGCCCAGGAACGGTGTGCGCTCGACGGCGCCGATTACGCCTTGTTCGGCCGCCATCCAAGGCGGAGCTGCCGGAAGGAGCACATAGGTAGCCACAGCCGCAGCGCCGAGCGTCAGGAGCCGCTTGGTATACCCAATCCAGGCCGGGCGGTCTCGAAACCACAGGACAGCTGCAGCGACCAGCACGCCAAAGAAGTGCGAGACGTAGACGAACGAAAGCGGAACCTGCCACAGCGGGGCCGTTCCGGTTTGGTCGAACGTGTTCTGCAGACGAACCGTCGGGATCTTGCCCAGCCCAATGGCTCGATCGATGTCGGCGAGCCCGCCAACCAACACGGGGCGTCCAACGCCGTCAGCAAGACCAGCCGAGTAGCGGTAGCTAACCAGCAGGAGAGCGAACACGCTCCAGTCGCGGGCTAGCGCTTTGAGGCGGGCCGGGTCATCGGATACCGATACCGCCAATAGTCCGAACAGCCACCCCAGGATAACCATCCTCTCCACGGGCAGGCCAACGAGCGTTACCCACGCGGTCGAACCAAGCACGTACACAGCCAGGAGGCGCCGCCGTTGCGCAGCGTCGCGTGCCCGCTCTCGTGGACGCGATCGGAGGATGTTTCCGGTGTCGGCGATGTTTGCCACCTTGCACTCATCGGCATGTCGCTCCGCGTGCTGAGGCGCTCTGAGGCCGTCTTCAAATCTGACGTTTGGGTTGGTCTGATGTCGACCGTGACAGCCGCGTGTGGGCGACGTTGCGATCATGTGACGATTGGCCCAGACGCGCGGACATCAGGCGCCGAATCTGCTCGGCTGTCACCTGCGGCACACCTCGGTGGCGCTGCAGGAGGGTCGAGCCGGCCCCGGGCCTCTGGAGGGGGGCGCCCAGCGCCGGCTCGACATCTCCGGCTACAGGGCATGAGCAGGTAGTGTCCGCTGCGATGAGTGACACGCCGTGGCAGACGATTCCCGCTCTCGTCGATGACGCAGCGCAGCGTTTCGGTGACGCCGATGCGTTGATCGACGGCGCCGTGCACTGGTCGTTTGTCGAGCTGGGTGATCATGTCCATCGCAGTGCGCGAGCAATGATGGCGTCGGGCGTAGAGCCAGGCTCGCGGGTGGCGATCTGGGCGCCCAACATCTGGGAGTGGGCTGTAGCCGCGCTCGGGCTGCATGCGGCCGGCGGGGTGCTGGTTCCGATCAACACGCGGTTCAAGGGCCGCGAGGCCGGCTTTGTTCTCGAGCGGGCATCGGTCGAGATGGTGTTCACGGTGACCGACTTCTTGGACATCAACTACGTCGACCTCCTTCGCGAGGCCGGTGTTGGTGGGGCCCTGCGTGAAATCATCGTCCTCCGTGGGGCGGTCCCCGAGGGCACGACGGCGTTCGCCGACTTCATGGCCCGGGCAGAAGCAACCTCCGACGCAGATCGAGCTGCCCGCGCCGCCGCCGTCAGCGGCGATGACTTGTGCCACATCATGTTCACCTCAGGGACGACGGGCGCTCCCAAAGGGGCTCAACTCATCCACTCGGCGATTTGTCGTGCATACAACGACTGGGCCGATGTGGTCGGCCTCGAAGCGGGCGATCGTTACTTGATCATTAACCCGTTCTTTCACGCCTTCGGATTGAACGCGGGCGTGCTGGCCTGTCTGATGAAGGGGGCGTGCATGCTTCCCCATCCCGTGTTTGACGTGACCCAAGTAATGCAGCGGTTGGGCCCGGATCGAGTTTCGATGCTGCCGGGACCGCCGGCGATCTTCCAGACGATGCTCAACCATCCCGACCTCGCGAGCTTCGACACGTCGAGCTTGCGCCTCGCCGTTACCGGTGCCGCCGCAATCCCGGTTGAGATGATCGTCCAGATGCGCGAGCGTCTCGGCTTCGACAAGGTGGTGACCGGCTATGGCCTGACAGAGTCGTCGGGCCTGGCCACGATGTGTCGACACGACGATGACCCCGAGACCATCGCCAATACCTCGGGCCGAGCGATGCCGGGGGTGGAGGTCCGGATAGCGGACGACGACGGCAACGAGATGCCCCGGGGCGAACCGGGTGAGATTGTTGTGCGGGGCTACAACATCATGACGGGCTACCTCGACGATCCCGACCAGACAGCCGAGGCCATCGATAGCGATGGTTGGCTACACACTGGCGACATCGGGGTGATGGACGACAATGGCAACATCGACATCACCGACCGCAAGAAGGACATGTTCATCAACGGCGGATTCAACGTCTATCCCGCCGAGGTCGAGGCCACGATGCTGGTGCACCCCCACATTGGCCAGGTAGCGGTGGTGGGGATCCCCGACGAGCGGATGGGTGAGGTCGGCTGCGCCTTTGTTGTGCCAGCAGCGGGTACCGAACCCGACGTCGGTGAGATCACCTCGTGGTGTCGGGCCGAGATGGCCAACTACAAAGTTCCCCGACGAATCGAGCTGGTGAACGCGCTACCGCTCAATGCGTCGGGCAAGGTGTTGAAGTACGAACTTCGAGAGACGGCGACCGGAGGGTCCTGAAATGCGAGCAGTGGTGTTGGAGTCCTATGGCGGTCCCGAGGTCCTAACGATTCGTGACGTCCCCGATCCTGTTCCGGGCCCCGAAGAGGTCCTGGTGCAGGTGCATTCGACGGCGCTCAACCGTGCCGACCTCATGCAGCGCATGGGGTTTTACCCCGGCCCGAACATGGAGCACGAGATCCCCGGGATGGAGTTTGCCGGCAAGGTTGTTGCGGTGGGCGACCGGGTGACCGAGCGTGCCGTTGGCGACGAAGTGATGGGCATCGTTGGCGGCGGCGCCTATGCCGAGAAGCTGACCGTGCACGAGCGCCAGACCATGTCGATTCCGACGTCGGTTGGGCTGGCCGATGCTGCAGCCATCCCCGAAGTTTGGATCACCGCGTTCGATGCCCTGGTGGCCCAAGGTGGTCTTACGTCGGGCCGCAGCGCGCTGGTGCACGCCGGCGCTTCAGGTGTTGGAACCGCCGCGATCCAGATTGCCAAAGGGGTCGGTGCCCGCGTTGCGGTCACGGCGTCATCGGGCAAGCTGCAGGCATGTCGAGACCTGGGCGCCGATTTGGGTGTCGACTACACCAGCGAGGACTTCGTCGAGAAGGTCCGAGAGTTCACCGGTGCGGTGGGGGTCGACGTGGTCCTCGACGTCATCGGCGGCGACTATCTGGTTCGCAACATCAAGTGCGTGAAGACCAAGGGGACAATCGTCCAGGTTGGCGCCATGGGTTCGGGCACGGCCGAAATCGACCTGATGCGCCTGTTGGTCGGACGAGTTCGCCTGATCGGGACGGTGTTGCGGGCCCGCCCCATCGACGAGAAAGTCGCGATCACACAACGCTTTGTGGCCGAGATGCTGCCGCTGTTCGATAGCGGCGATTTCAAGCCCGTGATCGATTCTCGCTACCTGCTCGACGACATCGCCGCTGCGCAAGAGCACATGGCCGCCAACGCCAACGTCGGCAAGATTCTCATCGACCTCTGAGCCCGGGCTCCCGGCCCGATGACAGCCAGACAGCCCAACAGCCCGACAGCCCGAAATTCGGAGAGAAACGCCCTCGTCAGGGCCTGTTTGGTACAAATTTGGTGACAAGTCGGACGTGGCTTCGGGACACCCCTTAGGGGCCGTCGACGATCTCGGCGGTGGCCTCAGCGCTGATCGCGATGCCGCCGCTGCGCACGATGTTGCCGAATATCAGGCCCGCGTCGGACTCGATATTGACCGTCACGCTTGGGTTCCCTCCGGGGCCGACATCGATGGTGATCCCCGTGACTGCTGCCTCGAGAGGAAGGCCCTGGCCCGCCACCGATGCCGCGACGACGTCAAACACTCGTCCATCGTCGAGTTCGACGGTGCCCTGCTGGCGCAACACGTCCTGGTCGAGACCGCAGGTGACCGCATCGTTGGCGGCACTGTCAGCTGGGTCTGCCAAGCAGCGTTGCTGGAGCCAGACATTGCCGAGATCGACGGTGATCGCGCCCAGCATGACCACGATGAGAAACCCCACCGGGTAGAGAAACAGCACGCTTCCACGATCTGATCGCGCACGCGTCGCTCTGATGGCCGGCACCGGCTTGTCTATGGGATATCGCATAGGGCCTCGCCGTCGAGTCCGCTGCGGAACGGGTCGACCAGCTCCGAGTGCGTCGCCGTCACCTCGAACCCTCCGCCCCAACCGAACCCGCCAGGCAGACTGATAGCGGGAACCGTGTAGGTGTAGGTGACATCGATTCGGCCGCAGCGCCTGAATTCGCCGTCGATCTGAGGTGCCGACAGGCTGGTCGGATCGAAGTTGCTCGTCGCTGCGAACGCATTGTGGCCGGCGTCAAACGCAGCGGCTGAGCTGCCGTCCGATTCCACATAGGTTCGGGCGGTTTCACGAGCTGCCGAGGACACAGCCATCTTCGTATCGACCACCGCCCAGGCGTTGAACATCAACAAGATGCCAAAGACGAAGACCACGATGCCGAAGACGATGCCTTCGGCGCCGCCGACGAATCCGTTGTCGACGCGGAACCGGCGGGGCGCTTGGTCACTCATCGCTGACGAACACCTCGTTGCGGACCTCGACAGTGCGGTTGATTGTCCCAAATGGCAGGACCCGGGCGAACCGGCTGGGGAGGACCGTCGGATTCTCGCCGGTGACTACGACGGTGACGATGCCAGGACCGGCCGGCACCGTGATGGCCACGTCGGCGTCGTATTCGCCGATCGTGTTCTCGAATCGGGCTTCGCCCGCGGTCGGGTCACCTGTACGCGCGGCGACGCGACCCGCGTCATACGCCGCTGCCGTGACAACCGAGGTTGCGTACAGGCTCCACATGACCTGGACGGCCAGCAGCATGAAGACCAGGAAGAACATCAACCCGAATACCGAACTCAAGATGCCGACACCGCGCTCGGGTGTCGTGGCTTCTCTGGGGTTGGGCGAGGAGGTGTTGAGGTGCTCCATGAGGAACGACTGGGCCAGAGCCCGTTCAGTGATTAACCACCGATCTGACCGATCTGAGTTTCTGCTGCATCGGTCGTGTTGTTAAAGAGCGCGTCGAACGCTCCGTAGGCCACAACGCCCAGCGCAGCCATGATCAAGACGGCAATCGCCACCGAGACGATGCCTTCGCCACGATCTCCGCCCAGGCGGCTCGCGGCTTTGCTGTCCGTCGCCGTCATTCACCACGCGGCAAACGTTGTATATGCCTTCAAAAATGCAGGTTGCATGTGTCTCCCTGTTCTGGTGCACGTTTATGGAGGCCCCGAGGAGCCGTGTATTCCACCATTCGCCCGTCTGGTCGTGCCCAGACTCGACCGGTGTCGCCACCGGCGAGCCAGACAATATCAGCCTGTGGATAACTGGCTAATTCCGCCTCGAATGCCGGTACCGAGTGTGCGGCCCAGTCATGCATTGGAGAACGTCCTCATCGCTTGGAAGAAGGGAATGGCAATCAATATGGTCCCTGGGATGAGCGCGGCGATGGCGACCGGGATCCAGACCTGTTGATCTTTGCGTTCGATGGCTTCGAGGAGTTCGCGGTGGGCCTCTCTGCGAATCGAGCGCGCTTCGTCGCTGATCAACGCGCCGAGGTCGCCGGCTTCACGGTTGAGCGAAAGGACTGCGACAAGGCGATGGAGGGCTGGGACGCCAGCGAGTTCGTCCCACTCGCGAAGAGCTTGAGTCTCCGACAAGCCTTGACGCATTCGAGCCAGCACGACGCGCAAGTCCTCGGCGACGACACCGCTGCCTCTACCGGCGATGCGGTGGAACGCGGCTCCGAGGCTGTAGCCCGCAGCGAGCAGCATGCCGAGCTGTTCGGCAACAACGGGCAGCTCCCTGAACAACCGGCCCTGTCGCGCCTCGGAGGCTGCGACGAGTTGTTGCTCTAGAACCAAGAACGTCAGCAATGGTGTTCCGACGCCCACCAGAACCGTGACCGGGGCCGCAAACCCGAGAGCGAATGGAACGAGAATCCCGCCCATGAGAGCGAGCAATGTTGAGCCCAGTTGCCGGGTTCGAAACTGGCCGGAGTCGAGCGGGGAATGGACTCTGCGGAGTTTGGTGTCGAGGTCCTCGGAGATCCCGAACACGCGTGACAGGGTCGAGCCGATGCCCTCGGCCAGTGGGGCTACGACGTCGCGAAAGGAGCCGACCGAGAGCAAGCCTTGCCGCGGTGCTACCCGCAAGCCGCGTGGCGAATAGGGCCGGAGGCGATCGACAAGAGGCGGCCGTCCAAACCACCGAGCCAGCGACAACAACAACGTGAGTCCTACGAAGAGCAACAGGCCTGCAAGGACTTCGAGTTGGGTCATGATGAGGCCTCGACCCGGTCGGGGAACACCCGCTGTTCGTCGGGCAGCTTCATGATCTGGCTCGCAGCAGCCCAACAAACGATCATGACGAGCAGCGCGACTACCACCAGCACCTGGCCGTAGTCGGTGCCGAAGGCCGCCCGGCCGTCACCGATCGACATGCCGACCAGAGCCATTCCAATCGGAACAACCAACGTGAACCACCGGGCGAAGCGGGCCCCGGCCTGGCGCGCGACGGCGTCTTTGCGGCCTTCGCTGTCGGTGGTCCGATCTTCTGCCAGCGATCCATGACCTGACACCGGGGGTGCGCCACAGGTGCGTTCATGCTCGCTAGGCGCAGAACCTAGCGGAAGAATGCATTGAAGGTATCGAAATGTGTTCAAAGATGGTGTATTGTCTCGAGCTGTGAGTACCGACGACATCGATTGGCTCAGCACTGCCGAGGCCGCCCGCAGGCTCGGCGTGACGCCCCGCACGCTCTATCGCTTCATCGACGAGGGCCAACTGCCCGCCTACCGCTTCGGTCGAGTCATCCGGCTGAAAGAGGGTGAGGTCGACGGTTTCATCGACAGTTGCCGCATCGAGCCTGGCACCCTCGAACACCTCTACCCCGAAGCCATCACCGGTAAAGACTGAGCCCCGCAACCGGTTTCAGCTGATCACACGACCTGGTTTAACAATTCGTGGGCAGCATGGCCATCGCGCGGCGGTGCCTGGCACCAGCGAGCGATGGAGCGGTCAGTCGATGGCGGTGGCGATTTCGCTGATGGCGTGGATCGGGACGTAGATGTTTGCCCGGGTGTCGCCGTCGACTCGGATGGTGATGACGTCCTGGCCGACCGAGCGCAGGTTGCCATTGATCACGCCATCTGCTGCGGTAGCGACGGTCACCCTTGGCCGGTCCTCGGCCATCGCGATGATGGCGTCGCTCAATAACAGCTGCAGGGCCACGGTCCGTCCCGACAGCGCAGCGGGGTCGTTTGGGCCGCTGCGAACTGAGGCGATGGCATCCAGTGCCACGAAGACGTCGATGCCGGTGTCGGTGCGGACGCCGACGAAGTCGACGCCAAGGACGGCAATGATGCCTCGGTGGCGTCGGCCGTTGGCCATCTGGACCAGCACGGCACGGTCGCGTTCGGCCAGATCTGCCAGGACCGAAACGAACGTGGTTTCCTCTTCTGCCTGTTTCTGAAGCCACCGCTCGCGCGAGCGGGCTCGGGCCGCTTCATCGACTTGAGCCTCAGCAGCCCAACGAGTCAGCGCCGCCATCACGTCAGGCCCGCCGAACGCATCACTCAGCGCGTCGCTCGAGAAATCATCGCCACCAATACTCACGGCGCCAAGAGTACGGGTGCGCGGCGCCGGTTGTCCCACCGCGTGTCCAAATAGCGTCTCTCAACCGCGCCCTTGGTTGTGGGGCCCCGTCGACCTACGCTGGTCCCTGTACCCAGCCCCTTGGCCGAACACCACATATGGCAGATTCCACCACCGTAAAAATCAGCGTCCCCGGCAACCACCTCATGACGTCCCTTTTGGGGCCGCGCGACAGCAATCTGCGCAGTATCGAGGACGCGTTCAAGGGCACCACGATCCACGCCCGAGGCAACGAACTCACGGTCACCGGCCCCGAAGCCACCAAGGCCGGAGCGCTGCTGTCCGAGGTTGTGTTGCTGATCGAGCGAGGCCACGTCCTCGATGAAGCATCGCTCGAACGCGCCATCGACATGGTCCGCGACGACGAATCGCCCGCCGATGTCTTGTCGTCGGAAGTGTTCCGCACAAAGGGCCGCATTGTGCGCCCCAAGTCGGCCGGCCAAAAGCGTTACATCGAGGCCATCGAGCGCAACGTCATCACCTTCGGCATCGGCCCGGCCGGAACCGGCAAGAGTTGGCTGGCTGTCGCCATGGCCGTGCGTGCCCTGCATGCCAAAGAGGTCGCTCGGATCATCTTGACCCGCCCCGCGGTCGAGGCCGGCGAACGGCTCGGCTTCCTGCCCGGCGACCTCATGGCCAAAGTCGATCCCTACCTGCGGCCGCTCTATGACGCGCTGCACGACCTCCTCGAGCCCGAAGCAGTCGAGAAGATGATGGAACGCGCCACCATCGAAGTGGCACCCCTGGCCTTTATGCGCGGCCGCACACTCAACAACTCGTTCATCATCTTGGACGAGGCCCAGAACACCACGCCCGAACAAATGAAGATGTTCCTCACCCGAATTGGTTTCGGGTCACGTGTTGTCATTACCGGCGACCTCACCCAGGTAGACGTGGGCGGGGGACGCAGCGGACTCGGGGCGCTCGAAGGCATCCTCGGCGGTATCGACGGCATCGAGTTTGCCCACCTCGCCAGCCGAGACGTCGTCCGGCACCGCATCGTGCAAGACATCGTCGATGCCTACGAGAAGGCGACCCCAAAGGCATCGCCCAGTAATGACTGACACTGTTGCCGTCGTCGTTTCGAGCGAGTTCGCCGATGACGATCCTGAAGCTGACATAGATCACGACCGTTGGCAGCAGCTGGCGCAGCGCTCGTTGGCCACCGAAGGGGTCGGGCGTGGCGAGCTCAACCTCATTTTCATCGATATAGAGGCCATGACCGAGCTCAACGTCGCGCATATGGAAGGCACCGGCCCCACCGACGTGCTGGCGTTCCCCATCGACGGCGAAGATGACCCCGGCGACGCGGTGGACGGCCTCCCCGTGTTGTTGGGTGATGTCGTTGTGTGTCCCGCAGTCGCGCGCACCTACGCCGCCGAACATGGCCGACCGGTCGACGACGAGCTGGCCCTGCTGGTCGTGCACGGCGTGTTGCACGTCTTGGGCCACGACCATGGCGAACCGGACGAAACCACCCTCATGAAATCGCGCGAGCAGGCCTTACTCGCAGCGCATCATCAATCATGACGGGCGGCGAGATCGTGGGGGTTGTTGCCGTCCTGGTGATGATCGGCGTAGCTGCGCTGCTGGCGGCCGCTGAGACATCGATCACCCGTGTCAGCAGCGCGCGAGCCGAAGCATTGGTCGAGGAAGGCAAGCGTGGCGCCGCAGTCCTGCGCACCCTCATCGACCGACGAGAACAGGTTCTCAACCCCCTTCTGTTGGTTGTGCTGGCCTGCCAGTTGGGCGCCGCGACCATCGTGGCGGTCCTGGTCGACCGCAGGTGGGGGACGGGCGCGATGCTCGGCGTGTTCGTCGCCGAGCTCGTGGTTGTGTTCGTCGTGGCCGAGGCGCTTCCGAAGGGCTGGTCGCTGGCACACCCCGACCGCAGTGCCACGGCGATAGCGCCGGTGGCCCGCGTGGTGTCGTCGATTGCCCCGTTGCGCTGGTTTGCCAACGGCGTGGTCAAGCTGCTGGCATTCGAACCGAGCGAAGAAGATCCCGACGGCGATGTCGCCGAAGAAGAACTTCTCGCCCTGGCCGAAGAAGCCGCGGCGTCCGAAGCCATCGACGAGGACGAACGCCTTCTCATCGAATCCATCATCGAGTTTGGCGACACCACCGCTGCTCAGGTGATGGTGCCCCGGACTGACATGATCTCGATCGCCGACAACTTTGGGGTCGCGGATGCCATCGAGGTCGTCATCCTCAACGGCTACAGCCGAATACCCGTGTATGGCGATGGCATCGACGACATCGTTGGTGTCGTGCACGCCAAAGACCTCATGCGCGCCGATCGTGATTTGGAGTCCGGGCGGGTGGCCGAGGTGATGCGTGACGCTCGGTTTGTGCCCGAGAGCAAACGCATCGCCCAATTGCTCCGCGAGATGCAGGCCGAAACGTTCCATATCGCAATTGTCGTGGACGAATATGGCGGCACCGCTGGGCTCGTCACCCTGGAAGACCTCATCGAAGAAGTCGTGGGCGAGATTGTTGACGAGTTCGACGTCGAGCAACCCATGATCGAACGGGTCGGTGCCGAGCGGCTACGCATCAATGGTCGTGTGACCCTCGATGATCTCGAAGATGTTCTGGGTATTAAACTGCCCGAAGGCGAGTGGAGCACGGTCGGCGGCCTTATCTTCAACAGTCTTGGTTATGTCCCCACGGTTGGTGAATCGCTCGACATCGACGGCCACCGGCTATTGGTGGAGCGCGTGCAAGGTCGCCGTATCGCCCGCGTGCTCGTCAGTCCACTTGCGGGCGCGGCCGCACAAGCAGAGGATTCTCAGTGAGCGAAGACGACTTTCCCGACCTCGATGATCTACCTGCCGATGCTCAGGTCGGCCCGGGCATCGATGACATGGACTTTGCAGGCCACCGATCGGGGTTCGTGACCTTGGTCGGGCGGCCCAACGTCGGCAAGTCGACGCTCCTCAACGCGATCTGTGGCGAGAAGGTGGCCATCACCTCAGACAAACCCCAGACCACGCGTACGCAGGTACGCGGCGTCTACACCCGCGAGAGCGTGCAGGTTGTGTTCGTCGACACCCCCGGCATCCACCGACCCCGCACCGCTCTGGGCGAACGTCTCAATCGGACGGCCTCAGCGGTGCTCTCCGATATCGATGTCGCGTGCCTGGTGATCGACGCCACTGGACCCGTCGGCCCCGGCGACAAGTTCGTCGCATCCAAGCTGACCAAAGACGCGATCGTCATCGTCAACAAGTGCGACATTGCCAAGAAGGATCAGATCGTCGATCAACTCGTGCGTAGCGCCAAGTTCGAGTTCGCTGAGTACTTCCCCGTCTCAGCTGTGACCGGCGAAGGCGTCGAAGCCCTGGTCGACTACCTCGTCGACCGCATGCCCGAGGGGCCGATGTACTACCCCGATGCCCAGGTCCGCGAAACCCCCGACCCCATTTGGGTGGCCGAACTTGTCCGAGAGCAGCTGCTGCGGATAACCCGCGAAGAGATTCCCCACTCGATCGCCACCCGAGTCACTGAATGGGAATGGCCGCGAGTGCGTGTCGAGATCCTGGTCGAACGCGATTCTCAGAAGGGCATCGTGATCGGCCACAAGGGCGAGATTCTCAAAAAGGTCGGCATCGCTGTTCGCGAACAGTTGCCAGAGGGTGCCTTCATCGAACTGCAAGTCAACGTGGACAAGGATTGGCAGCGCCGGCCCGAGGCCATCGAGCGACTCGGTTACTGAACGGCGTCGTACAACACGCCTTTGTCGTCGAAGCTGAACCCGTCCTCGAGACGGATGACCAAGGAATCGACTTCGGCTACGGGGACCTCGAGGCACGTGCCCAACACAGCGGTCTCTCCTGGCCCAAGCTCGAACCGGCCGGTCTCAATGCCCCTGGCAGCCATGGCTTCGGGATCGAGCCAGCAGCTGTTGATGGGTCCGTAGACCTTAGCGCCGATCCCGGTGACCCGGGGTGGGATGAAGTCGTTGGGTTCGTCGCCCAGGTATGTGGCGACGAACGACACGACGAGATACGCCGAACCGTCTTTCGGTGGATCGGCAAAGCTGGCCACGACGCCGGCGTCTGTTGCGTCGAAGACGTCGTTGACGGATGCTTCCCAGTCGTTGCTGCGCATCTCGGTGCGCCACATTGACGTGGGTAACGCGTTGGCACCAGCGACGACGGTGGGTGGCTCTAGATCTGGGAGCACCCCGCCGCTCTCGGCGAACACTACGGCTTGCG
>Ga0302127_10000884_pt1 | contig 17283 bp, 6 predicted proteins | sample CB4_SCM_MG_FD_204452 | JGI IMG/M metagenome (GOLD analysis project Ga0302127, IMG submission 204452) | Marine microbial communities from Western Arctic Ocean, Canada - CB4_SCM | ecosystem: Environmental > Aquatic > Marine > Oceanic | place: Canada: Western Arctic Ocean | collected 2017-09-24
CCCGCATTTTAAATTGCGAATCCTTTAATTAGATAAATAAAAATTTCGGGGTGTGGCGCAGCCCGGTTAGCGCACCTGCTTTGGGAGCAGGGGGTCGAAGGTTCGAATCCTTTCACCCCGACTTGAGGGAAACCTCTATTAATAGACAAGAAGCCCTTCTTTATTGAGGGGCTTTTGTTTTATCAGAAGTATTCAGACTTATACCTAATATTTACCTAAAGGTAGAACCATTTGGGGTAGAACTGGGGTAGAACTGCCCCGTATCCGTTTGTATATAAAGCCTAAAGCAGATTATTTGTTTGTAGTGATGTTGTGGAAATAACCCCTTATATATATAACACCCTTAAACGCCCACAGACTTTTCAACCTAAAATCTCAACCCAAAACACCTTTTAGGGGGTTTACCCTTTAATTAAAAGGCACTCACACATAGTTGTAATATTTTTTGTAAGTTTAGTTAAGTTTTTAAACTAAAGTGAGTTGAGGTAAGCTTGTGTGAGTGCTATTTTTATAAAAGAGACACCCACATTATTGATTAATTTTATGTAACTTTTGTTAAACCATTTACAAAGTGCTTTAGAATTATATGCTTCACAAAATTGCTATTTTAATCACAGTTCTATTTTTGGCTAAAACAACGGCGCAAACTAATGTGTATTTCTCTGAAAAAAACAGCCAGGCAATACGGGACTCTATCAATAGTATCAAATATGTCAATCCTGATAAAACAATTGAATTTATATTTGAAGTTTTAGAAAATTATTCTGAAAAGAGACCTAATTTAACTATTAGCTCAGCTTATATGGTTCTTAGTGAATTGTATCAATTTAAAGGATTGCCCGATCAAACCGTTGAATATCTAAACCTTGCTCAACAAGAATATGAAAAATTATTTAAAGAGATCCCTCCATGGCAAAAAATAAACATGGGCAACTCTTTTTATGGTGCAGGAAGGTTTGATAAGGCAAAAGAGTTGTATCGTGAAGCATTCAAAATTTTTGAACAAAAACTTTTGAACGCAGGAGATGATATCGCAAAACAAAAGGCCCAAAGATTTGGCTTAGCCGTTTCTACAAATAATATTGGATTAGTTGAAAGAGATATGGAAAATTATGAATTGGCAGAAATTCAATTTCTTAAAGGGTTAGAGATTAGAAAAAAGAATCTTGGATGGGGAGATATTGCACATTCATATGCGAATCTTACATTGATCTATTTAAGATGGGATAAGCTTGATAAGGTTGTATTATTTGCTGATAGTACAAAGTTTGCCTTAAAAAAATATTTTTTACCTGGAGAAAAAAACGCAACAACAATATCAACTTATAATCGTTATTATGGATTGGTTCAGTGGTATTTAGGAACACGAATGTCTAAATTAAATCAAAAAAAAGAGGCTCTTTCATATTATGATTCTGCTGAGAAGTATTTTATAAATAATACAGTTGGTCTTTCAGATATAATCTATGTTCGATCTAAAAGTTTAATCCACTTTGGTGATTTAAAGGCTGCTCTTTCTTCAGTTAATAAAGGCCTACAACTATCAGAAGAAGAAGGCTTCTTTGATGATCAGCGAAGATTTCTTAAAATGAAAACGGAGCTCCTTGCCAGCATAGGCGATTATAAAAGTTCAAAAGAGACAGCGGACAAACTTTTAATTTTGAATGAAAAGAAACTATTAAACAAAAATAATGATATTTTTAATAGCGTATCTTTAAAATCTTCCTTAAGAAAAAAAGAGAAAGAATTATTAATAGAAAGTAAAATTCGTCAGCAATTAATATTCTTATTTTCATTAATAATTTTAATACTTGGAATGATCATTATTCTTTTTCGTAATAAAAATATTATATCTAAACAAAAAGAGGTTATATCTAAAAAAGATAAAAAAATAGCTGAAGTAAATTTAGTTTCAGCTGAAAAGGAACTTAGGTATGTAACGAAGTCAATTTTAGAAAAAAATGAAATGCTAGAATCCATAAAAAAAGACGTTGATTATGTTTCAAGTTTTGTTTCTGAAAGTCATGATATAAAACATGCAATTAACCCTTTGGTCTCAAAGCTTGAAGATGCAACGTCAGGGGATACGGAATGGTCTAAATTTCAGCATACTTTTAGAAAAGCGTATCCAGGGTTTATTGAACAATTCTTAAAGGTCAATAGTACATTGACAGTTCAAGATCTACGACTTTCTATTTATTTGAAGTCGGGCCATACCACTAACGAGATTGCGACCTTAACGGGGCTCTCAATTCGTTCTATTGAAAGCCGTCGCCATAGGTTGCGAAAAAAACTAGATTTAGATAAAAGTATAGACTTGATTACGTATATTATGAGCCTTTCCTCAGAAAAATCTTCTATTTAAATATATAAATACTACTTTTATACACTAAAACACTATAAAATGAGTAGTTATGCCGTAGTGTTGTTTTATCTAATATTTATGATATTTGGGTTATGTTTAAGCCAAGCACAGAAGATATTTGGTTAGATTTTTATGCGAACTTTTCAAAAAATAATAGAAAGTTTGTTACTGATTTATCCAATAAGCACAATACACTCACCAATACTCAATTTAAAGTTTGTGCATATATCCGCGCTGGGTATAGTACGAGTGATATTGCAAAAAATTTAAAGATTACAAAACGTTCAGCCGAAGCCCATTCCTTTCGTCTTCGAAAAAAATTTAAGCTTGCTCATGCTCAGAGCTTAGTCACCTATTTAAACATAATAAATTAAATGCATATTTTAAAACATTTCATTTTAATTATGGGAATAATGCTCCCTTCTGCAAATCTTTTGGCTCAATATGATGAACTAGACCTATGTCGAACTAGTGTATATATGCTTGATAATGGAAATATGTCAAGTGGAGTTTCTAAACTATTGGTTGAAACATTAGAAAATGTTTTAGAGGATGAAGTAAATAATTTAAAAGTTAAAGATCGTTTTTATAAAACAGGGTGTAATACAGAAGATTGTGCTGGCAAAGACCTTGACCGAACTAAACTAGAATTTGCTTTTATTCTAAACTCTGACTTAACAGTAACGCCAGGTGTAGTTGAAATTGTTCTGACTAATATTTTATATGATTTTAATGATGATAAGATAACAGCTCAAGCAGAGATGGATCTTTTATATCTTAGGGGTCTTTTAGAAAAATATCCATACATAACAATTGAGCTTGGATCACATACAGATGCTAGAGGAAAGGTTGATTATAATATAAACTTATCTCAAAGAAGAGCAAATTCAGCAAAAAATTGGCTAGTAACTCGTGGCGGGATTCAAGCATCAAGAATTAATGCAGTAGGCTATGGAATGAATAAGCCTAAAATAGTTAGCTCTCGCCTAGCTTCTAGGTATTCTTTTATTCCACGTGGGGGTACTGAACTAACTCAACAATTTATTGACAACTTATCCACGTCTGCTCAAAAAGAAATAGCGCACCAATTAAATCGTCGTTCTGAAGTCACCGTATTTAGTACAAAAACTGAACCTATCTATGGTGGTGCCCTGGATTTAATGCTAATGGATATTAATAATAAGCTTGTTTTAAGTGATCATACTTATTCTTTTGTTGGATTAGAAAATGAACTTGAAGATCAAATTGGATTATTGGTGAACGATGTGATATCAGAATGGAATTACAAGGAGTGTGGTGGCGGGTTTGGATTTTGGCTTTTTCCCGTGATCCTGGCCGGAGGTTATGTTGCGTATGAAAACTTGAAAACAGGGGAAACTTTAATAGGAGCACCGCCCGCATTACCTCTAGACTGCTGTGATTAAAGAAATAAAATGAAACGGATATCATTAGCAATAGGTTTTAGCTTTTTAATGTTGAGTAATTTAATGGCTCAATATTCTACAGTGCACTACATGCCACCTCTTTACAATGGGGCCTCTTCCAGCTCTGACGACCCAGATGAGATCAGGGTTGAGCTTTCAACCATGGTATCAAGTTCGTTTAATGTTACTGTAAAAAAATATGATGGTACTGTGATATATACTGGATCAATAAATAAATCTAGCCCAAGATCATTTAGTCTTTCTTCAAGTTCTTACCTTTATGCGGATTACCATGGAACTTCAGATCAATATAAAGGAATATACTTTGAGGCCAGTAGTCCATTTTATGTCAGAGTGGATGTGCGTGGCGGCGATCAGACAGGATCCATCGCCTCAAAAGGCGCCCAGGGTATGGGTAAAGAGTTTTTCTCGGCTCACTTTTATCAGACATCATCAAGCTATAGATCTCAAAATTCTTATAGCAGTTTTATTTCTATTATGGGAACTGAAAATAACACCACGGTTACGATTACTCCACATTCAGGTCTCTATTGGAGTGGTGATCCAAGCAGCAATACAATTACGCTGAACAAGGGTTATTCTTATGTCCTTGGCATTAGTCATTCAAATAGTTCTTACGATAATGATGTTATTGGAACCAAAATAACTGCTAATAAGGATATTGTTGTCAATTCTGGAACATGGAGTGGTAGTATTCGGCAGGCGCAAAGCGGTAGTCCTAGAGACATGGGCTTTGATCAGTTAGTTCCGGTAAAAAACCTAGGGACAGATTATCTTATTATCGAAGGTGAAAGTTCGTCTTATGCAGGTACTGCTGCAATTATTGTGGCTACTGAAAACAATACTTCTGTCAGTGTTAATGGCTCTGTTAAAGATTCTGATCTAGATGAAAAAGAGTTTTATCAGTGGGATTTGGATAATAATAACAATGGGGCTTTAGATCATATAAGTGCTAGTAAACCTGTGATGGTTTACTATCAAGGGTATTCCACGGATAATAAAAGTTCGAAAAATAACAATGGTCTGTTTATCATGGCACCCTTGAATGCTTCCAATTCTTCAGATGGATCAAAGCATGCTCATTTGGGCGATGAAATGGGTCAAATTCATTCTGGCTCTAGTAATGGAGAACTCAATTACTACATTCTTGTTCCCTCTACAGCCGCAACAACTGTTACAGATGGAAGTTCTTCCATAGGATTAGCCAGTTGGGATAATCAAACAGTAAAATCTAAGACAATTGATGGTACGGGCTGGTCACTCTATAGAAGGCTTGATGATTCATATAGTACAGGTGTCGATCTTTATTTTGAGAGTAATAAACCAATTTACGTATGGTATGGCTGGGGGTCGGGCAATACAGGGTTCATGTCATCTAATCTCCCATTTTCTGCTAGTAATACAACTCCTACTGCTTCAGCGCAAACAGTCTCAGCTATTGAAGATATTTCAAAGACAATTACACTTTCAGGCTCAGATGATGATGATGACGAGCTCTCTTATATTATAACAAGTCTTCCATCTAATGGAACGCTTACCCAATTCTCTGGTGGGGCGATTAGCTCAACGGGAACTACAGTTAGCGATGAATCCAATAGAGTAAAATATATTTCAGCATCGAATGGAAATGGAAATGGCCATGGGAACTTTGCTTTTAAGGTAAATGATGGTACTGAAGATTCAGATGCTGCTACTGTAACGGTGAATGTAACAGCGGTAAATGATGAGCCGTCATTTACAAAAGGAAGTAACCAATCGGTGAATGAAGATGCCGGGACCCAAACGGTCAGTGGATGGGCAAGCAGCCTAAGTAAAGGCTCAAGCGATCCATCAAGTCAATCACTAACTTTTACAGTAACCAATAATAATAATAGTTTATTTAGTACGCAGCCTGCAATTAACTCAAGTGGTGTTCTGACCTATACTTCTGCCACAAATGCTACGGGCAGCGCGACAGTCTCAGTTGTCTTGTCAGATGATGGAGGTACGGCAAATAGTGGTGACGACACCTATGCCACCCAAACGTTTACTATAACGGTTAATGCTGTAGATGACAATCCCACTGTGGCTAATGCGATTGCTGATTTTACGGTTTTGGAAGATGCCTCTAACTCTACAGTAGACTATAGTAATGTGTTTACCGATGGGGATAATGATGATGACGATATCACAAAAGCTATTCAGAGTAATAATAATACAGATCTGGTTTCAGCGAGTATATCTGGAAATACACTGACCTTAGACTATGAGGCCAATCAATATGGTACAGCAACTATTACCGTAAGAGCAACCTCCAATGGAGAAACAGTAGACGATGCATTCGTAGTAACGGTTACGGGTGTGAATGATGAACCATCTTTTACAAAAGGAAGCAATCAATCGGTGAATGAAGATGCTGGGGGCCAAACGGTCAGTGGATGGGCAAGCAACTTAAGTAAAGGAACAGATGATCCTTCAAGTCAAGAGCTTGCATTTACTGTAACTAATGCTAATAATAGTTTATTTAGCGTTCAACCAGCAATTAGCGCAAGTGGTGTGCTAACTTACACCTCGGCTTCAAATGCTTCAGGAAGTGCTTCCGTTTCCGTAGTCTTAAAAGACGATGGTGGTACGGCAAATAGTGGTGACGACACCTATGCCACTCAAACATTTACCATAACGGTTAACGCTGTAGATGATGCGCCAACAGTAGCCAATGCGATTGCTGATTTTACGGTTTTGGAAGATGCCTCAAACACAACTAAAGACTACACGAATGTATTTGCGGATGTAGATGACAATAGTATTTCTAAATCTGTTCATAGTAATAATAATACAGACCTGGTTTCTGCAAGTATCTCTGGGAATACACTTACTTTAGATTATGAAGATAATCAGTATGGCACAGCAACGATAACAATCCGAGGAACATCAAATAGTAATACGGTGGATGACGCCTTTGTAGTAACGGTTACATCAGTAAATGATGAGCCGTCATTTACAAAAGGAAGTAACCAATCGGTGAATGAAGATGCCGGGACCCAAACGGTCAGTGGATGGGCAAGCAGCCTAAGTAAAGGCTCAAGCGATCCATCAAGTCAATCACTAACTTTTACAGTAACCAATAATAATAATAGTTTATTTAGTACGCAGCCTGCAATTAACTCAAGTGGTGTTCTGACCTATACTTCTGCCACAAATGCTACGGGCAGCGCGACAGTCTCAGTTGTCTTGTCAGATGATGGAGGTACGGCAAATAGTGGTGACGACACCTATGCCACCCAAACGTTTACTATAACGGTTAATGCTGTAGATGACAATCCCACTGTGGCTAATGCGATTGCTGATTTTGCAGTAACAGAAGATGCGAGTAACTCTACAATTGATCTAACAAATACTTTTACAGATGTAGATAACAATGATAGTGACATTACTAAGGCGATATTAACTAATGGAAATACTAGTCTGGTTTCTGCAAGTATATCCGGGAATACTCTAACATTAGATTATGTAGCTAATCAAAGTGGAACGGCGACTATAACCATTAGAGCAACATCCAATGGAAAAACAGTAGATGAAGTGTTTGTTGTTACGGTTAATGCTGCAGATGATGCGCCAACAGTAGCCAATGCGATTGCAGATTTTACAGTTTTAGAAGATGCCTCTAACTCTACAGTAGACTATAGTAATGTTTTTACGGATGGTGATAATAATGATGATGATATTACAAAAGCCGTTCAGAGTAATAATAATACAGACCTGGTTTCTGCAAGTATATCGGGAAATGCATTAACCTTGGATTATTTAGCCAATCAATATGGTACAGCAACGATTAATATTCGAGGGACATCTAATGGAGAAACAGTAGATGATGCATTTGTGGTAACGGTTACGGGTGTAAATGATGAACCTTCTTTTACTAAAGGTAGCAATGTATCTGTTAATGAGGATGCGGGAGCACAAACAGCAAGCGGATGGGCAAGCAACATAAGTAAAGGGACCAATGACCCCTCAAGTCAGTCTTTAACCTTCACCACATCTAATAATAACAATAGTTTATTCAGCTCACAGCCTGCAATTAATGCAAGTGGCGTATTAACCTTTACTTCCGCAGCAAATGCTACAGGTAGTGCGACCGTCTCAATCGTTTTAACAGATGATGGCGGCACGGCTAACAGTGGTGATGATACTTATAGCACTCAAACATTTACAATCACTGTAAATAATGTAAATGATGCACCAACGGATCTAGCTTCTTCAAATACAACTGCAGGTGGTGGAGATGCCGCAAACACCTTTATTGGTAATCTTACCGCGACAGATTTAGATGATGAAACACATACCTTTACAATAAGTAGTGGTAAAGATGGCGCAAAATTCAAGATTGTTGATGGAACAAAATTATATACAAATGCTGAAATGGTATACGATGATCAGCCTTATACATTAGATATTGTTGCTACAGATGATGATGGAGCTACATATGAAAAAGAATTAACAATTAATGTAACGGATAATAATTCATTACCAGTTGTTACTAGCAATCAAACGTTTACAATAGCAGAAAATGCTAATAATGGGACAGCAGTCTCTGGTAATAGTGGAGCAATTGCAGCAACAGATTCCGATGGTGATGGCTTGAGCAATTGGACCATTGTCTCAGGTAATGACGCTGGAAAATTTGCATTAAATGCATCTAGTGGCGTGATCACAATAGCTGGAGGCTTAGACTATGAAACAACAACAAGCTATACGCTTACAGTAAAAGTGAGCGATGGTTCAGTTTTTTCAGCTACCAAGACAATCACTATAAACGTGACGGATATTAATGACCTTGCACCCGTTGTAGTGGATTCTTCATTCTCAATAAATGAAAATGTAGCATCAGGAACTTCTGTAGGAACTCCAAGAGCAACAGATGGAGATGGAAGCTCAACAACATTTAGTGGTTGGACAATTACAAGTGGAAATGCCGCGGGTAAGTTTGCTATAAATTCATCTACAGGAGCAATTACAACAGCAGCCTCTGTTAACCACGAAGAAACATCTAGCTATGCGCTGGGCGTTACCGTTAGCGATGGTACAAATACATCATCAGCTGGAACAATTAATATAGCAATCGATGATTTAAATGAAAAACCTGTAGCAACAGCACAAAACATTACTGTTAGTGAAGATGCTTCGGATGTAGTTATAACCTTAGCATCCTCAGATCCAGATGCCGATGTAATTTCAACCTATACGATTACATCTATATCAACAGATGGCACATTAAAGCAAAGTGATGATTCGGGTATAAGTAGTAATAATACAAATGTGACTTCTTCTGCTAAACAAATAAAATTCACACCAGATGAAAATTTTTACGGCACTATTACTTACAACTTTACTGTTACAGACCCCGGTTCCTTAACTAGTGAAATTGTTTCAGTTACAATCACGGTACCAAATACAGATGACGCACCTACAGTCGCAAATGCGCCTAGCGATGTTACGGTTAATGAAGATGCGGATAATACTGTAATAGACCTAAGCAATGTCATTAATGATGTTGATAATGACAATACAAATATTTCATTTTCTTTAGTTTCTAAGGGAGACGAATCTATTGTCTCCTCCTCCCTTTCTGGGAAAACATTAACATTAGATTTCCAGGATAATAAAAATACTGGAGATGGGAATATGGCCATCATCTATCGCGCAAGCTCAAATGGTTTAACGGTTGATGATACCATAGTTGTTACTGTTAATCCGGTTGATGACGGACCAACGGTAGCAAACTTGATTGACGATATAGCTGTAAGCGAAGATGCATCCAACAGTACAATTGATCTGAGTTTAGTGTTTACAGATATAGATAATAATGACTCAGATATAACGCCAAGTGTTTTAAGCAATAATAATAGTGCGTTAATTACAACCAGTATATCAGGGAAAACACTTACCCTGAATTTTCAAAACAATCAAAATGGAACAGCTGAATTAGTTATAAGAGGGACGTCAAATGGAAAAACAGCTGATGACACATTTCAAATTATTGTTAATGCAGTTGATGACGCTCCTACTGTAGCAAATGCGCCGAGCGATGTCACCGTTAATGAAGATGCTGATAATACTGTAATAGACCTAAGTAATGTTATTAATGATATTGATAATGAAAACACTTCGATTCAACTATCCTTAGTGGACAAAGGGAATGAATCAATTGTTACAGTGGATCTTTCAGATAATATTTTAACATTAGATTTTCAAGAAAATCAAAATACTGATGGAGATGGCATTCTTATTATTTATCGTGGGACCTCAAATAGTTTAACGGTAGACGATACTATAGTTGTTATAGTTAATCCGGTTGATGATTCACCAATAGTTGCCAATGCAGTTAGCGATTTGACGGTGAGTGAAGATGCAGAGACTACTTTGATTGACCTTGTTTCTGTATTTACAGATATTGACAATGATGACACAAAGATTACCAAAGTTTTGATTTCAAATAACAACTCTGATTTAGTCACTCACACATTAGTTGGAAACGATTTAAACCTTATTTTTGATACTAACTCTTCAGGTGTGGCTACAATTGTAATTGAGGGGACATCAAATGGGAAGACGGTTAATGACACATTGATTGTTACTGTGACCCCAGTTGATGATGCCCCAGCAATAGCTAATGCACTTAGTGATGTTATCATTGATGAAGATGCAGATGATGGTGTTATTTCTATCGCTGATCTTTTTACAGATATTGATAATGCAAATGATTCAATAACTGTAAGAATTCAATCGAATGATAATATTTCAATCGCTTCAATAAACATAGAAGGAGACAGCATAACCTTTGATTTAATTGATAATCAATTTGGTGTGATTAATCTTATAATCGAGGGGATCTCAAACGGAAAAGCTATTTTAGATACCTTTAAAATCACAATTACACCAATCAATGATGTCCCAATTGTTTTAAACAAACAATTTGAATTAAATGAAGATTCAATGCAGGTATTAATATTAGAAGGCTCAGATATTGAAGCTGACGCCTTAACTTTTAAAGTATTATCACTTCCTAAAAATGGGATATTATCTCAAAGTAATGGTGTGCAAATTAGCAGTGTCCCGTCTGGCATAACTGATGATATCAATAGCCTTATATTTAAGCCAAAGGCAGATTTCTTTGGCAAAGATTCTATTTTATTTAATGCTTCCGATCCTTTTAGTACGAGTGAAAATGGAGTCGTTCAGTTTATTATTTTAGGTGTAAATGATCCGCCAATTGCAAATAATGATACTATTAATATCGATGAAGATGAAACCAAAACCATTCAAGTTAGTGGAGCAGATTTGGAAAATGATCCTTTAGCCTTTTCTATTACCTCTCTTCCAAGTGCAGGATTTTTATATCAGACAAATGATGGGACAACAAAAACCGGTTTTGTCAATGAAGGCGACAGGGTATTCAATTCAGAACAAAAAGTTATTTTTACCCCTAATGCAAATGAATTTGGTATAGTTAATTTTGGTTTTATTACAAATGATGGAGAGCTAACTGATAACGCAGAGATAATTGTTAATATTGCAAGTGTTCCCGATCAGCCAATTGCTGAAAATATAAATATTGTTGTAGGTGCTGGACTTATTTACGACCTAAATGTCTCTCCATACGTTAGTGACCCTGATGGAGATCTAATCGCAAGCTCACTTAACATTAAATCCTACAGTGGATCTGGAACAGTAGGCGTAAGGTCAGATACAAGCTTTATAGTGGTATTAAACTACAGCTCAATCCCAGATTATGTTGGTCTTGATTCAATTGAATATGAAATTTCTGATGGGACGCTTTTAAATAGTACTGGTAAAATATATGTAACAGTAAAAAAAGGAAGAAAGCCTATCGCTTTTAATGATACAATTCGCTTTAATGAAGACTATGGTGACACATTGGTTAGTGTTCTAAGCAATGATACAGATGAAGACGGTGATATAGATTCTACATTAACAATTATAGAATCATTTATTGAAGAGTTTAATAGCAATGCTAATAATGCTACAGTCAACAACGACAGTTTAATTCTTGTAGAGCCTGCCCCTGATTACTTTGGAACGGATATTTTAATTTACAGTTTTTCAGATGAAACCGGTTTATCAGATAGTGCAACTTTAGTAATTGAGATTCTTCCCGTTGAAGATGCGCCTATAATTTTTTCAACTGCTCAAGATACTATAAATTTATATCTTTTTGAAGACACGCCACTTGATTTTGAATTAATTGCTTTTGATGCTGATGGAGATACTTTGAATTACACACTTTGCGATGAACCTAAATACGGTTACATATCTCTACCAGGGGAAGAGGCAGACACCCTTAAGAAGGATGTAAGCTTGGGAACTGGGGAACCAACAATTCAAGTTAATCCGGAAAAAGACTATAATGGATATTACACGTTTAAATATTGTGTAACAGACAAAGCGGGTAATATTGCAACTGCAGTAGTTACTGTAAGTGTAGTGAGTGTGCCAGACCCACCAATTGCACTAACTGATTCTATTGAAATTTTTCAAACCAATAAAGACACAATTAATATTGTTCAAAATGATTATGATGTGGAAAATGATATTGAAGTATCGACTCTAAGAATTTATGGCGATAACACTCCTGGCTCTGCCACTGCGATCCCAACTTTTGGTGGTGCGCTTGCAACCGTCTATCAAGACTCATCTTTGATTATTGATTATAGCACCCTTCAGCAATTTTTTGGCGAAGATTCTTTGATCTACTCAATATGCGACGAAACAGAACTTTGCGATACAACCACCGTAATTATTAATGTTGAGCAAGATCAGTTGCCGCCTGATATTTATAATATTCTAACGGATAAAGATACAGTTCTTTATAAAGTTGACGATGTTACAATTTCTGCCTCTGTAAGAGACTCAATTCCGCTCCAAGATGTGTCTCTATTTGTTTCTGAAGGAGGTAAAAATAGTTTTCAACCATTTAACCTTTATAATATTAATGCTCAATCAAGCCCTGTTGATCAAAATATTTTTAATGCTAGATATGTAGATGTAGAACAACTAATTGATACAAGCTTGATTACGCTTAATGGTCTACAATATTATTTTAGTGCAAAAGATATTCTTGGCTTTGGTTCGCAGTCAGGACTTTCAAGTGTACCTATAAAAATACCTGAAGGGTCAATTTCAATTGATGAATGTATTCCAGGTGATACTTGGGTATTAATTTCTATTCCTAGTGACTTAGATAATAAAGCAATTGAATCTGTATTCTATAATGGATTTGGGAAGATAGATAAAAACTCTTTTGTGATATATACCTATGAGAATGGTACATCTGTTGAAGCAAGTTCAATTCAGCCAGGCAAAAGTTATTTCATCTATAAAAAAGGGGACCCAGTATGTGATTTCTCGCTTGGGTCTGGCATCGTTGATAACGTAGATACTTTAGAATGGATTCTTGAGCCAGGATGGAATTTTGTTGGGAATCCATATCCTTTTACTTTTTTAATGGGTGATGTTAGCCAGATTGAATATTGTGGACCACTTACTTACACTGGAACAAATGCCTGGTCTGGAGTAGTTGATACGGTAAAATCTTTTGGAGGTTATATCATATGCAATAAAGCTGATACAACTAGAACTTTACGAGTTGGCATTACGCAAGCAGAGAAATCCGGGAGCCAGATTGCAAACCTTTACAATGGCATTTTCTCATTTGATAATAAAGGTGAGTGGAATGCTAAAGTTGATTTTTATACGAATAAAGATGCCGATCTTAATAACAATGCAGGCTTTCACCCCGAAGCATTGAATGAATATGATGGATTAGATAATCCGGCTGAGCCATATACTCCAGATGGAGAATATGGTGTTAGGTTTGATTGGATGTATAAACATGCTGCCAACGGAATTGAATATCCATTAAGAGATGATATTCGCATGATGGATCAAAATGAAGGATTATGGTATGGATTATTAAAATCTAAAGAAGGAACAGTTGAGGTTGAAGTTGATATTAAAGGGGCACTTAAAGAAGGGCATCAATTAATATTGTTTGATTTAACGAATCAAAAAAGATTTGACCTCATCAAGGAAAATAATTTTGAGCTTAAGAATGATACCAAAACAGATATTGGTAAAAGAATCTATTTAATATATGGTGATCAATCATGGGTTGAGACAAAAATTGCAGAATTAATAAGCTTAATACCGAAAGAATTTGTTCTTAATGATAATTATCCAAATCCTTTTAATCCTATTACTACTATTAAGTATGAAATTCCAAATGACGGTAAGGTTTTATTGGTTATATATAATATTCTTGGCCAAGAAGTAATTACCTTAGTAAACAATGAACAATGGGCAGGTAAATATAATGTTAGGTGGAATGGGACTAACCAATTCGGCAATCAAGTCTCAACCGGAACATACTTTTATTTTTTAAAAACACAAAACAACCAATCGGTTAAAAAGATGTTGCTATTAAAATGAAAAAACAAAAAAAGAGTGCACCCAGAGAGAAGAATACTGGAAAGTTTGTTTCCAGTGAAGACTCAAAACTTTCTAAAGTAGAAAAAAAAGATTATACATTTATAATTATATTTTTTATTTCTGTTATTTTCTTTTTATTCTTAATTCTAAATAATACTAGAATTCTCAATTCTATAACGACTTTAAATTTTGAAAAAATTAATAATTCTATAAGAGAAACTATACCTAGTTCAGTCAATGAGAACCTTAAGGAAGAGACTATATTAGTAGATGAAAATAAGGTTGAAGTAGCAATAGATTCGTCGAAAATTTTATTTACAGAAGATAAATTAAAAAAGAAACTGTTAAATCCCGATCAAGTGGCTCGAATATTAGTTCAGTATGGGAATGTAAGTATCTTATCTAAAGGTGATTTAAAATCAAACGAGAATCTTTACCCCGGTAAAATTATTAAAAATGGGGATCAAATTACCGTGGGTAAATATCCATCTTATATTAGTTTTATAATTAATAATGAAAATTCAGTTATAGTAATGTATAATAATACAAATGCACAAATAGTATTTAACGAATCGACCAATCTTTATAAAATAAAAGAAGGGAAAATTCATGCAAATATAATGAGCTCGATAAAACCTACAGTTTTTGTCTCTCAGAATTCTAAAGTGACTATTGACGATCAAGACGTTACCTTAATGAATTTATTATTTAATAAAGGACAAGATCAGTTTGTGACTATTGAAGGTAAAGCTAAGGTAAAGAATGAATTAAGTGGGTTGAGCTTAAGAATGATAAAACAGCAAAAATTATTTTCAACAAATATCGGACAATTAATTTGGTCCTTGGCAAATGAATTAGATTTCAACATTGGACCAAATAAAAAGTTGGTAGTTTTACCAATTGAAGATGCCCCTGTTAAAAAAATAAAACCAATTAAAATTGTCCAGAAAAAATTTAAAATCACACCAAAGCTAAAACCTAAGATAATTATAAAAGCAATAAAACCAGCTCCACCTAAACCCGTAGAAAACTATGATAAAACTAGAGAGTATGATTTTAATATAGCTCCTGATATAATAAAACAAGAATCAATTGTGACTTATTTAGAGACGCCTCTGATGGGTGATATTCCTGTCTATTATTTTCCAAATATAAATTCAGAATTGGTCTCTTCTATTTCTGATCAAGAAAAATTTATTGTTTACCCAATTTATAGATCAGGGTTTGTCGTAATAGGAAGACTTGGAACGGGTCCCTTGGGCTATGCAGACGCAGATTTAATTAATTTTTCTTCAGAAGATCGTCTTGGAAAAATTATTGATTTATCTAAAAGTCGCTTTATTATAGATAATTGATCAAAAACAATATTTTGAGTTCATTTTTCAATAAAAATATTGCCACTTTAGTCTTTGTGGCTATCTTTTTCTTTATATGGAAAAACCCATCTGATGAAATGATGAAAAATAAAGCTGAAAGTTATATTTTATCTAAAGATTTAAAGGTTTCACAGTCTAGTATTCAAGAGTTTCTTAATCAAAACTTCAGAGTTGAAAATTATCTTTTATTTTCAATATCAAGTATGTTTTTTTTAGAGGAGAAGCAATTCATTGGTGTTGGCTTTCTAGCTTATGCACAGCCCAGGGAAATTATTTATCAATTATTCTTAGAATGGAAAAAGCCTTTACTGGAAAATGATAGTGTAGATCCAACGGCAGCTTTTATTAAACTAAACGGCGATGTAAATATCAAACATTTTGATAGAGCTTTATTTAATGATGCATATATAGGTGAAGGGATTTATGATAAAGATACTGTTAGTACTGGAGAAGCCCCTTCTTTTTCAGCTCTTCAATATGTAGAATCAAAATCAATTATTAAAATAAAAGAGAATACAACTTTTAAATTAAACCAAAATGAATCAAGAGATGAATTAGACCTTATTAATGGTGTATTAATCAATAATATAAATAATATTAAAAATCGTTCATTTCAAGTTAAGACTTCAATTGGAACCGCCTCAGTAAAAGGAACAATCTTTGCTGTAAAACTAGATTCATCTAAAGGGATTGTTCAATTTATTGGAAAAACGGGTAGTTTTATAGTAGAAAGTGCAATTACTGGAGAGGTCTTAATAGTAAAAGGAAGGCAGAAAGTGATTGCATCAACTGATGGGACTTTTATTTTAGAACCGTCAACAAGTAGTGATTTTCCTATTGATCCAACAGTTAAAAAAGCTCTAAATAATAACAATTCTATTATACGTGATTATGATTTTGGAAAATTGAAAGAGTCCATATATAAAGAAGAGCTTGAAACTGGAATAACACTTTTTAATGCAAATATTTTAAAATTTCCTTCAGTTACATCTAGTGTAATTCAAATAATTGAAAAAGGTGAAAAAGTTAATGTTTTACCATTATATAGGGATGGTTTTTTTATCATTTCCGATAAGAAGGGAGATGCTATTGGCTATATTGATGAATTTGATATTAGTTTTCAATCTGAAAAAATCATAAATAGAATTAAAAAATATTCTTCCCGTAATTTTTTAGACAGTAAAACCTTGACTAAATAAATTAGTTTTCTTCCCCTCCCCTCAATCGATACTCGAAATGATTTAAATGAAAACGTTCCCCACTTAATTTCTCATTCTTTACTACAAAGTGATTTTTTATTAATTAACAATAGCTTAACTGACTCCTATTTTGGGAGCAGGGGGTCGAAGGTTCGAATCCTTTCACCCCGACTTGAGGGAAACCTCTAAAATCAGACAAGAAGCCCTTCTTAATTGAGGGGCTTTTTTGTTTATAAAAGGCACTCACACATAGTTAGATTATTTTTTGTAAGTTATTATAGTATTTTTGTTAAGCAGTATCAAGAAGAGCAGTCTTTGAAAGATAAATATATGAAACACCTCTGGGTCAAATAAAAGGAAATTAAATGAATAATAAATTTAATATTGGCATAATTTTTCGATCAATTACTAAA
>Ga0302127_10000885_pt1 | contig 17274 bp, 16 predicted proteins | sample CB4_SCM_MG_FD_204452 | JGI IMG/M metagenome (GOLD analysis project Ga0302127, IMG submission 204452) | Marine microbial communities from Western Arctic Ocean, Canada - CB4_SCM | ecosystem: Environmental > Aquatic > Marine > Oceanic | place: Canada: Western Arctic Ocean | collected 2017-09-24
TGCTAAAAACAAAGAGAATGTCCCTTTACCGGTACTAAATAAGCGGAAGCACAATAAAACTCGATGGATTGTGTTGTACACAGTGCAGGCCTTGATACTTGTGCATATCGCCGTGTGGTTTCTTGGTGAAAAGTACGGTTGGTTTGGCGGTGTAACGCTTACGCCGATTGAGCCATCTGAGGGTATGGAACTCGTCAAAAATGGGGTGGTGAATGCAGGTGCAATTTTCTTTGCACTAGCACTACTTTCGACGATTATTTTCGGGCGTTGGTTCTGCGGATGGGGATGCCACATTGTTTTGCTCCAAGATGTATGTCTTCGGATGATGCGAAAAATAGGCGTGCGGCCAAAACCATTTCGAGCACGTTGGCTGATGTTGTTTCCGTTTGGTTTAGCGGCATACATGTATATATGGCCATTATTTTATCGAGTTGCTTTAGCGCCGTGGCTGCAACCCGAGTTACGCTGGCCGGGCATAACAACCCATTTATTGACCGATGACTACTGGGGGTCGTTTGTCTCTCCACTTTTAGCAATACCGTTTCTCTTCATTTGTGGTTTTGCAACAGTGTATGTATTGGGCGCTAAAGGATTCTGTACTTATGGGTGCCCTTACGGAGGATTTTTTGCGCCACTCGATGTCGTTTCACCCATGCGTGTTCGAGTAAATGACGACTGCCAGAAGTGCGGAAAATGTACAGCTGCGTGTACATCGAATGTGCGCGTGCACGAAGAAGTCGATTTGTACGGCATGGTTATAGACAGTGGTTGCATGAAAATAATGGACTGTATCGATGCCTGTCCAAATGATGCGCTTTCAATTGGCTTTGGATCACCGGCGTTTGGAAAACGAACAAAAAAGAAATTGTATGATTTATCGCTAGGCGAAGAATTTTTCGTGACAGCATTTTTCCTTTTTGGATTTTTCGCCTTCCGTGGTTTGTACGCTTCGGTGCCCATGTTAATGGCTGTTGGCATGTCGCTTGTTGGAACATGGATTGCTTGGAAGGGAATTCAAATTTTAACAACACCAAATGTCCGGTTTCATAAAACGCAATTGCGTTTACATGGAAAGGTACTGCCCGCGGGATTACTTTTTTTACTAACGGCAACGATGTGTCTGGTGTTTACTTTACAAAGCGCACTGGTTGGATCGTTCGCCTACATGGGCAACGTTGCATTGATGAATGGCGATAATGGCCGTGCATTGCAATGGTATACATTGTCGGGACCTCTTTCTGATGGAGGAGTTGGCTTATTAAGCAATCCAAATGTCGACATGGCTATGGTGAAAATTCACGAAAAGAACAGCGATTTTCGAGAAGCAGAGCGGTTGCTCTGGCGAATTGACAATCATGTTGGAGCGGATGAACGCGTGACGATGTTGCTTGGGCAAATTATGCAATACCACAAACAAACAAATGAACTTGTTTCATTTTACACAACGCAACTTATTGAAAATAGTAAGTGGGAATTAGTTTGGGAGGATTACGTTGGCTGGTTGAAACGAGATGGCATGTATGAGCAAGCAATTGCTATATCAAAAGACTCAGTTCTGAATAATCCGAACGCCATTCGTTTACAAATCCAATTAGTATTGCTTGAAATCGAATTTGGAAATGTGGACCAAGCTATTGTTCTTGCAAAACAAATGACGATTTTGTTTGCTGACGAATCGACACCTTGGAGGTTGTTGTCACGCGCTCTTGATAAATCTGGCGATTACGATGGTGCAAGAAAAGCGCTGCGCATGGCGGTTGAAATCCAAAGCGAATAGTTATGCAGTTGCTTCTGCGAGTGCATTTTGAAAAAGAGCAAACAAGTCGTTCGCATTTTCTGTTGCATATGCAGATTCACGGAATGCTCGATCAACCATTAAGCGGCTAATTCTTCCGAGTGCTTGAATGTGATCAGATGTATTATCGGTTGGCGACACAAGTAAAATAATAAGTTCGACAGGCCGTTTGTCTGGGCTAGCAAAATCAATTGGTGTAGAAGGTCTTCCCATTGCCATGACCATGTGGTCAAGTTGATCGCACCGACCATGTGGAATCGCAAGGCCTTCGCCAATGCCCGTTGTTCGCTGTAGTTCGCGTTCCCAAACAGCTTGTTTAATTACTTCGTAATTTGAAATGCAACCCTCTTCAGAAAGCAAATCGACAAGTTCGCTTATTGCACCTTGGCGATCGGTTGCTTCGAGCGGTGCTCGAATAGTCTTTTCTTGAATGAGTTCTCTTAGGTTCATGGTATTGCTCTGGGCAAGAGGAAGATTGTACCAATCGCGCGACCCTTTGCCAAGAACTATCTTGCTCTAAGTAGCGCAACATAACCACCGTCATGCCATTTGGTCGAGTCAGACCCTGGAAATCCAGAAGGCATAATGGTTTTTTCTGAGACAAGCTCTAGACGTTGATGATGCACAAGCCATTCAACTTGCGCCTTGTTTTCAGCAGGGTCGATACTGCATGTAGCGTAGAGAAGATGCCCTTTACTCTGCATAACGGATCGTGCATCCTGAAGAATTTCTTGTTGGAGTTCTACAAGGGAGTCAATGTGTTTTTTATCGTATCGATACCGTGCCTCGGGCCTTCTTGAAAATACGCCGCTATTCGAACACGGCGCATCGACAACCACGAGGTCGAATGGTTCGTTTGGTCCATCAAGCCCAGGCGCGTACACGGTAATACCTAAATCAGTGGCAATTTCATCAAGAAATGCTCGGCGAACGTCGTTTGGTTCGGTTGCTGCAATCATTGCGTTGGGGAAAAGCCCACGCAGTTGTTTTGTTTTTGTTCCGCGCCCAGCGCAAACATCGAGAATGCGTTGAGGGTGCATGTCCTGTACAAGATCAAGCGATGTCCCCGAGGTAGGATCTTGCGCACGTAACAAAGGTTGTTCAAAGAAGAGAACAGCAAGGTCGACGCCTTGGGGCACGATGCCGAACCGAGCATCTTCGTGCGGCAAAACATCTTCAGGAAGAAGTTCACCTTCTGGGACGGTAACAATTATCGGTGCTTCAGCAATACTGGCGACTGCTATCTCTGTTGCAATTTTGTCACCAAATTCATGGACAAGTCGCTTCCAAGATTTACGAGAGAAGCCGGTTTGATAATCGATGGAATCTTTGAAGACTGGTTCGTTTAAGACCCAAGCACTCCCATCACTTCGCAAGAAGTGGTGCGCATCTCCAGCGATTCCTTCGTCGACGATTTCATCTCGTAGTCGCGTGATGTTTCGCAATACAGCGTTGACAAAACCAGTCGCTCTTGGATGACCATTTCTTCGAACCCAGTCCACCGCGCAGTTGATAACTGCATGGTCTGGAATGCGGTCAAGTAGCATTAGCTGAGCAGTTGCGACAAGTAATGTTGCACCAACAGGAGCATCAAGTTTGTGCACGATTCTGTTGCTTGCGTGTCCGATTAATGTTGTGAGTGAAATCCAGCGTCGGTGAACAGCGTGATCAATTGCGCGCGCAAGCGATGCTTCTCTTCCATCAAGTGAGGAAACATCGAGTGGCTTCATGCCTATGTTAGGGAATCGTTTAAATTCTGAGCAAATTCGATGTGTGACAACGTGTCGTGCATCAGTCATTAGTTACGAACTCGCACAACTGCAATCGCATGCTTGTCGAAGGGCATCAACTTTATCAGTTTTTTCCCAAGAGAACGCACCAGCGCAAGATTCGTCAGGCGTGCGCCCAAAGTGTCCGTGGTATGCGGTGTGTGCATAAATTGGTGCAAGTAAGCCAAGAGATTTAACTATTCCACTTGGCGTAAGTTCAAAATTATTTTTGACAAGTTTTGAAATACGTGCTTCGTCTATTTTTGCTGTGCCTTGACAATCAATGCAAATCGAAACCGGTTCAGGCACGCCAATGGCATAACTTAGTTGCACTTCGCAACAATCGGCAAGGTCTGCCGCGACAATGTTTTTCGCAATGTAACGCGCCATGTACGCCGCAGATCGATCCACTTTACTTGGGTCCTTACCAGAGAAAGCACCACCACCGTGGCGACCACTTCCACCGTAGGTATCTACAATAATTTTTCGTCCAGTCAATCCACAATCGCCTTTTGGACCGCCAATCTCAAAATTTCCGGTGGGGTTGACATGAATTTTGATGTCATTGTTCCACCATTTACCAAGCACTGGCTTCATGATGTGTTCGACAACTGCTTCTTGTAATCCTTCAAGATTTCCAGACCATCGTGGACCGTGTTGGGTTGAAAGTACAAGCGCATCTATACGTTTTGGCACGCCCCCTTCGTATTCAACGGTGACTTGGCTTTTTGCATCAGGTCGAAGTTCAGGAATGAGGCCTGATTGTCGAACTTCGGCGTGTTTCGCAACAAGTCGGTGGGAAAGATCAATCGCAAGCGGCATAAAGGAATCTGTATCTTTGCATGCGTATCCGAACATGAGACCTTGGTCACCGGCACCTTGTTCTTTGTGAAGACCTGCTCCAGTATCAACACCTTGGCCAATGTCTGGTGATTGTTTATCAAGGGTAACCATAACCGCGCAACTCTCAGCGTCAAAACCAAGCGTGGCATCGGTGTATCCAATTCGACGGATGGTATCGCGGACTATTTTTGGAATATCAACATAGCCATCACAAGTTACTTCACCAGCAACGACAACAAGGCCGGTCGTGACGAGGGTTTCAACGGCGACTCTGCTATTAGGGTCAATTCTGAGCATTTCATCAAGAATTGCATCCGAAATTTGGTCTGAAACCTTGTCTGGGTGACCCATAGAGACAGATTCTGAGGTGAATAGGTGTTTTTGTTGCATCATGGTGTTTATTCCTTTATTCGTTAATCCGGATTATAGCATACAAGACCACATTGCCCTATTAAGATCGTGCATTATGATACACGTCTATGCTCGTGCAAATGGAACTATCAAGAATACTCATCCGCGAAATTGCCGATGCCCAGTTCATCGAATTGACCGAAATTGAAGGCGAAAGAACGTTTCCGATTGTTGTGGGTAAACCAGAAGCATATGCAATTGATAGAAGACTTCGTGGGCTTGAACCAGAACGACCGCAAACGCATGAGTTGCTTGCGTCGGTGATCGAGGAGTTAGGCGGTACGTTGACTAAAATTCACATAGATGATTTAGTCGAGGGCACTTTTTTCGCCAAGTTGTTTGTGCAGCAAGGCGAATCCGATCACATGATTGATAGCCGACCGTCTGATGCGATTGCACTTGGTATTGCGATGCAGGTTCCAATTTTTGTTGAAGAACATGTACTTACTGAAATAGACAAAGACCGACCAGATGAAGAGCCGATGGAATTTGGCTGGGAAGATTAAAACACTTCCAGAAGACTTTGTTGTCGAAGAGATCCCTTTGTATGAGCCGTGCGGTGAAGGCGAGCATTTATACATCACCGTTCGAAAAACAAACATGTCGCACGATGCATGCCTCCGTCATATTGCAAATCAGTTTGGTGTGTCAAAACGAGATGTTGGTTGCGCGGGCCGTAAGGATTTTCATGCAGTGACGACGCAGATGTTTTCAGTGTATTTGCGTGGTAAAAAGCCCGAAGTCTCAGACTCAATCGAAAATGTTGAAGTGATTGCTTCTTCGTATCATGGGAATAAACTTCGTTTAGGACACTTAGTTGGGAATAAATTCGTCATTCGTATTCGAGAAATCGAATCATTTTCATTGCAAGAGGTGGAGCAACGATTACGTATTGTTTCTCAAGCGGGTATGCCAAATTATTTTGGGCCACAACGATTTGGCAACTACGGTACGAACCATGAACTTGGATTGGCACTTGTTTTAGATGATTGGGATGGCTTGGTTTCAGCGTTATTGGGTGGCGACGAGCGACATCATGCATTTGTTCAAGAAGGCGAATACAAAAGAGCATTTGATGCGTGGCCGTTTGGACAACCTGCAGAACGTAATGTTCTCGAAGCATTAGTCGCGGGAAAAACATCGCAACAAGCGTGCAAAACAATCCAACGAGAGCTGCAAAAATTGTGGGTGAATGCGTTGCAGTCTTATCTATTTAATGAAGTACTTGCCTCAAGAATGTCAGATGGGACGTGGGATAAACTTGTTCGAGGCGACCTTGCTTGGAAACACGATGGTGGAGGCCGAACATTCGAAGTGACAGAAGAAGAATTGATTGATGAAACTATCAAGGAACGCATTGAAGCATTTTCTCTTTCTGCTTCTGGACCTTTGTGGGGCGCAAAAATGCGCATGCCATCAGGCCGCGTGCTTCAAAAAGAAATTGAAGTTCGCGAGTTGCATGGGCTTGCGGAAGCGCATCTCGAAAACATGCGAAAATTTGCCCTTGGCGCACGACGCCCGCTTCGAGTCCAAGTGGTAAACCCAACCATATCCCAACTAGAAGACGCACATGGCCCCTTTTTCAAGCTCGAATTTGCATTACCTGCCGGCAGTTACGCTACGACCCTCATCCAACAAATCCTCGAACCCACCTTTAATTTTTCAAAGTGACAGTCACTTTTTGAAAACTAAAATTCTGTCGATCAATTTGAAGAGGGCAAAAAATTAGCGACGGGATTTGAAGAAGGATTGCAGGAGGGCGATACAATCGGCTTCAAGCACCCCGTGAGTAACTTCGCAGCGGTGATTGAGTCGAGGGTCATCAGTAATAGTAAAGAGCGAACGGCAAGCTCCGGATTTTTGGTCACTAGCACCAAACACAACGCGATCGACACGTGCGTTCACAAGTGCACCAGCACACATCGGGCAGGGCTCAAGCGTGACGACAAGAGTACACTCATGCAAACGCCAACGTCCAAGTTTTTTTGAGGCGTTTGTTAAAGCAATAATTTCCGCGTGGGCGGTTGGATTTAGATCGGTTTCTTTTCGATTAAATCCTTCACCAACAATTTTGTCATTATGAAACACAACAGCGCCTATAGGCACTTCATTAATGGCCATTGCATCGCGCGCAAGCTTAAGAGCGTGCGCCATCATCTTTTCATCAGTCATCATTCGAATCACCAGACAAACGTGACATCGGTACCCAAACTATTAACTGGATACCCAGTTCGTACAACATGTAAAGCGGAATGAGCATCATGAGCATAGAGACAATATCTTGCGGCGTGATAACTGCCGAGACAAGGGCAAGCACAAGCAGGGCATACCGACGATGTTGACGCAACCATTCAGGAGTAACAACTCCTAGCCAACCAAGAAGAAGCATCACCATCGGAAGTTGGAATGCAATTGCAATTCCAAACATCAACATGATGACAAATCCAAGGTAACTACTTAGTTGAAATTGCTGCGTAATAAGCGACCCGTGACTCATTGGCATCGTGAGAGTTTGAAGCACCCCTTCTTCGGTCGATGGAATGGCAACAGTCAATACACCTTCGGGTATTTTTATCCACGCATCACCGAATGCAGCAAATTCTGGTGGCGTATTCAAAATCGGGAAAACAACATTGGACATGGATTCGCCAACAGCAATCGCATTTGGTTGTAATTCAATGTTTCCAGCGATGGTCACCATAAAATCAAGGATGACAGGAAGCATGAAAAAATACATCAATGCTAAACCAAGCACGCCAAGCAACGTGCTCAACGGAATAAGAAAGTACACAAAGCGTCGTTCATGATGATGCAAGCCAGGCGATATAAATTGCCAGAGTTGATAGAGAATCCAAGGGCCCGCGGTCAATATAGAAGCGCCAATCGCAATTTTCATTTCAGCGATAATGAACTCAGGAGGGCTGAGAACTTGCACTTGCGTCGGCAAACCGTGATGTTCTAAAACTGCGTACAGTGGAATTAAAAACCAGCGCACGATGGAATCTGCCATAAAGAAATACAACACGGCGAGTGGGAGCGGAGGAATGATGCACCAAACAACCCTTGAGCGGAGTTCTTCTAGGTGGTCGCCAATGGACATTGTTCCTTGTTTTTGTTGCGTATTGTTTTCCATGTATTACGGTGTACAGGATACCCTTTACAAGGCAAGTTATACTGCCCATCTGCAACGAGATTTACTATGGCAAAAACAGACGATTATTACAAATTACTTGGAGTAACCCGGACAGCAACTGCGGATGAAATTCGCAAGGCGTATCGGAAACTGGCAAGAAAATACCATCCAGATGTCAATAAAGCAGACAATGCTGCGACTAAGTTTTCGGAGGTGCAAGAGGCATACGACACGCTTTCAGACGCCGAAAAACGCAAATTGTACGATACCTATGGCTCTGCAGGTCCTAACGCAGGATTTGGCGGAGGCGGCTCACCGTTTGGTGGTGGACGTGGAGGTGGATACGACCAACAAGTTGATTTTTCAGATATCTTCGGTTCTGCATTCGGTGGCGGCGGAGCAGGGTCACCCTTCGGAGGCGGGGGAATGGGCGGCGGTCAGCCGCAACCATCTAAAGGGCAGAATCAAGAAACGAATATTACGGTGACGTTTATGACGGCGCTTAAAGGCGGTATAGAAGAGATTCAAACTGGCGAGGGAAGTTCCAAAGTTAAAATTCCAGCGGGCATTGAAAGCGGTAAGAAGTTACGTCTCAAAGGCAAAGGACACCCAGGCGCAATGGGCGGCGAAGCTGGCGATATGATTGTCTCCGTTTCTGTTGGCGGCCATTATTTATATCAACGGCATGGACTTGATGTAGAGATGGATATTGATATCAACATTGCAGAAGCGGCACTCGGAACAAAAGTAACACTGCCCCTCCCACTTGGCGGGAGTGTGGAAATGAGAATTCCTGCAGGAGTTTCAAGCAGCAGTAGATTGCGCGTAAAAGGCAAAGGGTGTGAAACTTTGAACGGCAAGAAGGGCGACTTTTATGCAGTCATTCATATTATTGCCCCAACAGAGTTGGACGATGAAACCAAAGAATTACTCGAAGAATTAAAGAGCCGGTTGCCAAATCCACGCGATGAAAAAACAGACGATGCGTAAACCCGCTGTCGTTTTACTTTCCGGCGGTCTTGATTCGGCAACGGTGCTTGCAATAGCAAATGACACAGGATTTTCCTGCCACGCATTGAGTTTCGAATATGGGCAGCGCCATAACATCGAGTTAGAGTGTGCGAAAAAAGTTGCAAATACACTTGGCGTGGCTAGCCACGTTATCTCTCGCATCGACTTAAGTGCATGGGGCGGGTCTGCGTTGACGGATGACATTGAAGTACCTAAAGATGGTGAAGATTTGGGAATCCCAATTACATATGTGCCCGCTCGCAACACGATTTTTTTAAGCCATGCTCTTGGGTTTGCTGAAGCGATTGGTGCAAGAGATATTTTTATTGGTGTAAACGCGGTGGATTATTCTGGGTACCCAGATTGCCGCGGTGAATATATTCAGGCATTTCAATCGTTGGCAAATCTTGCCACCAAGGCGGGTGTCGAAGGAGATCGGTTTACTATTCACGCACCTTTGCTTGAAATGACAAAGGTCGACATTATCAAACGCGGGCATGAACTTGGTATTGATTATTCCATGACGCAAAGCTGCTACGACCCAAGCAAAAAAGGCACACCTTGCGGGCGATGCGATGCATGCCGTTTGCGTGACACCGCATTTGCCCAAACTAATCTACCGCGGGTAAATTAATTACCCGAAGGATTATTAAATGTCAAGGTTTTTGACTTCGAGGGCGTGATCTTCGATGTATTTTCGGCGACATTCAACTTGTTCACCCATGAGAGTTGTGAAAAGCTGATCCGCATTAGATGCAGTGTCCCAAGTAACACGAAGCATCGTGCGCTGTTCTGGATCCATCGTTGTATCCCACAATTCTTCAGGGTTCATTTCACCAAGACCTTTGAAGCGTTTAATCTCAATGCCACGACGACCGATTTGTCGAAGCGATTCAAGAATATCAGGAATGTTTGGAACATTTACAGTTTCTTCTTTGTCGGTATCTGCATCGACAATCCAAGCGTATTTCGTAGAGAGTAGTTCGCCACTGACCGTTACTTTTTGTGTGAGGAAGTGATCGTTGATGTCAATGTTGCTTGTGTTGAGTGTTTCGATAACCGCATCAATTTCACGATTTTCATGCAACTCGCGAAGCGCCGCAATTCTGGCAGCATTTCCGTTCGATTCCTCGATAGTCATGTCGTCGAGTAAAAGATCGTTTTCAGATACAACCTTTCTTGCATCTTCTTCGCTCCAGCAAACGACTTCATTGTTTGGCCAAACAACACGGAAGCGCGGCAATCGGTTCTTGTTTTCTGGGTCATCCTCGCGCATCGCGAGTAATTTATTGAATGGGGTGCCGCGACGATCCGCGATATTGATAAGCTCAGCAAGCCGTGATAATTGTTTTGTGCAACGGCCTAGGGCATCGCCCTCAAGTCTTTGTGTTTCATTCCCATCGGCATCTCGAACAATCAATGAAGCAGAATTAATTACCATCTCCATGAGCAAGGATGTCATTTCATTTTCATTATTGACGTAGAAACTTTTCTTGTTGCGTGTGACTTGGTACAACGGTGGCTGTGCGATAAAAATCTTGCCTTGGCGTATGAGTTCGCTCATTTGCCTAAAGAAGAAGGTAAGAAGAAGGGTACGAATATGCGAACCGTCCACATCGGCATCCGTCATAATGACGATTCTTCCGTAGCGTAATTTTGAAATGTCAAAATCTTCGCCGATACCGCATTGCAATGCTTGAATAAGAATCCGAATTTCTTCAAAGCCGAGAACCTTGTCGATTCGTGCTTTTTCTACATTCAAAATTTTACCCTTCAAAGGCAAAATAGCTTGCGTGTCGTGGTCGCGGCCGCCCTTTGCGGAACCGCCCGCAGAGTCGCCTTCCACAATAAACAATTCAGATCGATCGACATCGTTTGTTACGCAGTCCGCTAGTTTTTGCGGCATACCGCCAGACTCAAGTGCGCCTTTTCGCTTGATAAGATCACGGGCTTTGCGTGCGGCTTCACGCGCTTGTGCTGCAAGGATCGCTTTTAAGCAGATTTTCTTTGACTCTGCAGGATGTTCTTCAAGCCATGCGCCCAATAGTTTTGAAACAAGAGAAGAAACAATAGATTCAACTTCTGGGTTAAGTAGCTTCTCTTTTGTTTGGTTGTTGAACTGTGGTTCCGAGAGTTTTACTGAGATAATTGAGGTTAAACCCTCACGAAGATCGTCGCCACTTGGCGTTAATCCTTTGATAAGTTTGTTGCGCTTCGCGTAGGCGTTTACTGTTCGAGTAAGTGATGTTTTAAAACCAGAAACGTGCGTTCCGCCATCGGGGTTTACGATGTTGTTACCAAATGCAAGCAAAATTTCACTTGTTGCGTCTGTGTATTGCATTGCAATATCACAAACAGTCCCTGTTTTTTCGTCTGTGTACGAGAGCGCAATTGGTGAACTGTATTCAGTTTTTCCGCGATTTAAGTAACTGACATAATCAGAAAGGCCATGTTCGCTGTAAAAAGTTTCTTCACGAAGTTTGCCGTCTTTATCAACACGTTCATCGATAAACCGAATAGCAACACCAGGATTCAAGAAAGAAAGTTCACGCAGTCGGTGTTCTAGTGACTCATAACGGAACACAGTATCTGGAAAAATTTCTGGATCAGGCAAAAAGGAAATACGTGTACCAGTTGATCGTGGTTCACCTTTGTAATCTTCGATTTTTTGTAATGGTTTTGAGACTTCTCCGCGAGAGAAGCCAATCATCCATGTTTCAGTTGTTTTAATGACTTCAACTCGTGTCCAGAGGGATAAGGCGTTTACGCATTTCACACCAACACCGTGGAGTCCACCAGAAACTTTGTACGCGTTGTCGTCAAACTTGCCGCCGGCATGCAGTTGTGTCATGATGACTTCAACAGCAGGGCGACCGTCAATCAGGGGGTTCTCGCTTTTCATCGCATCTATAGGCATGCCGCGACCATCATCAATGACGGTGCAGGAACCATCAACACCAATTCGCACGGTAATCGTTGTGGCGAATTCTGCCATAACTTCATCGATAGCGTTGTCTACGCATTCGTAGACAAGGTGATGCAACGCGCTAAGCCCCGTGCCGCCGACATACATCCCCGGACGTTTTCGAATGGCTTCTAAGCCCTCAAGAACTTGAATTTGCTCAGAAGTGTATGTGTCTGGAGTTTTTGTCATGGAATTCGGGTTCTGCTTTCGTAAAAAGTCGTGTTTTTGTGGGTAAAACCGAACAAATCAGTCCCTTGCCAACGTATGTCTAGTATACCTTTTTACACCCGATAATGCCCTCATATACACCCAGTTTTAGATCAGCGACCAGTTGTTTTTGAAGGCAAAACACCCCTGAGGTCGATACACTTATATCAACACATCTGATGGCGCAAACCAATAAAGAACAAATACAAATAGACACTTCGAAAAACGCCACAGCAAGGCGTACTTTCATGCTTGCTTCGGCACTTTTTTTAGTTGGGTGTGGAACAAAAAAGGTTACTTCAACGTTACCAAGTCCAATTTGGCCTGGGGTACATTCACCAGTGCTTCAAGAAACCGCAATTATTTTGCCCGAACCAGCAATCACCTTGGGGGCAATTTCGCGTGGCAATTGGGCAAAAGGGCAACCGATACCTCGAAACATGAATCGCATGTTGCCTGCTCGATATATCACAATTCATCACGATGGCATGAACGCATTCACTTCAACTTCAAAGTTTTCAGCAGCATCTCGGTTGGAAACGATTCGAAAATCACACCTCCGCCGAGATGGTGGGCGGTGGGGTGATATCGGGTACCACTTCGCAATCGATCCTGCGGGGCGTTTATGGCAAGCGCGCCCGCTCACTTGGCAGGGTGCGCATGTTCGTGCAAAGAACGAAGGCAACATCGGAGTTGTAGTTCTTGGTAATTATGAACTTCAATCGGTAAACAGTGCACAACTTGCCGCAGTTTCTACAACATTGCAATCGCTTATGAAAAAGTACAAAGTGCCTGTTTCAAAAGTTCGCACACATCAAGAATGGGCAGCGACTGCATGCCCAGGGCGAAGTTTGCAACAAGCAATGGTTGGAATTCGCGATCGCAAATTCATTTAGTTTGATAAAAAAAATCTTTTTTCAAAGTTCATGGAATAATGTTGCGTATGATGATGCATCATGAACGAACAAGTAGCGATTCAATTCAAACAAGAATTCCCTGTTATTTCTTTCCCAGAAACGATGTTGTTGCCCCATGCAGTGATGCCGATTACTGTTACTGAACCGCATGATTTCCAAATGGTGAATCAAGTGCTCGATAGTAATGGGCAGATTGCGATTGCTTCTGCAGTCGATACGTCAAGTTCAGGAGATTCAGCAATACTAAGAACCACAGTTTGTCTTGGGCAGGTGGTGCAACATGAAAAATTGCTTAATGGGTACAACTTAATGGTGTATGGTTTGTGTCGAGCGGAGATAATGCATGTCTCACCCGCGAGTAAAGACAATGCATTTCGAACAGTGAAGTTACGGCCGGTTGAAGATCACGAACAGGAAGATCACGAATTAGAAATATACCGAGTGGAACTGCTTCACTTTATGTTTCGACCAAATATGGAACGACTTGAGCAGTACGAAACAATTATGGATTGGATTGTCGAGTCAAGGATAACTATTTCAGCGTTGTTCGAAGTGGTTGCGTGTACATTGTTTCAAGACTTTGATTTTCGATACAAATTGCTATGCGAATCATCAAAAGAAACGCGGTGTATTCTTGTATTGAAAGAATTAGAAAAGTTAGACATTGCTATTTCAATGGCAAACAAACAATCACAAGACCGTTGGAAAAACGGCACTTCCTTGAATTAATTTGCGCCTTATTCTGGAACATCCTTGGGTAACTTCTCTTCCGGTCGCAACGCTTGGATTGGTATTACTTTGGGTTGGGTTACGAGAAAATTTAGTTACTCGCGTGCGCGCTGGCATCGCTTCACTTCTGCTTGCATCAGTTCTTTTTCTCGTTGGTACCTATGTTGTAACACCAACAGAACATGCACGCGGTATTGTCTTTGCATTTGTCGATGCGGTGATGGATGAAAATATCAATGAAGCTCTCGCGTTACTTCACAAAGAAGTGCTTCTTGTTGACGATTGGAAGGGAGCACAAGGAACTGGACGGATTGGTGTTCGTGAAAGTTTAGAAGAACTCTTTCAGAGGCATACATTGCAGTTTAACACGGTGTTGAAGACTGAAATTTTTGAAGGCGAGGACGATGTTTTGGTGCAATTATTCCTCTTTACTCGTATTTCTGGTATTGGGTCGGTGCCTTCAACCTGGAAAATACATGTTCATGAACGCGAAGACGGAGTTTGGGAGTTGTATTCCATTGATGCTGTAGAAATCGGCTCAAGGTCTTTTAGGTAGTCCTACGAGCGATCTGCAGGGGGGTGATACAATAGGAAGATGTCAAAAATTTGGATTGATGGTAATTTTGTTGAATCTTCTGAGGCGAATGTAAGCGTGTTCGATCACGGATTGCTTTACGGCGACGGTTGTTTTGAGGGGATTCGAGTATACAACGGGTGCATTTTGAAATTGCATTCGCATATTGTTCGCATGTTTAAATCTGCCGCAGCAATTAGGTTACAACCCCAGCACACCATCGAAGAAATGGAAGAAATCGTTCGTGAGGCTGTTGCAGTCAATGAACAAAAGGACGGATACATTCGCCTTGTGTTTACAAGAGGCAAGGGTACGCTTGGGCTGAATCCTTTTTTGTGCCCAACACCAAGCGTTTTTGTCATTGTTGAAAAAATCAAGTTATACCCAACAGAAATGTATGAAGAGGGCATGTCCATCGTTGTTGCTAAACGTCCGCGCATTCCAGTTGCATGTTTAGACCCACAAGTTAAAAGCTTGAACTACCTGAACAACATCCTCGCAAAAATTGAAGCAATTGATGCAGGCGTTCTCGAAGCGCTTATGCTCAATATAGATGGCGAAGTTGCAGAATGCACCGGCGATAATATTTTCATTATTAAAGATGGAAAGATTTCAACCCCGCCAATTTCAGCAGGTATTTTGGGTGGAATTACTCGCTTGCTTGTTATAGACGAAATAGGACCTGCGCTGGGGTATTCAATTGAAGAACGAACAATCATCCTTGATGAAGTTATGGAAGCTGACGAAGTATTTCTAACTGGCACAGCCGCAGAAGTCATAGGGGTTAGCCACATTGACGACAAAGCGGTGGGATGCGGAAAAGTGGGCGAGATTACGCAGGCCCTTGAAGCTCAATTCAGAAAATTAGTTGCAAAGAACGCGCCAGAAGATTAAACTTTAATAATGCGATGCCATTCGTGTGATTATGAACTTTGGCACTGCACGGGGAGAACATGTCCTGAGTGCGGCGAGGAGTTTTCACTTACCGATTTTGAGTATCCATTTGAAAAAATTCTTTTTCATTGTCCACATTGTGACTATGGCATTTCCGGCGAAAAACCATCGGGGATTCCACTCGCTAGTATTGAGGAGTGTGTCTCCTGCGGGCTTGCTGTTGGTGAAGAACTTTTTATTGTTCGACCTAAAGTTGGACTAAATCCAGAGGAGCTAACTTCAAGGTTACCCATTTATATGGAGGAGGGCAACTGGTTCACGCGGTATGTTGCAACGGTTTGGCTTATTTTAATCCACCCACAAAATGCAATGAGTCGTGTGCCTATACATGAGCCAATTATGCACGCATGGAAGTTTTTCGTTACGACCGTTTTAGTGACAACGGTTGTGAGCACCCTACCGATAGGTTTCTTTTTTTGGGTTGCGGGACTTACGAGGTCAGGTTTTTTAGATTCGAGTGGATTTTTACTTCTTGTTGCTGGCCAAGTTGCTATTTTTGGTTTATTCTTAACGTTGTTTGTTTTTTTATGGGCGCTTCTAACGCATGTATTGCTGCAAATCACGGGTGGCAGTTCGTTTACGTTGCACAGAACTATGCAAGCAATTCTATACAGTGGAGGCGCATTCATCCCAGGCGTTATCCCTTGTGTTGGCTCGCCATGTAGTTTTATTTGGTGGCTTGTTGCTTCTGTAAACATGGTGTCTAAGGGACAGCGGGTGCGCGGTGGTCGTGCTTCTTTCGCAACACTGTTTGGTCCCTTATTCATTTTATTCTTTGTGTGTGGTGGTTATGCGATGCTTATATCGGTATCCGTATCGCAAATGAACGCAAATGCAACAATTTCTTTACAAAACCAACAACTTCAAATACAACAGGATGCTCAAGTGGAATTACTGGTGGATGATTTTAACGATCAACAGTTAGAGTAACTGTGGAAGTGGCTGTTGAAGTAGTTGTGGAACAATCCGCAGTGTGTGAAATGAGCCTGTCCTTATTTTGTGCAGACCAATCGGTAATCATTTTATCTGGCGAAGTATCGCCGTCATGTACTTGAAGCAAGTCGTAGCGATTATCTCGCTTTGCTGGTGTAAAACCAGCACCTCGTATCATTCGGCATAATTTTGCTTCACTTAAACACCATGTTGTGCCGGCTGCGCTTACGACATTCTCTTCAAGCATGACCGAGCCCAGATCATTTGCACCATAAAACAGAGCTGTTTGCCCGATTGCAGGGCCCATCGTAACCCAACTCGATCCGATGGAATAAATGTTATCAAGGAACAATCGACTTATCGCTTGTGTGCGTAAATACGTGCTTGAACCCGAGAGTCGAATTCTTCGACCGAATTCTGGGTGCTGAGACTTTTTCCCTGTACCGTCGAGTTTTGCGACGACATCTCCTGGGAATGGATCATTGTCTGATGCAATCCACTCTTTGACACGTCCAAGAGGGGAGTTGTCTGGCTGGAAGGGCCAAGAGATAAATGCTTTGTAATGGCCGCCGCCATGTAATCCAAAATCTTCAACTGAGCGCTCTTGCCACGAGCGGACTAAATCCATGTGATGAATGCGATCGGCGATACCTTCAATGTGCCCGAACATCATCGTTGCACTGGTATTCATGCCAAGTTCGTGCGCAACACGCATGACCGTAAGCCACACTTCTGCGTTGCATTTACCGAGACCGATTTTTTCGCGCACAGCGGGGGCAAAAATTTCACCGCCACCGCCTGGAATAGATTGCAATCCAGCTTCTTGTAATTTTGTGAGTACCCAACGTACTTGTTCTTCGAGTGTATTCCCTGGCGTATCAAAGAAATGAACAAATTCAATAACTTCTGGTGGGCTAAATGCATGGACGTGCACTTGCGGGAATTTTTCTCGCAACAAGTTAAGTAAATCGAGGTACCACGAAAGAGGCAGATCGGGATTCATTCCGCCTTGCATTAATATTTGTGTGCCACC
>Ga0302127_10000887_pt1 | contig 17266 bp, 21 predicted proteins | sample CB4_SCM_MG_FD_204452 | JGI IMG/M metagenome (GOLD analysis project Ga0302127, IMG submission 204452) | Marine microbial communities from Western Arctic Ocean, Canada - CB4_SCM | ecosystem: Environmental > Aquatic > Marine > Oceanic | place: Canada: Western Arctic Ocean | collected 2017-09-24
GCCTCTGCTTCTTCGTCATGAGAATCATTGTCCTTCCTGCCGCCAACAGCGGCAACGGACTCTCACAACAACTGGCTCAACTCACGGGTCTCAGCTCAGTCGCAACCGAAGCACTGGAATGGGGTGCCTGGAGGCAGGGTCGGACGACCTACTGACCTCAGGGTGACGGCCGGCCGGGTCGGCCACACGACTACCGGAGCCGCAATGTCAAGCATCTACAGGGCCAGCACAGTGTGACGCGGTCAATCCGCGGTCAATTCGAGGACTTCATATCATCTCACGCACAAGGCCGAGGCTGCCGCTAACGCGGTGACCTAGGCCTTTGCTGGTGCCCCCGGTGGGATTCGAACCCACGATCTTCGGATTAAAAGTCCGCTGCCGTGACCAGGCTTGGCTACGGGGGCGGACCGAGTGTACGACCAGGTGGGCGGCGGACCCACACCAGTTCCGCGATCGTCGGTAGCCGAGGTCAGCCGTCGAGGTTGCGGGCGGTCTCAGAGAGCGGCACGTCGCCCTTGGTCTTCGGGTAGCTCCGGAGGAGTCGGTCGCCAAGATTGGAGGTGACTCCCAGCCAGTAGCGCTCGTTGCGGTAGTGGTGGAGGCGATGGTTTCGAGACAGACGGGCAGAGAACCGCGTCCGTGGGCGGTAGCGGGTGTGGGCCATCAGATGCGTCCACTCGTAGTTGAGGAGACCGATGTACGCCGCGCACAGCGTCGTGAGGTACGGCGGAGCGAGATCGGCGCCCAGGAGCCACGCGACCGGGAGCGACCATGCTGCGCTGAAGGCCGCGAGCATTGCCACGAACAGCGCGGCGTCAGCACCATAAAGCAACAGATACCGCATGTCGGGTGGATCGAGGTGATGCTTGCGGTGGCTGATCCCCCCGCCCAGGCGCGTGGTGACGAACGAGTCCACCGGTGCATGCAGCACGAAAAGATGTACAACCCATTCGACCACCCCGGCGAGGGCGACGGTGAGCGAGATCATCACCAGGTCGGCGTAGGACCATCGGCCCAGGAGGAGCCGAGCGAGCACGGCGACCGTCGCCGCGACCGTGATAATCCGGGGAGACGAATGCCGAAAGAACATCGCGGCGATCTCGCGTTTGGTGCTGAGCTCGGTCGAGCGCACCTGCCAGCGGTCTGCCACATGGGTCACGGCAGGCAACGTATCGCGGACTGCCACTGAGCCGTGAGGCGGCCGGGCCAAGTCTTCTCGGGCAGCGAGCGGTCGGCACCAGCGCTACCGTCGACTGGCACGACGCGGCGAAGCGGGCTCGTGGAGGCGCAAATGCAGTCACGCTTCCGGCAGTCCTTCCTTGACCACTCCTTTCCCCAGTCTTTCCCAGATGGAATCGGCCCCGAACATGAAGCTGATCATCTTGATATCTGAACGACTTCAGGCCAGCCAATGACCCCGCTGCTCCCCATAGACGAGGTCCTCGACGACCTCGGTCAAGCGCTCGCTGGCAATGGAGCGGCCGTCTTGCAAGCGCCACCAGGCGCGGGCAAGACCACGAGAGTTCCGTTGGCTCTCCTCGACGCAGCGTGGCTCGACGGCAAGCGCATCGTCATGCTCGAACCACGGCGAGTCGCAGCTCGCGCTGCGGCGGCGCGGTTGGCTGGGCAGCTCGGAGGCAAAGTCGGAGGCGTTGTTGGCCACCGTATGCGTAACGACACCTTGGTCTCGGGGGCCACGCGAATCGAGGTGGTGACCGAGGGGGTATTGACGCGGATGCTGCAGCGCGACCCGTCGCTTGAGGGCATCGGCGCGGTGATCTTCGATGAGTTTCACGAGCGCAGCCTGCACGCCGATCTTGGCCTCGCGTTGGTGATCGAGGCAAGAGCCGCGCTCAGGCCAGACCTTCGCTTGCTGGTCATGTCGGCAACGTTGGACGGTCAGCGAGTGGCCGAACTATTGGGTGATGCCCCGATCATCACCAGCGAGGGTCGCCAGCACCCGATCACCACACACCATCGCCCGCCCCTGGGCGGCGCCCGGACGGAGGAACATATGGCGGCGGTCATCTCCGAAATTTGCGGCGACACAACAGACGACATTCTGGCGTTCCTTCCCGGCGCCGCCTGGATCCGGCGGACCGAGGGCCTGCTCCGATCGAGCCTGCCCAAGGACACCGTTGTCGCACCGTTGTATGGGATGTTGTCGGCTGCCGATCAAGACCGCGCCATCCGACGAGACGGACAAGGTCGACGCAAAATCGTGCTGGCGACCGACATCGCCGAGACCAGCCTCACGATCGACGGGGTGGGGGTTGTGGTCGACGGCGGACAACGGCGAGCTCCCCGGTTCGATCCTCGAAGCGGGCTGAGTCGACTGGTGACGACGCGCATCTCACTGGCTTCGGCCGATCAACGACGAGGCCGCGCCGGGCGTCAAAGACCGGGAATCTGCTACCGGCTGTGGTCCGAAGCCGACCACGCCAATCTCGAGCCCTTCGACCCACCAGAAATCATTGCGGCCGACCTAGCGGCCCTTGCGCTGCAGTTGGCTCAGTGGGGTGCGCGATCGGACGAGCTCATGTGGCTGGACTCGCCGCCGGGTCCTGCGTTGGCCGAGGCGGTCGAACTTCTGGAGCATCTCGGAGCGCTCGACACTCACGGGCGCATGACTGAGCATGGCGATGCCATGGTTGAGATCGGCGCCGATCCCAGGATGGCGCACATGATGGTCGCTGCCGCCGATCTCGGTCTGGCATCACTGGCCTGCGACGTTGCCGGCTTGTTGTCGGGCCGAGATCCGCTCGAGCGGACCTCGGTGGACATGCGCGAGCGCGTGGCCGCGCTCCGGCGACGGGGAGGGTCGGGGGTTCGAGGGGCAGCAATGCAAGAGGCCCGCACATCAGCTGATCGGTGGCGTCGCCAGCTGGGCGTCGGCACCAAACCAGCCGATCCCGACGCAACGGGTGTCGTGATTGCGCTGGCGTTTCCCGATCGCATTGGCCAACAGCGCGGAGCGTCGGGCTCGTATCGGATGGCGTCGGGCCGTGGTGGCGTTCTCCCCGACCATGACCCGCTCACGGGCGCGGACTTTTTGGCTGTGGCCGACGTGGACGGCGATCCTCGCGGCGGTCGGATCTACCTCGCTGCGCCGCTCGACCGGACCGATCTTGATCTGGCGCTCGGATCACTGATCGCTCGACGACCTGTGGTGGAATGGGACTCATCTCAGGGCGATGTGGTGGCCGAACACCGAACGGGGTTCGGTGCGTTGGTGTTCAAACGCGAGCCCATAGCCAACCCACCCACCAATGAGTTGGCCGCGGCGTGGGCTCAGGCCGTGGCGTCAGAGGGCCTTGGGTTGCTGGCGTTCGATGAGCGGATCAACGTCTGGCGGAATCGGCTGGCGTTGCTGCGGTCCGTCTTCGGTGATGAGTGGCCAGACCTGAGCGATGAAATGTTGCTGGCCACAACCGACGAATGGTTGGCACCCCACCTCGCTCGCGTGCGTCGTCGGCGAGATCTGGCCAAGGTCGACCTGTGGCAGATCCTGCGAACCCGACTCGATTGGCAGGCGGGTCGCCGCCTGGACGAGTTGGCCCCAACACATTTCACGGTCCCTTCGGGCAACTCGGTACCCATTGGCTACGCAGATCCCGAGGCGCCCACGTTGTCGGTGCGCTTGCAAGAGATGTTCGGGTTGGTGGAGACGCCAACCATCGCCCAAGGCCGTGTTGGCCTGGTGATCCACCTTCTGTCGCCGGCTCAGCGCCCGGTGCAGATCACCCGCGACCTCGCGAGCTTCTGGAGCGAGACATACCCGCAGGTCAAAGCCGAACTCATGGGGCGCTACCCGAAGCACCATTGGCCGACCGACCCCATCACCGCAACACCCACGGCCAGAATAAAGCGCCGGTCGTGATACCTATCGAGCGCGCATGGAGTTGTTCCGACCATTGTGCTCCACCTCTGCGAGCCCGAGCACTTCCATCACGGGTGGCACGTAATTGGCGAAGCGGCCGCGCAGACCCTTCTTGATGCCGTACCACCCGCTGACCGGGTTCTGGGGCGATCGTCCCCATGCTTCGACCGTCTCAGGCTTCGCTTCCTTCTGTTCATCGGCGTTGCCCAGCGGCATCCAATCGCCGTAGTCAGCCAACATGGCGTGCAGGTCGTCCAGGCATGCCAAGTGGTAACGAAGCTCGGTTTTCCCGACTTGGGCAACGAGTGCAGGCGGCATGGCCTTCGGATCTCGGTAGGCCTCGAACTCGGATTTCCCAGGGGGGTGGTGAGGATCCAGGGATCATCGGGGGTCCCGGCGCCTTCAACGTCAATCGGTGTGGTCATACAAGCACTCTGGCAGTCGATACGTGACATCTGCTGTCATGTATGGAAGATTTCCTTGGTGCGAGCTGGTCGTCTTCTGGCGTTGTCGCTGCTGCTCCAGGAACGGGGGCGTATGAGCGCGCCGTCGCTGGCTCGAGAACTCGAGGCGTCCGGTCCGAACGATATTGCGCGACATCGAATCGCTCAGCGGGGCCGGCGTCCCGGTCTGTTCCGTTCGAGGGAGCGACGGGGGGTTCGAACTCTTGGACGGGTACACGACCGGGTTGGCGAGACGCGAGGTGTGGGCTGCGCCTGGCCCGGCGCGTCGCCGCGTCGCGGTGCGCGTGTCCAGCGAGGGTCTTCGCACAGCGACACTCGTTGGTCGGCCGCTCCGCATCCGTCGCCGGCCCAGCTGGCAGCCAGCGCGTGGCCGGGAAGAGTGGGTCGAGGCCACGCTGCTGGTCGACTCCCTCGACGATGCTCGCCTCGCGATGCTCAATCTCGGAGCTGAAGTAGAAGTGGTATCGCCACCAGAACTCCGAGACATGATTGTGAACGAGGCTCGAGCGATAACCGAGATCTATCGCTAGCGGCGCTCGGTGGTCTCGTCGAGCAGCTAGTTGTGGGGTGAATCTGCCCTGTCGATGACGGGTTCAGCGGTGGTCCTGCACTACGGTTTTCGTCGTGCAAGTCATGACCGATCTCGACCGTCTCGAAGGAGACCTCGACGATGTCGAAATCGCGCTCGCATGCCTGAGCCGCGACAGTACTGACCTCTGCGCGATATGTCGGACGGCACGCGTCGAGGGAACACTCGACCAGCGCCCGGCACTGTCGGCCTGCGCCGCCAACAAGGTGCCCAACGAGGTTCCGCTCGACCTCGAGTCCTGAGTTCAGCGCCGAGCTGAGCTGGCCGAACTGAACTGACCGAGCTCTAGATCTGGTCGGGAATCGTCTCTGACTCCGGGTCAAGCAGATGCACGCGCTCGCCCAGCGAGAGTTCCCCGTCGGCCGCTCGATACACCCACCTGGCACCGAGGTTGGAAACACCTTCGTGGGCAATGTCGAATATGCCTTCGATCGAATAAATGATGCCGCCGTGGCTGATGATGACGATCGTCGAGTCGCCGTGTGTAAGCGCAAGGTCATCGAGTCCTGCTCGCACTCGAGCGAGTACGGGGCCGTCGTCCTCCCACCCCTCGGGCCAGCGTCCCGAACCGAGGTATCCGGGAAACTCCCGCTCGATATCGTTTCTGGTCAGACCAGAGAACGCCCCGGCGTCGCGCTCCATGAATCGCGCGTCGAGATGGGTCTCATCGATGTCTCGGACCTGGGCAATCCCATCGGCAGTCTGGAGCGCCCGTTGGAGCGTGGATGCCACCAAGACATCGAAGTCTGGGAGGTTGTGCGCCGCCATACGAGCCTGGCGGTGACCCAACTCGGTGAGCGGCGGGTCTGCCTGGCCCTGCCAACGGCCGGCAGCGTTCCACACCGACTGGCCGTGGCGCACGATCAAGAAACTGGTCACGGACTGAAGGTAGCGCCACCGCACGAGTGCCGTGCCTGGGGGTGGGGCGAGTCTGGATCAACGCTGCAAAGGTTTCCTGACACGGCACTAGCCTTCGGACCATGGCAACGCTTCGTTTGTTCGCCCAGGTCCGCGAGGCCGCCGGAACCGGCTCACTCGAGGTCACCGGGACCACAGTCGCCGACGTCATAGCCGAGGCCACCGACCAGTTCGGAGCCGGCTTCGGCGTGTTGCTCCCGATGTGTCGCGTTTGGATCAACGGCGAGCCTGCTGTCGAGTCCGATGCGGTCGGTCCGGGCGACGAGGTGGCCCTTCTGCCCCCCGTCTCGGGAGGATAAGGCTCACCTTGGTGCTCGGAGGGGTACCACTGGCGGTGTGACGGGATCGCTCGAACGGGTCACAGACCCCACGTTCATCACCGACATCAACGACGCTGACATCGAAACGATTCGACGCAAGCGCCAGGAATGTCAGGACCTCGAGAATGGTCTGTCCTATGTGCGACGTCTGTTGCACGGCCGCCTCGACATCGTGCGTGGCGAGCTCGAACAACGCCGCGCCGGCGCCGCGCCCGCAGCGCTCGACGACATCATTGCCCGGCTCCCCGAGTTGTTGGCCGAGGGTTCCCGGTCAGACGCGCTGCCTCGCCCCCCGCAAGATCTTGCCCCTGACAGCCACGCCGAGGCATTGGTGGCCGAGCTCGAGACCAAGTTCCCTGCCTCGGTGCTGGGCGAGCTTCCCAATCGATCAATCGATGAACTGTCCACTCTCGGGGACGGGCTTGCCGCCTTCGAGCGCGAGAATTCCGAAGGACGAAACGCGCTCCACGGCGTGATCGACGAACTCCACGAAGAGATCGTCCGGCGCTATCAGCAGGGCGACGCCAGCGTCGACTCCCTGCTCGGCTGACAGCGCTTAACCGACCCGGTGCCGGGCGTGAATCCCGACCAGGTGACACATCATTCTGTCTACCGCGTTAGCGTGACGGAGTGAATCGTCCCGAGGTGGCTCTGTCGCCGCGCACCCAGCTCCGCGTTGCCGTGCTCTCGTTGCACACTTCCCCCCTTGCCCAGCCCGGCAAAGGTGACTCGGGTGGGATGAATGTGTACGTGCGCGAGCTGGTCGCTGCGCTTGCTCACCGCGACGTTGATTGCTCGGTTTATGTACGGCGCTGGCATCGTGATCTCCCAGCGGAGGTGCAGGTCGAACCCGGCGTACGCGTTGTACATGTCGATGCTGGCGACCCCGAGCTGAGCAAAGAGTTGTTGCCCGGTGTTGTCGACCCCTTCCGAGAAGGAGTCCTCGACGACATCGAACGGACGGGTGGCACCGACATCATCCACGCCAACTATTGGTTGTCGGGCGTCGCAGGTCACCAGATCAAGCACGAGCTCGATCTGCCATTGGTGAGCACCTTCCACACGCTGGCTCGCGTCAAGGCCGAGACTGGTGACGACGAACCGCAGCGACGCATCGACGCCGAGGCTGACGTCATCGCGTGTTCCGATGTCATCACCGCCAACAGCCTGGCCGAAGGCCAGCAGCTTCAGCGGTTCTACGGAGCCCCAGCAGACCGGATCGAAGAAGTTCCACCGGGTGTCGAGCACGCACTGTTCTCTCCTGGCAATCAGGCGGGGGCTCGACGCGCCCTCGGGGTGGGCGATGGGCCCGTGCTCATGTTTGTGGGTCGCATCCAACCGCTCAAGGGCGTTGCTTTGGCCGTTAAAGCCTTTGCCGGTCTTCACCGACCCGATGCAACGCTGCTCATCGTCGGCGGCGCAAGCGGTGTGTCCGGCGACGGCGAGGTCGGCCGCATCCACGCCCTGGTCGACGATCTCGGCGTGCGTGAGCAGGTTCGATTTATCGAGCCGCAGCCTCACCACTTGCTCAGTACCTACTATCGGGCCGCCGACCTCGTGGTGGCGCCCAGCAAGTCCGAGTCGTTCGGGCTCGTTGCACTCGAAGCAGCCGCCTGTGGAACCCCCGTGGTTGCGGCAGCAGTCGGCGGGCTCCGAACGCTCGTCGATCATGGCAAGACGGGCTTCCTGGTCCAAGCGCGAGACCCCGCCATTTACACGGCCTATGCGAACGAGATCTTGGAGTCGCCGATGTTGTCGGCCGAGATGGCCATGAATGCCGCCGAACGTGCTCGCACCTACACCTGGAGTGCCATGGCCGAGCGGCTGACGGCCATCTACAGCGGCCTGCGTGAGCGGTCACTGGTCACGTGTACGTGAGCCTGCACGCGTACTCGGGCTGAGCCGGCGTGGCTGACCAACCGTCGAGCCCTGCCGGCCTGGCAGCTGTCGAAGCCACATTGGTGGCCTGGCTCGCCGAGCAACTGGCTGACAGTCCGCTGGTCGCGGCGGTCGATCACGACCCGGTCGAGCGTCGCTGGTATGTGCGCATCCACGGTGAGGACAAGGACGTCTACACGGTGTGGTTCACGCTTGGTCAGCGCACGTTGCAGTACGAGACCTACTTCATGCCTGCGCCCGAAGAGCAACAGGCCGAGTGTTATGTACACCTTCTGCGGCGAAACGCCGGCCTATACGGGCTGGCTTTCTCTGTCGGAGCCGAGGACGCAGTCTTCTTGTCGGGTCAGCTCGCCAACGACGCTATCGACAGCGACCAACTGGACCGCATTCTGGGGACCATCTACGCGACGGTCGAGCAGTGCTTTCGCCCCGCCCTTCGGATCGGGTTCGCTTCGAAGTTTTAGTAGCTTTTCAATATCTTTCGATATATGTTGATCCACGTGCCGGCGGGCGGGCGGATCCTGATTCTCGGGGAAGTGAATCACGACTTCGCCCGCACCGCCGGGGCATGTGCGCAGCCGATGCAGCTCTGCGAGGTTGCGAGCCGATAGCGGCGATGGGCCCCGCTATGTCGGCGCCGCCCCCCGTTGGTTGTCAGCTAGGTGTCGCGTCTCAGAACTGCTAGGTTGCCCGATCGCGCCGTCCCGCGTTGTCGCATCTCCGCCTTGACCTTTTCGACCACCGCTCCCGTTCGGGCCCGTACCCGTTTTTTTGCTGCGCTGACGCTGGCCGTCACGTTGGCTGCGATGTTGCCTGCCGCCGCGCAAGACAACTCGATCGAAGACGCAAAGGCCGCACGCGAACAAGCCCGATCGTCGGCGGCCGACGCCGCGCTCGACCTCGATCCATTGCTGGCCGAGGACAAAGAACTCGAAGCAGCGGTTGAGGCGCTCGAGCAACATGTCGCGACCCAAGAGGCGAAACTCGAGTCCATCCAACAATCGCTCGATGTCTCTCGCGGCGAAGCCACGGGTGCTGCCAGTCGTGTGATCGACATGCAGATCGAGATCGGGGCCATTCGTGGTGCGCTCCAAGCTCGAGCTCTCGAGGCCTACATCAGCCCTGACAACCAGCGCATCGATGCGCTTTTCACGTCGGACGACATCACGGTCGCGGCCCACAAACGAGCGTTGCTTGACACAATCAACGCCAACGAGACGGACCTCATTGGCTTGCTTCGCGCCGCGGAGCAACAGCTTGAGGATCTTGCTGACCAAGCCAACGAAGCCGTGCAGCGTGTCCTCGATGAAGAAACCGCAGAGATCGACCAGCTCGCCGAGCTGGAGCAGGCCCTTGGTGAACAAGAACGGGTCAAGCTGGCCCTCGAAGCTCGCATCGCCGACTATCGCTCAGAGATCGACGCGCTCGACTCTGAAGAGGATCGACTCACGCGCCTGATCACAGGCCTCATCGCCGACGAGGAAGCTCGTATCCGCGCCGAGGAAGAAGCGCGCCGTCGCGCCGAGGAACAGCGCCGGTTGGCCGCAGAGGCCGAGAAGAACAGGTCCAAGCCCGAGAACATCCCGACGCCCCCGCCGCTGCCGCCACCCGAGAGCAGCGGTGATCTCGACTGGCCTACGAGCGGCATCGTGACTTCGTGGTTTGGTCCACGGTGGGGGCGGGTTCACAATGGCTTGGATATCGCTGCAGCGAGCGGCACGCAGATCTACGCGGCCCAGTCCGGCACGGTGATTCAGTCCTCGGCCTACGGCGGTTACGGCAACATGATCGTGATCGACCATGGCGACGGCTTCACGACCGTCTATGCGCATCTCAGCGAGTACTCGGTATCCACTGGGGAGAGTGTGTCTCGCGGCGCAGCCATCGGTGCCATGGGTTGTACAGGGAGCTGTACTGGCCCGCACCTGCACTTCGAAACCCGTGTTAACGGTGTCCCACAGAATCCGATGCTCTACCTGTAGTGCTGCCTGTCGCGAGTACTGTCCCGTCTCGTGACGAAGCTGACGGTAATTGGTGGCGGCAAGATGGGCGAAGCGCTCGTTGGGGGTTTGATCGGAGCCGCCTGGGCACTCCCAGACGAGATCGTGGTGGTCGAACCGGTGCCGGCGCGGCGCGAAGAGCTGGCCAACCAACACGAAGGTCTTGGCGTCGAAGAAGTAGCTGGCCCGCTGGCTGATGTGTTGATCGCGGTCAAGCCAAACCACTGCGAGGCAGTCTGCGCATCCATCTCGATGCTTGAGCCTCGACGGGTGCTGTCGATCGCGGCCGGCGTGACCACCGCCTCGCTCGAGGGTTGGTTGCCCGCGGGCACCAGGGTCATCCGCGCGATGCCGAACACACCAGCGCTAGTCGGAGCCGGGATGGCCGCGCTCGCGGGCGGGGTACACGCCGATAGCGATGACATGGGTTGGGCCAGTGAGATCCTGGCGTCGGTCGGTGAGGTCGTTGTCCTAAGCGAGACAGCGATGGATGCGGTGACGGGCGTCAGCGGCTCTGGCCCGGCTTACCTTTTCCTGCTCGCTGAAGCACTGGTCGACGCGGCGGTTTCGGTGGGGCTCGACCCTGTCACTGCGGACACCCTTGTACGCCAGACCCTATTTGGCTCTGCTCGCCTGTTGGCCGAGTCTGGCGAGGATGCCGCGCAGCTTCGGGCGAACGTGACCTCGCCAGGCGGCACCACAGCGGCAGGACTGGCCGTCTTCGAGGCTGCAGGCCTCCGGGGCATCGTGGACGACGTTGTCGCGGCAGCAACGCGCCGGTCCAAGGAGCTTGGCTCCAACTGATAGCCGTGAGAAAAGCCCCTCTGACCAGCCATGACGATCGTCCACCGAATTTGCTCGGTTCAGCTTTTGGTAACGCGCACAAGGTGACCTAAGGTGACGCCGCCAAGCGGAAGGGGTAGGAGATGTTGCAGCCGGAGGGCCTCGCACGGTTTATGACAGTCGCAGAAGTGGCAACGCTGATGCGGGTTTCAACCATGACCGTGTACCGCCTCATTAAGGCGGGGGATATCCCTGCGGTTCGAGTCGGCAAGTCCTATCGCCTTCGCGAAGACGATGTCGACCGCTTCCTCTCCAGCCGGTATACACAAGCCGGCTGAACAGGCCCATTAGGGAAATTACGAAGACCGGCGAGCGATCGCCGGTCTTCATGCCTTTTTGGCGCCGGTCGTGGCGCACCCCGCCGCGCTGCATTGGCGCGGCTGTTGGTCGAATGGCGCGAGCAACCAATACGCTCCTGGAGGTGACCGACTTGCGGTACGACACGATCAGCTTCTTGACCGACTACGGGCTCGACGACGAGTTCGTTGGTGTGGTGAAGTCCGTGATCCGCTCCATCAGCCCAGGTGTCCACGTGGTGGACATCTCCCACAACGTGCGGCGCCATGACATCCGAGCCGGGGGGCTGACACTGGCTCGAGCCGCGCAATACCTCGTACCCGGCGTCGTGCTCGCAGTAGTCGATCCAGGCGTCGGCACCGGTCGTCGAGCCGTCGCGGTAGAGGTCGGCGACGGCCAGTCGGTGTTGATCGGGCCCGACAACGGTTTGTTGGCCTCCGCTGTGGCAATGGTCGGCGGGGCGACCCGAGCAGTGGAACTCGACAATGCGGCCTATCACGTGCCCGCGCCGGGCCCCACCTTCGATGGGCGTGACGTGTTCGGTCCGTGCGCTGCACACCTCTGCGCTGGTGTTGCTCTGACGGAGTTGGGCACCGAAATCAAAACCACATCGCTTCGGCCCGGGGTCTTGCCCGTTGGCGGCCGCGAGGGTGACATGGTGATCGGAGAAGTCTTGTGGGTCGACCACTTCGGCAACCTGCAGCTCAACCTGGATCCCGACGATCTTGATGGCATCGAGGGTGCCCTGATGATGCGCAGCGGAGACGAAACCCGACGACTGGAACGGGTGTCCACCTACGACGAGATCCCGCCGGGCACCATCGGGATGCTCACGGACTCCTACGGATTGCTCAGCCTTGCGGTGGCCCGCGGGTCTGCTGCCGAAGAACTCCGCATGGGCGAGACCGACGTCGTCCAGCTCAGCGCGACCGGCGAGCCGGCCGGTGTGACGACTCCAGTCGAACTGGGAAGGCGGGAGTAGCGATGCGACCCGCAACGACGTTGGTCATCGCTGTGCTCTTGGGAATGATCTTGATCGCCAGCGTGATCCAGCTCTTCATCCTGGCCCGCTGACCGGAGAGCCATCAGACGGTCAGTTGGCGGCCAGCAGCAGGGTCATCGTGGTTGTGAGCCGAGCGGATTCTGTTGCTGCCCATGTTGCCGGAGCCTCTGCGAAGGAAAGCTGGTCTGCTGGTGCGCCCGCTTGGTCGGGCTGAACACGTGCCCCGGGTTCCAACTCGTTCGCGACAGGTGTTGTGATGAGCTCGGCCGATTCGGTCGAAGCGAACCGGTGGGTCGTGTACATGCGGCCCTCGGCGTTCCAAATGACGCCGATGCCGACGAGGTCAAAGGTAGGGTCCATGATGTTGGCGCGATGGCCGGGACTGGCGAGGAAGGCCTGCCAGATTGCGTCGAGCGTGCCGCCGCGGCCGACGTTCTCGCCCACCTTCAGCCAATCTGACGGAGCGCCAGTAACGGTGTCATCGGCGTGAGCCAGTGTGGTGTTGTCGACCATCCATGTGGTCCAGGAGCGGGCGGCCTCGGTCATGTTGACATCGATGGTCAGCGGATCGAGTCCCTGGGCAGCGCGGAGCTCGTTGATGTTTGCGACATATGCGATTTCGTCTTCGGGAGAGAAGTTCAATGCTGACGTCGTGGCGTCGGCGCCATGTGCCACCACAGGGTTCAGCACAACGGCCAATGCAATGAGCAGCGTGGCTGCGATTGTGGCGGTGGCCCTGCGCATCATGGAGGGGCAATCGGTTTGGTAAATGACGCGCCGATGGGTCGACTGACCCTTTACCCTCAAACGTGGGCCGCGGGGCATGGGCCTTGGGTCCCGAAGCGGCCGAGATCGATAGATTCATAGGCCAGGCGGCACGGTATGGACATTTGCCAATTGGGAGAGCGGCAGCGTTGGCATCGCGGGTCGGCACGGCGAAACCGAAGTCAGCGACTACGAGCTTCGCTGACCCCGCGTCGCCCGCTGCCCTGTGCCACCAACAGCACTGCTCGGGGTGGCTACGGTACCGACGATGGAGCGCACCGCCGACAACAACGGCTCCGGCGGGTCCGAGGTCGCGGCCACCGACGACGATGGTGCACGAGTCGACTCGCTCGACGGGCCCGGGCCAGATCCGGTGACCTCCGGCGGAGCCGATCTCGCGCTGGGGTTCTTTGCGGGCACCCGGGTCGGGCGCGTGCTGCTTGGCGCTGTGCTCGCGTTCTTGTCGTTCACGCTCGTCGTGTGGAATTTGCCCGACTCGGAGGTCCGCAGCGAAATTCGTCCCGCGCTGCGCCCCGTGGTGAATGCGGCGGCCTTCGACCAGAGCTGGTCGATTTTCGCACCGAACCCCACCACGGTGTCGCTGGCGGTCGAGGCCGACGTGTACCTCGGCGACGGAGAAGTGATCCGATACAAGTTCCCCCATGGTGACGATGTGGTGGCGCCTACCGCGAATACCGATGGCGTAAGTGGGAGCGGCGCGTGCGCCTGGATCGCAACGACCATCTGTGGGAGCCCACCGCCGAGTGGGTCGCAGCGCAATTTCGCGACGAGCACGTCGCGAAGGTCGTCTTGGTTCGACGCTTCAGTGACACCCCCGAACCCGGATCGAATGACGAACGTGTCTGGGAGTCGGCCGAATTCTTCACTCTCACCATGGCTGATGCGGGCAAGGGAAATCGATCATGAGCACAACGGAGTGGATCGGTCGGCGAGTCCGTGGCTCTCCGGCTACTTGGAGTCGATTCTGGTTCTCGTCGGCGTCGGCGTCGACGTTGACAGCGATGCGTGTTGCCCTCGGGGTCGCAAGCTTGGGCTGGGCAGTTTCGATTGCGCCAGACCTTCGAACCTTCTACTTCGACGACGGGTTGATTCCGTCGCCCAACTACGCCGACTATCGCCTCGGCCTCTTCCAGTGGCTGACCAGCGACGCTGCCGTGGTTGTGGCCTGGGCCGCGATGGTGGTGGCCGCGATCTCTCTGATCGTCGGCAAGGGCGTCCGGCTTGGAGCGCCGCTGCTTTGGATCACGACCCTCACCCTTCAACAGGGCGCAGCCACCGCGCTGAATGCAGGCGACCTGTTGCTGCGCATCTGGACGGCGTACTTCGCGCTGTTTGCCGTCTTGACGCCCAGTCGGTTCCTCGATGTGGCGCTCTTTGGTCGGCCGAGCAGTGGGGCGACACCGGATCGAGTGTGGCCAACGGCTCCGGTATGGCTTATTCGGCTCGCCCAGATTCAGCTCACGGTCATCTACCCGACCACGGTCATTGCCAAACTTGACGGCGACACGTGGCGTGAGGGGACCGCAGCGCTCTACCCGCTCGGCCTGCAGGATTTCGAACGGTTTTGGCTTCCGGCCTTCATGCGGGAGAACCTCGTTGTCGGCAACCTGATGACGTGGTTCACGCTCGCGGCCGAGATCTCGTTGCCCTTCTTGTTGTGGACACGACGGACTCGGTGGTTCGGCATCGTGGTGGGCATCTTGCTGCATGGCGGCTTCGACTACACGATGCGTCTGGGCTTCTTCTTTCCCGCGGTGGTCATTGGATATCTCGCCTTCGTCCGCGCCAGCGAGATGGATAGGTTCTTGACTTGGGCTCACGGTCGCGGGTCCAAGTTGCTGACTCGGTCGACTCCTCCTGAACCCTGTGACGAGATCGTGAATTTGTGAACAAGCGTTCTAAGCTTGGGGAGATGGGACGGAAGATCCAGCGGTTATGAGTACGAGGCGCATCCCCGATGCGACCGTCGGTCGCCTTCCCGTGTACCTGCGAGTACTGCTGGAGCTGGCATCAACGGGTGAGGCAACGGTCTCCTCCGAACAGCTGGCCGAGCTCGCTGGGGTGAACGCCGCAAAGGTCCGCAAGGACCTTTCCCATCTCGGCAGCTATGGCACGCGTGGTGTCGGCTACGACGTCGAATATCTTCGCTTCGAGATCAGCAGCAGGCTTGGGTTGGCCCACGAGTCGCCCGTGGTGATTGTTGGACTCGGCAACCTCGGGCGAGCGCTGGCCAACCACGCGGGCTTTCGCGAACGGGGCTTCATCGTGGCCGCGCTCTACGATTCCGATGTCGAAAAAGTCGGCACCGAGGTCTACGGACACGTCATCCGCGATATTGCTGATCTCGGCCCTGCCACACAGCTCGACATCGCCATCGGTGTCATTGCCACCCCTCCCGTCGTTGCTCAAAATGTCGCCGACCGCCTCGTTGCCGCGGGTGTTCGAGCGATCTTGAACTTCGCGCCCACGGTGATTTCGGTTCCTGAGGAGGTCGCGCTTCGCAACGTCGATCTCAGCCTCGAGCTCCAGATCCTCAGCTTCTACCAACAGCGCGAGGAGCCTGGCTCAGCCGAGGTCGCCTTAGGAGTCGAGCACGACCGCCGCTGACCCATGCCACTCGACGAACCGCTCTATCCGATCAATCTCCGTATCGCCGGGCACCGTTGTCTGGTGGTGGGGGCTGGTGCAGTTGCTGCACAAAAGATTCGCGGCCTTCTCGATTGCGGGGCCGAGGTGATTGTCGTCGCACTCGAAGTTCATGCCGCAGTGCAGGAGCTTGCCGTCAGCGCAGTCCACATTCGGGCCTATGAATCCGCCGACATCGAAGGAATGCGTATCGCGATAGCGGCCACCGGCGACAGCGCAGTTAATGCCGCAGTATTGGCAGACGGTCGTGCTGGGGGAGTGCTGGTCAACAGCGCGGACGATCCCGAACACTGTGACTTCACGTTGCCATCGCGAGTGCGACGGGGACCGCTCCTGATCACCGCCTCGACTCAGGGCCACAGCCCAGCAATGGCAACCTGGCTGCGACGGCGGTTTTCGGCCGAGTTTGGGCCTGAGTACGAGGTACTGTTGGAGCTGCTAGCCGAGACTCGAGAGGGTCTCAGAGAATCTGGTCTTTCGACCGAGGGTTTGGGTTGGCAGAATGCCCTGGATTCAGGGATCCTAGAGATGGTCCGCGAGGGCCGAATTGTCGAAGCCAAGGAGCGCCTGCAGGCGTGTCTGTCGTCGTCATCGGAGTAAACAACCGCACTATGCCGCTCGACTTGTTCGAGCGGCTGACGGTTCCTGCTGATCGCCTGTCCAAGGCGCTCACCGATCTTCGCGCTCGGCGTCACGTCACCGAGGCCGTTGTCTTGTCGACGTGCAACCGCATCGAGGTGTACGTCTACGCCGAGAAGTTCCACGGCGCCTATCAAGATGTGCGGGACTTCTTGGGTGAGGCTGCAGGCCTTGCCCCCGAAGATTTCGCCGACCATGTGTATGCCAGCTACGACGATGAGGCTGCCCGGCACTTGTTCTCGGTGACGTCTGGCTTGGATTCCGCAGTCTTGGGCGAGAGTGAGATCCAGGGTCAGGTGAAGGTTGCGTGGGAGACCGCGCGAGCTGAGGGCGCAGCGTCTACAGCACTCAACGCCATGTTCCGCCATGCACTCGAGGTCGGCAAGCGTGTCCGCACCGACACTGGGATCAGTCGCAACATCACCTCGGTCGCCCACGCGGCTGTGGCGATGGCCGACCATCACCTCGGAGGGCTCTTCCAGCGCAGTGTGTTGGTTCTGGGAGCCGGCGACATGGGTCGGGGCATGGCGCAGATGCTCGCAGGGGCCGAACTCAGCTCCATCGTGTTCGCCAACCGCAGTACAGATCGAGCCCAGGAGCTTGCCGATGGTTTCGACAACGGCCGAGCGATCCCGTTGAACGAGTTGGCCGGTGTGCTCGACGACGTCGACGTGCTCTTGACGTCGACCGGTGCCCAATCGCTCATGGTCGATCAGGCCGAGATGACCGAGGTCATGCAGCGCCGCGGTGGCCGCCCGTTACTGATCGTCGATATTGCAGTCCCACGAGACGTCGATCCCGCGGTCGCCGATCTCGACGGGGTCACGCTGCTCGACATGGCTGATCTGCGCACGTTCGCCCAGCAGGGGCGACGAGAGCGCGAGACCGAACTCGGCGCGGCTCGACGAGTCATCGGCGAAGAGATCGACCGGTTTGTCGACGCCCAATCCGCTCGCCAGGTTGCACCACTCGTTGCGGGCTT
>Ga0302127_10000888_pt1 | contig 17265 bp, 17 predicted proteins | sample CB4_SCM_MG_FD_204452 | JGI IMG/M metagenome (GOLD analysis project Ga0302127, IMG submission 204452) | Marine microbial communities from Western Arctic Ocean, Canada - CB4_SCM | ecosystem: Environmental > Aquatic > Marine > Oceanic | place: Canada: Western Arctic Ocean | collected 2017-09-24
ACCTACACCGAAACGGGCAAATTTGAAGCGTGGATTTTTCGAATTGCGGTTAACCGCATGCGGGACGAAATGCGCCGACGAAAACGGCATGCAGTCCCCATGGAAAATGAATTGATTGGCGTGCTCTCACCCGGCGTTATCGATCAACGGGATGATGAGGAGGCAGCAAAACAAGTACAGCGACTCAGAAACGCTGTTCGCCAGCTTTCAAGCTCAGATCAAGACATTATTCACATGCGGCATTCTGCCGGCATGAGTTATAAGCATATTGCTGACGTACTTGGGGAGCCACTGGGCACGGTTTTAGCTCGTCAGCACCGCGCCTTGGCAAAATTGAGAAGCCTTATGGATTGTGACGGCTATCTTCAAAGAAGCACAAATAAAGGGGCAATCGACCGCTAAGTCAGGCGTTAGACAAGGAGCACCCCATGAAACACGAAAAACAACAGTTTGAGCAAGAACTAACCAGCGAGGAACGGCAATTGGAATTGCTTCTCGATGAGGCAATGCATGTTGATGCGCCAAGCGGTCTTGCCGATCGAATAGCAATCGCTTCTGTGGATGCACTTCTCGAAGGCCAACTCGACAAAGCACTTGAAGTAAGTGCCCCAAGTAATCTTGCCTCCCGTGTATTTGACGCCTCTGTTGCGTCGTTGCAACAACCGCAGGAAGCAGTAGAACCAATAGCGCACGCGGTCATCTGGCGACAAGTTGCTATGGCTGCTTGTGTTGTCTTTGCCATTCTTGTCGCGGTTCGATTTGGTGCGATGCAACAAACGGCTCCAACCAATGATAAAGTTGTCGCCCAAGTTTTAAGTGTTGAAGAAGAAGAACTTCTTCTTGAAGATTTGCAATTAGAAGAATACGATTATCTTTCTGGCACACGCGAATTGGCGTACGCAGAAGTCGCAGAAAGTCTAAACAGTCTTCGCAATGATGTCGAACTATGGCAGTATGGTTTACTCACCGAGTGACACATTCGTGAAGAAACGGAATCACAACATGATATACACAGCAGTTATTGGCACGTTATGTATCACAGTATTTTCATTGGGCATGGCGCCTTCACACGAGAGTGCAAGTTGTACTTCATTGTGTTTTTCGCCGTTGCTTATGACTTGTTTGCAACCATCTGAAATGGAACGAGAACATCCTCGTGGTCCGGGCGGAATGGATAGGGAACATCGTGGTCCAAACGGAATGAAACCGCGCATGGCTCCTAATGCAAATACGCAACGAGAGAGAACGCAGCGCATGATGCAAGTAGATATGGTTGAGCACATTATGGCTGTAGCAAAAGAAATTGACCCAGACCTTGCGGCGCAACTTGCACTTATATGCGAGTCTGATCCAGAGGCATTTCAAAAGATTTGCCGCAGGCAAGGTCAACGGCTTGGTTCACTCATTCGTTTGCGCGAATCAGATCCAGAGCTGTATGAATTGAAAGTGACGGAGTTAAAAACCGATGCAGAGATTTACAAAGTGACCGAAGGGTTGCGCGGGCTTGATTCAGAAGAGCCCCAAACGTACGCTAAAATTGCAGCCCTTCAGGGATTGGTTCGAGCACGAACAGCGCTCTCACTTCGAGCGCAAACACTGCACCTTAGTCGGTTAGAAGAACACATCAAAGGGCTGAAGCACAAACTTCAGGATACAAGTGATCGTTTTGATGAAATCGTCGAAGAGCGAGTTGCCCAACTCTTAATGAGTATTCGCAAAACCAGCAAGTCAGAAACAACGCAAGCTGAGTGATACCTCGTACCATGTGCGTATGCTGAGTAAAGGCAACGCAAAAAAAACAATGTTAATTTTTGCATTCTTCGGTGCGGCGTTACTATTTTCAAGTTCTTTTTTTTGGGCTATTTCGGACAATGGTGGCGGAAGGCGATTTGAACGAACGAACGTGCAGGTTGCGTTGATGCCACCAACATGGTTGGGCGATGAGAAAAATAAACACGCTCCGTTTGCACTTTTTGGCACCGACCAACTTGGGCGAGATGTCTTTGCTCGGTGTATTGTCGGTGGAGCAATCAGTGTTTGTGTTGGGCTGTTTGCTGCATTTATTGCCGTATTCATCGGGACAGCATGGGGCACAATTGCAGGAGTGCGCGGAGGGAAAACAGACGCAGCAATGATGCGCGCGGTGGATATTCTGTATGGACTCCCATCGATAATGCTTGTTGTGTTGATTACCGTTGCAGCAAATAGTTTTGTGCAAGGAACCCCCACTATGTCGTCCGCATTGCAAGAGTTTGTAAATGTCGTTGCTCTTCTTTCAGCAATCGGCATAGTCAGTTGGCTTACCGTTTCACGAGTCATACGAGGGCAAGTGCGCAGTTTGATGCAACGTCCAGCGATGGATGCCTGCAAAGTCATTGGCGTTGGTCCTCTTCGAACATTTACGCATCACTTGTTTCCTGCCTTGCTTGGGACTATTGTTGTTTACGCAACTTTAACTGTTCCTACTGCAATTCTTTCAGAAGCGTTTTTAAGTTTTCTTGGAATCGGCATACGTGAACCATTACCAAGTTGGGGAAATCTTGCGGCGGACGGCCTTGGGCAGTTAAACCCAGTGCATTCTAGGTGGTGGCTATTGTTTTGGCCTTGCGCTTGTATCGCAGTAACGCTTATTGCTATGAACTGGTTTGGCCAATCACTTCGCAAGTGTGTTGATCCGAGGTCAACAATATAAAATGCCTACCAATGTTTTACACATCCAAAACGTATGCATTTCGTTCGGTGCAAAGACAGCGGTACACGATATTTCCCTCACTTTGAAGGAAGGAAAAACCCTTGCAATTGTGGGCGAATCTGGTTCTGGCAAAAGTGTTGCCGCGATGGCAATTATTGGGTTGTTACCATCGAAAGCAAAAATACAAGGGAGTATTTTGTTTGATGGGATTGAATTACTAAATGCTTCCGCTACGCGCCTTCGTTCAATTCGAGGGAAGAACATTGCGATGATATTTCAAGAACCAATGACGTCACTAAATCCAGTGTTTACAATCGGGGAGCAAATCGAAGAAACTGTTCGGTTGCACAGAACGGTTTCTCGTAAACAAGCAAAGAAAATTACGATGACTGCTCTTGAAGAAGTTGGCATTCCTATTGAACGGTACGCATCGTATCCACATGAGTTTTCCGGCGGTATGCGTCAGCGGGTGATGATTGCGATGGCACTCGTTTGTGAACCAACGTTATTGATTGCTGATGAGCCAACGACAGCGCTTGATGCAACTACTGCAAGGCAAATCATGGAATTACTTCATTCTTTAAAAACTCGACATTCCATGAGCATGCTCTTTATCTCGCATGATCTCAAGTTAGTTGCCTCTATTGCAGACGAGGTTTGTGTGATGCAAAATGGCAGGGTGGTCGAACGAGGAGTTGTAAGCGAAGTGTTGCGTTCCCCAAAATCTGCCTATACCCAAGAACTTGTCTCCAGCATTCCGACCTTGGGTGTAAAAGAACTCACCTAAAAGGATGCCGCGGTGCGGCATCCATTGATTTGTTGCGTATCGATCATCCGCAAGCGCATCCCCAGCCCCAGAATGTTTTATCAAAACGTCCGAGAACCGAAAGGATACATGCGCCGTATGTGTTGTATATGCAGTGCCACTAGACTTGTGGACTGAGCATTGAGCTGACCCATGGAAACATATGGTCCCTTAATCCTCGCTCCGCAAGTTTATGGTAAAGGGGGGACTGCCTTGGAAGGCAGCTGGTATCACGAAAGCTGGAGCGCTATAAACATGGTAAGAATATCCAAAAAAACGTTTAATCAAACAGTTGAGCATTTCACAAACATGCAAACAACACAATCGAGGAAACAGGTATGGAGTTACATCAACTCTATGCCAACGCTTTATTTTGTTCAGTGCGGACAACAATCGTGCCCAGTTCCGTGGATTATGTTTGAGCAAGATGAACCAATTGCTATGGCGTTTACGAATCCAGAGCAAGCATTGCAAGTGGCCGAATCAGTTATTGAAGACGGTGAAAATGTACGCGTGGTTGGATTACCAACAAACGCTGCTGCAATGTATATGACGGCAATAGCAGCGCAAGGCGTGCAATCAGTTTGTTTCAATCATGGACCGGTAAGATTTGATGCTTCAATGGATGAAGTATTACTTTCACTTGATTCAATGACAAGGTTTTAACTACGGTTTTAACTCGCGACCGGTTTCGATGTCCATAACCGACCAGTCAAATTGTTTAGCGAGTCGCACAATGGGCAACCATGCAATTTCTTCTTCAACAATGTGAAGCAACATTTGCTTGATTGGATCCTCGTCAGGCGGGAGTTCAATTCGAATGCCCGGTCCCCACAGCATTGTATCGCCATCAATTTCAGCCCTTGTATTGCACTTCGCGAGTTCTTGCACGATTTCATCACGTGAACCAAGCGGTGTTCTTTGGCCGTCTGCTTCTTCAGTACGAGATTGAATGACAAATTGTTTACCCATAGCTACGCTTCTTCTTCCTTAAGTAAGCAGGATACCGTATCAATCAGTTTATCGAGACTTACCGGCTTGTTTAAATACGCCGAAACACCAAGTGTCTTCGCGTATGCCATATGCCTTTTGCCCTCATTTGCGGTCACCATGACGACCTTCGGAGGCAAGTCCATGCTTAGCAGTTCCTCTAACACAAGAAAACCAGATCGCTTAGGAAGCATCATGTCGAGGATGACAGCATCTGGTTGGCATCGTATTGCTTCAGCAACGGCCTCGGTACCGTCTTCTGCTGTAACTGTTGTTGCGCCCTCGACTCGCATTGCTAAGGCGAATCCCTCGAGTATATCGGGGTCATCATCGACAATTAAAATGGTATGGCCTTCAAGTCGTAGCATGAGTTCTTAAATAGTAGCACTTGCAAGCTTATTGAGTTCGATTTCCGTCATCCACGGCAAAGATTCAAGCTGCTGCATTAGTTTTTTCGGCATGGGCTTGCCCTCAAGTTCAAACTTCGGCCTACTTTTCCATCGCCTGTGAAGCCATAGGTATTGCTCTGGAGCATTCCGAATCATTTGTTCTATTGCTCTGGTGTACCTTGCTGTTATGTAATACAGAGGGTCAGGTTGCGCGTTCCACTCGCTGGGTTCAATATAATCTGTGACGCTTACTTCATACTGAAGGGTGTTTGAAATACGTTTTGCGTGTACAGCAACAATTGGAATGTTGTATCGCATTGCAAGAAGCCCAATTGATTTATACGTTGAAGCAAGCCGTCCAAAAAAAGGCACTTGTATTCCTCGGTCACCAGCATTTTGATCAGCGATAAAACCGATGCTCGTGTTTTGCTCAATTAGTTCTTGCAGAATAGGAACGCCGCCCCATTTAGTTACAATTTGAAGTCCATATTTTTCACGAACCCCTAAAACCCAGTCATGCACAAATGCATTATCGAGCGGTCGAGCAACTGCGGCAATTGGATAGCCAAGCACTGAAAGGGCGTATCCAAGTAACTCCCAATTTCCACAATGTCCTGTTATAAAAATAATAGGTTTGTTTTGATTAAGGCGCTCAGTTACTTTTTCAAGACCAGTAAACGTAATATGTTTTTGGTGTGTTTTTGGCGTTATTAGTGTAGGCATTTTTATGCCTTCCGCAACAAACAGTTGAATCATGTGCGCCATTGATTTTTTAGCGAGGGCAGTGCAATCAGCTTCCGAAAAATCAGGGAAGCTTGTGCGAATGTTATCTAATGCTATTTTTCTTCTTCTAGAACTAGATCGAAAGTACCCAAGCCCAATCCATTTCGACACCCACATATTTAGCTTCATTGGAAAGAGCCCTATAAAACCCGCTAATACGCGCAGAAGTAGGTACTCCAACAATTGCATCAAAGTAGATTTATTTTTCGCCATACGTATGTACGAGTTGGCAACTCGTACGAGTTACCGCCGTTGACCCGTGAGGACGAAGAGGCGATTTGGTGACAGTACAGGAATCTTTGTAGTTTGAGCTTGCTCGAGAAGATGCTTGTAATCTTTGTATGCTTTTTGTTGTCTCGCATATTCGTCGTACATGGAAATCGTTGCGTTCTTGCCGGGTCTATGGAGTGGATTCTTAGGCGCGATGCCAAGAACAAGGAAATCAAGGTCGCCAGGAAGTTCGCCTTCGTCTTCAACAATAACCCCGCCCCAATTGTTAATGATGTCCACAATAAATTTGTTGCTCGCGTCTGGGTTGCCATCACCGTCAGCATCGAAGTTTCCGTGGACAAGGAATGAATAGTTATAGTTCGGATCGTAAATTGGGTTCACAATAATATTGTTGCGAACAATTGGCTGGCTTGAACTTGTTCGAATTATTTTCGCAGTTGAAGTGGTTTTTCCAACTTTGATAACTTCAACGCTTGCTTTGCCCATCGGGTAATTGCCTTCGCTGTCTGGCCGAAGTTGTGACGATGAATCGTAAATATCAAAGCGCATGCCTAAAACAATGCGGTCGTCTGATCCACGGTCAATAAAGACTTCGTTGCCTGTGCCGATTTCTAGGACAGTGCCATCGACAAGAAGTGCTGGATCTACAATATTCATTCGACCTTTATCAAACTTTGTACGTAGATCTGAGATAGTGCTTTCAAGTCGAGCATTTTCTCGACGAAGTACGTTGGCGTCGTTTGTGAGCATCTTGATGCGACCAAGGTTTTCTTCTCGAACATCACTCAATCGGTTCTCTCGACCATCAAAGAATTTGGATGCTTTAACACTTAGACCAGCTGACTCGTCTTGTACATCTTGCCATTCGTTTTTAACAAGCTGCACTTCAGAAGTTTTTGCTTGTGCTTGAGTTTTGAGTTCGGTTTGAAGTGAAGCGATGGTGTCGTGCGCAGTCGAAAGGTCTGTAACTCGTGCATCCAGTTCCTGTTGCCGTGATCGCACCTTGCCTTCTAAACTTTTTACAAGTAAAGAAACAGGGTTATTTGAGTTGATGTTTGGACCAAAAAGTGATTGAAGGTCAATAACAGTTGATTCAGGATTACCAGTAAGCCATTTATTTCGTTCGTCAAGTTCTCCCTTAAGGTAGCCAGTGACGGATTGATTGGAACTTTTTGCAAGCGCAGCAATTTGTTGCAGCGAGTCACCAGAACGTTCAATAGATGTTGCGTACTCATTTAACGAAGCTTCGGCGCTAAGCACAGTTTCGAGTTGCTCTCTGTTGCCTACGTAAAAGACAATACTAAGAACTAATAAGAAAACTGTCGCAAGGACAAAAACAACTAATGATACGATGACGCCTGTACTAGCGCCGCTACGAATAGCCATGAGAATACTCTCCAATTATCGCGTTTTAAAAGTGCCAAACGCGTGGCAGTCAGTGGGGTTTCACGAAAACCTTATAGGGTGATGGGACAGTGTCCGTAGTTCAAGGCTTTTCGTCAAGTTCTATATGGTCATGTATTCATTTTCTGACCCAAAATCATCGTTTTTTGCCATATCTTTCTAAAAATTATTGTTGTTTTTTAGAAAAAAAACGTTTTAGAGGTCTTTAAACAGACGCGTGCCCTGCGATGTATTCAGAGTTCTTTTATGTCCTTCTTTGTGTTGGTATCATAGGACGTTTGTAGCGATAAAATGTTGATTCGCAATTAGTAGAAGAAAGGCAACTTGATATGACCATTACCCCTGAAAATGTACATTCTGTTTTAAAGCAATACCAACTTACCGATGGGTACGATATGGTTGTAGATCTTGATAAATCCAAGGGTGTTTGGATACACGATTCTGCAAGTGGTAAGGACTATCTCGACGCCTTTACTTGCTTTGCCTCATGGCCTCTTGGTTTCAATCATCCTGATTTAATGGACGCATCATTCAGTGAAGAAATTCTTAAAGTGTCGCGAAACAAAATCGCAAACTCTGATTTATATACAACAGAACTAGCGGCGTTTGTTCAAGCATTTGGTTCTAAAGTTACTCCAGAAGAATACCCACATCACTTTTGGGTATCTGGCGGTGCACTTGCAGTGGAGAACGCATTAAAAACTGCGTTTGACTGGAAAGCGCGGAAACTTGGCAGAACAAACTTTAACGATGACGTGAATGACTTAGTAATCTTGCACTTTGAGCAAGCGTTCCATGGTCGTACTGGCTACACAATGAGTTTGACAAACACGATTCCTGACAAAGTTGGTCTGTTCCCGAAATTTAACTGGCCTCGCGTTTCAACACCGTTTTGCGAATTTGACAACGATGGAAACATCGTGAATGATATTGAAGCATCTGAAGCAAAAACTTTTGCTGAAATTGAAAAAGCGTTTGAAAAACATTCAAACCGAATCGCTGCAATTGTTATAGAACCGATGCAAGGCGAAGGCGGCGATAACCATTTTCGCAATGAATTCCTTGAAAAACTACGCCAATATGCAGACGAACGTGAAGCACTTCTTGTTTTCGATGAAGTACAAACTGGATTTTATGGTTCAGGTAAAACATGGTTTTGGCAGCACACAACAGTTAAACCAGACGTTGTTTGTTTTGGTAAGAAAACACAAACGTGTGGTATTTATGCAAGTCGCCGTGTTGATGAAGTTGCTGATAACGTGTTTAATCGTTCAAGCAGAATCAACTCAACATGGGGCGGAAACCTCGTTGACATGGTTCGCTGCACACAATTTATAAAAATCATTGAACGCGATAACATTGCTGACCTTGTAACAAAAGTAGGCAACCATGTTGTTGCAGGACTCCGCGCAATTGGCAAAGATTCATGTGTATACACAAGTGTTCGCGGTAAGGGTTCGCTTATCGCGTTTACTGTTTCAAGCCCAGAGCACAGAGCAGCAATGCTTTCTTCGTTGATGGATACAGGTGTTATCGCACTCCCATGTGGTGTTCGTTCAGTTCGTTTTCGCTTACCTTTGATTATGACAATCGAAGAGGCAGATGAATTGCTCAACCGTACACGCATGGCAGTTGGCAGCATGGCGATGGCGTAATACATTGAGAAGTGCAGCGGCGATTAGTGAACATCTTGACACTCGCACGGCAGGCATCGAGATAGCAGAATTGCTTGAAACGGCGATAGCAGGTCCGACAGATGTCGTCTTTGTCTTTGCAAGTTTTCATCATCGGGAAGCGCTCGAATTTGCCATTGCGGATATTCGCAGGACACTCGCTCCGAAAACGATTATTGGATTGACAACCGAATCGGTTGTCGGTTGTGACTTGGAACTTGAAGGCGTGGCGGGACTTTCTGCAATTGCGATGCACCTTCCGGGCGTTGAACTTAATGCATGGACAACAACCCCTAAGCGTCCAGTACCAATTTCAAGGCCCGAGGCTATTCCCGAATGGATCGGGTTGAAAGACGACACAAAAGGAGTGTTTTTCTTTGCCGATCCATTTTCAACACCGATTACACGTTTGCTTCCAGCCCTTGTCAATTGCCGAGGGGAAGAGAATCCCTTGCCAATTATTGGAGGTATGGCATCTGGCGCATCCCAGGCGAGGTACAACCGTTTGTTTTTAGACGACAAGCAAATCCGGCATGGAGGCATTGGGTTGACGGTATCAGGTCCGCTTGAACTCGATTGTATTGTGAGCCAAGGATGTAGACCAATTGGCGAACATTACCGTGTTACAAAAACTCAAGGCAATGTGGTCCTTGAACTTGGAGGACGTCCCGCACTGGAAGTACTTCAAGATCTTGCCCGAAGTGTTGGAGCGAAGGAACGCGACTTTCTTCAAGGTGGGTTGTTACTTGGCGGAGTTATTAATGAACACAAAAGTTATTTTGGTCGAGGCGATTTTTTAGTGAGGTCTATTCTTGGAATTGACCGAAATCGCAAAGGCATAGCAGCAGGAGAATTTTATCGTTTGGGTAAAACGGTCCAGTTTCATGTTCGCGATGCGAAAACTGCAGTGGAAGATTTACAATTGCTGTTAGATTCGCAACAACTAGGCACGCAACCATTTGCAGGTTTACTTGTAACTTGTAATGGTCGGGGTCGAAGTTTGTTTCACGAAGAGGACCACGACCTAACAATCATTCGAGAGCGTCTCGGTGAAGTCCCTATTGCGGGCTTTTTTGCCGCGGGTGAAATTGGCCCAATTGGCGGCAAATCATTTTTGCATGGACACACGGCGTGCCTCACACTCTTTCGCGGGCTTCAACAATAACACTATTCAATGGAATGCAATTTTAATAACGGGCCTTCTTGCACGAGTGTAATTTTGGTAAAAATATATGAACCACGAATGTTTTTTGTAAAAGTATACACAGTTTTATTTTCATAAGTAGAAATATATGTGTCGCCAGAGCGGCTTCCACTCATCATGCGTTGCAATGTTTTTGCGATATTTTTTCTGTTGGTCAAAAAGAATGATTTGAACGTTTCTAATTTGTCGTCCAATGATTTATAATACGCTTGTGTTTTTTTACTGATGACGTGATTGAAAAGCAAGTCCCAATCTTTATCCCGTAGGCACGTTAATGCCTGTGTAAAAATATGGGTAGGCAGTACTGCGCGCAACGTTGTATCACCCGTGGCATCATTTTTTTCAACAAGCTGAATTGAATCAATGTATTGGGCCATAGCGCTGCTTACAGGTTTTTTTGTGTTGGAGTATTTGACAATGGTCCCATCGGCACGCACTGATTCAGCAGGTAAACTTCTGCCCATGGCGCTGTGCCAAGAGGGACTTGTTCGGTACTCTGTTTTTTGTGTCGCGCAACCGGCAACAATTCCCAAAAACACGAACAGTACGAGAATAAATCGAAGTAAATGCATCAATGCTCCGCGACAAGCGGGCCGGCATCAAGATCAAAGATAAAGAGCGCCACCCATAACTGACTCGTTCCAGTGACTCTTTTGCTTGTCCACATGAGCAGTGTGCCCGTGTCATCAAAAGCAGGCAAGCCATCAAAGCTCTCTGCATGCGTAATTCGACGGCGACGAATGCCATACCGAGTAGTGCCATTAATCTCACCGCTGTCTGCGTCGCATACGAACAATTCATAGTTGCGATGACTAATTTCACTTGTTGCGTAAATTAAGAACCGACTGTTTGGGTGCCAGAATGGACCCCAGTTTACGTGTTCATTATCCGTGAGTTGGTATTCTTTTTTGATGCCAACGATTGCACCGCCATCATCAAACTTCAACTCTGCTACATAAAGTTGCAACAAATCATTTCCTCTTCGATCTGATCGATAAGCGATTCGTTTTCCATCGGGCGAAAAGAATGGACCGCCGTCGTACCCTGCATCGCCAACGATAAGTCGGTCCACCCCTGTTTTGGTATCGGTTATGTAAATGTCGCCTGCGCCACTTGCAAGTGAGCAGTAGACGATATGTCTTGCGTCTGGGCTCCACGATCCTTCAGCGAGATAAAAATTGTTATCTGTTACAAGTTCTACTGTTGCACCTGTTTCTAGATTTTTCGAAACGATATTCATCTTTGGTGGAAATGCCCAACGATATCTACCGGTACCCCGTTGGTATCCGGGAATGTCTTCATTTACAAGTGGAGTAGTTGTTGTCGCGTACATGACAAGATTTTCATTATTTGGATGAAACCAACCACATGTATTTGCAGATCCTTCATTGCTTAGGCGAATGACATTTTTAAGGCCTATAACTGCACCGCTGTCATCGAAGGTTAAATCAGCGATGTACATGCCATAATCGTTATCAGGTTCTTCGCCTTGAGCAGGGTGTTCAATCGCTTGGAAAATAATTCTTTTTCCAGTTGGGTCAAAATACGATTCGCCAGCTTTAAGAAAAAACGCAGGATCTGTAAGTAAGATAGGCGTTCCGATTGCGTTAGCTTCATCTGGATGTAATGGAGTTAACTGTCCGGCGAGAAGAGAAACCAATAGTGCAATACAATATGTCATGAGAGCATTTCCTTTTGAATGAACGAACCATACATCATACGTCTCCTGCATATGTTCCGCACGAGATCCCAGTCATCTACCATGATGATTATATGGTTGTGCTTGATAAGCCCTCTGGGTTGTTAAGTGTAAAGGGGATTGGCCCAGACAAAATAGACTGCCTTGCTGTCCGAGTAGCATCAGCTATCGAGGGCGCAAGAATTGTGCATCGGCTGGATATGGATACGTCGGGCGTGATTTTGATGGCACGAGATGCAGATACGCACCGAGAATTGAGCAGACAATTTCAAGACAGAGAAGTCAAAAAAACATATATCGCAATTGTCGCAGGCGCTGTTGAAGGCGATTCGGGGCTTATCGATATTCCAATTCGTAAAGATTTTGATAACCCACCTAGACAGTGTGTGGACTATGAACAAGGAAAATCATCGCAAACGCCTTGGAAAGTGCTCGAACGCGAAGAGGACCGAACTCGCTTGGAGTTAAAACCTGTGACAGGTCGTTCGCACCAGTTGCGCATTCATTTGCGAGAACTTGGTCACCCGATTCTTGGCGATGATTTGTATGCGCCCATTAATCTGCAACAATTAGCGCCAAGACTTTTACTTCATGCGTTGGACCTTACTGTAACGCATCCCGCAACTTGTAAGCCGATTCAGTTTTATGCGAAGTGTCCGTTTTAACGTAGGGTCATAACGGGTCTGGTTTTACACTGAAGCGGCGGGTTTGGTCTTAAACTGAGATCAGCGTACGTAGTTTGATTTAGTTTTCCTGTAAGCGTTGATGAACTGGAGGTCCCCTAAAGGACCTGACCCTTAACCCCCATGAGTAATTCAGCGGTGTAACAACAACCTATTATTTTACTATTTTCGTTTACAAGTCGTTTGTACTCTGCAGTCAGGGGCAGACCCGCCGAAGACCCGTTACGGACTAGTTGAATAACATGGTTCCGCCATATAACAAATATTGGCGCCCACTCAGAACTTGGAAACATTTAGCTGAACAAGATCAAACATTTACTTGAGAACAGGTCTGGTTATACTCTTCGAGTTCTGATTTGCCTACAGTCTGGTACGAATGCCGTGTAGGAGAATATGGAATCTGGAATATTACTTTACGGGAGTTCACTAATTGGCCAACTTTAGGTGAACCGATTGAATTCAAGTTTCCTCCCTGATATCTGCATCGTTCACTCAAGAGTTCCTCAGGTGAACCCTCTGTGTAGTCTTTGTAGAGGCACCATATTTGGAATCAGTTTTCCCAGAAGATTTTTTATATGTAGCTGTTGTAAAAGTCATTACAGATTTTGGGCAAGGCAATCCAGAAAGCGACTATGTTATGGATGGGATTGTAAATCATGCGGACCTTCTCCAAGTAATTGAGGTGTTTGGCTCAACACAGTCACTTTAACCCATGCCTTAACTAGAAGGGGACGTCATTAATATAGAAAGTAAGAAGCTGTAGTTTTCTATGGTCGGCAAAAAATGGCGACAGATCACTTTGGTGTAACTCTAAAGTTAACATAATGTACTGCCCTAACTACTAGGCGCGTCTCTTTTTGCGGGTGTTTATATTATTGGCTTACGATAAATTAGAGGTAACCAATAAAAAACGGCACGAAATCGTGTGGATTTCGTGCCGTTTGTAATACAAGGTGTTTACTAACTGTTTGTGCCGGTTGGTTCTGTCTTTGGTTCTTCAGATTTTTCTGGGTGCTTAACACTGAAGAAAAGGTGGTCATCGTCTTTTTTATGTGTAACATCGATGTGGTCACCAGAAGTGTAATCACCACCAAGAAGTGCTTCTGCAAGTGGGTCTTCAATGAAGGACCCAAGCGCACGTCGTAACGGACGAGCTCCAAAGTCAGGGTTGTAACCCTTTTCAATGAGGAAGTCCTTTGCAACTTGATCAAGTTTCATTGTCATGCCCTTGCTCTTTAATCGAGACTTGATTTTTGAAAGTTCAATGTCAATGATTGAGTAGAGATCGTCTTTAGTTAGTGAATGGAAAACGATAACATCGTCTAGTCGGTTGATAAACTCAGGGCGGAAGAACTTTTCAGTTTCCGAGAGCACGCTCTTTTTAAGTTTTTCGTAATCCATGACTTCTTCCTTCTTACCGAAGCCGAAGGAATGGCCGCCTTTGATTAAGTCGGAGCCGATATTTGATGTCAAGATAACAACCGTGTTTCGGAAGTCAACGTGTCGTCCAAAGGAGTCGGTCAAACGACCTTCTTCCATAATTTGGAGCAACATGTTGAATACGTCGCTGTGTGCTTTTTCAATTTCATCGAAAAGAACAACGGCGTATGGTTTGCGGCGGATCTTCTCTGTGAGTTGACCGCCTTCTTCGTAGCCAACGTATCCGGGAGGTGCGCCAACTAATCGTGAAACGGTGTGTTTCTCCATGTACTCAGACATGTCAAGGTGTACGAGTGAGTCTACATCACCAAACATAAATTCAGCAAGTGCTTTTGCAAGCAGGGTTTTACCAACACCAGTTGGTCCAAGGAACAAGAAGGAGCCCATCGGTCGGTTTGGGTCTTTAAGACCACTGCGGGATTTACGAATTGCTTTTGCAATTTGTGTAATACCGTCGTGCTGGCTGATGACTGTTTGGTGCAATTCGTCTTCAAGTTGCAAGAGTCGTTGGGACTCTGCTTCTTCAAGACGAGTAAGTGGAACACCGGTCATACTTGAAACGACTTCAGCGATGATGTTCTCATCAACAACAGCAGTCACTTCATTAAGTTTTTCACGCCATTCTTTTTGAATGTCGTCTTTCTTTTTACGGAGTTTTACAGATTCGTCACGAATGGCAGCGGCTGCTTCGTAATCAGCGCCTTTAACGGCTTCGTCCTTTTTAACTTTAAGAAGTTCAAGTTCTTCTTCATAGTCAGCCATTGAAGGGGGCTTGGTCATAGATTTCAAACGAAGGCGTGCACCCGCTTCATCTATAACATCGATGGATTTATCTGGTTGCACACGGTCTGAGATATATCGATTAGAAAGTTCAACAGCAGCAATAATTGCTTCTTTAGTGTACTTCACACGGTGGTGTTCTTCGTACCGTGAGCTAAGCCCAACAAGAATGTCAATAGTATCTTCCTTGTTTGGTGGGTTCACAACGATGGATTGGAACCGACGTTCGAGCGCACTGTCTTTTTCGATGTATTTACGATACTCGTCAAATGTTGTTGCGCCGATGCACTGAATTTCACCGCGTGAAAGGGCGGGTTTTAATACATTTGATGCATCGATGGCACCTTCAGCACCACCTGCACCTACAAGGGTGTGAAGTTCGTCGATGAACAATAGGATGTTCTTCGCTCGTTTTACTTCATTCATAACAGCTTTAATGCGTTCTTCGAATTGCCCGCGGTACTTGGTACCGGCAACCATCATTGCAAGGTCAAGCACGATAACGCGTCTGCCGTGAAGTAAGTCTGGAACTTCTTGTTCAATGATGCGCTGCGCAAGGCCCTCGATGATTGCAGTTTTACCGACGCCAGCTTCGCCAATAAGAACAGGGTTGTTTTTTGTTCGACGACAAAGGATTTGGACAAGACGTTCGATTTCTTTGAACCGTCCGATGACTGGATCAAGCTCGCCTTTTTTGGCAAGTTCAGTCAAGTCGCGACCAAAACTGTCAAGAGCAGGGGTTTTACTTTTTCCTCGACGAGGTGCAGGGCTCGGCGCATCGCCTTGTGGCTCCATGTCGCCTTCCTCTGTTTCTTCCAGTTGTCCAACGCCAGCGCCAAGAAGATTAAGTACTTCTTCGCGCACATCTTCAAGTTTAAGACCGAGATTCATTAACACTTGTGCGGCGACGCCGTCTTGCTCACGGAGCAAGCCAAGAAGAAGGTGCTCGGTACCAACGTAGTTGTGGTTGAGGGAGCGAGCTTCCTCAATTGCGTACTCGATGACTTTCTTTGCGCGTGGTGTTTGCGGCAATTTCCCCATTGTGACGACGTCAGGGCCGCTTTTGACAAGTTTTTCAACTTCTAGGCGTACCTTTCGAAGGTCAATATCTAAGTGCTTTAGGACATTAGCGCCAACGCCTGACCCTTCTTTGACGAGGCCAAGAAGGATATGTTCGGTGCCAATGTACTCATGATTAAAGCGCATGGCTTCTTGGTTTGCAAGGGACATGACTTTTCTAGCGCGATCTGTTAAACGTTCAAACATATATTCGGTTCTCCGCCCGCATGATATGCGGAATGTGCTTTTTAGGGTGCAAAAAACAGCACCCACCTTTACTACAATCGGTGCAACTTCCATTCCATTTGAGAACTTCTTTGGATTAAAGAAAAAAACATCATATAACCCAATAGAAGCGCTTGTAAATGTCCATTTTCATCATTAATGACAAAGGGCAGGCACAATTTCCTCCCCTTTTTTAAATGACTCAGAGTCAATAAAATAGAGTCAATTTTATAAGATGATGTGGCCGCCACGGAGGTTGACGACGATATCGCCACGGCGAGCGATTTCGTGATTGTGCGTGACCATAATGACCGTAAGCCCACCGTCGTATAACTCGCTCAAAACATCGAGAATTTCTTTTCCGGTTTCCTCGTCGAGGTTGCCAGTAGGCTCATCGGCAAGAAGCACAGCGGGGTCATTGACAAGAGCGCGAGCAATCGCGGCACGTTGGCGTTCCCCACCAGATAACTCACGAGGTCGATGCGCCAGTCGATGCCCAAGGCCAAATTGCTCAAGCAATCGTTTCGCTTGTGCCTTGTTTTCTGCTTTTAATTTTTGAGTGCCAGCGAGCATTGTTGGCAAAAGTGTATTTTCAAAAATACTTAACTCAGGCAATAAATGATAAAACTGAAATACAAAACCAATATCGTTGTTTCGGTATTGATTAATTTTTCGGTTTGAACGATTCCATACAGATTCGCCATTGAACAACACTTCTCCACCACTTTTGTCCGGTCGGTCGAGTCCCCCAAGAAGATGTAAGAGTGTGGATTTACCTGAACCGCTTGAACCAAGAATAGTTGTCCACTCGCCTGCTTGCACTTGTATAGAAGCGTCATGCAACACAGGGACTTCCAAGCTTCCGAGTCGATACGTCTTCTTTAAGTCAATGCCTTCAATAATTGGAATATCACTCATGACGAAGCGCCTTTACTGGATCGGTATCCGCCGCTTTTGCAGAAGGAATAAGCGCGCCAAGTACGCAGAACAGTACAGCACCACACACAGTAAAGATTGCCGATGGCCAGTCCACGCTGTTTGGAATGACAGCAAAGTAATACACCGAAGCATCCCAGATGATGAGGCCTCCTATATGTCGGATGAATAACACAAGCCCACCAATTCCAGCAAATGTGATAAGCCCAATGGACCCAAGCACAATAGGCAAAATCATTCCAGAGCGGCCCTTGATGATGGTATAGATACAT
>Ga0302127_10000889_pt1 | contig 17261 bp, 18 predicted proteins | sample CB4_SCM_MG_FD_204452 | JGI IMG/M metagenome (GOLD analysis project Ga0302127, IMG submission 204452) | Marine microbial communities from Western Arctic Ocean, Canada - CB4_SCM | ecosystem: Environmental > Aquatic > Marine > Oceanic | place: Canada: Western Arctic Ocean | collected 2017-09-24
TGATGCAACGCTCGAACCCCGGTCAGGAAAGGGACCGGCCACAACACGGTCATAGCCGAGATCGCTTCGTCTAGAATCCCATCTCGGACGCCGACAACACCCTCTAGGATCAACTCCCCAAGAGGCGTGAAGGCCACCGCCGCGGCCACACCGGACATGATGACGCCCATCCCGTAGGCGAAGCGTTTCACCGGCCGGATATCCCCTCCTTCGAGGAGCCGCGCGGCCGTGACTTGCTGGACAACCAGCAGCGGTGCGTACAACACTCCGATTAGGGCAAACGCCACGCCGTAGCCTGCCAGAGAGGCCGCGGGGTCCGAGGTACGCGCCAAGGCGGCCGCCACCAATGGGTTCGTCGCGGTCAGCAGAAAGCTGGTCGCGATGAGAGGCGCGTAGAATTTGGCAAAGAAGCCCGCGCTCATCGGGTCCTTTTGCTCCGGCGTGTTCAGGAGGCTTCCTCCGCGCGCATTTGCTCCTTAACGAAGGCGAGTTGTCCCGACGCCCATTCTCCCTCCGGCGTACCCGCCGCTTCTTCAGCGATACGAGCAAGCATGGGCGCGGCCCTTTGCGGAAGGTTCAGTTTCGTGCGGTAGAGTTCGACGAGCTCCTTCCGCGTGAGCATGGTAAGACCCGCGTGCATCGTCGACTCACGGAGCGCTCGATTGAGCCAGCGAGCTGAATCCTCAAAACGCTCCAATTTGTCCCGATAGATACGAGCGATCCGAAGGTACGGTGTCGGATCCAACGCATCCTCTTCCAGGATGATCAACTCATAAGCCGACACCGCGTCTTCATACTCCCCGCGCATGCCGAGAGACTCCGCGTAGGAGTACTCCTTCTTTCTCGGCGTGGAGTTCCCGGAGGGCGCATAGATCACCTGACCGGCTTTGGCGGCCCGATACACGATGGTCAGGGTGGAGAGCGTCATCGTCAGCCCAAACAACACGATGCAGATTGGGATGATCCATAGACCGAAGCCGAACCCTACCACCAAGAAGTACCCGAGCGCCGCGCCCAGGAACGCCCCGGGTATGGAGGCGAGAATCGCCTTGAAACGGACGTTCGCATCCTGGGCGTCGACGTCGCGGAGGGCGCCCTTCTTCCGCTGGATCTCGGAGAACTTCCGCCGCGGGTGCTGGTCACCATCACCGGACTTCGAATGGAACTGCGGACCGTACTGACCGGGACCTGAACCTGCTGGCGTACTCAGAGAGCTGACCTAGCCCTGGTCTTCCAACTCCCGGTCAATCTCTTTCGATCGCTTCCGCATCCACATTCCGGCCCCGGCTACCATGCCAAGCGGAAGTAGGGACATGAACGCAGTGGTGGCCAGGAAGGCCTGGCGATTCTCGTCCTTGGCGTCGAAACACACGGCACATGCTTCCGCGGCGTCGGGAAGGACAGCCAGAAGAACTAGGGCGATAACAGGGATCCAGGCACGGTTCATAGGTAGACCTTCATGTAGAGGACCGGCCACACCAATACTACAAAGTACCAAAAGGTCGCAACCGTGCCGAGTTGAGCTGCTGTCAGGCGTCCTTCCTTTAACTCGTATGTCGCCCATCCCATTCCGAGGAGCGCTGCAACCGCATGCAGAGCATGTGCACCCACAATCAGATAGAAAAAACTACCGTACACACTCGACGTGAGGGTCAGTCCCTCACTTAGCAATGCGATCCACTCCGTGCCCTGCGAATAGACGAAGAAGCCTCCGAGCAGCATCGCGATCACGAGCGGCATCATCGCACGCGTGGAGGACTTTCGGTATGCGAACTGCGTCAGGAGCAACACGACACCGCTCAAGATAAGGGCCGCGGTATTGAGGGCGGTCTCTTCAACGGGAAGGCGCGGCTGTCCATATGGAGGCCACATCTCCCCGGCAGTCTGGGACCGCACGATAGCGTGTGCCGAAATCATCCCCGCAAAGAGCATGATCTCTGTGAACACGAACACGAGCATTCCCAAGACACCATCCGCGATCATCTCGGGACGCTTAACTGGGTCCGGACGCTGCTCGACTGGAAGTGTGGCTGTCTGCGTGGACATCTAGGACCTACTCACCACCGGGGTTGAACAATTTCACATACTCGACCATCGCGTCGAGCTGCTCGTCGTCATAAAGCGCGCCCCATGGCGCCATGAGCGCAGAGGCCCCAACCGCAACACCACCGTCACGAATGACGGTCTTGATGCGCGCGTCATCACGGGTCGGCCAGAAAGTCGGGTCCGTAAAGTTTGCCGGCGATGGATCGAGCAGCACACCTGCCGCACCGTCACCGGAACCCGTTGCACCGTGGCAGGCCGCGCAGATCATCGCGTACGAGCCCGCGGCGTTGAAGCCAGCGCTCACAACCTCAACCGCCGGCTCCTCTTCCTCATGTTCTTCTTCCGCGTCGTGTTCACCGCCGGGAATACCCCGCGCGACAGCAGCTTTGGCAGCCAGATTCTCCCAGTTGTTCCCTTCGTGGTTGTAGACGTCAGGTGCCACACCAGCCACGAAGAGCGCCATGACCACCAGCGAGGCCATGAGCACCCACTTCATGATTTTCTTCTCCCAGCGGAGATGCATGAAGTTCTGGATGACGAGATTCGCCTTCACGAACGCGATACCGAACGCCGTGATGAGTGTGATCAGGGTGATACCCGTGATCTCGCCAATGAACGGACCCAGGACGCTGATCGCAAAGAGGATCAGCAAGGTCACATAGATCTTTGCGTAGTTGACCTGGTGGCCCCCATCGTGCGGGCCGTCGTCGCCTTGGTTCTGGTTTTCTTCAGACATATCGGCCCCCTACTTCGCGATGTAGAGAAGTGGGAACAGGAAGATCCAGACCACATCGACGAAGTGCCAATAGATCCCGATCAACTCGACTCGTTGCAGCTCTCTTCCACGAAATGCATCCCACGCCACGAATCCCATGATGATCGCACCCGCGATCACGTGGAGCGCGTGCAGGCCGGCAGCCGTGTAGTAAAACGACCAAAAGTTGTTCGCCGTGATCGTGTAGCCGTGAGAGATCTCGGTGTACCACTCGAACGACTTGATGGCCAGGAAGGTCAGCGCCCCCCCGATCGTCAGGACGAGCAGCCCAGCTGCCTTCTTACCGTCGCCTTTCTCCGCGGCTTGGTGCGCAAGCACCGCCGTAAAGCTGGACGTAAGCAGCACGAAGGTGTTGGTAGCCCCGATCCATGTGTTCGTGTGCATCGCGGCGTCTGCCCACTCGGGATGTCCCAATCTCATCATGAGATAGGAACCGAGCAGACCACCAAAAATCACGACTTCGGAGGCGAGTAGCCACCAGACAGCCAAACGACCTGTCGGAACGCCTGTCGCGCTACGGGTAGTTGCGATGGGTTTCATCAGGATGGTTCGTTCTGGGGCCAGTAATCCTCTTCACGATCCGGATGCGCGTACTCGTACGGGCCCCGGTACACATTCGGCATCTCATCGACTGGCCAGTTGCCGTGCGGCGGTGGCGATTCGGTGGTCCACTCCAATGTGTTGGACTGCCATGGGTTCCTACCCGCCGCTTTTCCGTTCATCCAACTCTTGATGCAGTTGAAGAAGAAGACCAGCTGGAAGGTGAGCATGACCAACAGAGCGTAGGTCGCGATCTCACGGAGGTTGTACATCTCCGCAGACGCGAGCTCTGGGAAGTGCTGATAGTTGTAGATGCGACGGTGCTGGCCACCCATCCCGAGCACGAAAAGCGGGATGAAGATGAAGTTGAACGGAATCACCGTGCCCCAGAAGTGAATCTTGCCGAGGCGCTCATCCATCATTTTTCCGAACATCTTCGGGAACCAGTATGTGAATGCCGCGAACGACCCAATGATTGCAATCGGGAAAAACGTGTAGTGGAAGTGAGCAAGTACGAAGTACGTGTCGTGGAAGTAGATGTCCGCGCCACTCGCACCCAAGAAAATCCCTGTCACACCACCAATCAGGAACTCAGCCATGAAGGCAAGTGCCCAAAGCATTGGAGTCGTCAGCCGGATCGAGCCGCCATACAGCGTGGCGATGATCACGAACAACAACTCAGCGATGGGAACCGAAATCAGGAGCGTCGTGACCGTAAAAACGTTCGCCATGCGCGGATCGATTCCGGCGACGAACTGGTGGTGAGCCCATACGAAGAAGCTCAGCACACCGGTCGCGACCGTCGTGTAGAGCATCATCTTGTATCCGAAGACCTTCTTCCTCGCGAAGGTCGCAATGATGTCGATCGTGATGCCGATCGCTGGGAGAAGCACCACGTAGACTTCGGGGTGACCGAAGAACCAGAAGAGGTGCTGCCACAGAATCGGGTCACCGCCGCGTGCCGGGTCGTAGAAGCCCGTCCCGAGCGTCTGGTCGAAGAGCAGCATCACGGCACCGGCGATGAGCGGCCCAACCGAAAGCATGAAGAGAATGCTGGCAATCACGATCATCCACGCGACGAGCGGGATGTCGTAAGCCTTCATTCCAGGCGCCCGGGAATTCATCAAGGTGGTAATGAAGTTGATACCACCTAACAGAAACGCGACGAATTCGAGCGCCACGGCTATGAGCCACAACGAAGAGCCGAGTTGTGTCTGGTTGTACGCCCCGACCGCAGATAACGGTGGATAAGACGTCCACGCACCGCCGAAACCACCGCCCTGAACGAAGAGCGAGCCCAGCAGCACCAGCGCACTGAGCAGGAAGATCTGATAGGAGAGGCGATTGATGCGCGGGAAGACCATGTCGTCCGCGCCGATCATGAGCGGGATCAGGTAGTTCCCGAAGGCGGCGACAAGTACTGGCATCGCCACCCAGAAGATCATGATCGTGCCGTGATTGGTGACCAGAGCGTTGTACTCACCCGGCGAGACCTGGCCAAAGCCAGGTACGCTGATGCCCGGGAAGGCCAACTGCATCCGGAACACATAAGCCATGAAGCCACCGATCACCGCCATGAACATGCCGGTGAAGAGGTACTGCATAGCAATAACTTTGTGGTCCGTCGACCAGAGATACTTCAGGATCCCCTGGGGACCATGATGGCCGGCGTGAGCGTCATGCTCATCGTGCTGTAGAGCAACCGCAGTGTCTGACATCTAAATTGTCCTCGGCCTACGGGGTCGTCGAAACGGAGTTCGCGGCGACCCAAGCTGCATGCTGGTTCGCATCTCCGATGGAGATCCGTGCACCCATCACGCCGTGGCCAATCCCGCAGATCTCTGCACACTGAATGTCGTACTCGCCTGTCACGGTCGCGTTGAACCAACCTGTGATCGACCGGCCCGGTACCGCGTCCTGTTTGATGCGGAAGATCGGCACCGAGAACGAATGCAGTACGTCACGGGACTCGAGTTTGAAGTGATAGTTCTTGTCCACTTCTATGTGGAGCTCACCGACCTTGAAAATGTCGTCCGCTGTGTCAAGCTCGTTGTCCAAGCCAGGATGCTGGAACGTCCACGCCCACTGCTGGCCGGTGATTCGAATCGTGCTGTCCGCGACTGGGAGCTGCTGCTTCACGTTCGTCCACACCATGATGGAGAAGATCACGATGAAGACATCACAAACGAGGACCAGCCCGTGCGGCCACGTGATCCACTTCTTCACATGATTCTCGGTGCCGTCCAAGTATTGCGACTTCTGGCCTTCCTTCGCCCGGAACTTCCAAATGAGCCAGAAGAACATGATCTCGGCAGCAAAGAACCAGAATCCGACCAGGACCCCCATCAGCAGGATCAGGTTGTCGATGTCTGCGGCGTAGGTCGAGCCCTGAATGATATCGATCATGGCTTATCCCATCCTCGTCATGAGGATGATGCCAAGCGCTGCCGCGCAGAAAAGCACTGTGCTGATCACCGTGATCTTGAAGGTCTTCCAAGCATCGATGAGCGCTGGGTTCTCATCGTCCGGTCCCGGACCCTGTACTCCGTCGGGGATGGGCGTCATATCAGTCATGAATGGCCTCCGCTCAGCGCAGTGTCTGGACATAAGCGATGACATCTGCCATCGCCTGGTCGTCGAGCGCGAGCGAGTTGATGCGCATCTGACCGCCCCATATGTCCGCAGGGTCGGCGCCGCGAGCACCGGACTTGAAGTTCTGCAGTTCCTGAACGAGGTACCAATCGTTCAGCTGCACGAGGGGCGGGGCCCGAAGAGCCTCGTTGCCCTCACCTGCTGCACCGTGGCATGCGACGCATACAGATGCGTAGCGCTCTGCACCCGCACCCGCGTTGCCGTGTAGGGTGCTCTCCGGTATGAGAGCCTCGAGGCTCGCCACATATTCAGCGACGGAGGGAACGTCCCCGTCACGCGTCAGCGAGATCGCCATCGGCCGCATGCGCAGCGCAGGAAGGTCGTCGACATGTTTGCCGCGGAAGCCGGCCTGGAAAGACTCGAGCTGAGCCTCCAGGTACCATTGAGGGAGTCCGGCGATAGTCGGAGCGTCGATATCCGCGTTGCCTTCGCCCATGTCTCCGTGGCACGGCGCGCACGTGTCGAACAGCTCTTCGCCACGGGCCATGCCCACGGGAGGAGGGGTCGCATCGCACGCAGCCACGAGAACGCCGAGCAGCAGCGCTAGGGTGAATCGCATGTTTTTGAGTCGAGCCATCATGACTTGGCTGGGGATAGTGGAATCGCCTCGTCGATCAACATGATCGGAATGTCGTCGCGCACAGGGTAAAGCCAGTCACCGTCTTCGCGCACGAGCCCCTCGGCAACAGCCTCGGTAACCTGGTCTCCTGCACGGTTCGAAACGGAACCCTGGGAGATCGAATCGTTGAGCTGTGCGAGCAAGTTCGCGCCCGCAACACGAACCGGTTGCTTGGTTTCAGGACACACGAGGATGTCCAGCAGCTGTTGTTCGACCATCAGTGGTGCTACTCCGTCTCAGACCGGCCCCCGGCGAGGGAGCACACTGCGAACCGATTGTACTCAGTCAATCCAGCGGGGCGAGAGGTCCCCCATGGGAACACATGTGAAGCCGCATAAGTTACACTTGTCTGTGCCTGAACGGGAAGACCCAAAACGGATGTCGAGGCAACCTTTGAAACGAACGATTCTCCAGCCGATTCCGACGGTTCTTGGCAGCCGAGGGGGCTCGCTCGCGTTTGCCATTTTATGCCTGACTGGAGTGGCGGCGTGCAGCCCGGCAGACGGTGAGGCGCGAGTCGCCGCTGAGGACTCGAGAGCTCCTTCGGTAGCAGCAAGCACTGCCGAGGTCGCCCCGGTGCCTCCGGCTGGCCATGCTTGGGTCATCTTCGGCGCGGATACAGTTCTAGCTGAGGTCGCGGCCACGCCGGAGGAACGGTCGGAAGGGCTGATGTATCGAGACGAACTCGCCGAGGACGCCGGCATGCTCTTCGTCTTCCAGCAGCCGGCGATCCAGTCCTTCTGGATGGCCAACACATACATCCCGCTCGACATAGCATATATAGATGCGTCCTACCGGATCACAGACATCCTGCAGATGGAGCCCCTCGACACCGGTTCGTACCCCAGCACCAAGCCCGCACTGTTCGCACTCGAGGTGATCGAGGGCTGGTTCGAAGAAAAGGGTATTGCCGCGGGGGCTCAGGCCGACATCGTCTTCGGGGTGCAAGGCCGGCGGTAGGACTCGCCCGCGTCGCTCATCTGACTGAGCTTCGCAGGACCCCGGCCAGGGCTTCGATATCCTCTTTGTCGTTGTAGACGTTTGGCGACAGGCGCAGGGCAGTCCCGCGGAGGGAAGCCGAGACGTTCCGCTCCGCCAATGCCGCCTTCAGCGCGCCCAGGTCCAGCCCCTCAGGCATTCTCAGCCCGAATAGATGGCTCCCACGGTATTCCGGGCTCTCAACGGAGAAGCCCATCTCCTGCGCCTCAACGAGGAACCCGCTTGTGAGCTCCGCGCAGTAGGCCTGGATCCGCTCGGGACGCCATTCCAGGAGCAGCTCTATGCTCGCAGCCGCAATGGGTGCCTGAAAGAAGTTGGACCGCTCGGCCATGTCGTAGCGGATCGCACCCGGCTGGTACGCGTCCTGGTAGTCGACGAGATGCTGGAAGTCGTCGCTCTTATCTCGGGCGATCCACGTCTCCTCGAGCGGCACCCCGTCGTCGAAGCGTTCACTGAAATAGGAGAGCGCGAAGGAATACGGCCCAAGCAGCCACTTATAGGCCGCACAGATGAGGACGTCCGGCTGGACCTCCTCCACATCGAAGGGCATCGCGCCCAACGACTGTGTCCCGTCCACGACTAGGACCGCGCCGACCTCACGGCACCGCCGGCCTACCTCCTCCAGGTCGAATCGCGTTCCATCTGTCCAATGCACGTGCGGCACGGCCACGACAGCTGTCGCCGAATCGATCGACGCGAGGAGAGCCTCGTTCCAGCCCGCGCCTCTCCCGGGTCCCTCGGGGGGAGTCGCCACGCGTAGCTCCGCGCCGGACTCGCTGGCGAGCCTTCGCCACGAGTAGACGTTCCCAGGGAACTGCTCGTGCGTCATCACAATGTTCTGGCCAGGTGCGACGGAAATGTTCTTCGCCGCGCATGCTACGCCGTACGAGACCCCGGGTTGAATCGCGATCCGCTGCGGGTCCTTCACGTTCACCAGCTTCGCGAACAGACTCCGGACCTCGTCCGTCGCCCAAAAATCACCGGGCGGGACGATTCGGGTCGGCACACGCTTCTTGGCCAACGCATCCACACCCGCCTGCTCGGAAGCGGTGGGCAGAGGCCCCATGTAAGCACAATTCAGATAGTGCTCTTCACGCGGCAATCCGAAGGCGTGCCGTTGGCACTCTAGAGGTGGGGTCATGGCCCGTCAGACCTCCCGGTCTGGGTCACGGGCTATGAAGGCCACATAGGCGATCAGCCCGAAGAAGCCGACGCCGACCACGACCAAGATGACGATCTCGAGTGTTTGCATGCTTGGATACTAACCAGGGCCGCAGACACGATATAGGTGCAGGCCCGCCGACAATGGGTGGTGCGCTACCGCTCCGGGCAGGGCTCGTAGATACCGAGGCTTTCAATCTCTTGTTTGAGTTCCGCGAGGATGTCTGAGGGGGGATCCGAGTCTCTGTTCTCAATCCACTCTCCGCACTTTTCCCCGTCTGCGAGCGAGCCCATATAGCGGATTCGCCCGTTCTCGTGATAGACGATGATGTCGCCGTTCCACATGCCGTTCACGAGGTCACCGCGGAGCTGCACCTCTCTGGGGTCGTCATTGAACACGCGCTCGACTCCGCCAGTGAACGGCTCGAGCGTTTCGGCGTCCATGTATACGCTGTCTCGCAGGACGAGATCGTCCAAGGGCACGACTCGACGGACGACGTCAGAGCAGCCGCTCAGGAGCAGGGGCACGAGAAGAAGAGCACGAAGCATGGAATCGGAATCTCAGTGAACTCGGACCCGGCGTCCAGCGACCAGTTCATCTTCCAGGCCGGCACCGGCATCTCACTGGGCGTTGTGTATCGGGTAGTCAGCAGCCTCGGGGGCCCGGGGGTCGATGGCGTGGCGATGGTGGACTCCTGAGCGCTCAGGGTGGCCAGGGCCGTGACGTCCAGGCGCCGAAGGGCATCCCCCTCCCTCGGGGCCCGGCGGGAACGGTGGAGACGCGGGAGCTGGCATTCCAGGCGGGTCCGGAGGTGCCGGCGGCGCTCCTGGTAGCGACTCCGATGGCGACGCAGACGGTGACCGGGACCTCCACGCTCGACTCGGAGCAGGTCATCAGCACGGGCCATCCGGTTATCTACAACGTGAGCGTCTCCGGCGGATAACCTTCCGTGCAGAACTCGGTACTCCCGACGCGGAGGTGGGCATTTGGACGCCCGCCTCCGCGTCGCTTCTTTTGAGCGTACCGCGGCACATCCAAGTTGCCGCCCCACCACCCGGCGGCCACGTTCACCCAGCCTGTGACGACTGAGGAACACCCGCCGCGGTCGTCGCGGGCGGAAAGCGTCTCAAACCATCGGTACGTCATGCGCCCGACCAGCCGTTCGCCCTTGTCTTTCATCGCCTCGGCGGTCCTCCTCCACCTCGCGGCAAACCCCCTCGCAGCCCAGTCCCGGGTGGCGACTCCAGTCGTCCAGTCCGACCTCGCCGGGAGCTCCATTGAGGCTCGCGCCCTCACGCTGCGAGACGCATCCCGCGATGACCGCTGGCTGGGCCTCGGCGTAAGTGACGTCCGCTGGGCTCCAGACGGATCAGGTGTGTACTTCCGCTGGAACCAGCGGCCGCAGGTCGGGGATCTCCCTCAGAATGATCCATGGTTCTTGGCCGATGCTTCGGGGGAATGGGTCACCGAGCTCTCCCGCGGGGAGTGGAGCGAGGTCCCGAGCGCGGAGCAGCACTGGAACCCGTCAGCAACCGCGGCGACCTGGGTTTCAGGCGATGGCCTGTGGCTCTACGACGCCGAGCGAGGGACCCGCCGGGTCGTGGCGATGGGGCGGACTATGGGCCGCCCTCGGTTCACCGCCGACGGGGACGCGGTCCACTTCGAGTCCGGGAGCGCCCTATACCGGTATGACATCGGAGACGGGGCACTGACCGTCTTGGCGAGCCGGATGGTACGCGACCTGGACGTCGGAACGGACGCGGCCGCCTGGCTCGCGGACCAGCAGCGTGAGCTGTTCGACGTCGTGCGGGACAGGCAGGAGACTCGGCGCGGAGTCGAATCCGCGCTCAGGTCCACCGGTCCGGCCCGGCCGCAGGCGATTCCCGTTCCCGAGTCGGCCCAAGTGGACGACATCCGGCTCTCCCCCAACGGAGCGTGGATCACCTTCCGCGCGACGTGGCCGGGGGCGGACCGCCCGCCTACTCAGTACGTGGACTTCGTCTCCGAGTCCGGATACTCAGAGGTCAATAACGCACGCTCAAAGGCCGGCGAACCGCGTGATCTGGTTCGGTTGGGTGTGGTGGCAGTCGACCCACTCGTCCCCACGGACAGCGTCGAGGTGCGCTGGATCGACCTGGACGAAGCCGTTGATGGGAAGACATTCCCGCACGGTCCCTATTGGAATCTCGACGGCTCCCGTGCGGTCGCGCAGTTCATCGGGGAAGACCACGAAGACATGTGGATCGCCGAGATAGACTTTGAGTCCGCCAGTGCTCGGGTGCTGGCGCACGACCACGACGATGCGTGGATCGGAGGGCCGCTCATTCAGGCGAACTACTTACAGCCGGCCCTCATGGAGTGGCTCCCGAGTGGAGATTTGGTCTTTGCATCCGAACGGAGCGGGTGGAGTCATCTCCATCTACTGACACCGGACGGCCGAGTGCGAGCGTTGACGGAAGGCGCGTGGGAGGTCCGCGGCGCCCAGTTGTCACCGGACCGAAGCAGTTGGCTTCTACAGACGAGCCGCGAACACCCGTCGGAAGACCATCTCTACCTCATGCCATCAGCCGGCGGTGAGATGGAGCGACTGACCTCAGAGCCGGGTCGGCACGAGGGCTGGTGGTCACCGGACGGACAACGCCTCGCCGTGATCAGCAGCGAGAGCGTTCAGCTTCCAGACCTCTACGTGCGAGACGCCGAACCCGGTGCCGACGCCCAGCGTGTCTCAGTCAGTGGAGCCGATGCGTACTACCAGCACCCGCTCACCCGTCCGGAGATCGTGGAGTTCGAACATCCAGACGGCGGGCCGTTGTGGGCTTCGCTCTTCCGACCGGAGAAGCCGAACGCGGAACGAGCGGCGATCGTGCATATCCATGGCGGCGGATACCGGCAGTTCGCTCACCGTGGATACAGCGTGTACGGATACGCGACCCACCTCGGCTTCATCAACTACATGCTCGAGCAGGGCTACACCGTGCTCGACTTCGACTATAGAGGGAGCGCAGGGTACGGCAGGGACTACCGCACGGACATCGCGGACGCGATGGGGATGTCAGACACAGACGGTGCAGTCGCAGGGGCCCGGTGGCTCGCCGCCAACGAGGGCGTGGACCCTGATCGGATCGGCATCTACGGCGTCTCGTATGGTGGCTTCCTGACCCTGACTTCTCTCTTCCGATACCCGGGTGTATTCAACGCCGGAGTGGCCCGCGCGGCTGTTACGGACTGGGCGCACTACAGCGACGGCTGGACCAGCAGGATCCTAGGCGTGCCGGCAGAGAACCCGGAGGCGTATCGGCTTTCGAGTCCTATCTACTACGCCGAAGGGTTGGAAGACCCGCTCTTGATCACCCACGGACTCATGGACGACAATGTTCACTTCCAGGACGCAGCACGTCTGGTGCAGCGCCTCATTGAGCTAGAGAAGGACTTCGAGGTGATGTACTTCCCGGTGGAGCCACACACCGTGGAGACCGAGGCGAGCCGTTATGACCTCGTGCGCAGGCAGGCGGCGTTCTTCGATGAGCACTTGAGAGGGATTCGGCGGTAGGCCCAAAACACCCTGGCCAGCCTAAACCGCCAGCACTACACTGCCCTCTCTTGTCATAGCAGTACCTGAACGGCTGCACCCCAGAGAGACCGATATGACCACCATGACCCATCGCTCCAGACTGACCGCCCTCCTCGCTGCCGTCGCCCTCGCATCATGTGGCGGCGGGGACGCTGCGGACGCCAGCACCGAAGCCCAGCTCGTCGAGCGCGCACGTGGCATCCACGAGCGTGTGATCACACTCGACACACACGACGACATTAGCGCGGCCAACTTCACGGCTGAGCGGAACTACACGATGGACCTCGGCAATCAGGTGAACTTGCCGAAGATGGAGGCCGGGGGCCTCGATGTGTCCTGGATGGTCGTCTACACGGGCCAGGGAGATCTCGACCAAGCAGGCTTCGACGCCGCGTATGCCAACGCGATCGAGAAGTTCGACGCGATCCACCGTCTGACCGAAGAGATCGCTCCGGACCGGATCGGCCTCGCGCTCACGTCGGACGACGTGCGCCGGCTGAACGCCGAGGGCAAAAAGATCGCCATGATCGGGATCGAGAACGGCTACCCAGTCGGCATGGACATCAGTCGGGTGCAGGAATTCGCTGAGCGTGGTGGACGCTACATGTCGCTTGCGCACAACGGCCACTCGCAGCTCTCCGATTCCAACACCGGCGAGCGTGACGACGTCTGGCTCCACGGTGGCCTGAGCGACCTGGGTCGTGAAGTCATCGCGGAAATGAACAAGTGGGGCATCATGATCGATCTCTCACATCCGTCGAAGGAAGCGAACCTCGAGATGATGGAGCTGTCGCGTGCCCCGGTGATCGGGTCGCACTCGGCTGCACGCTCGCTCGGCGACGTGAGCCGGAGCATGGACGACGAGCTGCTGATGGCACTCAAAGAGAACGGCGGCGTGATCCAGACGGTAGCGTTCTCGAGCTACCTGCTCCCTGAGAAGAACGCTGCGCACCGCGATGCGCTGGGCGCGCTGGAGACCTCCGTCGCCGCCGAAATGGGCTTTGAGGTCGTCGGGCGACGCGAGCAGTTCGGGATGAGTGAGGAAGAGCGGGCTGCTTACCAGGAGGCGTTTGCCCCGGTCGCTGCTGCCGTGGAGTCCCGCATGGAAGCCGAGGTCAACGCGGTTGCCCCTCCGGTCGACGTCGCGGACCTCGTGGACAACATCGACTACATGGTGAACCTCATCGGCCTCGAGCACGTCGGTATCAGCTCCGACTTCGATGGGGGTGGTGGCGTCAGCGGCTGGAACGATGCGGCCGAGACGTTCAACGTCACGCTCGAGCTGGTTCGCCGCGGCTACTCCGAGGATGAGATCGGGATGCTGTGGAGCGGCAACCTGCTTCGGGTGCTCGACGAGGTGCAGGCGCTAGCGGCGGAGATTCAGGCCGGCGGCTGATCGCTATCGGTCGGTAGCAACCGCGCTTCTGCGCGACGACCCCGAGGCTCACCGACAGGTGGGTCTCGGGGTCGTCTTATGGGCCAAGCCCGATCGGCATTAACGGGCGTTCGCGAACGCCCCTGCCATTCGGTAGGCCGCGGCCCTGAGTCGCGAAGCTTCGCCCCCCTCCAAGCTTAGATTCGTCATCGCGGCTACTGCGACCCCTCGCTCCGGAATGAGCAAAAAAACACGCCGACTACAACCGCCAGAGTGATGCTACTCAGGCCGAGCACTGTGATGGCTCAACGGAGCCATGTCTTCATGATGAAAGAGCCACATTCAGCCAGTCCAGCGAAACTCGCGCCCACTCTCGCTGTACAAACTCCGAAATCCCAACCACTTGTCAGCGACCTTCGAGCCTTCCGTGTCTTAATGCGGTACAGCCGGATCAATCACGACGGAGTTCATAGATGCGCACCTCCCGCTTCCTGACCGCTACAGCGTTCGCCGCCCTTCTGCTCCCCGCAGCAGCCGAGGCACAGCGCCGGATCCCCGACCCTCAGATTCCGCCGCCCAGCATCACGGAATACACCCCGCGGAACACCTTGGTCGTGCCCGAGCACCCGGTGCCGAGCGCCAAATTCCCGGTCGTCGACATGCACGGGCACCCGCCTACGCTCGACAACCCCGAGAACATCGCGACCGTATTGGCTGCAATGGACGAGTTGAACCTCGGCGTCATGATCCAGACCCGCGGAAGCTCGGGTGAACGTCTTACCAACCAGATCAACGCGGTGAAGGCAGCGGGGCTCGAACACCGATTCGCGTTCTTCACCACCCTCGACCTCCGCGATGTGGCGCCGGGTTCGGGAGCGAAAATCGCCGCACAGCTCGAGGCGGACGTGGCAGCAGGAGCGGTCGGCATCGGTGAGCTGAACAAAGGCTTCGGGCTCTTCACCATGAAAGCCGACGGCACTCGTCTGACCCTAGACGAACCGGAGTTGGACATCGTGTGGCAGACGGCAGGACGCCTCGGCATTCCGGTTTTTGTCCACACAGGTGACCCAGCAGAGTTCTTCGAGCCCCACGATATGGAGAACGAACGTTGGCTCGAGCAGTCGATTTATCCTCGGCGTCAGCTCAACGACCGGGCGCGCTTCCCCACGTTCGACGAATTGATGGCCGAACGCGACCGGTTGATCGAGCGGAATCCCGGCACGACGTGGATCATTGCCCACATGAGCTGGTACGGGAACGACCTCGGACGCCTTGGCGAGCTATTCGACAAATACCCGAATACGGTCGGCGAGCTTGGCGCGGTCCTTTACGACTTCGGCCGCCAGCCCCGGTTCGCACGCGAGTTCTTCGAGAAGTACTCGGACCGGATTCTCTTCGGGAAGGACTCATTCCAGCCCGCCGAGTATCCTTACTACTGGCGCGTCTTCGAGACCAACGACGAGTACTTCGACTACTACCGTGACTACCACGCCTTCTGGAAGCTCTACGGTATGGGACTCTCTGACGACGTGCTCCGGAAGGTCTACTACCAGAATGCGGTGAATGTCATTCCCGGCTTGCCCACGGGGGCGTTGCCCGGGAACTAGCCCACTAGTTCAATCGATGCACAGGCGCCGCCGCGACCACATGGGTCGCGGCGGCGTTTTCTTTGCACCATGCGAAGAGAGGAGGGAGGCCATAGAGTGACGGTCTGTCACACCACTCATCGTCGGATCCTGCACATGCGTTCGATCTCCTTAGCAGGCCTTTGCCTGCTCCTCGTGGCCTGCGACCCCATCCCCCCCGCGCCCGGTAGCCTCACGCTGCTGGTAGCTGGCGGGACGATCATCGACGGAACGGGCTCCGAGGGGATCGTCGGCGACGTAGGTATGATCGGCGACAGGATCGCATGGGTCGGTGAGTCTGGCCAAGCCGTCGCCCCTGACACGATCGACGCAACTGGTCTGGTCGTTGCTCCGGGCTTCATCGACGTGCATAGCCACACGTCCCCGCAGATCGCCCGGGAAGAATTCAAGTTGAACGAAGGGGTTGTCAGGCAGGGTGTCACCACCGTGATCGGTGGACCGGACGGGTCCTTCACCCCGGATGCACTACGCCGCTTCATCGCTGCGCACGACTCGCTCGGCATCGGGACGAACGTCGGGTACTACGTGGGCCACAATGGCATCCGCGGCGAGGTCATGGGTGACGACCAGCAGCGCGCCCCGACCGACGACGAACTCGCCGTCATGCGCTCCGAGGTGCGCCGAGGCATGGAGCTCGGCGCTCTCGGCCTCAGCACCGGACTCATGTACGACCCCGGCATGTTCAGTCAGACCGATGAAATCATCGCGATGGCCAAAGAGGTCGAGCCCTTCGGTGGCATCTATGACTCTCATGTCCGTAACCCGGTACACGCCTTCCGTGACTCTGACCAAGAAGTCATCACGATCGCCGAGTCGGCGGGAATCGGCGGAAAGATCGGGCACATCAAGGGTGTCGGGCTCCAGAATGAAGGAGTGATCAACGACATCATCGCGCTCGTGGAGCAGGCGCGGGACCGCGGCTCGAATATCGTGTCCGACCAATACCCGTACGACGGCGCCGCCACGGCGGACATCGCCGGCATTGTGGTCGTTCCACCTAGCATGACAGGCGTCGCGACAATGCAGATGCTGATGACAGGGCGAGTGGAGCCGACACCAGAAATGATCGCGACCGCGCAGGCCGAGCTAGCGGCCGTGGCAGCGGACCCCGCCAAGTGGACTGCCCTTAAGGCAGCCAGTGAAAACGGTGTAGACGGTGGCTTCGCGTGGCTCAAGGCCACTGGCTACACGAGCATGCGCATCGTGAGCGCACCAGACCAACCGGAGATCGTCGGTCGTTACCTGTCTGAGATCGCGAAGACCGAAGGTAAGGATCCCTTCCGAGTAGTCACCGACCTTCTCGCCACAGGCTCGCCCATCAACCTCACACTGGGTGCCATCAAGGAACCGGACGTGCGGGCGATCATGGTGCAGCCGTGGAACATGATCGCGAGCGACGGTGCTTGGGCGGACGGATCGGACTCACCCAATGGACACCCCCGAAGCGCCGGCACCTTCGCGAGACTGCTCGGTCACTATGTCCGCGACGAAGGTGTTCTCTCACTCGAAGAAGCCGTACGAAAGATCACGTCGCTCCCGGCGGACTTCCTCGGCCTGGAAGGCCGCGGCCGGATCCGCGCTGGTAACACCGCAGACCTCGCCATCTTCGACCCTGAGACGATCATTGACAGGTCGGACTGGGACTATCCGAACCGCTTTGCCGTGGGCGTCGAGCACGTGCTCGTGAACGGAGCCCGGGTACTATCTGATGGCGAAATGACGGGTGCTGCGCCTGGACGGGTGATCCGTCGCGGAGGGAGCTAAGGCGATCCTCCGCCCGCGCCACGCAGATACACGACCACGACCCCGGCAGTGGCGCCGGTCCCATACAGGGTTGTCGCATTGATCGGGTCCATGACCACGAAACTTTGAATCT
>Ga0302127_10000897_pt1 | contig 17232 bp, 15 predicted proteins | sample CB4_SCM_MG_FD_204452 | JGI IMG/M metagenome (GOLD analysis project Ga0302127, IMG submission 204452) | Marine microbial communities from Western Arctic Ocean, Canada - CB4_SCM | ecosystem: Environmental > Aquatic > Marine > Oceanic | place: Canada: Western Arctic Ocean | collected 2017-09-24
AACGAGGGCGTTTCCTTGTTCATCCGATTTCAGGTTGTAGGCTGCGGGGTTTGGGGCCAAGATCCGTTCATCCCGCATGAGTTTTAAGTTCTCAACAAACACGCTGGAGCTGCGCTGACCATTATCAAAAATCGTGGCGTAATAGGGCCGGGAGCCTGGTCCTCGTGACTGAACCATTACATACCTGAAGCGGTGCCGTGGCTTCTTCACAGCGGACGAGGAGTATAGTTAGCATCACCGGCCACAGGAGGTGTAGCAATGGACACGGCGAACACGACCGATGCATTTGCAGGGCGCATCCGCGCTATGACCGAGCAACTCTGGAATCAGTTGTCTACCACGGAGTCAGCGGAAACCCCCTCTGCGGGGGAAATGCTGAATGCGTTATTCCAACAGGGTCAGGAGTTAGGGTTAACGGACAAGGAAATTACCCAGCAGTTGATTGTGCCGGTTGCCGAGCTACTCAGGCCAGGTCTCAATCGATAGGTCGCTTTCGAGAGGGGAGATTCGAATTCAAATGGAGGCTCCTCGTTGGAGGAGCCTCCATTTTTTAATCGGGCTTGATGATGGCCAGGCCAATCGCCGTTCTCATCGCCATTACCAGTTCCCGGCGAATCCCGCTTGCAGGAAGAGTTTGAAAACGAACAGGAGTCCTTCTATATAGAAGGACTCCTGTTCGTTTTCAAAATGGCGGAGAGAGCGGGATTCGAACCCGCGAGGGTTTTAGCCCTGCACGTTTTCAAGACGTGTCCGTTCAACCGCTCCGGCATCTCTCCGTAAGTACAGTTTATCCCCAAGGCTGCCCGCTCCGCGAGTCGCAATCTCCTCGTAGAAGCGGGCAGTCGCTGATGCGATCCTCCTCTTGAGTTTACTGGAGGCCCCAGGGCGTGTTATGCAACAAAAACTATAAATTGAAGCAAGCAGCTGAAAATGCCCTCCTTGAAGGACAGAAAGCGACGCACGTTGATTTCAGATGGCTACCGCCATCCAGGAGATTAATCCAGTTGGAAGCAGCGATTATCTACTCATGAATATAGCGAGCCTGCCGGGCACGCCCAACCAGCTATTGCTCAACTTTGTTCACATAATTCGGGGCAACGACGCATAGCAAGGCGAGGGAGGGTTATCGTCCGGTCAGATCCAAGCGCACGCACCCCATGGAGGTGTCCTTTGGCTCGCGCATCCGCTGCTCTCTAAAGAGGATCGTCTCGGGCGTTTAGATGTCTCGACGCGCGAAGCATGAAAGATAAGGTGCCCAGAGGTAATAGCGGTTAAGGTGAAGGGGAGAAGTGTTTCGGGCCTGCCCACGTAGCCTATGGACGGCCCTCGGACGAAGTATCGGTTCGGACGCTACATTGAGCGCCGGGAGTGGTCCCGGTTCTCCGGCCTCTTTACACGCGGATTTTGCGAGCGCAAGCAAAGCATGCTTGGAGTAGAATCTGGCCGCGACACCGAGGAAGGCCTTCGACCTTGCGGCCCGAGGAGGGATTATGGCGACCCCAGCAGAGATCAAGGAATTGAAAGAGAAAGTTGCTGAGGCTTGCCGAGTGTTAGCGCGCTTAGACTTGACCCGTGAGCCCGCTGGGCACGTGAGCGCACGCATCCCTGGCACCGATCATATGTTGATCAAGGCGCGCGGCCCCGCAGAGTCAGGTGTGCGTTACACGACGCCAGATGATATCGTCGAGGCCGACATGGAAGGCAACATCATTGGCATTCCCGAGGGGTTGGCTTCACCCCGCGAAATTTTCATTCACACCTGGATGTACAAAAAGCGCCCGGAGGTCGGTAGCGTGATACACATCCATCCTCCGATGATTGTGATTTTCACGGTCGTGGACAAGCCCCTATTGCCGATTTATGGAGCCTATGACCCCGGTAGCCTCCGGTTGCTGCTGGACGGAGTACCGCTTTACGACAAGAGCGTGCTCGTCAGCAACAATGAGCTCGGTGAAGAGCTCGCAAGCGCGATCCACGACAAAGAGATCATTATGATGCGCGGCCATGGTGTCACAGCCGTAGGGCCGGACCCGGCAAGCGCGGGAATCAATGTTATTCTGCTGAACGAGATTGCCGAAATGAACTACAAGGCCCGTCTTATCGGTGAGCCTCGTCGGATTTCTGATGAAGATATCCGGTCGTTCCAATCGGCTGGTCGACGAACCGGCGCAGCGGGCGGCGGGGCCGCCTGGGAAACATATCGACGCATGGTCGATGCTTAACCAGCAAAGGCAAGCAGGGATTCTAACCCGGCAAACGAGGAGGGATTAATGGCAAAACTAGTCCTTGTTGAGGCGTGCTCGCACACGCCATTTTTATTCACCGCACCGGAGAAATGGAACGCGATTCGTAACGCGCGCCCAACATCGAAGCGCAACCCTTGGACCACAGAGGAAGAAAATCAGGCCCTGTGGGATCGCACTCGCGTTGCCTTCAATGTCCTCAAGCAGAAAATGGAAGAGGCAAAACCTGATGTCATTCTTTGCTTCGGCGACGACCAAATCGAGCAATTCGAGTTCTCAAATTTCCCAGGGTTCGCCATCTTTGTTGGAGAGGAATACGAGGGCTACAAGACGTTTGCCCGACAAGGATTCGTCCCCGGTGCGCGGAAGGGGTTCACTGAGAAAACCCCTGACACCTGGGTGAAGGTTCCCGCCAATGCAGCGTTCGCCAAAGAGGTTGCGGTGGGGCTTGTCCGGCGCGATTTTGATTTGTCATTCATGATGGAAGAGGCGAACAAGGAGCATGGAATCGGCCATGCATTCTTGCGCCCGATGAGCAAAATTGTGCCTGACTTCAACATCCCAACGATTCCGTTCTACATAAATTGCTTCTATGGTCCTCAGCCAAGCGCCAAGCGCGTTTACAATCTCGGCCGCGCTATTCGCGAAATCATTGAGAATTCCGAAAGCGATCTTCGCGTAGCCGTGTTCGGTTCTGGTGGGCTTTGGCACACGCCTGGCAACCCAGAGTCGTACCTTAATGAGGAGTTCGACCAAGAGAGTCTGAATTGCGTAAAATCTGGCGATGCCAAGGCCTTCGCCGATCACTTCGATCGTTACTTGGAAAAGCCCATTGATCAGTACGCGAACGATACGTGGATCGACGGTGGCACGGGCATGTACAACGGCATCGGCAGCGGTACTGGTGAGACACGCAACTGGATCGCTGCAGCAGCGGTTGCTGACGGCACCGCTGGTACCGTGGTCGACTACGTGCCTATTTACTCGTCCCCTTGTGGCGCAGGCTTCGCGTACTGGGAGTTCGACTAGATCCACATTCGGCTAAAGAACAAAACGGCCCTCGCAACGACGGTGCTGCGAGGGCCGTTTTGCGTAGGCCGCCAACGCAATTTGAACCTCACTAGACACTGGTGGCATCGAATCTCATCACCGTCACAGCGGAAGTCAACGGCAGGTTCAGGAGTACGGAGAGGAACGTTCAAACTCAACCCGAGCAGTAGAGGTCTCATTAATCGAAATGTTGGTGGCACGGCGATCATGACGGTTCTCGTCGCTACTGAAAAGGCCTGGGCGTAGCGGAAGGGGTTCGCTAGCAACGGAAAGCCCTCGTCTTTGGGTTCTCCAGAAGCTCTGCGAGCTGAACGGCGAGAGCCAAGCGCTGTTCGCCATTGCGTTGCCTACGCGTTCCATCATAGGCATCTTCTGAGGCGTGACTTAGTGACCGACATGGCTAAGCTCGGCCTGCTAGCGACGACCGCCGGGCGCGTTAGAGGGCAAAATCGCTGACATCGCACCGAGGCCGCGGACCGGGGGCATCACGCATAACACTTTGGTTCGGTATATAACGCGGTCTCCGCTGGCGGAGTGCTGGCTACGGAAGTGTTGCTGGAACAGATTGCCGCGAGCGTGTAGCCAGGCATTCAAGGGCAAGCACGCAGAGGAAGGGGCATGAAAGGGTCCTGGACGGCTTCAGGCGTTAGCCACGCTCGAAAAAATGCCCTCGTAAAACACAAGCGGGCGCCCCTCACGCACCTCCAGTGTCTCGACTTGCGCGATGAAGATGATGTGGTCGCCAGCCTCAATGGACTGCACGACGCGGCAATCCATGACCGCGAGCGCATCATTAAGGCCGATGGTACCGCTCTCAAAAATGGTGTGGTCTGAGGGCACTTCTTCTCGATCGGCACCAGTAGCCTTGGCGAAAAAGGTGGCCAGTTCAGCGGCGCCTTCACGAAGGAAATTAATACCAAAGCGGCCATCTCTGCTGATATTCCCACATGTTGAGCTGGCAGTGGCCATACTCAATTGCAACAATAAGGGATCCAATGACACTGACGATACTGCGTTTGCGGTAGTGCAGTAGGGAGCACCCGCTTCTGTGTATGTAGTGACAATACTCACGCCTGTTGGGAATTTCCCCCAGGCATTCCGGAATTCTGCTGCCGAAGGACTCAAAACCGCTCCGCTTGTACGGAACGCAGATGGGTGGGCACATCTGTGCCTCGCAGGTGAGCGAGCCACAGCTCTCGGCCGTCCCGAAAATTGCCTAAGACCTGTTTGCCCGTGCGTATCGCCATGCGCCACCATTTTCAGGGTTCGGCCCCAATGAATGATCTCCACCCCACGTTAGCGGACGGAGCATTGTGGAGCAAGGAGGTTAGAATGTTACGGATGCCTCTGGGGGCACCCTAAGCTTCGCGGAGGTACACCACTATGGCTGGCTCGTTCACTATTTCGCGCGTAATGCCCGCTACCCCGGAGCAGGTCTACGAAGCCTGGCTCGATACGGACGAGCACAGTGAGATGACAGGCGCTTCTGCGACGTGCGAGCCGAAGATTGGTGGAATGTTCGCAGCGCTGAATGGTTACATCGAGGGCTCTAACGTTGAGCTCGAGCCCTTCAATCGCATCGTTCAGCGTTGGCGCACCGTTGAATTCCCTGTTGGGGCCCCCGACTCGCTTCTAGAGATAGTGTTAGAGGCTTTGAACGGGGGGACCATCATTACCCTCAACCATCGCGAGATTCCCGAGGGGCAAAGCGGCTCTTGCAAAGTAGGGTGGTTCGAGCATTACTTCGAACCGATGGCTGCACACTTTCGCTTGATCTATTGAGTTGACGGCGGTGCACATAGTATTAATAGCGTAGCTCAGCTCCTCTTACCACTACTATGTTGGATCGCAGGAACGCGGGTTGGAGGCCAAGTTCAGTCGCGTACTGGCGCGGTTCTGAGGCGTCAATCCACGCCACGCCTTTAGCTAGGCGAGCCCTTTTTTTATACTACTCCGGTATAGCTAGTTAGACCGCGATTGGTTGCATTGCTCCGAGGAATTCAAGTAATGCGACCATGAATTCATCGTCCTTATTCTGCAGGCCGTGGTCGCCGTCCTCGACATGAAGCCATCTGACGCCCGCTGGGTTGTTCTTGGCCAATTCGTACATGTCACGCCCGGCGTTGAGCATACGAGGATGAGTTTCCGTAGAGCCAGTACCAATAAACAACGGCACGTTCAATCTATCGGTGATGCCAGCGCACATATTGTAGTGCTCTGAGCAATGCCTATCCAGGTAAACGTTGGCGGAGAAATGGGCACCGGGATTGGGGAAGTCGCACGCCATTATGGATTCACCATTGCCCTCGGCAACGAGACGCAAAGCCTCCTCCCGGTACCCGAGGTACATATCCTTCATCTCACATTGTGAGTAGTAGTCATGGGAGAATCGTAGCGGAGCCAACGCGATTACGGCGGTGACTCGCGGGTCTTGGTTCTTGGCTTGGCCCAGCACGACCCTGACGGCACCGAGGCTGGAGCCCATGAGCCCAACTCGCCTAAATCCACGAACTTCAAGCCAGTCGAGGATTGCGAGTTGATCCAGGTGGGTTTCGCTCAGCATTTCCCATGCATTGCCCACCTTATGGCCGCCAGAGTGGCCAGCGATGACGTCGTGGCCGCGCATGTTGAAGAGGGCTACAGGTATGCCCATTTCCCTAAATTTCTCGGCTCGCGGGTTGGACGGGGACGCGTAGAAGTTTGCGCCTGAGCCGTGAACCATAACCATGCAGTCAATAGACAAGTCTGTTCTGCGCTTCTTGGGTTCGAGGAAGATACCATGCAACTTGATATTGTCGCTGGTTGTAGTGCTCGTCAACTCCACTTGCATGGCGCGCCTCCTGTGGTCGATTGGTCGTGTACCATATTTCGCGAATCGCCGCGCAGTATAGTCGCGCACGCCAGTTGTTGTAGTGCCTTAGAAGCGTTCTACTCCGATGTACGTCTGATATCATTCCTTGTCGGGCGCAACACGCCCGTTTTCCGAACGCTCAAGGAGTCAGTGAATGAAGCTTCACGAATACCAGGCCAAGGCCCTTTTGGCCGGATTTGGCGTGCCAGTGCCTCAGGGCTTGGTCGCGTCGAACGCCGCCGAGGCCATAGCGGCCACCAAGCAGCTGGGCGGCACTTCCGTCGTCAAGGCACAGGTTCACGCAGGAGGACGCGGCAAGGCAGGCGGCGTCAAAGTGGTTAAGAGTCCCGAGGAGGCAGGGGCCTTCGCTACATTGCTCATAGGCACGACGCTGGTGACGTTCCAGACCGGTCCCACTGGCGCACCTGTACACAAGGTACTGTGTGAGCAAACCATGGATATAGATCGCGAAATTTACCTGAGCATCACTACTGATGGTGGTCGTAAGCGCCCCGTAATTATCGCCTCCTCGGAAGGCGGCATGGAGATCGAAGAGGTCGCGCAGAACGAGCCTGAAAAGGTGTTCACAGAACCCGTAGATCCGGCAATCGGCTTCCAGCCCTACCAAGGACGCAAGCTCGCGGGAGCCCTGGATCTGCCGACCGAACAGGTTCGCCCGTTTGTTGCGCTGGTGGATGCATGCTATCGCGCATACATGGAGATGGACGCATCCATGATCGAGATCAATCCACTGGTACTGACCAAGGACGGCAAGATGCTCGCCTTGGACGCGAAGGTGAGCATTGACGACGACGCCATGTTCCGGCACAAAGCCGAAGTTGCGCTTCGGGATACGTCGCAGGAGGACCCACTGGAGGTTCAAGCGTCTGAGGCTGACATCGCCTACGTGAAGCTCGACGGCAATGTGGGCTGCATGGTCAACGGTGCAGGGCTGGCGATGGCGACGATGGACACCGTGAAGTTTGCAGGCGCAGAACCTGCCAATTTCCTGGACGTCGGGGGAGGAGCCGGGGAAGAGAAAATATCTCACGCCATCCTCTTGATGCTATCCGACCCCAACGTTACCAAAGTTTTCGTCAACATTTTCGGCGGTATTCTTCGCTGCGACATTGCGGCCCGTGGGCTCGTCAACGCGTACAGCAAGGCTGACCGGCGGCCGCCGCTGGTCGTTCGTCTGCTGGGTACCAACGTTGAGGAGGGCAAGAAAATCCTTGCGGACTCCGACCTAGAGCTAACGTTGGTGGACACGCTGGAAGAGGCTGCGGACGCAATCACCAAGTAAACCTCTCGCCGACACGAGAGCCGAGAGAAGAGAGCAAATGAGCATACTCGTTGACAAAAACACCCGCCTGTTGGTCCAGGGCATCACTGGACGCGAAGGCAGTTTCCACGCAGAGCGTTGCAAGGCATACGGCACGAATCTCGTCGCAGGGGTCACCCCTGGTAAGGGCGGCTCAAGCGTCCTCGGTGGCGTCCCCGTTTTTGAAACCGTCGAACGCGCCATAGCCGAAACGGACGCCAATGTCTCCTTGATTTTCGTGCCGCCACCATTCGCCGCAGACGCGATTCTAGAAGCGGCTGACGCTGGAATCCCGCTAGTCATATGCATCACTGAGGGCGTACCCGTCAAAGACTCTACGATGGTGATGCGTTATCTCGAGGGAAAGAACACACGGCTCATCGGGCCGAACTGCCCTGGACTCATCACGCCTGGCGATAACGCTAAGGTCGGGATTATGCCCGGAAACATCCATTTGCCGGGCAAGACCGGTGTGGTCTCGCGCTCAGGCACATTGACATACGAAGCGGTTGGTCAGCTAACGGCTCGAGGAATTGGTCAGTCGACGTGCGTGGGCATTGGCGGGGACCCGGTCTCCGGCACGATGTTCGTCGATGTACTGAGGCTACTCAACGAGGATCCCGAAACCGATTCGATCGTGCTAATTGGCGAAATTGGAGGAACGAAAGAGCAGGAGGCGGCGGCCTACATAAAGGAATTCGTGAAGAAGCCGGTAGCTTCGTTGATCGTTGGCCAAACGGCTCCCGTTGGGCGCCGCATGGGCCACGCTGGTGCGGTCATCACGGGAACAGCTGCTCTGGCATCCGAGAAGATGAAGGCGCTTGCTGACGCTGGTTGCCATGTGATTCCGACACCTGCTGACATCGGTAGGGTGGTCCAGGAGATGTTAGGTTAGCGTTCATTCACTAGAGATTAACCCAAAAGACCCCGGCGATTCCGGGGTCTTTTGGGTTAATGGGGCTACTCACCCAATTGGTCCGCGAAATCCTCCAGGCCCGAAGCTGTTAGGTCGTCTACGCGGTCACGCGGGAATATAGGCCATGGGGCCTCTCGGTGGCGATACTCTGAGGTGACCGTGAATGCGGTATCTATAGATATGTTTTTAGCATTGCCTTGTATCAGGTACGACTAATACCTGAATATCGCAACCTTGGCTCTAGGCCGGGAGGTAAGTAAACTCACTCCACCCTTTCTGTGGAGCTTCAACGTGCCTCCTGAGCTTAACGGCCGGATCCCTTTCTGGAATGTCGGTTACCCGCTAGGAACCGTGGTCTACCTAATCAGCCTGTTGGCGCTGATAGCTGTTCTGTGGTCCCTTTACCAACGTTCGAAAATTTGGCGCTTGGGCATGCCGAACCCTGACGTGGGACCTTGGAGAGCGCGCGCGTGGGCTGGAGTGAAGACGATGCTGCTTGACTCAATCGCCCATCGCCGATTCATCCGTCGTGAGCGTTACCCCGGGACGATGCATTTCCTGATTGTGTGGGGGATGTTGATTCTGTTCGTGGCCACGGCACTCGATGCGGTGGAGTTCAACGCAGGCAAATACTTAGGCGTTCATTTGTTCACCGAGAACGTGAAAGTTGAGCGAGAGCTGGTCTGGGACATCGGAGGTCTGATGCTAATCGCAGGCGTCGTGATGGCGGCGTATCGGCGATATGTAATCAAGCCTCCGCGTCTGAACACGATGCTGGAGCACGGGGTGCTGCTAGCGTTGCTTCTGTCCATGGCGGTCTCTGGCTTCGTGCTTCAATCGCTGCGGATGGCTGCGACGGAGCTTGAACCAACGAGCGCGCTTTTCAACCCGGAGTGGGCACGGTGGTCGTTTGTGTCTTGGGTAATCGCTCAGGCAATCCGGGGTGTAGGCACAAGTCTGTACTCCATGGAGATTTCCCATTTCGTGCTGTGGTGGGCCCATGCCGCCCTGATGAGCGGAGCTTTTGCTTACACGGCTTGGCAGTTTGGACCGCTGATGCACATGTTCGTCGCGCCGATGAATTTGATAATGAGGTCTTCGGTGACACGGCCGAAAGGCGCGCTGCGGCCGATGGGCGACTTAGATTTGCTGCCCTCTTTCGGTGCCAGCGACATCAATCAACTCTCGGTCAAACAACTACTCGATTACGACTCTTGCACGAACTGCGGGCGATGCGAGGATCAGTGCCCCGCGTGGCGTAGCGGCAAGCCTCTCTCCCCGCGCAAGTTGATCCAGGCATCCAAGGGCTACATGGTCGAGCGCGCTCCAATGTTGCTCCGTCTTGGTGACGGTGAGCCAGCACCTCCCAGTAAGCGCTCATTAATCTACGACGTGATTACTCCTGAGGTGCTGTGGTCCTGCACAACATGCCGCGCTTGCATGGAGGCATGCCCCGCTTTTGTGGAGCACATCGACACCATCGTCGACATGCGTCGATTCCTAACGATGGAGGAGGCGGTGGTGCCCGAAACCGCGATGGAGGCAATGAATTCGATCGAGCAGCGCGGCCATCCGTGGCGTGGTACGCAAGCGACGCGCACCGACTGGATGGAGGGGACAGAGGCGGTAACGATGGCCGATGACCCGGAGCACGAAGTCCTCCTGTGGGTCGGATGCACGTCGGCGCTGAACGGGCGCAACCAAGCGACTGCTCGTGCGATGGCATCGGTGCTCAAGGTCGCAGGCGTGCGCTATCGCGTGCTCGGTAGCGAGGAAACGTGCACGGGCGACCCGGCGCGGCGCATGGGCAACGAGTATCTGTTCCAGACGCAGGCAGAGCAAAACATCGCAACGCTGAACGGCTATGGAATACAGAAGATATTGACGCTATGCCCGCATTGCTTCAACACGATGAAGAACGAATACCCCCAGCTCGGGGGCAATTACGAGGTAGTGCACTACACGGAGTTCGTGGCCGGGCTTATCAAGGACGGTCGTATCAAGCCGGTGGGGTCCGTTTTCACGACGATGGCATACCATGATTCGTGCTACATCGGCAGGCACAACGATATCTACGATGCGCCTCGACAGATCGCGGAATCGATTCCAGGGCTGACGCTGGTGGAGATGCCCGGTGGCGCTCACCACGAGTCCAGTTTTTGCTGCGGCGCAGGCGGCGGCCAGATGTGGATGGAAGAAGAAGGCACTCGTGTGAATCACATCCGCACGGATCAATTCCTCGAAACGGGCGCGGATTTAGTTGCGGTGTCGTGCCCGTTTTGCCTCCAGATGATGGACGAAGGCATAGGAGCGAAGGGAGAGGCGGACAACAAGTCCGCCAAGGACGTACTGGAACTCCTCGTAGAGAGTCTCAATGGGAACCCCAGCGCAGAATCCTAGGTCGATTCTTCTCATTCTTCCTTGGTGGCTTCTTCACTCTCAAGAGCTGACGTGTCCTGCATGTAGAGCACTTATAGTTTGAGCGCAGCGACAGGTAGGAAGGGACCTTCTGATCAATCCTTTATTATTGGAGGATTACGGATCTGGGATGCGCTCTAGGTTCACCTTAGCTAACTAGTCCCCGATGCTGCAGGCTAGTGCTATTCGTGGTCGAGTTCGAAAGCTGCATGCAGCACGCGGACCGCCTCATCCACATTAGCCTCATCCACGATGCATGTGATGCGTATCTGAGAAGTGGTGATCATTTCTATGTTGATCGCCGCATCTGAGAGTGCCCTGAACATACGAGAGGCGTAACCGGGGGCGTTCAACATCCCCGTGCCGACGATGCTGATATTGCCCAAGTGATCGTTGGCGACGCAATCAGCTGCACCAATATCCGATGCAACTCGCCGGCTGACCTCCAAGGCGCGATCGAGATCGCCGCGCTCCACGGTGAAGGAGATATCAGTCAAGCGCTCGGCGCTGGCGTTCTGGACGATAGTGTCGACGCTGATGCCTGCATCCGTAAGTGGCTCGAATACGTTAGCGACGATACCAGGGCTATCGGGCGCTGCCCGGACGGTGATGCGCGCCACGTTGCGCTCATACGTCACGCCGCTGACCTTGTTGGCGACTTCCATTGCCGTTCCTCCGTTGTCCAAATCATGAATGAGAGTCCCAGGGGAGTCCTGCGTACTAGAAGCAACAAGGACAGGAATTTTGTACCAGGATGCCAGTTCGATAGAGCGCGGGTGCATCTTCGCACCGTACGTCGCGAGCTCAAGCATCTCCTCGTAACCAATCTCCGGTAACTTCCGCGCGTTGGTCACCACGCGCGGGTCAGCGGTGTAAATGCCATCAACGTCCGTGTACACCTCACAGCGCTCCGCTTTGAGCGCGGCTGCAAGCGCGACAGCAGTGGTGTCAGACCCGCCTCGGCCAAGAGTTGTGGTTTCCATGTCATCGGTGATGCCCTGGAAACCAGCGACGATGACGACCCGACCTGCATCAAGTTCACGTTGCACGCGAGCAGGGTCCAGTTGCACGATAGAAGCGCGACCGTGGGCGGTGTCCGTTAGGATGCCAGCCTGAGCGCCTCCCATGCTTATCGACGGCACTCCGAGTTCACGCAGCGCCATCGCCATCAGTGTGCAGGAGACGAGTTCGCCGGTAGAAAGCAGCAAGTCCATCTCGCGTGGCTCAGGATTCGATGTCACTGATTGAGCCAGCGCAATCAATTCATCAGTGGCTTTGCCCATGGCTGACACAACCACTGCGATCTGATTTCCCGCTGCTTGCGCGACGGCAACGCGACGGGCGACATTCATTATCTTCACAGCGTCGCCAACCGATGTTCCACCGTATTTCTGAACAAGCATGGCCATCAACCGACCTCCTTAATCACGATAGCCGGTATTTCATCGATTTCTTCGGCACCCGTGGTACTAGGGTCGATCACGCGGAATGTACCAGCCAGGCCTGCTTTGTCGGCCCCATCCGCCATCTCGTAGCCGATAGTGAACGCGCGATTTTCACCTCGTGTGGTGAAGGCAACCACGGACGAACCCGCGCCGGACAGGAATACACCTTTTGCTCCGGCTTTCAGCGCACCATCAAAGATAACTTTCATTTCATGGAACACCGAGCGACGGGCATCTTGGTGTAATTTGTCCTGTGTCGCGAGCCCCAAGTATTCAGGTCGGTTCAAGGCAAAACTTGCAACCATCAATGCCGTGCGGCCGATGTTAAACACGGCCTCGGCGCGAGTGACTTCGGGCTTCAACACTTCACGAGCGTGCTTGGTCACCATGGGGCGCTCGGGGATAAACACCACGCACTGAAGGCCTTCAAGCAGTGGCACCGGCACGGCATTAACCACTCCATCGTCCATGACGGAGATGGTCATGCCACCCATAAGGGCAGGGGACACGTTGTCAGGGTGCCCTTCGATTTCCGTCGCAAGCTCGAGCAAGCGGTGGGGCGATACCGGGTAGTCCAAGAGCGCGTTAGCGGCGTAGAGCCCGCCAACGATTGCCGATGAACTGCTCCCCAGTCCTCGGGACAGCGGCACCGCCTGCCAAGATTCGATACGCATATAGCGATGCTCTTCGCCAGTCTCCTGCAGCAGGCGAGCGGCAGCCCGGTAGGTCATGTTGCGATCGTCTGTACGAAGGTGTCCGGCGCCTTCTCCGTGAATTTCGACTTGCGGTTTGTCCGCCCACTCAATACGAAGGTGATTCCACATCGAGAGCGCGAGGCCGAGAGTGTCGAAACCAGGGCCAAGGTTGGCGGTAGTCGCGGGAACTCGGATAGAAACGGGGTTAGTTCTGGGCGTTGATGCCATTGTTTCCTGCCAAACATGAAGTATATCTGATTACCCTATCTAACCGCAGCCGCCAGTATCGTCGGCAGCACGTATAATCTGTCCATGGCAACCATCTACGTCGCCGGGCAACACCCTGGTGTTGGCTCTACCTCCGTTGTAACGGCATTGGCAATCATCTGGAAGCAGGCAGGATGGCGAGTTGCCGTCGTAAAGCCTGCTAGTCTGAGCATCAATGGCGATTCTGCCTTCTATGCAAGGACATTCGCGTCTCCAAACGAAGCGCCCTTGCTGGTCGCCGAGCATGACTTGGCCGAGTTGCAAAAGCAAGCTAGCGGGCTCGTTGGTGCCCTTGCGGCAGAGAACGATGTTGTGATCGTTGAGGGTTTACCCTTTTACGATGACGAAGGGAACTCGGTCGCTGCTTCCCCCGCGTTGGCAGAACATCTATCTGCGAGTGTGTTGGGCGTCGTCGCATACGATCGAACGCTACTGGCCGATGCTCCTGCCAAGTGGCAAGGCACGTACGCGAGCCTGTTGTCAGGCGTGGTCATCAACCGCCTCACTCGTTACGGCCATCATGACGCCATTACACGTATAGCTCCTGCGTTCGAAGCAGCGGGAGTGCCTGTTTACGGCACCCTCCCGGAAGAACGCCAGCTGTTAGCGCCAACGGTAAGCCAGATTGCCACGCTTCTGGGCGGTACGTTCTACGCAGGGGCGTCAGCACAACATGAGCTGGTGGAAAGTTTTCTTATCGGCGGGCTTATCACGGAATGGGGCGGTAATTACTTCGGCAGGAATCCCCGCCAGGCGGTCATAGTTCGTGGTGGCAGGATTGACATCCAAATGTCCGCTCTCAATTTCCCGCTAACTTGCCTGCTACTAACCGGTTGCGAAGAGCCTGCTCAGTACGTGCATCAGCGCGCCAATGATTTGGATGTCCCTTTGGTGACTAGCCCACACGACACGCCATCAGCAACGGCCCTCTTAGAATGCCTAGACGCGAAAGTCACTATCGATCACCCGGACAAGATCAAGCGTATCGCCGAAATGTTCAACGACGTGGTCGATTTTCAGGCCATCGCTGAATTTGCTGGACTCCGGAGGAAGTGAAGTACTGTGGCGCTGATAGCTGTAACTGCCAGTAATTCCCCTGAAGCGGAACCCTATGTCGCATCGATCGAATCGCGCAGCGGCTCGACTCGAGTTCTCACGCCTTCGAACTACACGGATCTCAATACGGCGCTGGACGGTGTATCAGCGTTGCTTCTGTCGGGCGGCCATGACATACACCCAAGGTATTATGGGCAAGAAATTGTTGAAGGCGCGAACGTCGAACCCTATCCTGAACGCGACGAGATGGAGTTCGCACTGCTACGCGTTGCTCTGGAGCGCGATATGCCCGTGCTCGGCATCTGCCGAGGTTTACAGGTGGTCAACGTGTTCTTTGGCGGAGCATTGATCCAGGATTTGCCAGGGCATCGCAAGTTGCCAGACCACGCTACTGAAGATCCATTCAAGCATGCCGTGTATGTGTCGCCAGGTAGCAAGATGGCCGCGATTATCGGCTTCGGAGCTATATTCCAGACCAACAGTTACCATCACCAGGGTCTAAAGGAAGCACAACGGGCGCCAAGCTTGTTAGCTTCCGGCTATCACCCACAGGATGGCATCATCGAGTCCCTTGAGAGCCCTGATCATCGCTGGCTCATGGCTGTGCAATGCCACATTGAGCAAGAGAAATCTGTTCCTAAGGTGTTTTTGAAACTTTTCGATTGGCTCATTTCATGGTCGGTTGCATATGAAGCAGGGGAGATGACGTAGTGAGTTCAACAAAACGACCGAGGGCGCGACGCGATGAGCACGGCGAATGCTTGCATCTCTATCTAACGAAAGACGCCACGTGCGTACACTGTGGCATGAAGTTCGGTAGGGTTTGGGAGGCAACGCGCGCCTGGATAACCCACCCTCTACGGAAGAATCTGGTCCTCGGCTTCGCCGCCTTCGCATTGGTAGTTGTCGGGTATGTGAGCGAAATTCCTTTTGTGGCCATGGGATTCTTGTTCGTTGGCATCTTTTTCTTAATCCGTGCGCTACTAGGAACGGCAGAAACATTCATGAAACACCGGTTTTCACCTGGAAAGCTTGGAGCAATCGTGCCCCGCCCTTGGTACGCCGTAACGGCCTTGAAGCCCGCATTCGCATTCGTAGGGAATGTTAAATTCCCCATGGATATGGAAGTGTATAGTCAGTTCAATGAGGGCGAGACTCTGTTGATTGAGTACTTCAAGTGGTCTCGTCTGCCGGTGGCTATCTACCGAGGACACCTCCCGAGGTAGCCATCTAGCCCGGATTGTATTCCATCGTCATTTCTAATCGCGCAGAAGTCGTTAGCTTTTGTTACAATCGCACGCACGCGCGTCTTTTTGCCAGAATTACCGCAATATTTTCGATGCCGTAGCTGTCTATAGCACCACATGCAGTATGAATTGCGACCCTGCACATAAACCCCGCAAGGTAGCCGCTTCCCTCGCCCCTGAAAGGAACAGTAATGGTCCAGGCAGACACTTCAAACATCAAGCATATCGCCATACAAGACGAGATGCGTTCCGCCTATTTGGACTATGCGATGAGTGTCATCGTGTCCCGAGCGCTTCCGGACGTGCGCGACGGCTTGAAGCCTGTACACCGGCGAATCCTCTACGCGATGCAGGGCATGGGTCTTCGACCGGGGGCCAGTTACAAGAAATGTGCGGCCGTTGTCGGTGAAGTGCTAGGCAAGTATCACCCGCACGGTGACTCGTCCGTGTACGACGCGTTGGTTCGTATGGCGCAAGATTTCTCGATGCGCCACACGCTGATAGACGGACAGGGCAATTTCGGTTCAGTCGATGACGACCCGCCGGCTGCTATGCGGTACACCGAGGCTCGATTGGCGCAGATCGCGGAGCAGATACTCCAAGACATTGACCGCGACACCGTTGATTTCGTTGATAACTACGACGGCTCTCAGCGTGAACCCACGGTATTGCCGACCCGTATCCCTCTGATGCTTATCAACGGGTCGTCAGGCATTGCAGTTGGCATGGCAACGAACATTCCTCCTCACAATCTCCGGGAGATATGTGATGCCTTGGTCTATTTGGCAGATCATCCCGAGGCTACTGCCGACGAATTGATCAATTTCGTCAAAGGGCCTGATTTCCCAACGGCGGGCATCATCATAGGGCGTGAAGGGATTCTTCAGGCGTATCACACGGGCCGCGGGCGAATCGTGACTCGCGCCCGGGCAGTGATTGAGGAGATGGAGCGCGGTGACCGAGAGCGTATCGTTGTTTCAGAGCTTCCCTACCAGGTCAACAAGGCCGCGATGGTAGAGAAGATTGCCATGCTCATCAAAGAAAAGAAGATTGAAGGGATTTCAGAAGTCCGCGACGAGTCCGACCGTGAGGGACTCCGAGTGGTCATTGAACTTGCCCGTGGCGTGGCTGCTCACGTGGTGCTCAATAATCTTTACAAGCACACCACACTTCAGACCGCTTTTCATGTGAACATGGTTGCTCTCGTTGATGGGCAGCCTCGTGTACTAAGCCTGAAGCCTGCGCTCCAGCATTTCATCGAATTCCGGCGCAACGTAGTTCGGCGCCGTGCCGAATACGACTTGAATCGCGCCCGAGAACGGGCTCATATTCTCGAAGGCTTGACCGTTGCTCTCGACAATCTCGACGCAGTGATTGCGTTAATTCGGGCATCCAATGATGTGGAAACCGCGCGAACTGGATTGATGACTCAATTCGGTCTGACTGAAGCTCAAGCCCAGGCCATTTTGGACATGCAGCTGCGGCGCCTAGCCGCACTCGAGCGCGAACGAATTGCCAATGAGCACTTGGAATTACAAGCTCGCATCGCTCAACTAGAACAATTGCTTGCAAGTCCTGAGCAGGTCATCGCGATTGTCAAGGAAGAGACTCAGGAGCTCCGAAAGGTCTACGGTCAAGACCGTCGCACGGAATTGACCGACGACGAGCTTACCGACGCCACTGATGAGGATCTGATTCCTCATGCTGATAACGTCATCACGCT
>Ga0302127_10000901_pt1 | contig 17215 bp, 17 predicted proteins | sample CB4_SCM_MG_FD_204452 | JGI IMG/M metagenome (GOLD analysis project Ga0302127, IMG submission 204452) | Marine microbial communities from Western Arctic Ocean, Canada - CB4_SCM | ecosystem: Environmental > Aquatic > Marine > Oceanic | place: Canada: Western Arctic Ocean | collected 2017-09-24
AAACGGATACCGTTGGCAAGACTGCTGGTATCTCTAAGGCGATGGTGCATAAGATCGTTGATCCTACTGCTCCTACTTTCTAATGGTGATAGACAACCTGGCTTAGCACAGGATGCATCACGTTCACTCAAGGGAATCATTTACATTTTGGCCGCGGGTACTGGCCGCCAGGTCCCAGATCGAGGGGGCGGGGACCAAAAAACACCCCCGGTGCCGCGCGCGCATAAAAGAGGGGATGTGCTGGCTGGGACGTTTTGCTAGGTGGCATACCATATTTCCCAGGTGACTATGCTGGTACATCAGACGGCGCTCCCTAAATACACTTTTTACAAACTAGATTACGGTCCAACATACTGTCCCGTCCATCGGATGATTCCACCCAGGGCCGATTTTGCCAAGTTGGGTTGTGCCTAACGTGTTGAAAATGACCACACGCCAATTCTGCCACCCTATCGTCGAGTTGATCTTTGTGGAATCCTGTGATGGGTTGACTCATGGCGTCGTCGTTACTCCAGAATTCACCCTTCTACAGGATTCAGAATCTCCCCAATACCAAACCATCACTTCACAAGCAGTTCTGCCTTTTCCTTGGACGATAACGGGGTCTGTGATCAAAATAACTCATATCGTAAAACTCTAAGACCCAAAGTCCATAGGGCGCCCTTCTATTTTTGCCAACTCTATTAGTTGTTTCTCAAGTTCGTGCGGGTCAAAACTAATTGTTCTTGTAGCTACACCAAGTTCTTTGAAGTCCACTGATCCTAGCTGCGCCTGAAGAGCTAGTACATTAAGCTTGGGAAGGTCACATTTGTTTATGACTGCTCTTTGTCTTTAAGAGGTTCTGTCGATGCCACTGATCGGGTGCGCCAGTCTATCCGAATCAAAACGCTTGTATCCGATAAGGCGCCTCATAAGGAAGACACTAGACTTACCTACCTTTTAAATCTTGTCCCTGTAATGCATGATGTAGACGCCCGGTGCGTCTTCGTTTAGCTTATCTAGGTTCTGAATTTGCAGACCTTTCTTGGGAAGCCACTCTGCAAAGCCCAAATCTAAGAATCCACTTTTTACAGCTTTCTCTAAGAGCGTGTGCATTATTACTAAACTCCTCTCAACTCACCCAAGTGCCTCGCCAATCTCTCCCATAGCTCTCGCTTCTCAGACTTGATGGACTTTGCCATCTCTGTCACTGCGGGGCAACAGGTATAACCTGTTCGTGTTCAATCTCATCCATAGCCTCCCAGCCTTTCGGATGAAGAATGTTCCCCATACGCATCCACCAATTTCCAAGCAACTCCTTCTTATCCTTTGAGTAGTCCTTGAGGATATAGCGCTTCTGCACGTTACCAAAAGCATGGTTGGCTACCCGCTCGGTGGTATAGATATCCCCAAGATCAGCCATCGCTGCCAAAGCAGTTCTTCTAAGGTCATGCCCTGTAAGCCCTTTTATACCTGCAGCGGCTGTTGAGTTTGTGAACCATTGTTGGGCTTGATTTAATGACACCCGGACTCCTCTAGCCGAGTTAAACACCCATCAGAGCCTTCAACCCGTTCAGGCAGGCGCTTTACCAACCCCTGCGTGACTATCAAGCTGTGAACCTTTCCAGTTTTCGTGGTTGGGTTGAGCCACTCCCGGCTGATAGGATCGAGGTCACCCCAATTCATACGCTGGGCATCCTCGAGTCTTTGTCCAGTAGCCAGTAGAAGCTTATGGAGCGGACTCAAGTGCAACCACAGCTTCCTAATTTCTTCGTCACTGGCTGTTCGTTGGCGAGGCTTCTCTGGTCTAGGCTTTGGTAATTGTTCTACGCAATTACGACTTTGGATAAAGCTGCCGTCGTAGGCCCAGTTGATAATAGTCCTCAACGCCCCTCGAGCCCTATTACTGGTCGTATCCTGTGGTATAGCCAAGAGCGCTAATGAAACCTCAGATCGCTGAATGTCCTCAACACCTCTCATCAGTAGGTTGCTAAAGTGAATCTCGATTAACCTTTTGGTTTTGCTACCGTTACGGGTATGGGTCCCGTGCCCCTTCATGTAGAGGTCTAAAATATCCTGGAAGGTGACTAACTTAATTCGCTCCCATTGTTCTCTAGCTTCCTTGTTGGCGGCTTCTTGGATATCCTGGGGTCTATGTCCTATCTCGTAATGAATGTTCGACCAATACTTACGGTAATCCCTGTTTAGGATCTGGAGCTGCCTGTCGTCAATCTTGTTATCAGGTAGCGACATCAGCCGCTTGTATTGGCGCTTGCCCCCCTCGTGCTGTAGACATAAAATGTCAATCTTCCAGATGGGAGAATAACAACGGATAGGTTCTCATCGTATATTTGCCTCCTCTTACTAGCATCTACATCAGCGGCTGAAGGCCTAAGATTTGCTACAAAAGACTTTGTGATCATTTTCATATTGCGTACTATATTGCGTACTATATTGCGTACTTTAATACGCCTATCGTAGCAAAAATGAAATTACTCATACACCTAAGTAATTGTTTCTGTTACTTTGTGAAATATCCTCTAGTGTTTATCTGACATCATGGGTCCATCGGTAGACGCCGTCTCCTGCAGCGAAAGCGTACCTGACTCTACCGAGGTATTAATTATCGGTGGCGGCATTATCGGGGTCAGTGCTGCTTTAACCCTGGCGGAACGAGGCATTCCAGTGGTCCTTTGTGAAAAAGGAGAGATCGGCGCCGAGCAATCCTCCCGCAATTGGGGTTGGTGTCGCCAACAAGGTCGAGACCCACGGGAATTACCTCTGGTGATCGCCTCTCTTGCCCGGTGGTCCAGGTTGGATCATCGCACCGGTGAGGCAACCGGTTTCACCCGCTGTGGCACTTTGTATCTTGCTGAAAACGAACAGGCGTTGGAGGAACAGCGGGCCTGGTTGGTGCATGCCCGAACATTTGACATTAATGCCCAGTTAATTGGAGCCAAAGACACCACTTCCCTGCTACCCGGTACCAACCGGGCGTGGACTGGCGCATTGCATTGCGCATCTGATGGCCGGGCGGAGCCTGCCATGGCCGCGCCGGCAATCGCTCGCGCTGCGCAACGCGCCGGGGCTTCCATTCTGACGAACACTGCGGTGCGCGGACTGGAATCGGTCGGGGGTGATTCTCAGTTGGTCGTGACCGAACGCGGTGCAATCCGTGCTCAGTCTGTGGTGATAGCGGGAGGGGCCTGGTCGCGATTGTTCTGTCGCAATCTGGGTATTATCCTTCCACAACTCAAGGTACGGTCCTCCGTATGCAGAACAGCGCCACATAATAACGGTCCAGACTGCTGCGCTAGCGGTCCAGATTTCTCGTTGCGAAGACGCCTCGATGGGGGGTATACCGTCGCTTCCGGCAGTCGCAGTCGGATTGATCTGGAAATGGTCCCTGATGCGGTTCGGTTTTTACCGGCATACACCAGGCTTGCATGGATGGCACGATCTCATTTGCGAATTCGATGGTCATCACGATTTGCGACCGAGTGGCACGAACCAACGAAATGGGCACTTGATGTACCCTCGCCTTTTGAGTCCCAGCGTATTTTGGATCCGACCCCTTCAGCAAGCGCTATTGATCGCGCTCATGATGGCCTAGTGCGGGATTTCCCATCGTTTCAAGGCGTCCCGATTGCGCAGCGTTGGGCTGGCATGATCGATGTGACTCCAGACGCGGTCCCAGTCATCTCCGCGGTGGATAGCCATCCAGGACTCTATATAGCAACTGGATTTTCAGGGCACGGTTTTGGCATTGGGCCAGCGGCAGGAGAACTCGCGGCAGACCTTGTGACTGGTGGACCCCCACTGGTCGACCCGACGCCCTTTCGATTCTCTCGTTTTAGCGACGGATCACCCATTCAACCGATCGTGGGTATTTGAGCGATCAATCTCCGGAAGGGGCTAAGTGGCATGGCCAAAACTCGACGCCGATCGTTTGCGGAGACTTAATACAATATCGCAAAGTTTAACTTTTTCAGCGCATCAAAGTGCTCTTTGTCCAGAGAAAATAATCATTCTCAGCGAAAACCCTTAAAGGGAAATATTGTAGAAGGTATGATGGACACAACCGCCTATCTAGTCGATGGGAGTCATTACTAGGTCCATATTGATGGGATCAAAAAATCTATGGCGATTTCTGTGCAGAACCTGGAGCAAGGTCAATATTCACATGAGAACCAACAAAGCCAAGTATGGTTGAGCTGGATAGATGAGGCCGCAGTACTCGTTGAAAAGGGTTGATGCACTCCTTCTATGCTAATTACCAAAATCCGAAATTCACAAAGTATTAAAGTTGCAAGGATTATCGTTCGTGAAAAGAGATTACAGGGTAACGTACTTCAGTTTGATCCCGGGGCTACTCATAAACAAAAATACCTATTTGCATAAGCCTTTCAGGAGCAAATAACGCTCTTGCCCTAGGGTGTTTTCAGCGACTAAGGTGCTGCGACGACGTTGATGGGTTCGCCATCAAAATACCCGCATATGTTCCTAACCGTGATCTCAAAAATCGCGTTGACCGCGTCTGGCGTGTTGTACGCCACATGCGGACTGAGCAGGACGTTATCCAGGCCTAACAATGGGTGGTTTTCAGCAAGGGGCTCTTGGGTGAAGACATCAAGGCCAGCCCCTCTGATGTGACCGCTGCGCAACGCCTGGATTAGAGCAGATTCGTCAATCAGATCTCCCCGGGCAGTATTAATCAGGGTCGCTCCTTCCTTAATGCTATGGATTTCATCAGATCCTAGAATTCCGTGAGTATCCTGATTAAGCGCAAGGTGTAACGAAACAAAGTCAGAAGTCTGAAGCAAGGTTTGCAAATCAATGAAGAGGTCCGGTCCGTATTCGCTCTGGTACTTTTCAGGGGAGCGTGCCCAAACTTTTACCTGCATTCCAAACCCTCTTGCAATCGCAAGGACTTTCTTTGCAATCCCGCCAAAGCCAATGAGGCCGAGTTGTTTTCCGTACAAGCCAGTGCCCGGCGTATCCTGATCCCATATTCCATCCTTAGCCCTGTTATTGAGCAGGGCGAGATTGCGGGCAGTTCCAAGAAGTAAGGCAAAAGTGTGTTCGGCGACCGTCGTATCCGCATAGCCTGGGCAGTTACAGACCGTGATCCCCTGAGAATAAGCTCGAGGAAGGTCAACATAATCACTAACACCGGTTCCGGTAAAGGTAACGAGTTCAAGGTAGGGTGCCTGTGCCATCACCTCTGCTGGAAGAGACCACCCAACAATCACCGCGTTTGCATCTTTAATTCGAGAGATATATTCATCATTAGTCTGAGGAGCACCGTGATGAATGGTCAGGGTGCCGTATTTAGCAAGACGTTCGCTACCGGCTTGCACGAGCAATTGATCTTCATCTGGATCGGCATCGGGGTAACTGATTACGCGTTCGCTCTTCACAATGTAGAAATGTTCCTGTTAACCAAGTTAAGATATCAGCGTCGAGTAGGCGTCGGACTAGTTGTTAGAAAAGCTCGGAGGACCTTTCGATCGAAAATGAAGTACGAACCTCATTGGTGTAGACTTTACTGGTAATCGTGACCGTCCAGTCAATCATTTTCAGTCGGTAATTAATGTAGCCATTCGGCGCCAGTGATAGATCCTTTTTAGGCGCCGGGGTCTATGAGATATACCGGGACAGCCTTTTCAGATCCTGGCGTTCTTGGGCTCTGGCCACCACCGCGGCAAACAGACTGAAGGCAAGCAGCTGCTCGACGTGGCAGGACTTGCAGTGTACCCGCGAAAAGCCATGTTCGAGACGGCTCCATCTGGGGTAATCCTCTAACTCGGGTTGCACATGGCCGGGCAGTTCCCTGCCGGCAGCAGGCTTAGTCCTGTTGAGTCGGCCACTATTCCTTGCGCAGCATGGTTTCCAAACCCTGATGCATGACCTATCCCATAAACTGTTTGCCGGCGATACCACACGCAATGATCTGTTAGGCGACTACCTGAATGCCGGCTGGGCCGGTGCCTCGGCCCCCGACTATCGCGCAGTGAATTGTGCGGATCACGTGCTTAAAGTAACACCATTAGAGACCTTAGACCCGAACGGGCCCGTCCACCACGCTAAGTCAAGAACCAGTCAGAAGTTTATTCTCGATACCGGTTTACTTCTTCGCCACGGAAGCGTGCGACTCGATTCATTGGTGGCAGTGGCTCGTCATAAAAGAACTCGGGAAGGTCATCATCTGCATCCGAAAATCCTGCGGCCCGATTAAATTCATGCTCAAGGCGCAGCGTTTCAGTTCCAAGCTCGTCATAAAACGAAATTGGCAAATCCGTACCAAGAGCGTCGTTGATCGCGTTAACGATAAAGTCCGCGTGAGTGTGGGTCACCGAACGGCCAAAGATACAAAGCCCTAATGCATCCGATGAAGCCATCATACGTTGCACATCAAAACTGGCCGCGACAATCTGCTCTGCGCTCATCTCACGGCAATCGAGTTTGGGAAGGTTGCCTGCGGTATGATCAGCGCCTTGCGCCGTCATCATCATGGTGATACCAGTCCCCTCTACAACTCGCGGGTCATACGCGCTGATCGCCTGTTGCTTAATGACGGGAACTCGAGCCACGCCGTAGTGAGCCCCAACCCGAGCAGTACCTTGCGCCCATAGCTTGCCATTTTCTGATCCTGCCCGAATTTCTTCAAGCACGCGGAGCATAAAATCAACATCTCCGAATTGACCTTGACCGGCGTCCATCAGTACAGCGATCATGGCTCCCGCTTCAATAGTGTCTATCCCCAGATCGTTGGCGACGAAATTTACTCTGGCTAATTCATCGGGATCAGTTAATCCACAGTTCGACCCCATTAAACCAATGGTTTCGTATTCGACCGGAGAGACAATCTCTTTGCCATCGGCATCGACATAAACGTTACTGCATTCGATAGTGCACCCGGGCATGCAGGCATGCGCCGTTTCTCCACCACGTTCGGTATTTTGTTCGCGGATGAATTCGCCCCCTAGTCGGAAAACTTCTTTATCCGTATCAACAAGACGTCCTGAGGAAAAGTTGCGGACCGGTAGGCCTCCAAGATAATTTTGGGTATCGGCCATCAGAGCGGTACCATAGAGCTTCATATTCTGCGCAATCTCGTCTTCCTTGAGCAGCGCGTTGTACTTTTTGACCGCACCAATCACCTTTTTTCGATCGTGCAATTTAGGCATACGGTTGAGGTCGACGACAATTGCCTTTACCTTTTTGACACCCATCACCGCGCCGACGCCGCCTCGGGCGGCAAGACGGGAAGGTCGAAGGTCGGTATCACTAAAGGAGATCCCAGATAAGAGTCCCTGGTACTCCCCTACTGGGCCACAAATTCCCAGGCTGACTTTTTTCCCAAACTCCTTGTGAAGTTTTGCGGCGCAGGCAAAATTGGATAGGCCCAGATAATCGTCTGCAGGGCTAAAGTTGACAGAACCGTCCAGCGCAATATGTATGATTGACCATTCGTTGCATCCACCATTCAGTGTAAATCCTGCAATACTCAATTGTCCTAAAGCAAACCCGAAGGTACCGCCGGCATTCGCCTCCTTGATCCCACCCGTCAGCGGGCTACGGCAACCCACGCTCAGTCGGTTTGCGTTGGAGAAATTCGTACCCGCAAAAGGGCCAGCGGAGAAAATCAGCGGGTTAGCAGTGGACAACGGATCAACTGTGGCAGCGCCGCATTCGACCAGGGTGCGGGCAATTAAATACCGGCCAGCCCGCGCGGCCTGATCCCCGGTAAGGGTTTCGCGGCGCACGCTCTTTGCTGCAAGATCAAAATGCAGGTAGTCTCTCATGTGTTCTCCTTGATAGAAAAGTTCAGTAAAGGGTCGATTCAGCGCCGGACCAATCGCCAAACCAGGGGTAAAGCAATAACCGCAAGAATAATCTTGGCAATCTCGGCTGCGATAAAGGTTGTCAAACCTAAAGTGAGCGCCTTGGCACCGACCAGCACATTTGCCGAGATTGCTAGTAGCACCGAACCTGCACTCGCAAGCAGGGTTTTAGCAATCAGTGAACCCCGGGTATTGGGCCAAAACTCAAAAGCTAAGGTTGAATGCATGTTTATTCCTTAAGAAAAATGGTGTTGAGCACGCGATCACAAAAATGACGCTGAGTTTTTCCACAGAGCCACGAAAAAAGGTGTTCTACCAGTGGTATTGTCGTTTTCGAACGACAGCCTGTCAAAGCCCTTAGTTCTCTTACCTTGCTGGCGCTGGCAATCCTGTCTGGGGTTCATCTTTTGCCACAGACTTTGTTAATGCGTTTGCAGCATCGAACCCGACACGCAACCCATCGCGCCAGCGGGTGACCCTCAAGAGTCCGGTTCCAGGGAAATGAGATATTGCGCTACAAAGTCATGCTTCACTTCACGTGCAAAAGCCTGAGTCAATCGCTCGGTGACTGGCCCGGGGGTCTGTGAGGCTCCCAAAGTTACGCCATCGTATGTGCGAACCGGACAAATACAAAAACTGGTAGACGTGATAAAGGCTTCATCCGACTCGGCGGCGTCGATTGCCGTCAGATCGGTCTCCTGCACTTCAAAACCTTCGGCCAAAGCGAGTTCAATAACCACCTGCCGACTGACGCCGGCCAACACATACTGAGCATCGGGGGTAAACACAACATCGTCTTTTACCAGGAAAATATTGCTGCCGATGCCTTCACAAAGATAACCCCGGGTATCCAGCAGAACAGCCCAGGCATGGCTTGAACGATCCCGCACTTCCAAATCCGCGAGTACCAAATTAAGGTAGTTATGACTCTTGATATTAGGGTCGAGACTCTCGGGAGGTGTTCTGCGAACGGCGGGTGTAAAAACATCAAGACCATCACGCACTAGGGGGGCTCGGGCCTGAAGTGGCAACGGCGTACACTCCACAATTACCGTGGCACCTGTGCTTTGCCATAATTCACCTCCGACGACGTTCAACCCCCGAGTCACACGCTGCATTACCCAGTAATCTTCTCCCGGGCTCAAAAGTGGAAGATTTCGCTGAACTGTCTCGTGGGTGATCTCGGTCATTTCAGTTGCAGACAAGCCCGGATCTATCATGGCTTTTTCCAGTGACCGGTACAATCGGTCAATATGGGCCTTAAGACGGAAAATCTTTCCATCAAAGGTTCGCTCGGCATCAAACACCGCATCACCCAGATTGAAACCTCGATCACGGAAAGATACGCAGACCTTGGATTCAGGAAGATACTGTCCGTTGAAATACGCTATCCGTTCCACCAGCACACCCCTTTAGTTGAACCCTTTGGCCTTTGGTACGGCAACTGAATTCTCACGCACCAGGTTGGTGTAGTTCGAACCCGACTTCCTTGGTCGCGTCGATTAGCCAGTGTAGCAAATGATCAGAAAAACTGCGCCGAACAACGATATCGAGCGCCTCACCGCGCTCATCATCATCGACATGAATCAACAAAACGTTAATGTGAGCCAGTACGGTCTGGGCACACCGGCTGGCCTCGAAAGCTCTTGGGTGCAGATCTAACGTACAGGCGGAACCTAGCACGTCGCGCCAGGCTGGCCCGCCAATTCGTATCACCGTCTGCCCACCGGAAAGATCGACCAGAGAATGGTGCATCGCCGAAAGCTCGCTCACTAACGCCTCGAAAGGCTTGCTCCGACCGGACCCCAAAAGCAACCACTCGTCTGGGCTTAACCAGCACCCACGCCACCTGCCCACAGAACTAACGGTATTGGGCAGCAGTGGTAGCTCGACTCCCAGCCTTTTTTTTACCACCTGAAGGAAATCCAAGTTCTGCGGATCACCTCTGAGATTGCAGTGCGCGAGAAACGGCTGTTCCTGAAACCAGCAATCCAGGCGGTCCGATGTCCCGAGTTGACGCTGAGGTGTCTTGAATTCTGACAGGGGCGACAAACGGGTAGTCATACTACCTCTTGGCGCTGGCGCTCATTTTCCGGGTCGAGAAATACCGGGCTGGTGATCGTCGCCGGAACGATCGCGCCATCCATTAACTGGGCATACACGGTGCTGCCCATTCGTGAGACGCCGCCCTTGACCAGGGCCAGCGCGATGGAGCGTTTGAGATTGGCACTGAAATAACTGGACGATACATGGCCAATCATCGGCACGGGCCGGGACTCAGACGGCGCATTCACCAGTTGGGCGCCTTCAGGCAAAACCTGTGCTGAGTCTTTTGTCAGTAAGCCGACCAGCTGTTTACGATTGTCCCGCGCAGTATCTGAGCGCGCCAACGAGCGTTTGCCAATAAAGTCTTTCGTCTCAGATACTATCCATTGCATACCAAGATCAAGTGGAGTGACTGAACCGTCGGTATCCTGCCCGACAATCACATAGCCTTTTTCCGCGCGCAAAACGTGCATCGCCTCGGTGCCATAAGGAGTAATGTCGAAGCGTTGCCCGACTTCCATAACCGTCTCCCAAAGCGCAAGCCCGTAGTTCGCATTCACACTGATCTCAAATGCCAGTTCACCACTAAAGCTGATTCGACTGACCCGGGCGCTGATTCCAGCCACACTGCCCTCGCGCATGCTCATAAAAGAAAACGCTTTCCCGCCAAGATCAAAGTCGCACCCGACATCTTCCAGCAATTGCCGGCTTTGCGGCCCAGCAACACTCATGACTGACCAGTGGTCTGTTACAGATGTGAGAAACACCTTAAGTTCTGGCCACTCGGTCTGTAGCCAACGCTCCATCCAGCCCATAACCGCGGCTGCTCCACCCGTGGTGGTCGTCATCAGATAGTGGCCGGGCCCAATACAGGTAGTAACACCATCGTCCATGACCATGCCATCTTCGCCCAGCATCAAACCGTAGCGGCAACGGCCGGGCTGTAACTTGTCCCAGCGATTGGTATATAGGCGGTTTAAAAACTCGGCGGCATCTGGACCTTTAATATCTATTTTGCCCAAAGTGGACGCATCCAACACGCCAACGCCCTGGCGCGTGGCTGCGCACTCGCGATTAACGGCCGTAGGCATATCCTCGCCATCGCACGGGTAATACCATGGTCGTTTCCACTGACCCACGTCCTCAAATATTGCACCCTGACGTACATGCCATGGATGGACTGCAGTTTTCCGGATTGGATCAAACTGGTCCTCGCCGATGGCGCGGCCAGAGATCGCACCAAAAGTGACGGGCGTATAGTTTGGACGAAAAGTTGTCGTCCCAGTCTGGTTAAGCGTTTGACCCAGAGCGCTTGCCAGAATCGCCATGCCGTTGATGTTTCCTAGCTTCCCCTGATCCGTGCCAAAACCTAAGGCCGTATAGCGTTTGACATGCTCGATTGATCGATACCCCTCACGTACCGCCAATTGGACGTCGGCAACGGTGGTATCGTTCTGGAAGTCGAGAAATTTCTTGGTTCCTGTAGGGCCGAGTTCAGTGCTGGGCACTTCCCAGCAGGCTTGAATCGCACCAGATTGACCCCCTTTTGCCATCGGAGCATCAGGAGTGGCGCCCGCCCAACCGCTCGCCGCGGCAGCTGCAACCCCAGCCTTAACGCCCCCGCTAAGGCATCCTGCAAGATCGAACACTCCAGCGCTCGACCCCGCTGAGAGTTCCGCCTGTACAGAGTTACCCGGTACAAAGCAGGCAAGGTCCTCATCGAAACGCGCCTTTGCACCAGATTGTGAGTGCAGATGCACTGTGGGACTCCAGCCGCCGGAGATTGCCAGGACCTGGCAATCCAAAAGGCCCTTGTGGGAGAGAATCTCGCTACCGTTATCGGTCAACAGCGCGAGTTCTATCCGCTTAAGGCCTTTAGCGTTACTGCGGGTGCCGCAAACGACATGACCCGTGTATACCGGAATGCCCAGCGCCTCAACAGTTTCGACAGCTTGGCCGCTGGGCGACGGACGTAGATCAACAACCCCACTGACCTCCATTCCGGCCCACGCCATATCAACTGCCGTTTGATACCCCGAATCGTTGTTGGTGAAAACCGCTCCCCGTCTCCCAGGAACTACGGCGTAACGACGAATATAAGTCGATACGGCTGAGCAGAGCATTACTCCTGGGACGTCATTACCCTCAAATACCAGTGGGCGCTCGATTGCACCAGTCGCAAGCACAACCTGGGAGGCCCGTACCCGCCAGAGCCTTTCTCTACTAACTCGTGGGTCTGCCTGCCCTGGGCCAAGGTGATGCGTGCGGCGCTCATTAATAACAAGAAAGTTGTGATCGTAATAACCAGTGACAGTAGACCGGGGCAGTAAGGTCACGTTGGGATTAGCCTCAAGCTCACTTACGGTCGCATTTACCCAGTCCAGCGCCGACTCGCCACTGATCTTCGCGTCGCTGTATAACAGACTGCCACCAAAACGGGACTGCTCGTCCGCCAGGATCACCCGCGCACCGGCGCGCGCTGCTGCCAGCGCCGCAAGCAGGCCGGCAGGCCCTCCCCCTGCAACCAAAACATCACAATGCCGATGTATTTTGTCGTACCGGTCAGGATCGGGGGCAGTTGGTGCGACTCCCAACCCTGCTGCCCGCCGGATAAAGCGCTCGTAATGTGTCCAGGCCGAGCGGGGCCACATGAAGGTCTTGTAGTAAAAACCTGCCGGAAGTAAGCCAGCAAGCCAGTTATTGATCGACCCGATATCGAATGCAAGGCTTGGCCAGCCATTAACGGTGCGAGCCGTCAGCCCCTGGTATAGCTCGATCTGGGTGGCACGAAGATTAGGGGTACTGTACGCCCCCTCGCCGAGTTGAACCAAAGCGTTCGGCTCCTCTGCACCGGCCCCAACCACACCGCGCGGCCGGTGATACTTAAAACTACGCCCGAACAACCGCACTCCTTGCGCCAATAACGCAGAAGCCAGAGTGTCACCCGGGTGGCCGGAGTATTCCTTACCGTTAAAGCGAAAGGTGATGCTGCGTGAGCGGTCAATCAGGCTGCCGGCCGGCAAACGGCGAGCACCGCTCATGGATTTTCCTGTGGCGGGCTATCGCCGACCGGGTAAACGGACAAAATCTTGTAGCTAACCGTGTCACGCACTAGGTTAAACCAGCGCCGGCAACCACCGCTGTGACACCACTGCTCGGCATGCGCTCCTTTAGTATTTGCTCGATTAAAAAGGTAATCGGCCCACTGGGCGTCAGATAACTCTTCGGGCGCAGCTGGCCTGACAATATGGGCTTCACCGCCACACTGAAATTCGTCCTGATCACGGGGCCCGCACCAGGGACATTCAATCTGCAGCATTTTCGAACTCCATAATCTTGGAATCAGTGGGCCACACCGGCCGCACCATGTTCGTCAATCAAGGCGCCGGTCGTAAAACGTTCCATATTAAAAGCAGCGTTCAAAGTATGTGGTTCGTCATGGGCGATGGTATGCGCAAATACCCAGCCAGAGCCGGGCGTCGCCTTAAAGCCACCGGTACCCCAGCCACAATTGAAGTAAAGCCCCTTGAGTGAAGTTTTGGAAATGATTGGGCATGCGTCAGGACACACGTCGACAATACCTCCCCACTGACGCAACATTCGCACCCGACTGAATATAGGAAACAACTCGACAATCGCCGCGACGTTGCCTTCAATGATTGAAAAACTGCCACGCTGGCCATAACCGATATAGGCGTCGATTCCAGCGCCAATCACCAGCTCGCCCTTGTCTGATTGACTGACATATCCATGGACCGCGTTGGACATGACCACCGTGTCGAGCACTGGCTTGAGCGGTTCTGATACCAGCGCCTGTAAGGGGTGACTCTCGATAGGCATCCGCAACCCGGCCATGTCGCCAAGTACGCTTGAATGGCCGGCCGCCACCACCGCCACTTTTGAGGCCTGAATCATCCCCTGGTTGGTTTCGACACCGGTGACAACGCCGTTTTCTTTACAGATTCCGGTCACCTCGCAGTTTTGAATAATGTCCACCCCATGCTCATCCGCTGCCCGGGCAAAACCCCAGGCCACCGCATCATGTCGAGCCACCCCACCACGCGGCTGAAACGACGCCCCCAATACGGGGTAACGGGCATTCGCAGAAACATTCATGGCTGGAACCATCGCCTTAATCTGGGCGGGATTAAGTATCTCGCTATCAATACCATTCAGCCGGTTTGCATTGGATCGGCGATAAATATCGCGCATGTCCTGTAAGGAATGGCCCAGGTTCATCACGCCACGCTGGCTGAACATCACATTAAAGTTAAGTTCCTGGCTTAGACCTTCCCACAACTGCAGCGATTTCTCATAAAGGTGCGCTGACTCATCCCAGAGATAGTTGGAACGGACAATGGTTGTATTGCGCCCGGTATTGCCGCCACCGATCCAGCCCTTCTCCAATACCGCGATGCGCCCAACCTTGTGCTCGGCGGCAAGATAATATGCTGTTGCCAAACCATGGCCACCTCCACCAACGACAATGACGTCATACGATGGAGCTGGGTTAGGGCTACGCCAGGCGGCTCGCCAATCGCGGTGGTAACTGACCGCGTTGCGGGCCAGACTGAAAATGGAATAACGATCTTTTTTCACATCACACCCAGGCGCCTACCAAAATAAAACCAGATGCTATCTACGAGTAACTTACTATGACTCTTTGACCCGAATTCAGCCCGCGTCAGTCATTGCGGTATACCGGAAACCGTGCGCACAACTCTTTCACCTGTTCGCGAACTGAATCCACTACTGACTCGTCACCCAGATTATCGAGAATGTCGCAGATCCACTCTACAACCTGACGCACTTCCGCTTCGCGAAAGCCGCGTGTCGTTGCCGCCGGCGATCCAATACGCAGTCCGCTGGTGACAAAGGGCGACTGTGGATCATTGGGGACCGTGTTTTTATTGACCGTAATGTTCGCCCGGCCCAGTGCTGCGTCAGCATCTTTACCCGTGATGCCCTTATCAATCAGGTCAAGCAAAAAGAGATGATTATCAGTTCCTCCGGACACGATGTTAAAGCCGCGGCCGATAAACGCGTCAGCCATTGCCTGTGCATTGGCGATCACCCGTTCGCCGTAGACCCTAAATGAAGGTTCAAGCGCTTCTTTGAATGAGACGGCTTTACCAGCGATCGCGTGCATCAACGGGCCGCCCTGGGTACCAGGGAACACCAGCGAGGCCAGTTTCTTTTCGATCCCAGGATTCGCCCGGGCCATGATCATGCCACCACGAGCTCCGCGCAGCGTCTTGTGCGTGGTGCAGGTTGTCACGTCGGCGATATCCACAGGACTGGGATAAAGGCCTACGGCGACGAGCCCGGTAACGTGAGCCATGTCGGCGAGCAGGTAAGCGTCCACGCTCTCGGCGATATCTTTAAAACGCTGCCAGTCAAGGAAACGACTGTACGCCGAAAATCCGGCGACAATCATCTTGGGCCGATGCTCTTGCGCCAATTGCTCAACCTGATCGTAGTCTATCTCCCCAGTATCGGTGTTCAGACCGTATTGCACGGCGTTATACAACTTGCCAGAAAAATTGACAGCAGCACCGTGAGTCAAGTGCCCACCATGGGCAAGGCTCATACCGAGTACCGTATCACCTGGGTTGAGTAGCGCCATGTAGACAGCGGAGTTGGCACCCGAACCCGAGTGCGGCTGCACATTGACATAGGCTGCTCCGAACAGCTCCTTAGCTCTATCAATCGCCAGTTGTTCCGCCACGTCGACAAACTCGCAACCCCCGTAATAGCGCTTGCCGGGATAGCCTTCGGCATACTTGTTGGTCAATACGGTACCCTGCGCCTCAAGCACCCGCGGGCTGGTATAGTTCTCAGAGGCTATCAGTTCGATATGCTCTTCCTGGCGTTGCTCTTCGTTCTGAATCGCCTCCCACAGTTCCGGATCAAAATCCGCGATGTTATCTTTGCTGCTGAACATATCGATGCTTCCTCAATTGGTAAATTCGGCGGGCCGACCGCTCCCAGTAAAAGGGTGGGCGGGGGATTTTACCGGAGTAGTTGCCAACAACCCAATACCTAATAGGTAATTTATCTGGCAGGTCAATCGGCCCGAGGCCAAGTCCGTTGCTGGAGGCTGACCAGAGACTGGCTGCCATGGTATCGGATCTGCTCCTCTGGATAACGCCACTTCTCACCCACTGGGCAGGCTAAACGCGAAGCACAACCGACACCGCAGCCTTGGGGATTGGCGAGTCGTTGCGGAAGGCAAAGATCCATTGCGATCGTTTGATCATGAGTCACGGCCCCGACAGGACAGGCTTGGATGCAAGGTTTTGATTCACAATGATCACACGGCGAATTTGCTGTAAAGGCCTTGGTGCACTCCAGCGGTGCATCGACTAAAAAAGCGGCGCGGTAAGCGAACCAAGGGCCAAAACACGGGCTGATATCCATCCCCAGCGGGGATGGGCTCGCCCATCCGGCCCATCGACCCAGTTTTTGCAGTGGGATTGGGGCCGAACCCGGGTAGAGTAGGCGCGGCTTTGCGCCCCCCCAGAATTGCCGGCAGACTTCCAGCACCGCTTTTTCGGATGCCGAATCGAAAAGCTCAGTTTCCGGGTAGTTTTCCTGTCGAATCCGTTTCCATAGGTCGGACCCACCCATTCCCAGTAGAACCAGTTTTTCGAAAGGGGCCACGTTCACCTTCGCATTGCCCCACACCTCGGCTAGCTCTGGTGGAAACGCTCTAACATCCAGGACAGCACGCAAATTAAAGCCCTGCTTTTCCAGCCACTCGTGGCCCGCGTTGATGGATAGTTTGGTTTGTGCCACGAAATTCCGCCGCTCATCCGGTGAATCCATTAATGGAAGGTGATCGAGTGGGTCGCCCTGCTATAGTTACTCTAACGCACTTCATCAAATCAGATTACAACTCAACTGGGTTTATTGCTTTTTGGCCTCCTCTGTCATTCATGGTCATCGCGGCGCTCGAGGGCTCGCACCAGAGAACACGATGGCCGGCTTCGCCCGGGCGTGGCAAGTCGGTGTGGATGGGCTGGAGCTGGATGTTTTGATCAGTGCCGACGATCAGGTCGTAATCCATCACGATGCCCGGTTAAATGAGACCCAGTGCCGAGACCAACAGGGAAACTGGATTGCCTCAGATGGCCCCCGCATTCGGGAGCTCGTCTCCAGCGATCTGGGTGATTACGATATTGGTCGTGCGAAACCTGGATCTGAAACCGATCGACACTTTCCCCAACAATCGCCCGCCGATGGTCAATCCATCCCCTTGCTCGGTGAGCTGGCTGCCTGGTGGCATGGTCTCAGTGGGAGCCGGCCGATTTTAAACATCGAACTCAAATCCCATCCCGATT
>Ga0302127_10000902_pt1 | contig 17201 bp, 17 predicted proteins | sample CB4_SCM_MG_FD_204452 | JGI IMG/M metagenome (GOLD analysis project Ga0302127, IMG submission 204452) | Marine microbial communities from Western Arctic Ocean, Canada - CB4_SCM | ecosystem: Environmental > Aquatic > Marine > Oceanic | place: Canada: Western Arctic Ocean | collected 2017-09-24
CAAGAGGTCTTTAGCGTCTATAGCATATCGTATAAATTCTGCAATTTTAGTAGGCGATTGGCCTCTAAGTATTTTAGCTCTATCTAACCATATAGTTACTTCAAGCTGTGTATGTTGCGGTAAGTATGCCATTTGGTTAAGTTGTAACGTGTAGGGTTCAAATAGCGAAAATAAAGGCGTAGTCGTTTTATACGCCTCAGAAACAACAGCATCAAAACTTTTAGCTTTTAGTACGTTATCTTCAATAGTAAATACAAGTGGTGTTGCTTCATCAAACAATTTTAAAGCTGCATAACTACTAATAATTTTGGTTACGGCTGTATCGTAATAATTATTTTGTGTAGGGATTGTTTCTAATATAGTGCGTGTTTTTTTGAATAATAAATGGGTAGAAAACGTATTAACATAAGCAATTAAGCATTGGTTTCTAGTGTCATTATCTTTAATTTGTTTAAGTAATAAATGAGGGTAATGATGATTGGTAAACTGCCCAAAAATAGCCGCTACTTTTATAGTGGCTTTTTTATTTAACTCGGGATCTTTAATAAGGGCTAGCATTTCAAAACTAAAGTCGTATAACGCGGCTTGTGCGCTTACTTCGGCCACTGTTTGTAATGTTTGATTGTAAAGCTGATCTTGTTCGATACGTTCTAATACGTTTATAGCATCATCAAATAACTGTTTGTTGGCCAATACAGTCGCAATATTGGCATAACTAACATCTCTATAATAAGTATGTGTAATAGAGCTAGCAATCTTAAACGCTTGTTCTATATTGTCTTGCTTTGCATAAGCTTCAGATATAGCCGCCATGGTTTTACCAAAATCACCATCATCAGGTATAGCGTTGGCTAAATTAAGGGCAAAGTCTAATAGGTTGTTTTCTGCAAATACAACGGCCATTTTTTGTAGCGAATCTACTTTAATAGACTCTGTTTGAATGCTTTTAATATAGTCTAAGGCCACTTGGGCCTCTTTATTGTTAATAAAATACTCGGCCATTAACAAACTGCCTTTATCGTATTCAATTAACGAATAAATAAGATCATGTGTATCTTGGGCAAAGGTTACGTTGTTTTCTTCTAAATAATGTTTCACAAGCGATAGCTGTAGGCGAGAGGCTATTAAATCATGTGATATTTGAGGCAACAAAGCTTCAACTTCTTCAAATTGATTTTCAGATAAATAATAAATGCCCACATGTTCTAGTACATAATCTTTATCTTTTTGGTTATATAAGCTTTCTAAGTTTTTACCAAGGCTTGCTTTACTACCCATCTTAATACGCTGTAGAGCCATGGCTTTGTGTACCCTTAAATAGGCCGTTACTTCATTTTCGCCATATAAATAGTTGGCTATTTCGGTGGCGGGTTCTAGTTGGTTATTGTCTATATATGTTTGAGCAACAGCTAATAACTTTTTGTGTTTTGTTTTAGCGTCCGTAATAGCAATAGCTACCAGGTATGCAGCATCGGTTGCCTGTGTAAGCTTTGATTTAGAGTTTGATAGCGTTTCTGTATAAGAGGCTTCTTGTTGAGGTTTGGACGAAAATCCAGATACCATTAAAAAAATAAGGCAACAACCTAAAAACCGTTTCATAAAAGAACCCACCAAACAAACAAAGACAATGCAATTCTATATAAACCAAACGGCATCAATTTCCATCGTTTTAAAAGTGATAAAAAACCAACAATAGACGCATACCCAACAACAAAAGAAACCACAAAGCCAATACTAATTAATTGCATATCTTTAGTGGTAAGTGTGTCCATAGATTTTAATAAATCATATCCAACAGCGGCTAACATAGTAGGTACCGCTAATATAAACGAAAACCGTGCAGCTGTGTCGTAATTTAGCTTAGCCATTAGCCCACCAATAATAGTAGATCCAGACCGGCTCATGCCTGGCCATAAAGCAAAACACTGGCTTAAGCCAATTAAGGCAGCTTGCTTTAGTGTGATATCTTCTACCGTTTCTGTTGTTTGTTCTACTGGTACTAGTTTTTCAATCAAAATCATAACCACACCACCAATAAACAACGCTAAAGCTACTGTTAGTGGCGAAAATAAGTGTTCTTTTATAAAGTCGTAGCATAAAAACCCAAATATAAGAGACGGAAATACACCCGCAATCATAATGAGTGTTTGTCTAGAAAAAAGGCCTTTAATACTCATAAATGATAAAAAGAATGTTTTATTAAGTAATACTACGGCCAAAATGGCACCTAGTTGTATAGCAATGCTAAAGGTTTCTACATTGGCGCCATTAAACTGAAGCGCGTCGCCCACTAAAATAAGATGGCCGGTAGACGAAACAGGAATAAACTCGGTTAATCCCTCAACAATGCCTAAAATAATCGCTTTAATAATATCTGTCATAATAAGTGTCTCCAAAAGATGGTAAATAAAGTGTTTTGCAATTTGTCTATCATACTAGCTACAATAGGTTATAGACAAATCATGAAACATTTAAACATCGCACTTGCACAAATAAACGCAAAAGACAGCATAGAGGACAATATAGATAAGTCGTTACAGATGATAAACGAGGCTACAAAAAAAGGTGCCAACTGGGTAATGTTTCCAGAACTATCTCTTTTTAGAGCACAAAAAAAGAAACAACCATACCCAAAGTTAACCCTTCAAGACCCTCTTTTGCAGCCCTTATTTAAGATTGCAAAGCAAACGAATACAACGTTGTTAATTGGGTTCCCAGAGCAATCGCCAGACCCAAAAAAAGTATATAATACGTCGGCTTTTATTTTGCCAGACGGTAGTACTGTTATCTATCAAAAAAAACACCTATTTAGCGTTAATTTGCCAACTATTAAAATTGACGAATCTCAGTCGTTTATAAAAGGCAAAAAGCCAGTTGTTGCAGATATAGCTGGTATATCTGTTGGTATGAGTATTTGCTACGATATTCGCTTCCCAGAACTCTACAGATTATATAGCCAAAAAGGCGCAAAAATACTTGCCATACCATCGTCATTCACAACAGCCACAGGGCAGCATCATTGGCACACGCTATGCAAAGCACGGGCTATCGAAAATTTAGCGTTTGTATGCGCGCCTAATCAAGTTGGTTTTGGCGCAGAAGTGCCAACATACGGGCACAGCTTAATTGTTTCTCCCTGGGGCGATATTTTGGCAGAAGGGTCTGATAAAGAAGATGTGATAATGGCCACTCTAGATTTTGACAAACAAAACGAGGTTAGAATGAGCCTGCCAAGCCTTGCGCATAGAGAGTTATTTTGATAATATCTTGATAATTATAAATAAGTTTTTGAAATTTTTATCAAAATAAAACGATAACTAAGTAGAAGACTAGCTTTAAATAGAGGGAAAAATGGCATTAAGAAGCGTTTCTAACAGACCCAGTGTTCAACCAAAAAAATCTGCAGACCTAAAGGCTAAAAATGACCAGCCTTTTACAAAAAAAGACGACAAACAAGACCCTCAACAAACAAGCGAAGCTAGTCTTCCTACACAACCTGTTTTATCAATTGGATCAAACCCAATAGCTCCAACTCCAGCCTTTTTTTTTCAAGCACAAACACAAGAAGAAGTAGTAGATCCTATAGCACCTGTTATTAGTGCTAAAACAGGAGAATCTGAAGATACAATAAACGACGAAAAATATGCAGAGTTAGAACAATTGAAAGAACTTAAAGCTGCAGGTTATGGCGATCTTACGGTGGATCAAGCGAAAGCTATATTAACAATAAAAGAAGCCTCTTTCTCACAAACTGCAAGTGATCAAAAAATAGCAGAGTTAGAACAAGCAAAAGAATATGCAGCATTTGATACGTCTAAAGAAGCTTCTGCTGAAGATACTCTTTATGCACAATTAAACGGACTTAAAGGTTCAATAGAAAGGGTAGCTGTACCAGTAGTAGAGGAAACGCCGTTACCTAGTGGTTTTATAAATGAAAAGAATACATGTTTTGTGAATGCAGCACTTCAAGGTATTTTGTCTAGTCAAACGGCTCAAGAAACGCTAGCCATGCCAGATAGGGATTTGAAGGCACTAATATCATCAAATATAGAGTATACACATACAGAGACCGACGTTCGATCACCTGCAAACCTAGCTGTAATAAAAGAAGCCTACATAGATTTGGCCCTAGCTCTAAAGAAAATAAATACAGAACGTTCAGAGGGTGTTGCCTTTAAACCTAGTAAATATTTAACGGCTGTTGCACAAAAATTTGCAGCGGAGCCTATAAAAAGCAAAGCATGGTCAACCTATTTAGCTAGAGGACAAGACGATAGCTCCGATATACTAAACGAATTCACGCTAGCACTAATACCTAGGGCTAACCAGCCTGCTCAAGAAATAGCTTTGAAATTTGAATTGCCGACAGGTGAGAAAGTGTCAAAACTAATAGAAACACATATTAGACCTGTTTTAGGTGCAAATATCAAATCACACAAAACGTTATCAGACTTTTTGGCTACTGATACCTCCCCAATAGATAAGTATGACTATACGGATGACAAAGGTATAACAAAAAGAATTACAGATTACAAACATAGACATATGTCTACATTATAAGGGCAAAAAAATGTAACGGCTATAGAAGATTCACTTGTAAGAACAGAGTCCGTCACTTATAAAGCAGAACAAGACGTTATTGTATCTATTAATCGATCTGATGATGATGGTGTAAAGCAAACTACAGATTTTAATGTAGAAGCAAGTACAATTCATGAAGGCCTTGAATTCGAACTGAAAGGGTTTACGGTTCATTCTGGCACCACAGGTGGTGGTCATTATATAGGCTGGGCTAAAGAGGGTAGTCAGTGGGTAGAGTATAATGACTCTGTTGCAACACGTAAAACAGAAAAAGAGGCTATTACAGCTGTTAAGAAAGCTTACGTTTTAACCCTTAGAACACATAGTAACGCCACTGCGCCCGATCAAGAGCCAGCGTCCTTACCGATGAAGCCGTTAACCACAGGTGAGTCTGAACTATCTGAGTTTAAAGAAACTTACGTAGGTTTAAAACAAGTAAAACAATCTAGCAGTAGTAATAACGCTGCGGTTTATGAAAGGCCTGCAGCTAAAATGACAAGAGCACAAGAAGGCCAAGACAGTAAAGGCGACGAGAGTCGGCTAACTGGAGCTAGTGAAAATCAGAATGCTGGCAACCCTATAAATTACAACTTGAGCGATGACGACGATAACCAAACATTAGAACGAAATGGGTTTATACCGCTTAAGGGTAGCTCTGATGGGCAAGCCGTACGCTGGTCAAAAGAACGCGTTGCTTACATCAAGCCATCATCTGATGCAAAAAGCTTAGTAGTGGAACCTTTATTTATGCGTCCATCTTTAGCTGGCAAAAATATATCAACCTTAGTCGGCTCATAACCCCTTAATTTTACCCATAAATTCGGATATACTAAGTTGCATGAAACCAAAGCAACGCGTTGAATTATCAACTATAAAAGATTATATTCCCGGTCGTTCTATACAATCAGTTAAAGCTCAGTACAATTTAACAAATATCATAAAAATGGCATCTAACGAAAATCCGCTAGGCCCGGCTGTTTCATTCAAACAGTTAGAAGCAAGTTTTACTGCAGATGCATCATATTATCCTGATATTTCGCAAACAGAATTATTAAATCAACTTTGCAAACTATATAATAGTAAGCAAGCCAATATAGTTGTAGGTAATGGCAGTGATGATATTTTACAAATGATTGCATTGGCATACTTAACGCATGATGATGACGTGATTACGTCTGAACATTCGTTTTCTGTTTACACGCAGTTAACAGCTGTAATGGGCGCTAATCTTATTAAAACACCTATGACCAACTATACGTACTCACTAGAAAATATCAAAGCGAGTATAACGGATAAAACAAAAATAATATTTATAGCCAATCCAAATAATCCTACAGGAACTATGTTATTAGACGAAGATATTAGAAATTTTGTATCTAATATTCCAAAAACTATAGTAGTGGTAATAGATGAAGCGTATATAGACTTTTCAGATAATAAAACTGATTATAACTGGCGACTCAATACGCCTAACGTTATAACAACACGTACGTTTTCTAAGATGTATGGGCTTGCAGGGCTACGCATTGGTTATGCTGTGGCTACCGAAACACTTATTGCTAACTTAAATAAAGTTAGACAGCCGTTTACGGTTAACAATATTGCCGTTACGGCTGCGTCAAAAGCGTTAACTAATAATGCTTTTGTAGTTAAGACAAATACTCTCGTAAAAGAAGGATTAGCCTATTTTTATGAAGAGTGCGATAAAATGGGGCTTTCTTATTTGCAATCAGATGCTAATTTTATATGCATCTTTTTACCTGATTCAGCGGCTAGTTGCTTTGACGCATTATGCAAAAAAGGTGTCATTATCAGAGCCTTAACAAGTTTTGGCCTAGATAAAGCTATTCGGGTTACAATAGGGTTACCAGAACACAATACAAGAGTTATGAACGAATTAAAGGAGTTTTTAAAATGAGTACAAAAGTAGCAAAAAAAACATGTTTATATGGATGTCATGAGGCATTAAAAGCCAAAATGGTAAATTTTAATGGGTTTTCTTTACCTATATGGTACTCATCTTTAAAAGATGAACATAAAGCCGTTCGTGAAAGTGCGGGTATGTTTGATATTTCTCATATGGGTATTTTAGAACTTACAGGTGTAGATGCCGTAAACGTATTTCAAACACTTCATACCAACTCTCAAGCAAAAAGTGTTAACACCATGACCTATTCTATGATGTTAAACGAGCAGGCCGGTATTTTAGATGATGTTATGTTTGCCGTAACAGGTGATTCTATATATTTAGTTGTTAATGCGTCTAACAAAGAAAAAATTGTTAACTGGATATCACAAAAAACAGAGTTAACCATAACAGATTTAAACAAAAAAAACGCTTTTATAGCCATACAAGGCCCAAAAGCTGTACAAACTGTGCAGGCTTTATTTAACGATAACTTAACAGATATGCCCCGATTTGGGTTGCAACAAAAAACAACCACATCGGGTGTTAGTTGTACCATCGCAAGATCGGGTTATACCGGGGAAGACGGTATAGAGGTTATGATTGATAACGCACACGCACCTGCTTTTTGGGATGCGTGTATAGGCGCTGGTATTGTGCCTTGTGGATTAGGCGCGCGGGACACCTTGCGTTTAGAGGCTGGATTGCCTTTATATGGACAAGAGTTATCTGAAACGATTAATCCTTATATGACCCGTTACAAATGGGTGGTTAAAGAAGACCACGAGTTTATAGGCAAAGACATTATAAGCGGTAATAAAGATAACCAAGAAATGGCAACGGTAGGCCTAAAGATGCAAGACAGAATGATACCTAGAACAGGTTATGCGATAGAAGAGGGTGGCCATGTAACCTCTGGTACGATGAGCCCAGTTTTAGATGCTCCTATTGCTATGGCGTTGGTTAAAAAAAGTTATGCTGTTATTGGAACAGAGCTTACTGTGACTATTAGAAGTAAACCCTATAAAGCCAATGTAATTAAAGTGCCGTTTATTTCTTAAGTGTTATTTGATGATCGCGATAAAGAAGACGTCTTACAGCTTTCATGAATTCCCAGCCCGGATCAATTTTAATGGGCGGTTCGTATTCTTTAATTAGCTCTTTATGATATTTAAAGTGGGGCGCTTTAATGTGCATGTATTCTATGTGGCCAATCATGTGCTCTATAGAAGGGTGCTTTTCTTTTAAATAGGCAACTAGTTTAACATTGGCCTTAACTTGTTCGGGGCTTAAATGATCGGCGTAATCTGCCACGTTTTCTATTCCGATAGATACGTGGTTAAAGCCAACTACATGACGGCCCATTATGTTGGTGGGCAATAACTTATAAATATCTCCATTTCTGTCTACTACAAAATGTACGCCTACATTTACTTTTCCAAAACCGGCAAGTCTTTCTCTGAAATCAGGGATTTCAGCTTGTTTAAATGACCTTAGAGATAACAGTAACGTGGTAATTCCTGTGTAATGAAGCACAACCATTTTGGGTTCAGTTAAATAATAGGTGTCCATTCCGTAATGCATGTTTGCATATTCTTGGGTGTATTCTAGGCGCTCTTTAGTGACTATAGGAAAATCTATAAAGGTTTCCTCAAACGTTTTGGGTGCTTCTACAGACACATTAGGTGTAGCATTTAGAGTTGCGGCTAATACATTAAAAAGCATAAAGTATATTAAAGTTAATTTCATAAATTGTATTTTAACCAATTAAGATAGTTTGTTAAACTACTAAATCATGTTATCTCAATCCACGTTACAAATGATGTTGTTTATTAACCCCTTTAAAAGGCTATGGATCTTGTCTATTAGTTTAGATGTTTTGATTAGCGTTTTGGCATTATCTATACCTTTATTATTAAAAGTTATATTTGATTATGGGTTGCCTTTAAAAGACCTTGGTTTAATTATCCATATAATGGGGTTTGGTTTTATATTGCATAGTTTGTTTTTTTTAGGGCGTAGTATTCAACGCTGGGTAAGTTTATATGTAAGTCAGTCGTTATTTAGGCGGTTGTACACGGCCATATTTTTAAAGTTAAATCATGCACCATTAACCAAGGTAAACCACTATACTACTGGTGATTTGATGTATCGTATTACAGACGACAGCCAAGCTGTAGAAGAACTATTTATAACCTTTATACCAAACGTGACAAAGTTAGTTGTGAAAGTAGTGGTAGTAGCGGCCATTTGCTTTTGGATGAATCCATTAATTACAGCTATTTCGTTATGTGGTGTGCCTATTTATGTTGTAATTCAACGTTTGTTTACATCTAAGCTAAAGCATTTAAATGAATTATCTAAAAAACAAGGTTCTGCTATATATAACTTTTTGCAAGAAAGACTTAACATGATTAAGCTTATTAAACTTCATCGTAAATCTAACGATCAAAACAAACGTCTCCAACAGTTTTTAACCGGTTATTATTTTATCGAAAAAAAAGAAATGATTACACAATTAGCCAATCAGTTTTTAACCTCTCATTTTCATCAATTATGGATGGCGATAATGGGTGTAATGATGGCCTCAATGACCATAACTGGTTCGTTAAGCTTGGGTGAGCTAATGGTAATGTCTGTGTATATTTCGTCGTTAATTCGTCCGTTTAAATCGTTACCGTCGTTAATGCATGCATGGAAAGGCTTAGAAGTATCTATACAACGTGTTGATGAGCTGTTGCAGTTACAAGAAGAAGTTAATGAATTGGGAGGAAAATGGCCCTTAACTGGCGGTATTACTATTAAAGATGTAACGTTTGCATATCCGGGGAAAGTACCTATCTTTAATCATTTAAACCTAAATATAATACCTAACGAAACAGTGGCTATTGTAGGTCGATCAGGTATTGGAAAGTCTAGTTTAGTAGATATGTTATTGCGCTTTCAGGATGTTAAAGGGGGCGAAATTTTATTAGATGGTAACACTATCAATAAATTTTCAGTGGCCTATATTCGAAAACAAATAGGGTTAATTTCAGCTGATGCGCCCTTGCTAAATACAACCATAGAACAAAACATTGCCTTTTCGTTAGACGAAGACGACTTTGATATAAGCCGTATAGTAGCCGCCTCTAAATTAGCGGGAGCTCATGAATTTATTTCTAATTTGTCTAATGGGTACCAAACAATTGTAGGCCCTAATGGAAATAGTCTGTCGTCGGGCCAAAGGCAACGTATTGCTATTGCAAGAACGCTTGTTCAAGACCCTCAAATACTTATTTTTGACGAAGCAACATCTACATTAGATAGCGAATCAGAACATGTTATTCAACAAACTATTTTTAAATTAAAAAATAAAAAAACAATGATTCTAATTGCTCACAGATTGTCCTCTTTAGAGTTAGTAGACAGAGTATGTGTAATGGGTAGTGAAGGTACTATTACAGAACAAGGCACAATTTCTGAATTACTTGATCAAAGAGGTGTGTTTTATCGTTTATATCATATGCAAATGGGCGGCTTATGCCAATTTCAAAAACAATTAAAGCAACGATTAGTAGAATTGAAGTATCATGCTCATCAATTAAGTATTGCTCTTATTCAATCTAACTTTGATAACGTATCAGCTACACTAACACCGCAAGATCAGTCTCAGCTTATACATGATATTAATTTAACGCTTAGCTATTTATTACCAGATGTAGCCGCGTGTTTTGTAAAAGAAAATAACGAATGGTTAGTGTTATTACCTGGCCATGGTTACCTAGAAACTCAAACATTATTATATAGATTAGAAGATTATTTAAATGGGTGTGATTTTAAAGGGTTAACATTTACAACAAAGTCAGTAGAGTGCAAAGCCAATCAATCGGTTACACAGTGCTTGTCTATATTGGAGGAAGAAAATCGTGTCACTTATACATAAATTATCTCAACTATCATTAACCAGAAGCATGCGTTTGGCTGTAAAATTGTCTCTATTTTTTGTGGGTATTATTATTATATTACTCATATATATTTCAATAAAAACACTAGACATTACATGTCCAGCAACAGTTAAAGATAAGCAAACACTACTTGTAGATATTAGATACGCGCCAATTATACCTGTAAAAAGCACCGTTACACTTATAGAAAATAAGCAAAAAGCAACGTTTACTATTTTAGATAGGCAACTAACACATACGCATATTATGCTTAAAATGGCACAGTCTAACTTAGACCCAGAAACGTTGTATCGCGTATTTTTAAAAGAAGAAACACTTATTAATTTGGTTTTAAATAGAGAGGATTTAAATGGGATATAAAGTAGCTTTAGTATCGGATTCACATGGCAATTTAGATTATATAAATATCTTTCTAAATAATATAGAAAGCCAACAAGTAGACCAAGTAATTCACCTAGGTGATAACTATGACGATTGCCAACCTATAATAGATAAAAAACTACATTTAACTCGCGTACCAGGTACATGGACGCCTTATTATTTAAACAAGCAAATAGATAACAGGCTACATGAAACAATTAATGATTGGCATTTTTTTCTTACCCATACACCAACTTCTCATTACAATGACCTAAATATTGATGAGCATCCAGAAGATGTAATTAAGCAAAAAAAATGCGATATATTTTGCCATGGGCACACACATCATCCAAAAGTAGAAAACATTAACGATGTTTGGGTAATAAACCCCGGGCATATTAAAGACGAAACAGACAGAGGTTATCCGGCTACATATGCCATTTTAGACCTTAATAAAGCTAGCTTTACTGTAACCATTTATCATTTATTAGATAATAAAATTTTTCTTCAAAAAGAGTGTGTAAAATGAATGCACTAATAGTTCTGGTTGGGGCAGGGGCATGTTTATGGATAGCTTATCTTACCTATGGTACCTTTTTAGCTACCAAAATATTTAATGTAGATCCAAGCAGACCAACACCCGCGCATCAACTTAAAGATGGGCAAGAATATGTGCCATCAAAAAAACAAATCATGTTTGGTCATCACTTTACATCCATAGCCGGCACAGGCCCCATAGTTGGCCCTGCTATTGGCGTTATATGGGGTTGGGTGCCAGCCATTATATGGATTGTATTGGGGTCTATTTTTATGGGGGCCGTTCACGATTTTTCAACATTAATGGTGTCTCTACGAAACAAAGGTAAATCCATAGTAGATTGCGCTAATCATTTAATTAATCATCGTGTTAAAACCATGTTTTTTATGGTGGTGTTTTTAGCTCTTTTAATAGTAATTGCTATTTTTGGGTTGGTTATAGCGCTTATTTTTGCGCAGTTCCCCCAATCGGTAATACCCGTTTGGCTAGAAATACCCATTGCCATTGCTCTTGGTGCGTACGCATTTAAAGCAGACAAACATATTAAGCGATATACATTAATAGCTGTAAGTCTCATGTTTATAACCGTACTTTTAGGCGCGCTATATCCATTATCTATAGGTTCTGTTTTTGGCATTCCTAGTACAGGTGTGTGGACGATAATATTACTTGTTTATGCGTTTATAGCATCTGTATTACCAGTAACAACATTGTTGCAACCTAGAGACTACATAAATGCCTGGCAGTTATATATTACGCTTGGCATTGTAATTGTAGGCATGGTGGTAACGTCTGTAGTAAAAGGTTTACCCATGGCAGCACCCGCTTTTCAACTGCATCCAGTTGGTGCACCGTCTATGTGGCCATTTTTATTTATAACCATTGCGTGTGGAGCCATTTCTGGTTTTCACAGTTTAATTTGTTCGGGCACGACGTCTAAGCAATTAAACTCTGAATCAGACGCGCAATTTGTAGGCTACGGCGCTATGGTAACAGAAGGGTTTTTAGCGGTTATTGTTATTATTGCTGTAACGGCTGGGCTAGGTTTAGCGTATACGTCAGATTCTGGCGCTATATTAACAGGCGCATCAGCATGGCAAGCACATTATGGCACTTGGATGGCTAGCGCCGGGTTAGGGTCTAAGTTGTCAGCAGTGGTTACAGGTTGTGCCAATATGATGGCTATTTTGGGCATACCCATGTGGTTAGGCCAAGCCTTAATAGGCGTGTTTATTGCGTCGTTTGCAGGCACAACGCTAGATTCTGCCACACGTGTGCAACGCTATGTTATAAGCGAGTTTTTTCAAGGCACATCTTTTAAGTGGGGCGCCAATAAGTATGTTGCTACAGGCATTGCTGTAATAACAGCGGCAATATTGGCTTTTTCGTCGGGGGCCGATGGCAAAGGCGCTTTGGTGCTATGGCCTATGTTTGGCGCCGTTAACCAATTACTGGGAGGGCTTGCCTTGTTAGTGGCAACGGCCTATCTAAAATCAAAAGGCGGCTTAAAATGGCTGGTAACGGCTATTCCCTGTGCCATTATTATGGTGGTTACGTTATGGGCATCTTTTGAAAATGTGTGCATATTTATGAAAGGGGACAATCATTTTTTAACCGTTGTAAACTGTGTTATTTTAATATTATCTATCGCTATTTCTATAGAGGCTATTATTAGTATAAAGAGGAAAAAAACAGGATGTTAAAAACAGCACTTATAGTAGGTTCAGGCGGTTTCATTGGCGCCATGCTTCGTTTTTTATTGGTAACGGCTATTCGTCCTCTGCATCCCTTGTTCCCTTTGGCTACGTTTTCTGTGAATATTTTAGGTTGTTTTTTAATGGGAGTTTGTGTGTCGTTAATGCAACAAACGCCAACGTCGTCTATTAAGTATTTTGTGGTGATGGGTATTTTGGGTAGCTTAACAACTTTTTCAGCCTTTATATACGATGCCTTTTTACTGGCACAGCAACAAGCGATAGGTTTGGCTATTACATATGTAATAGGCAGTGTTATTATAGGGATGCTTTGTTTTTATTTTGGATATATGGTGGGTCAATAATATGAAATCTATACTCTCAATTTGTTTTTTACTTTGTTTTTTATCTGGAACAGGGTATTCAGCCCCTTTAACCGCTGAAAAATTCATTGAACACAGTGCGTATTCAAGCGAACTTAATCGTAAATGCTTTGGTAATTTGATCATGTCATTTGGTGTGCCTTTGATGGCAACCTCGGTGTTTATTGAAGACCCAGATTACAAATCTTTAAACTTATGGATAGGTGGGGTTTACACTGGCTTTGGTTTATTAATTAAAGCGTTACCAACTGGAATTGAAAAAAGAGAAAAAGAGTTAACCGTTAATTCAGAGAAAACAGCCATAGATCATATCGTTGAAATCAAAAATAACGAAAGAAACTTACGCTATATTGCTGCTGCATTGTACGCACTACCTTTATTTGTGGATAATTCTGTTGATAGCACTAGTTTATCCTCAGATGATGCTAATTTAGCTCAGAAAACTTATTTTTTGTCGGCTTCTTTGTTTTTTATGTTTTTTAAAACACCTCTAGAACAATATTGTGAATCGATAATATCTGACGAAAGTAAGCGTTTAGATGTTTCGTTTAAACCAGGCCTTACACAAACAACATTAGCGTTAAATTATCAATTTTAAGACGTTTATTGTATGGATCTATTGACTAAATAAGGCTAACTTGATTTAATCCCTACTAAATCGATAGGGAATAGGGTGATTATGTTAACATTATCAGTTAAAAGCAAATACGGATTATCAGCTATGTTAGAGCTTGCGCTTAAAGGCACAGAAACCCCTATTCAAACACGTACGCTTACAGAAGCACGTGATATTCCACACAATTATTTAGAACAAATATTAACCGAATTAAAGCGTGATGGCTTGGTAAAAAGCTTTCGTGGTGCACGTGGTGGCTATATATTAGCAAAATCGCCTAGTCATATTAAAATTATTGATATTTTGAATTCTTTGGAAGGTCCTAGTAAACTGTCAGAAAGTTACTGTGGATGTAAAACATTAACAAACTTTTGGGAAACAGTTGAAAAAGATTTAAAAGAACTTTTAAATGTAAGTCTAGAGGATCTTATTCAACAAAAGCAAAAATCTGAAAAAATATTGAATTACGCCATTTAAAAGGAAATTAAGATGAAATATGCAAAAAACGCGACAGAATTAATAGGTAACACACCACTTGTATTATTAAATAAGGTTACAGATGGTGCCGGTGCTACCGTTTTGGCAAAATGCGAATTTATGAATCCTACCAGTTCTGTAAAAGACAGAGCGGCATTTTCTATGATTAGCAAAGCAGAAGAAGACGGAAAACTTAAACCAGGCACTGTTATTATAGAACCAACGTCTGGTAACACAGGTATAGGTATAGCATTTGTAGCCGCTGTAAAAGGGTACAAGGTTATTTTAACCATGCCAGATTCGATGAGTTTAGAAAGACGTAACTTATTAAAAGCACTAGGTGCCAAATTAGAATTAACGCCCGGACATTTAGGCATGCGTGGCGCTATCGAAAAAGCAGAAGAACTAGCAAAAGAAATGGGCAATGCATTTATTCCACAACAATTTGAAAACCCAGCTAATCCAAACGTACATAAAAACACAACAGGCGAAGAAATTTGGGCTGACACAGATGGCAAGGTAGATATTTTTGTAACAGGCGTTGGCACAGGCGGCACCATTACAGGTGTTAGCAGTGTATTGAAGCAAAAAAAAAGTAGCGTACAAACATTTGCAGTAGAGCCCAAAGATTCTGCAGTTATATCAGGAAAAGAGCCTGGGCCGCATATGATACAAGGCATTGGCGCTGGATTTATACCTAAAAACTTTGATAAAAAGCTAACAGATGGCGTTTTAACAGTGTCTAACGAAGATGCCGTAAAAATGGCCAAACGACTAGCCCGAGAAGAAGGTTTGTTTGTTGGTATTTCGTCAGGAGCCAATGTAGTAGCTGCTTTAGAGTTGGCCAAAAAACCAGAAAATAAAGATAAAATTATTGTAACAACATTGTGCGATTCTGGTGAAAGATACCTAAGCACAGCGTTATTTGACTAACAAAGGAGACCTACTATGAATATTAAAATAAACGGCGATTTAGAAACAATGGAAAAAGATAACCTAACCATTACAGAATTATTAGTAGTAAAAGAAGTAAAGATGCCCGAAATGGTATCAGTAGAATATAACGGAGAGATGCTAGATAGAGAAAAATTTGATAGCACACAATTAAAAGAAAACGACGAAATAGAGTTTTTATACTTTATGGGTGGCGGAGCTTAGTAAGGAAGTAATCATGACCAATAAAAACTGGCAATTTGAAACAAAATTAATACACGGTGGTTATCAAGGCGACAAAGAAACAGGCGCAACGGTTGTCCCTATTTATCAAACGACATCTTTTGCACACGATGAAGCTAAAACCATTTCGGATATTTTTAATAACCGACAATTTGGATACACCTACTCGCGCATTGCAAACCCAACAGTAGATGCGTTGGAATCACACATTAAAACAATAGAAGATGGCTTTGCAGCAGCAGCCTTAGCTTCTGGTATGGGCGCAACGTCTGTTGCCCTTCAGGCCTTGCTTAAAACAGGTGATCATATTATAGCTTCTACCAGTTTATTTGGTGGTACGCACTATTTGTTAAAAGAATTGTCAGAAAATCATGGTATTACGATTACATATGTAGAAGCCGATCAAACCGATCAGTATAAAGCGGCTATTAACGACCAAACAAAATTAATATTTGCAGAAATTATTGGTAACCCAAAATTAGATATACCTGATATAGAAGGTATTTCGAATTTAGCAAAAGAAGCAAATATTCCCTTTATTTTAGATGGCACATCTGCCACACCTTACTTATTAAATGCAAAAAAATGGGGCGTTTCTATTATTGTTCACTCTATTACTAAGTGGTTAGCGGGGCATGGCAATACCATTGGTGGTGTTGTTGTTGATTTAGGAAATTTTGATTGGAAACAAACGAAGTCTCAAGCCGTTAAAACACTACACGATAAATTAGGTGATGTGGCATATATTGCTAGATGTAAAAAACTACGAAGCAACATGGGGGCTCCTTTATCACCTATGAATGCGTTTTTATTAGAAACAGGTATCGACACGCTAGCACTAAGAATGCAAAAGCAGTGCGACAATGCGATGGCCGTTGCCACTTATTTAAGCCAGCACAACAAGGTTGTAGAGGTAACGTATCCTGGGCTAAAAGATAACGCTTATCATGCACGTGCTAACCAATTATTTAACAACAAATATGGTGGTGTATTAACCGTAAAGCTAGCGTCAAAAGATGCCTGTTATACCTGTATTGATAACTTGAACTTAATTAAAAACCTGGCCAACTTAGGCGACACCAAAACATTGGTGATTCACCCAGACTCTACTATATACAGAGACATGACCAGAGACGAAAAAGATGCCGCAGGAGCAACCGAAAATTTAATACGATTGTCTACAGGTATAGAAGCAGCAGACGATATAATCGCTGATCTTAAACAAGCGTTAGATAATATATAAAGAAGAGGAATAGACATGACATTAACAGACCAACAAGTAGAACGGTATAGCCGACACATACTACTAAAACAAGTAGGCGGGGCAGGCCAAGAAAAATTACTAAACGCTAAAGTATTAGTAATTGGTGCTGGTGGGTTAGGCGCCCCGGTTGCTTTATATTTAGCCGCAGCAGGCATTGGCCATATTGGCATTATCGATGGCGATGTTGTAGACCTATCTAATTTACAAAGACAAGTGATTCATTTTACAAAAGACATAGGCGTAGACAAAGTTGTGTCTG
>Ga0302127_10000906_pt1 | contig 17165 bp, 16 predicted proteins | sample CB4_SCM_MG_FD_204452 | JGI IMG/M metagenome (GOLD analysis project Ga0302127, IMG submission 204452) | Marine microbial communities from Western Arctic Ocean, Canada - CB4_SCM | ecosystem: Environmental > Aquatic > Marine > Oceanic | place: Canada: Western Arctic Ocean | collected 2017-09-24
GGTTGCGAGATGCAGGAGCCTACTCGATTGGCAAGACTGGCACGGTGGAATTCGCGTTCGACCCCACAGGGTGGAACTCGCATTATGGTATGCCGAAAAACCCTTGGGGGCTGGACCGAATGCCAGGTGGGTCGTCGGCGGGCTCAGGTGCTGGAACTGCGGCTGGTCTGTTTCCCATCTCTCTAGGTACGGATACCGGCGGGTCAATCAGGATACCGTCGGCGCTGTGCGGTCTGACGGGGATCAAACCGACATTTGGACTAACGAGCCGCCTCGGCGTGACTCCGTTGTCCTGGAGTTTCGATACAGTAGGCCCAATGGCCAGGAGCGCAGAGGATGCGGCCATCGCTTTGAATGTGCTGGCGGGGTACGACCCGGAGGACCCAGGTTCGGTTCAAAGCGATAAAGTCGATTACACACGGGGCCTTGGGGATGGGGTACGTGGTCTGCGGATTGGGGTTCCCAAAGAGTACGTGTGGGACGTGATTGACCCCGAGATGGAGTCCGCGTTCCGGAAGGCAATGCTGGACCTGGAGGACTTAGGGGCAATCGTCGAGGAAATATCCCTCCCTGAGCTTGCGTGGGTTCCGCCAATCGCTGCGGCGATGACTACGGTTGAGGCTGCGACGATATACGGTGATTTGGCGAGGGCACGTGGGGAGGAGCTCGATCCCTCGGTGCTCCGCCGAGTGCAGAGTGGTTTCTTCATCTCTGGTGAAACGTACGTGCAAGCGGCTCGCGCACGTGTGTTGTTCACTCGCCGTATCAATGTGGTTTTCGAGTCGGTCGATCTGATAGCGACGCCGACTGTGGCGATGCCTGCACCGCTCCGAGATGCCGAACGTATGCTCGTGGGCGGCGTCGACACTGCGGTGCGTGAGGCACTGTTGCGCGATACTCGAATCTTCAATGTGAGTCGTTTGCCCGCGGTGGCAATGCCGACAGGGTTCTCTTCTGAAGGGTTGCCGTTGAGCATGCAGATCGCTGCACCTGCATTCCAGGACGCGCTGGCGCTCAGGGCTGCGCACGCTTACCAGGAAGCGACCGCTTGGCATCGCGCTCGAGCGGCGATTTAAATTCAGATGTCCCTCCGCGGTGGATATGTGAGACAAGGCGTTCAGCACGGGTGATTCAGTCTCGCGTGCCGTAATCAACGATAGGCCCCCAGGTGGGCGCAGGGCACACCCTGCAAAGGAGATGGGGATATGGCAGACCTAGATGAAATCATGGAGAACGTGGCACTGGCCAATCGGATGTTGTACGAGATGGAACTGGCGGATGCTTCGACCATCGAGCGGGGACATGTGAGTTATAGGCTGCCAAATGAGCCGGATAAATTCGTGGTCAAGGGCCTCGGGCCTGCGTTGTCGCAGACGTATGCCGAGCACATGGTTGTAGTTAACACGGAGGGGTTTAAGGTTAGCGGGCCGCCAGAGATGAACCTGCCCAACGAGGTGAAGATGCATTCGTGCTTGCTGCGAGAGCGGCCGGAGATCAATTCAGTAGTGCACGTTCATCCCCGATATACGGTTCTTATGAGTGTCTTGCAAGAGCAACTGGGACCGATGTGCATCGAGGGAATGCCGCTGTTTGCGAAGGGGATTCCTATGTTTGGGAGCCCTCGCTTGATCATTCACGAAAAGGATGGCGCAGAGGTCGCGGCGCTCATGGGCGAGTCTGACGCGATTATGCTGCAGGGCCACGGTGCGGCGACTGTAGGCGCTGACATGGAAGAGGCGATGTTGAACATGCTGCACCTCGAAGAGCAGGCGAAGATGAATTACCTGGCTTTCTGTGCTGTTGGCCGCGACCACGCGGTGATCACTCCGGAGCAGCGCAACGAATTTGTGGCGAATATGCGGTCGATGCCAGAGGCAGAGCACCTTAAGCCAGAGGTGGCTCCGACTCCTAGGAAGCCTTCTGGGATCTGGGCGCATTACGCGGAAATGGCAGAAGGATAGCGGGCGGCCTTGTCACCACAGGATGTAGCACACTGCCGCTGGCCTGATGGATGGCCGGGAATTAGGGAAACGGAGACATCGGGGTAGCCGCTTGCGTGAATGAGGGAGGTGCGGCATCAGCTCCCCTTCGGGTTGTACCTCCAGCTCTTATCAGTGCGCTGCACACCTTGATAGTCGTCGGGCATAAGGACTTCACGAAGCTCGAGGCCGGGGCCAAATCCACACTTGGAGTCAGGCTCAGAGAGCGTCTCACCTCGCAGCGTTACGACCGCGCCCTTGGCGTGATAGTGATTGGCGTAGCAATGGTCATCCGAAGCCAGCCGGAGTTGTTCTACGGGTATCATCTTGTACTTGTACTCTATGGCTAGGATGTAGCCAGTGTCAGCCCTCTCTGGGGATTCGCACGCCGCGAAGGCGAGCAATGCGATGAGTAGGACCACGAAAACGGTGCTGCGACTGAGCCTGTTGGTCATTGGCTTCTCCGTTATGACGGTGGGGAGATTGTTGGCCATCGGGAGCGTGACTATGAGGGCAACGCCTTGGACCGGTGATCCATAATACCTGTTGAGACTAGTCAATGTGGATTCGGCATCCTGGAAATTCACATCAATCGTCAACCCTGTGATGTACTCATGCACGAGCTGGTCGAAGAGGGAGTAACCGCCAGAAATGGGACCCCCATGAACCATGCCTGAAGGCATGGTTCATGGGGGTTAGCGTGCGGCGCAATGGTGAATGAGGCCGCTACTAAAGGTCATTTAGGGTGGGCACGAGGCTGCGAAAGTACTCGTAGGCGTGAGATGCACGCTTGGACCAATCGGCGGCGAAGCGCGCTACGTACTCGGGGTCGAGGGCCTCGGGGTTACCCCCGCTCATGATGGTGGCAATGACCTGAATGATCGCGTTTCGTTCTAGGTAGACGGTATTGGACACTGCGTGGTCGACAGTAGGGCCGACCACGAGGACGCCATGGCCACGTAGGAGCATGGCGTTGGCTTGGCCCAGGCACTCACCTGCAGCTTCGCCGAGCTCCCAGGTGTTGATCAGGTCAGGCTTCTGAAAAATGGGAGTTTCAGGACCGAAAGGAACTCCCTGGTTGTACATCGGCTTGAGGGCCACGTTGGCCGCACCGACAGCGGTTGAGACGAGCTGGTGCGTATGGACGACGGAGTTCACGTCAGGTCGCTTCTTGTATGCGCCAATGTGGAGCATGGTCTCACGGGGAGGGACGGCCACGTTGATGACGCGCCCCTGCTGGGCGCCAGGGTTCCAACCTCCCGTGTCGGCGGCGATGTACTGGTCCATGTCCACGATGACGATGTCCCCGAAGGCAACCTTGTTGTGGGCTTTCAGGACGGGCTTGATGACTATCTGTTCGGTACCGGGGATGCGCGCGCTGACGTGGCCGTGGAAATCCACTAGTCCTTGGTGATCCAGGATGTGCGAACTGTCGGCGACCTGCTGTTTCAGCGCATTGATCTCACTCTCGGTTGCCATTGAGTCCTCCTCGTTGCTACTCAGCGGTCGCTGAGCCTGGCGGTGCTTGGTCCGTTCCCGATGCTACTCCCAGACGGCTGGTTGGTCGTTTGGCCAACCACATCAGCAGCGTTGCAACGCCCATGAGGGCGCCGGACGTGTAGAAGATGATTTCATACGACCCTCGCGCGTCATATATCTCCGCATAGAGTAATGGCCCAATTCCGAGGCCCATCATCGTGAAGGTATTAGCAAACCCCGAGATGGCCCCGAACGAGCGGCGCCCATAGTACGCGGCGAGCATCATCATGACCAGGGCACCTTCGCCGCGCGTCATGGCACCGTAGAGAGTGGCGAATATGATCACGCTGATGGGGTCGGTGACGATGCTGCCGTAGAGCGCAAGAACCATCGCGATGGCGCTCGCGGTGACCACCAGTGCACGTTCGTCGTAGCGTTCGGTGAGGAACCCCCAAAGGGTTGAGGAAAGGGCGCCGCCTAGGAGGAATGCGGATGCGCCGGACGCTGCGACCTGCGTGCTAAGGCCGCTCTCCTGGAAGTGCGCGGACATGTGGAAGGCTATGCCACCGGAGGCGAGGGTTTGCAGCAGTGATCCCCAGACGATAAGCCACATGGTCTTGGTGTGCAGGGTTTCCTTGAGTGTCCACGATACTTCTGTACCACGATGCCTAGACTGAAGGGCGGAATCATCGTCGTTTAGGACGGCGATATCGCCGTCGGGCAGTAGACCCAAATCCTCGGGCTGGCGACGCATGATGATGGGCATCGGGATCGCGAGGACCGCGAGCGCTGCAAGGCCGAAAACTGCAAGTACTGTGCGCCAGGGCATCCCGGTGGAGATGAGCGCTCCTGCGACGGATGCCAAGATTGCCCCACCTAGGGGCATGGCCATTGCTTGGAAACCGAGCGCCCGACCACGCTTACGACGGAACCAGTTGACGGCGGTTGTTCGTGGTACGACGCCTGCGAGGAACTGGAGAGAGGCCATGCGTGCCAGGAAAAAAGCGATATAGAGATGCCAAATCTGGGTGACGAGCAACATGCTAGCGTACCCGGCAGCGTAGGTTACGACACCGAGAGTCATAAGCACGCGAGGGCCGTAGCGATCAGCGAGGCGTCCGATGAAGAACGCGATTCCTCCTCCAATGAAGGTCGCGATGGTTACAGCACCTGCGATGGAGGCGCGTGACCACCCTGTGTCATCTTCGATAGGCTTCAGAAAAACGCCGAAAAATGCCTGACTGGTGGTGCCCGCAAATATCGCGGACGCACCGGATAGGCCGATGATGTACCAGCCGTAGAAAATTCGGGAGGGCTTGGGAGATTTATGGGCTGACATAAGCTTGGGCAGGGTATCAGGAGATTCGGCGGGGGAGGGGGGGGTGAGAGGGCTACCCGCCGTCTGTGACCAATGCCTTCAGCAGCGTGCGATGACAGTGAGTCTCATCCTTGCAGCCACAGATGATGGTGACCGTTTCGCTGGCGGAACGCTGGAGTAGAGCTTGAAATGCTACGATTGAATCTGGACGCGTGGCCATCTCGTGGTGGTAGCGTCGCTCGTACTCGGGCCAGTCGATGGCCTCGGCTCTATAGTCAGCGAGTAATTCGCGAGTAGGGGCGAGCCCTCGATCCCAGGCGTCCACGTGATCCTTGCGGATACCGCGTGGCCAGTAGCGCATGACGAGCAGACGATGTCCGTCCGCTCGTTCAATTGGCTCGTAGATGCGTTTGGTGAGGATGGGCATGCCTATACGTGTGAGTGCTGATGTTCACTAGCATGCGCTGAAGCGTGCAGGCCCTCGCGTTCAGCGAGGAAGCCGGAGTATGGGGCTTCGGCGAGCTCGCGGGCGTGGTGTTCCGGTTCGCAGGCGGCACCTACCCAGATGGAGCCGTTCTGGAAGAATTCTTTCTTCCAGACCGGCACGATGTGCTTGATTCGATCGACTGCGTACTGCGTGGCGAGAAACGCCTCCAGCCGATGCGGGGAGCCCGCAGCAACCACCAGACTGACGTCACCAATTTCCAAGCGGCCTATGCGATGCCGTGCGGCCATCGCGGTTACTCCGAAGCGATTGGTCGTCTCTTCGAGTACTTGCACCAAAACCTTGGTTGCCATGCGCTCGTCGGTTTCGTATTCCAGGTGTAGGACGTTCTCTCCGCCCGTTTCATTGCGGGTCGTGCCTTCGAAGGTGACGATTGCGCCGTTGAAGTCGCGGCGAACAGCGCCCGCTATTTCACGAGCGTCGACAACCTCATTGATGACCCGAACGTCCACTCCACCACTGACTGGAGGATAGAGCGCGACCTCGTCGCCGTCGTTGACGGGGTATTGGGGGTTGGCAAACTCGTCATTGACGGCGATCAAATGGGGCTTGAACGAAGCTGGCAGCGCAGGAATGTCTGCCATGAGCTGGAGTAGCAATTCAGCGACGGTGCCCCCACCGGCGATGGTTACGTCGATGTGGCTGGTTCCTGCCTGCTCGCGGTACGAAGCGTAGAGACGCACATGGATGTTCATACTGCGAGTATACGACGAGTGGCATTTACTGCCGATGGGCACGAGACGATAAGAGGCCACAGCATATCTTGAACAAATTGCTCACGGTGTTGATATCGCCCTTCCCTGACCGCGTACTATTCGCTGACACAATATGGTCGCGGTGGATGGGCTGTCCACCTCCTTCATGATCATGCTGCGTGGGCCAGGCTAGGTGCCTGCAGCATGATCATGAAGGCCTCGCTGCTCGCATTGCGCAAGTAGCGATTTCCGCTTGCGGGCCGGTTCGTTTGCCGCTCGCAATTGATATGCTGGTCGTGACCGGTATTTCATCACCATGGAGGATTCAATGGATACCAACCAACCAATCAATTGCTCCGCGAAGGGATGCCCCTCGGTGTTCACGCCTGAACAGGGCTTACCACCGACTCCCCCAACTGAGGCCCGCCGCTGGCGGTTGGTGACGGCAACGGATGGAACAGGGGGCCAATGCGACCCTATGGCGTTCTGCCCTGAGCACCATGACCTCGCCGATCTCACGAGCGTGGGGGCACACTCGCTCCATCATGCACGTTGGGACTCCAAAGTAGCCGCCAAGTACCAAGTCGTGATCATCAAAGCTGACGGTACGGCTATCCCCGCGGATGAGCCTGTCATGATCTTCCGCGCTCGCGATCCATTGGCGGTCCCCGCTATCCGCACCTACCTCCAACTTGCGGGTAGCGTACTGAACGCTGCCGAGCGCGAAATGCTAGAAAAACGTGTGGCCGAGTTCGAGTCATATGACGACAAGCGGATGCCAGGGGCAGTCTAAAGCCTGCTGCTCGGAAAAACGGCGAACCGGTCGGCCGGAATTCTAGGGCCGGTGAAAGCTTCTATTGTCTTGCCTGAGCTTTGGGGAGGTGAATCATGCCTGGAATGCGCGGTGATCAAACATTATTCGAGCACGCTCGCAAGAAGCATGAGGAGGAATCCGGCCCCTTGGCCGCGCGCATGCGCCCTCGCACGCTGGAAGAGTACGTGGGACAGCAGCATCTGCTAGGGCCTGGCCACATCTTGGAGCGAGCCATCCGAGAGGACCGGATACCGTCAATGGTGCTATGGGGGCCTCCAGGTGTCGGGAAAACAACCCTGGCGCTCCTAATCGCAGGACTGACAAAATCGCATTTCATCAAGCTTTCAGCTGTTACATCAGGCGTCGCCGACCTGCGTAGCGCGGTTGAAGAAGCCCGCGAAATGATCCTCAACAATGAGCAAGGGACGATTCTGTTCATTGATGAAGTCCACCGCTTCAACAAGTCACAACAGGACGCCATACTGCCCCACGTGGAGAACGGTACCGTCGTTTTCATAGGTGCAACTACCGAAAATCCTTCGTTCGAGGTCGTTGCTCCATTGCTTTCCCGCGCCCGCGTGCTCAAGCTGGAGCCACTGACGGATGAGCAGCTAGCCGCCGTGATCGACCGCGCGTTGACGGATACCAAACGAGGCCTGGGACACTCCCGTATCGTGATTGACCAGGACGCTCGAGTGTTCCTTATGGAGGTCGCAGCCGGCGACGCGCGCGTCGCGCTGAATGCAATCGAGCTCGCTGCTAGCGTGAGTACCCACGATGCGGGCGGCGTGAAGACCATAGACCAAGCGACGATGGAAGAGGTCCTCCAGCGTCGATCACCGATGTACGACAAGGGTGGCGATTCTCACTATGACACCATATCTGCGTTTATAAAGTCGATTAGGGCTTCAGACCCTGACGCTGCTGTGTACTGGCTGGCGCGGATGCTGGAGGCTGGCGAAGACCCGATGTTCATCGCTCGACGGATTGTTATTTTAGCCTCTGAGGACGTAGGAATGGCCGATCCCCAGGCGCTATCGCTCGCGGTTGCTGCGCAGCAAGCACTGCACTTCATCGGACTGCCGGAGGGCGCGATCCCACTGGCGGAGATCACCGTGTACTTGGCGACGGCGCCGAAGAGCAACTCATCTTACCTGGCGCTGAATCGGGCACAAGCAGAGGTCAAGAACGGACGGCAGTGGCCTGTCCCGTTACACCTGCGGAACGCCGCGACAGGATTGATGAAATCGTTCGGGTATGGTGAGGGCTACAAGAACGCGCACAACTACAAAAGCCACTTCTCAGGACAGCGAAATTTGCCCCCAGAGATGGGAGACAAACGCTTTTATGAGCCGGGAGAATTGGGTTACGAGGCAACGGTGAAGGCGCGGCTAGAGACTTGGCGGAAGACCGGGAAAGGACTGGGCGAGGGCAACCCCACTGCGTAATAAGTAGGAAAAGGAGGGATACTCGCTAGAGGGTTGCTCGCAGGCACGGCTCCAGCGCTTTGCCGTAAGCGCCTATGAAGCATTCCGCATCACGGTTGAGATAACGTCTAGAGCTTCATCAACGTCCTCTGAGCTGATCCCGTTGCGTGTGACGAAGCGTACCCAATTGAACCGCCCGTTGGCCAACACTCCGCGCTGCTTGAGCGCTGCGGAAAGCTCAGCGCCATCACCATTGCCTATTTCCATGTACACGATGTTCGTCTCGATAGCGGTTGGGTCGACGGAGACTCCAGCGATATTGGCGAGCCCTTTTGCAAGCTGTTGAGCGTTCGCGTGGTCGTCGGCTAATCGGTCAATCATGGTATCGAGCGCCAAGAGCCCTGCTGCTGCGACGATGCCAGCCTGGCGCATGCCACCGCCGAGCATTTTCCGAACGCGACGCGCCTTGGTGATGAACTCTTGATCACCTACGAGGATTGATCCCACGGGGCAAGATAGGCCTTTCGAAAGGCAGAAACTTAGAGAGTCGGCGACCGATGCGAGATCAGAGGCCGGCACGCCGAGGGCGACCACCGCGTTCCAGATACGAGCACCATCGATGTGGACGGCCATGTCATGGGCGCGTGCGACCTCGATGATGGGCTGCATCTCAGCGACGCTGAATGCTGCGCCGTTGCCGCGGTTGTGTGTGTTCTCTAGGCACAGGAGGCGTGGACGAGGGAACAGGCCCGTTGCAGGAGAGACGGTCGCCTCGAAAGCGCCTGCGTCAATCACTCCACGTGGGTCATTGGGTATTGCGCGCATCTGCACGCCACCGAAGGCCGCAATGGCGCCCATCTCGTTCACGAGCAGATGAGCATCTGCTCCCATGTACGCTTCGTCGCTTCGGTCGCACCAGGCAAGGGCTGCAACTAGGTTGCCCATCGAACCGCTACTCACGAAGAGCCCCGCTTCTTTACCCAGGCGTTCGGCAGCGGTGGCCTCAAGCTTATTGACGGTTGGATCCTCCCCGTACACGTCATCACCGACGGGCGCTTCGGCCATGGCCTTGCGCATATCGGCGGTGGGCTGAGTCAACGTGTCGCTGCGGAGGTCGATGACGTTGGGAATGGTGGCCATGGGGGAGGGGCTCCTTGGATAGGCCCTGGCATTAATGTCGCCGAGCGGTTCCTGGGTAAATTTACGTCTGCCTAAGGGCTCCGTATCGAGTCGAATAGATTCTAGTAGAATCATCAGCAATGTGGGCTTTTCTCTTTCGTAATAGTTCTCTGATCGCTGTCGCCTTGACCGCGTTCGTGTTGGACCAGCTAACCAAGGCTGCCGTGGTAGCTCAGATTCCGCGCGGTACGTCATGGCCTGATTCAGGTCTCTTCCGCTTCACCCACATTGGCAACACAGGCTCAGCATTCGGCCTTTTTGACGGCCAGAACTCGCTTCTGATAGTGGGTGCTATAGCAGGCCTGGCGGTATTGATTTACTTCTACCGCTCGCATCCCAATCCCGGTTTGCTTATCAAAATCAGCATGGGATTGATGATCGCTGGTGCGCTCGGCAACCTAACGGATCGTGTCTTCCGTGACCACGTGGTGGATTTCTTCGACGTGGGGCCTTTCTGGATCTTCAACGTCGCAGATGCGTCGATATCGATTGGGCTGACGGTCTTAGCGGTGAGCGTGCTTCTGCTCGACAAGGGCACGCCTTCCGCCGAGCCCGACGACGCTGAGGCGCCACATGACAACCAACCCTCCTAGGCGCCGGATGCTCAGGGTGGAGTCGGTTGACCAAGGTGAGCGGCTCGACCGCTTCGTGCAATTGCATTCCCCCGATCTGAGCCGGAACCGAAGCTCTGCCTTGATACGCGAAGGTGAAGTGACGGTGAACGGCGCTTGGGTGAAACCATCCACTGCTGTTCGCGCCGGCGACATGGTCGACGTATGCGTGCCTGCTCCTGTCGCTACAGGCTTGATCGCACAACACATCCCCGTCGATATCGTCTACCAGGACCGGCACATGTTGGTGATAGATAAGCCCGCAGGATTAACGGTGCACCCTGCCCCCGGTCACCCCGATGGGACGCTGGTGAACGCGCTGATGGCTATGGTTACCGACCTATCAGGTATTGGTGGCGAGATGCGGCCGGGTATTGTTCATCGCCTTGATAAGGACACATCAGGGTTGATGATGGTGGCCAAGGACGACAGGGCGCATCGCAGCCTCTCTAAGCAACTCAAGGACCGCAAGGTACACAAGACGTACTTGGCGCTGGTGGTTGGCTCGGTGAAGCTGAATGCAGGAACGGTTGAGGGGCCGATCGGTCGTCATCCGAAGAATCGCAAGCACATGGCGATAGTTGAGGGCGGGCGGGATTCGCTAACGGAGTACAACGTGGTGCGTCGCTACGAGGGATTCACGTTGGTGGAAGCGCACCCTGTGACAGGGAGGACGCACCAGATACGTGTTCACCTGACATCGATTGGGCACCCGCTGTTAGGCGATGCGGTTTACGGGAAGGCTTCGCCGTTGGTTGCACGACACTTCTTGCACGCCGCACGCCTTGGCTTCTATGTGCCTCCCGAGGAGCAAGAGTGGCATGAATGCGAGTCTCCACTGCCTGTCGACCTCCAGGCCGTGCTCGACGTCATCTAGTGCTGGCGGATGCTTTGCGTCTGCAGTTGCTCTCCGCCCCTACGCACACGGCACCCAAATGAACCCTGCCGAATGCTGATTGGGTTCGTTCTACTTCAGGTTCTCGATTGCAACGAGCAATACCCTGTAGCTATGGAGTTAAAAAATAACGACATGCGCACCCTGCTTCTGCCCCCCCCCCCTCCCTCATCCTCGCGGGGCTTATCGACTTAGGCAGGACAAGTAATAACGGGCCGGGCATGACCCAGACGAGCACCGGCATGTCACCCGACGCATCAGTCGCTGGTATGCCGAGACCTTCGCTGCTGCGGGAGGCAATTCGAAGGTTCTCATCAGTGATGAAGCGAAGGCCATCGGCGACTTCCGCGTGGCTGTGGACATACTGGCCACCGACCAGGTTTATTTCATGGGCGAATAGCCCACATCACTGGTGCTGACCAGCCTCCCGGGAGGCGACTACCAGAGGATATGCGTTCGTGCTGAGAATGTTGATGGCGCTCGTGCTCCGGTGCGTTTTGTCGTTGGGCGGCGTGGCCCCTTCCGGCGTTCGTGGCTCGCGGTTAACATGAACAGTATGAGCAATCCCGTTCGCGTTCGTTACGCACCTAGCCCCACCGGGGAACCCCACCTCGGCAACATCCGCTCCGCGCTGTTTAACTGGCTCTATGCCCGTGCGTCGGGCGGCCAGTTCATTGTGCGAATAGAAGACACCGACCAGGCCCGGCTTGTGGAGGGAGCACAGGACTCGATCCTGGATGCTTTGCGCTGGCTGGGGCTTGATTGGGACGAGGGCCCGGAGACGGAAGGGGCGTATGGCCCGTATATCCAGTCGGTGCGCAAAGAACAGGGCGTCTACCAGACTCACACGGATTGGCTAATAGCTAATGGGCATGCCTATGAGTGCTACTGCACGGCCGAGCGACTCGCCGCCATGCGCCAGGCGCAGCAAGCGGCGAGTAAGTCGCCGGGCTACGACAGGCAGTGCCGCGACGTAACAGAGGCCGAGAGGGGCGAACTCAGGAAACAGAGTACCTCTGCGCCGGTTGTGCGTTTCAAGATGCCGCTTGAGGGTGAAATCGCGATAAACGATGTCGTTAGGGGGGAGATTACGTTCGATAGCAGTCTTCTAGATGATTTCGTGATTCTCAAATCTGATGGTTTCCCCACATACCACCTTGCCAATGTCGTTGATGACCACCTCATGGAGATCACTCATGTCATGCGCGCTGAGGAATGGCTGCCTTCCGCTCCGCGGCACAAGAAGCTCTACGAGGCCTTCGGGTTTGAGATGCCGGAGTTAGTGCATCTTCCAATCATCTTGGGCCCGGACCGCTCAAAACTCTCGAAGCGCCATGGCGCGACATCGACCATCTATTACCGCGACGAAGGCTATCTGGCGTCCGCGATGCTCAATTTCCTCGCGATGATGGGCTGGTCACTCGACGATTCGTCGGAAATTTTCTCTCGGGAACAACTCTTGGAGCACTTCACCTTAGAACGAATTCATGCCAGTCCTGCGGTCTTCGATAAAGACAAGTTAGAGTGGTACAACGGCGTGTACATCCGCAACATGGATCCCAAGGCGTTGGCCGAGGAACTCGTGTCGTACCTAGAGGCCGATGTCACAGGGCTGCCGACCAGCGTCGCTCGCCCCCTCGACCGTGATTATTTGGCGACAATCGTACCACTGGAGCGCGAACGCCTGAAGCGCCTATCGGAAGCACCATCGATGCTCGAGTTCTTTTTCATCGACCAGCCGGAGTACGACCACGGACTGCTCGTACAGAAGGGGATGGACCCCGGCAGCACCCGTAAGGCGCTCGAATGTGCTTTGGTGACGGCAGAGGCCACTTCTGACTGGTCGCCTGAGGCCCTGGAAATCACCTATAGGGCGCTTGCAGAGGAAATGAACCTCAAAACGGGTCAGCTTTTCGGGACCATGCGCACTGCAGTCTCCGGCCGGACCGCCACTCCCCCGCTCTTTGACATGATGTCGGTGCTCGGCCGTGATCGTGTGCTTTCGCGCCTCCGGGCTGCGGTCTAGGTCAGCGCAGGGCCAAAAGCAGTCCCTAACGTAGGGGTCCTGTCGCTGCAAACCCTCGGTGCCCGGCGCTCTCGGAGGGATTGTGCGAACAAGGGGTGAGGAGCGGGAATAGAGAGAGCCTGTTGCACCTTTTCTCTGCCCTCTGTTTCCTGGATGGGCTGTGTGATCTTCTGCCTCTGCACCGGGGGCAAGAAACGCGAGAGTGAGTCCCGGTTTCCTCCACCATCTTCCTGCCAATGAGTAAGAGGAAGAAGGAGGCAGGGAATGGTCGACACGCTAGACACGTGTTAGGTGGTCTCTGCATTTCACGTTTGGCCTTCACCGCCTATGGTTGATAGCCTTCGCTCAAATATCCCAACGCTAGAGGAGCAACCATGGCTGCATACGTCATCGCAGAGATCGAAGTCACCAACCCTGAAGGCTACGAGGCGTACCGCACGCAAGTTCCCGCCACGCTGGAGCAATACGGAGGCACGTACATCGTCCGCGGTGGTGCTATCGAGGCCATCGAAGGTGAAACGGTTGGTCGCATGGTCATCCTGCAGTTCGAAGACGTCGTCGCCGCCAACCGCTGGTACCACTCGCCAGAATACCAATCGATTGTCGGTTCGCGACAGGCGAACAGCACCGGCCGCCTTACGCTTGTTGATGGTGTCTAGGCTGGCGACGGGGCTAGTCGTTTGCTAGGATTAACTGAGCATTGGGGATTCGGCTAGTGGTAGGCCGCCTGTCTCTGGAACAGGTAACAATGGTTCGAATCCATTATCCCCAGCCAACTGCATAATAAAAAAAAGAAGCGAGGCTTACTAACCCCGCTTCTTTTTTATTATGCAGTTGGCTGGGCTTTGCCATTAGTGTTTATATGATGGGTCTTTGGCATCGAGTGTACGCAAAAGCCAAGGCCATTCGATCGCCTCATAGCGGTAGAAACGTGAACTCGACGCTTTTTCCATCACCTGCCGTGGGACTTCGTGGACGGCCTGGCCCGTTGATTGAGCAATTACCTGCACTTGGCATGCTTTCTCGAGTTGCCACATAGAAACCCACGCTTCGGCAACGGAGCGTCCCAGTGTGAGTAGCCCATGATTCTTTAGGATCATAATGTCTTTGCCGCCTAGATCAGTCACAAGACGTTCCCGCTCGTCTAGGTGAACTGATTGACCTTCGAATGCGTGGTAGGCGACCCGGTTATGGAATTGGTAGGTCTCCTGCTGCAGTGGGATGAGGCCATCCTCAAGCGCAGAGACAGCCATTCCGTAGAGGGAATGGGTGTGCATAACGCAGACGGCATCATGGCGTGCCCCATGAACAGCCGAGTGAATCACGTATCCAGGGAAATTAACCCGATGTTCGCCTTCGGATAGAACGTTGCCCTTTAGATCGATCTTTACCAAATTGGAGGCCGTGATTTCGTTGTAGCCCAAGCCATACTCATTGATCAAGAACTGATCATCGGTGCCTGGGACTCGACATGTTATGTGGTTATAGACCAAGTCGACCATATTAAAATGGTCGGTCAGCCTATAGGCCGCCGCGAGATCAACTCTAGCTTGCCACTCATCGTCGGGGTATTGGTGCTTCATGGATATCGATGCCATACAGCTCTTGTCCTATTCCGTTGTCAGTAATTTGAGGCATAGAGTACGCCTATAGATTAAGGTCAATCGCCGTTTCCTGCTCCCTACTTCGTCGCCATTAGGAACAGCCTCTTGAACGGGAGCAGTGTCGTGCCATCGGGACGACGAGGATACGAGGGCCCAACGCGTTCAGCGTACTCTTGGAGGAACGCCGAGCCTTCCTCCTCGTTGAGGGTGTCGAGGATTGGGCGGAGGTAGCTGCCCTTCGTGAATTCAACGATGGGGTGTTCACCCTCCATGATCTGGTAGTACTGCGTCTCCCAGACGTCGAGGGTCGCGAATAGAGGCCGTAGCAGGTCGTAATAGAACGTCGGAGGCTGGGTCGGGGTCTCGCTGAGTAGCGGCATAAGACGATCGCGCCAATTATGGGCGCGTATGGTGTCGAAAATAGTGGTGTGGGAAGGCTCACCGAAATTGCGGGGCATCTGGACCGCGAGCACCCCGCCTTCAGGCAATAGGCTCGCCAGCCGTGGAAAAAGCGACTGGTGGTCACCGAGCCAGTGCAGAGTGGCATTGGAGTAGAGCAAATCAGGGATCGCGTCTGGCTGCCACTCACGGAGATCGCCGTTTTGCCAGTTAATGTTGGAGTGTTCGCCACGTGCATGTTTGAGCATGGGCTCCGAGCCATCGACGCCCGTGACGTTGGCCTCTGGCCAGCGGGCTTTGATGTGAACAGTGGCGGTTCCGGGGCCACACCCAAGGTCGTAGACATTGCGTGGGGCATCCAGCGGGATATGAGCCAGCAGATCGAGCGCGGGGCGCAGGCGCTGGTTGCTGAATCGTAAGTATTGCGTAGGGTTCCATGTGGTCATGTTTGAATATTCCCCATTGTGAGTTCAAGCAAATGCCGAAACAAAGGCATCTTCAAGAGCTGGCGCGCACCGGCAGAGGGATAGCGCCAGCGTAAAAACTGCGAGCAGTGGTAAGGAATAAGCTTCCAACGACTACAACGGAGAAGCCGATTCCCAAGGACATCAGCAGGGGAGGCGCGCCGTAGGCGTCGGCGGCAAAGCCGTTGACGAGATTCACCATTGCCATGGTGCCGCCAACGTTGATCTGATTCAGGCCCGATATGCGCCCGCGCATATCGTCGGGCGCGAGCGACTGCACCATGGCGCCCGAGCATGCCATGAACCCTGCTTGTGACGCGCCCATCACGGCTGCAGCGATTAAGGACATGACCATGGTTGTTGTCATGGCGAGAGCTACCATCGATAGCCCGCTCGTGAGGCCTAGGATGAATAACAGGCGACCGCGGGCCAGGGCACTCCGCACGCCTGCTATGTAAATCACGGTGATTAGCGCGCCTGAGCCAACTCCCATCATGAGGAAACTGACGCCTGCTCTTCCACCGCCAAGTACGTCACGGGAGAAGACGGGGAACGTTGACTCGAAGGCCATGGTCATCGAGCAGTGGAGCGCAACGAGGATGAACAGAGAGCGTATCTGAGGGTGCGACCAGGCGAAGCGAGCAGCCTCTAACAGGCTTGCCCCTATGCTCGCTCCTTTTTGGAGACCACCCGAGGACCTCGTGCGGACCATGAGGATTCCGATGACTCCCAAGAGATAGAAGGTGCTGCTGGCCAAGAACGCAGCGTTAGGCCCAATTAGCAATAGCGCGGGAACGACGATGGCAGGCCCGACTAGGCGCGAGCCCTGAGTGGTCACTTGATTGAGTGCGAGAGCGTTGAGCCAATGCTCGCGGGGCACGAGGTTGGGTATCAACGCTTGGGTGGTGGTCATCTGGAACGTGCGGAAGCTGCCGTTGAGGAACGAGAGGATGATGATGTGCCAAATCTCGAGAACCCCTGTGAATGCCAGAATCGTTAGCACTATCGCGTGGGCGAGCTGCAGTGCGTAGGAGATGGCAAGGACCGTGCGCCGATTGAAGCGATCAGCGGCATAGCCCGCGAGCGCTGGGAAGATGACGCGAGGGAACATGGCCGCGAAGGTCGTGATGCCTACGAGAGCTGAAGAATTGCTCATGTCCAACACGAGCACGCCACGGGCCACGATCAATGCCCAGTACGCGGATTGACCTCCGAGGCTACCAAGCCAAATCCAAACGAAATCACGGTAGTGCAAGGCGATGGTGTATCGCTGCCAAAAAGAAGGAGGTGGGAGCGGTGGTGCTGCTTGCATTCGCCGAGTCTAGCAGGTGCCCATTCCACCGGTGTACCGGTGGAATGGGCACCTAGCCGATGCTGATTTCTATGCTGATGCTATGCCGTGCATGCCCCTCTGAACCGTGCTGCCCCATTGATTACATATGCAAACGCTTCCGACATCCCTGCGGCGCCGTGGAATATCCCAAACATCTCGCGGCCTCCAACAGAAGCTCAGGCCGAATCAAGGCTTCGACCGTCATAACCCCCCTCCATATGCTTGTTATCGCCCGCTCGAACCCCGGTGCGTCGTTAATGCGACATGACGTACCACTTACTCCATGCCTTGTACTCCGGCCGTGCCCATAGAGGCTGAGTACGGAACAGTCAGGCGGTTTTAGCCATTTTCGCGGTGTTTTTTGAGGATGATGCGCAGTATGGTGGTACCGGACATCACGCGCGAGAGGTGGCAGTGACAACCGAGAGTTTTGCAAA
>Ga0302127_10000907_pt1 | contig 17158 bp, 17 predicted proteins | sample CB4_SCM_MG_FD_204452 | JGI IMG/M metagenome (GOLD analysis project Ga0302127, IMG submission 204452) | Marine microbial communities from Western Arctic Ocean, Canada - CB4_SCM | ecosystem: Environmental > Aquatic > Marine > Oceanic | place: Canada: Western Arctic Ocean | collected 2017-09-24
CTTCACACCTCGTTTCTCTTAGCGCGTGGTGGGCGCAGTAGTCACCGATGTAGCTGCAACGAGTTTCCAGGGAGTCGAAGGTACGGTCTGGTACATGTCGAGTGTGGTGAAGCTGGTTGGTCCGCTGGTGGCATGGTCGGTGTTCGTTTGGGGATCGCGTCTTCGCAATATTTGGACCGCTGATGACCTCTCGACGAACGGACAGATTCTCCGGACGGTCTTCGCCGGAATTTTCCTCGCTCTTGGTTGTGCGATGGGATGGCGACTGTGGGCGAGACGAGGCCGTGCCTTGGAGCAGAGCACCCAGCGCCTCTTGATGGTGCTGATTATTTGGACGGTGGGATTCTGGCTCGTTCGGGGTATCGGGATCATGGTCGACGACCACACCCTGGGCTTCACGGTGGTTCACACGGTCTTGATGGTGATCTCGATTGGCCTGGCTGTTATTGCTTCGCGGGCACTAAATGCCGCGAACCTGGGCTCCATCTCGTCATCGCGTGCGGTAGCCCGGTAATCTTTCAGCGTTATGGGTCAGCCAGTTACCGTTGTACAAAAGTCCTCGTCGAAGCCGGGCGTTGTCCGTTTCGAGATCAACCGCTCCATCACCGGCATGGGTCACGAGCGGTATACGTCCGACGTCGAGGTATCAGGCGAGCGCCCACCCGACGTGTTGGCTCGTACCCTTTTTGAGGCGGGTGGCGTCGACGGCGTCCACATCAACTCCAATGTGATCACGGTCAACCTTGGTAAGGGCACCGATGCCTCGGCGCTCAAAGGGTTGATAGAGGACATGTTCATTTACTACGGCCCTGGCGTTGAAGTCCCGGCGTTCTCCGCCGACGACGCTCCTGGCGAGTAGCGCTCCACAACGCTGGCGTGATGTCCTAGCTGCTGCTGCTGCTGCTGCTGCTATCGCGAGAGGCGGGTGGCCGGGCTAGCAAGAGTGTCACTCCCGTTTGCGAAGATCGAACAGGTGTTCGATACTGTGGAAATGGGAGCCCTTCGCGAGAGCAATACCTCTGCCGGTGGGCCACGGCGTTCTTCGTTGCGGGCTGTGGTGGATCGGGCAGGTGGGGGTGTTGCGGGACTCAAAGCGGTCACCGGCCATGTCGCACCGTTGGTCATGGCCGGAGATCGGCGCCTCGATGTCCTGCCGGCGTTGGCCCATGTCTTGCCCGAGGGGCTCCAGCGCGGGAGCACCGTCGGTGTTCGTGGGACCGCGGTGTTGTCGCTTGCGTTGGCGGTATGTGCCGGCCCGGTGGCTGGTGGGGCATGGATGGCCACGCTTGGGTGCAACGAGCTGAGCCTCGTTGGGGCTGAGCAAGCTGGGGTTGCCTTGCACCGCATGGTGATGGTTACCCAACCACCCCCTTCATCATGGGGAGCCGTTGCAGCAGCGCTGGTTGATGCCTTCGATGTGGTGTTGGTGGGCGGGTCCAGCGCGGTTCATGCCAGCGATGCTCGTCGGTTGTTGTCACGTGCTCGAGAACGTGGGGGAATCATCATCGATGTGGCGAACAGTTGGTCCGAAGTCCCCGATCTGGTGCTGGAAGTCACCGGCCAACAATGGGTGGGGCTGGGCGATGGCCATGGTGTGCTCACCGCCCGGCAAGTCACCATCGAAGTTTCGGGGCGTCGTGGTGTTCGGCCGCGTCAGGTTCCATTGTGGCTTCCGGGGCCTAGCTCGGGCCCCGAAGCCGTCGACCCTGTCTCTCTGCAACACGATGGTTTCCAACACGATGCCTTTCAGAGTGACGCCTCTCAGAGCAACACCGATCACCGTTACGCAGGCGGCGACATCACTGCGCTGGCTGATACCGCGCTTCCCAACGCTGGATGACCGTGGGCGATCTTGCGATACGTACTGCAGCAGTGTGGTGCCCGGACTGGCCCATCGTCGCCTTTGGTCGTTCTCCCGACGAACCAGTGGCCGTTCTTCATGCCAATCGGGTAGTGGCATGCTCGGCGCAGGCTCGCCAAGCTGGTGTCGAGCGTGGGTTGCGTCGTCGAGAATCACAGCGCCGGTGCCCCAACCTGATCGTCGTCGAACGTGATCTGCAGCTCGAGGCCCGAGCGTTCGAGCCCGTAGCTGCAGCGCTCGACGACTTGACCCCACGGGTCGAGGTTGTGCGACCAGGCTTGATCGTGTTCCCCACCCGGGGACCCTCCCGTTATTTCGGTGGTGACCATTCCATGGCTGCCCGATGTGTGTCGTTGGTTGCGGCCGAACTCTCTCGTGAAGGGTCTTCTGAGGTTGACGTCTGCTCCAGGCCGCTAAGCACCGTCCGGGTTGGGGTAGCAGATGGAGCCTTTGCCGCCACCCTGGCAGCACGACAGGCCGATGGCTCGGACGTCTGTGTTGTTGACACCTCAGCATCAGCAGCGTTCTTGGCGCCATTGCCCATTGGTGTGCTTGACCGTCCCGAGCTCACGAGCGTGTTGGTTCGATTGGGTCTCGACACGGTGGGCCGTTTTGCGCAACTTGATGCCGCCGATGTGGTCGGTCGTTTTGGTGCTGAAGGTCGTACAGCGCACCGTTTGGCGTTGGGGCTCGACGAGCGCCCGCCGGCTATGGCCGATCCGCCGCCAGACATGGAAGTTGTCTCTGAACTCGACCCGCCAGTCGAACGGGTTGACCAGGCAGCGTTCGTGGGCAAGGTCCTGGCCGACGAGTTCTTGCAGCGTCTCGATGACCGAGGTGCCACCTGCGCCACCATGGTGATTACTGCCGAGACCGAGCATGGCGAAGTACTCATCCGTTCATGGCGTCACGAAGGGGCACTCACTGCTGGTGCAGTGGCTGATCGGGTGCGGTGGCAGCTTGATGGTTGGCTCAATGGATCGAGCTCCAAGCGTCCCAGCGGAGGGTTGACGCGTTTGTCGGTTCGCCCTGATGCAGTTATTGCTGCCACCGGACGACAACTCGGGTTTTGGGGTGGTCAAACCGATGCAGCGGTTCGTGCCGCGCGTGTTGTTGCCCGGGTGCAGGGCATCTTGGGTCCCGAAGCTGTCCAGGCTCCCGAGCGTCGGGGTGGTCGGTCACCGCACGAGCAAGTCAGGTCGGTCCAAGCCGACACGGTCGACCTCGATCGGTCCAATGTTGATGGCGCCTCGACCCCGGGACCTTGGCCAGGGATGCTGCCAGGGCCATCACCTGTCCGGCTCCATGTCTCACCTTCGGTTGTTGGTGTGCTCGACCAGTCGGGGCAGGTGGTGACGGTGGATGGCCGCGCCCAACTGTCGAGTGCCCCGTGTGAAATCGAGATTGATGGTCGTCGAGGCGAGGTCATTACGCATTGGGCTGGGCCTTGGCCGCTCGATGAACGATGGTGGGACAGCGCTCGGCATCGAAGAAGGGCACGTCTTCAGCTGGTTGGGACAAGCGGAACCGCATGGCTTGTTGTGGTTGAGGGTGGGGAGTGGTGGCTCGAAGCCACCTACGATTGATTGCATGCCCAATCACCACAGACCACAAATGAGGAGCACAAGCACCATGACGATCGCACGAGTAACCGAGGTCATTTCGTCGTCGCCTCACAGCTTCGAGGACGCGGTGAAAAGTGGCGTCGAGCGTGCCGCCGTCACACTCGACAATGTCACCGGAGCGTGGGTTCAGGACCAGAAGGTGATTGTCGAGAACGGATTGATCGCCGCGTACCGCGTCACGATGAAGATCACCTTTGTCCTCAACGAGTAGTCCGGTAGCCCACGAGTCCGAGGTCACGGTCCGTTTTTGTGAGCTTGATCCCTACGGGCACGTCAATCATTCGATCTACGTTCAGTACTTCGAGGTCGGTCGAGTCGAAGCGCTGGCTCACGTCGGCATGGGGCTCGACGTGCTTTTGGCCGACGCCGATATGACCATGGTCGTGGTCGAGATCCATACCCGGTTCGTCGCTTCCGCGCACCTGGGCGATGTCTTGCGCATCGAGAGTGGCCTGTCGAGTGTTGGTCGGGTGAAGGCCACGTGGCTTCAGCGCATCACCCGCGACAACCAACTGATTGCCACGCAGCGGATGGTGTCGGGGTCGGTCTCGACAGCGGGCAGGCCAGTGCGTTTTCCCGCTCGCCTCATTGAGGCTCTGGAGATCTTTCGAGTTGGTGACGACTGGCTCTGATCTCGCTCGTTGGTGGGGACGCAGCGGATAGGGCCTGTCGGGTCCTGCTACTACGTCGGTGCTTCACGGGCAACGTCAGGCGCCGGAACCTTCGGCGGTGGCCTGTAGCCGGGTTGGAAGCCGCTCGAGGCCGGAGAGTTGAGGCTCAAGCCTGAGCCCGAGCCGGACTCTCGTCGTGAGGCCGTGGTTGCTGGTGGGGCAGCAACCCCGCAGGGCAGCATGATGTTGTCGAGGTAGATGCCCTCGGTGCGGTTGTACTGTCGGTCGACGGTCTGGAAATCAAACTCGAACTGCACAGGATTGGCAAGATTGATGCCTGGTGGCGTCCCGATGGTGATGTCGACCTCGACCCATGCGCCGTTCGTCGTGTACAGATCCCACTGCGACCCCGGATTCTGAGGGTGGTCAATCACGGTGAACCCTGGCTGATGTTTGTCCCACAACTGTACTCGTGTCGCGCCCTGGACGATGTAAAACCGGAAGCGATCGTATTGGGCGGAGTTCTCGATTGCCAGGCGCACTTGGAAACAGACCACGTCGGTTGCCGATGCTGTCGTCGGCGGCGACGTCATCGTCGCTCGTCCTCTTCGATTGGGGTGGTTGTAGGAGGGCTGGCCGGCCACGGGATGAAGGCTGTCAGTCGTGCCTGCTCGTCCAAACCAGGCTGAGTGGCTGCCAGAGAACGTGTGCAGGGAGCTGGGTTGCCATCGTGCTGGTCCGGTGCCGTTTTCGGTCCACCCCTGGAGTGTTCCGTCGTCAAAGTTGTAGTCGATGTAGCAGCCGCTGAGGGCCATGGCCGATGCTCGCTTGGTGGCAAGAATCTCGGGCGCGACCCAGGCCACTGCTCCGTTGGCCGCGAGGCGGCGCAGCATGGTTCGGCGGTCCATTGGCCGCGGAGCGTTTTGCTCGGTTGTGGAGGCTGGTGCCCTCACCCATGCGCTTGTCCCATTGCTGTCCCTGCCGCGACGAACCCTCGCGCTACCTGGTCGACTTCCAGGGCGCGTGCGCACTTCGCTCCCCTTCAATCGGCACGTTTGGCCTTTGCCTTAGCGGCAAGCTGGTAGGAGAAGGGCGAGCCGACCCAGTTGAGAGCTGTGCTGTTCGGCCTGGGTCGAACAGCACATACCTATGGGGCCTGTGGCCTACTGGCGAGCCTCCGCCAAGGTGTGACTTGAGTCGGTAAGACTACCCGCATGGTTGAGATGGAGCCCAGGGTTCGGGCGGCTACCGAGCGGTGGTTTGTGCAGCGCGGGCTCCCGCGTGCAATCGACGACTATTCAGCCACTGAGGATGTCTTTACTCGGGCAGCCCCATTCCTGAGCGGCGTCTTCTTCCTCGAGGTCTTCGCGTCGTTTGACGACCGGTTTGGTGGTTGGGCACAGCTGGGGGTGTTTGGCGCTGCCGTTGGGATCTTGGTCTCGGCGGTCATTGTGGTGAATCGGGTGCGGGGCCGCCTGGCGTTTCAGCTTCCCGACGAAGTGGGTCCGGTCGAACTTGGTCTGTTCGTCTTGGTGCCGGCCATCCTCCCGGTGTTGTTCTCGGACGACCCTGGGTGGCGGTTCTTGGGCTTGGTGTCGATCAATCTCGTGATCCTCGCGATCACTTATGTGGTCACGGCCTACGGTCTCGTCCCGATGCTCGGGTTTGGCGCGGCGCAGATGCGTCAGCGAGTCGGGCAACTCGGTCAACTCGTGGCTCGGGGGCTGCCGCTGCTGTTGTTGTTCACGACGTTCGTGTTTCTCAACGCCGAAATGTGGCAGGTGGCCAGCGATTTTAATCCGGTGTTCTACGGCCTGGTTCTGGGGTTCTTGTTGATCACCGCAGTGGGTTTTATGGCGTTGCGGGCGCCTCGGGAAGTGGCCCAGTTGGGCAAGTTCGAGACCTGGGACGTCGTGCAAGCGTGTGCGGCCCGAACCGACGCGCCTATCGCGAATCGAGAGCCCGTCGACCCTGAGGCTCCGGTGGCACCACCCGAGTTCCAGCGCGCCGATCGGGTCAACCTGTCGCTGCTGGTCGTCATTGCTCAGTTGGTGCAGGTGCTGATGGTGGCGGTCGTGATTGGGTTGTTCTATGTGGGTTTCGGTCTGCTCGCGGTGAGACGCGCAACAATCGAGCAGTGGACGACCTCGCCTATCGAGCCGTTGACCAGCTTCAATCTGGCCGGGAGCGAGATCGTTGTTACGTGGGAGCATCTCGCCGTGGCGGGTTTCATCGCGGTCTTCTCGGCGCTGCAGTTTGCGGTGGCGATGCTCACCGATGCGACATATCGCGAAGAGTTCTACGAAGACGTCACCGGCGAGATCCGCGAGGTGTTGGCGGTGCGGGTGCTCTATCACGACGCTCTCAGAACCCTTGCCTGACGCCGGCCAGCTAGCTGGATCCAACGGAGGTTCTAGCTGGTGGCTCGCACAGAGGGTACGTCCCACAACAGGGTCTGGCATCGCGCGGGATCAGGGTGGAGGTAGGACAGGGCGCGGCCAAGCGCGTGGTTGTCGACGCACACACTGGCACCCGCTGGATTCCCGATCCTGCCGCTTCGGGCGGCTTCAGAGCCGAGCAATGAACAATGCAAGGAACACAACACCGTCCCAAATCGCCGGGTCGGTGACATCGTGAAGGCATGGCCGACCGGCGCTTCGGGGATACGCGGCGAGGCGCGCACATGTGCCGATACCGCGTGATTCTGGCGGCATGGTCGACGAGATTCTGTGTGTCGATACATAGCTAGCCCAGCCGGACGCAATGGACCTGCGACAGCCGATGCCTGACGGCGTGGTCCAGAGCCGGCGATTTTCGCCTGGCTCTGTTTCACGCTCCGCTTATGGCTGGGCTACCGAGCTTCAACCCAGACTCCAAACAGCGGACCTCCAAAGTAGAGACTTCGATTTGCAGCCGTGGAACCAAACCGAGCGCCGCATCGTCTTAGCCGCATGAACACTTCATCGGGCCGTGTCCAGACCCACGTCCTGGCGATAGTTGGTTTCACCTTTCTCTTCGCCTCGTGTGGTTCGTCATCAGGCGACCTGGCCATGCCGACCGTGTCGGTCGCTGCTCCTGGTGGCCCGGTCGATGCCGAATTGCCTGGCGGCGCGGTTGAATGTGAAGGACTTGCGCCGCCTCTTGGCACCGGCGCAGCTCCACCCACAGGTACACGGGCCGAGTTCGATGCCGCCAAGGAGATGCTGCTCGGCGTGTTTCAGGACAGCGACGTTTGGACGGGCCTTGGCAACGGCGGCACGTCATCCATCTTTGGTCGGATCAGCATCGGCATCAACACCCGTGATCCCGCAGTCATTCAGTCGCTCCTCGATCTGGTTGACCCGGTCCTGGTCTGCTTCGAACTGCCACCAATGGGCTACGAGGACACACCTCCAACACAGGCAGTCTGGACCGTAGCAACGCCACCGGCGGCCGATGCCATGTCGGTCAGGTTGTTGGTGGATGACCCCGACGGCGGTTGTGGGCACGATCCTGTGGGCAGGACCCTCCCACCCGAAATTACCTACACCGACACCGAGGTCCAGATAGTTGTTCGGCTCACGCTGCTGCCCTGGGGCAGCTACACGTGTGAGGGATGGGACCCAATCCCATACGTCGTGGAGCTGGCCGGGCCAGTGAGCGGTCGAATCCTCACGGGCGGGGCTAATGGTTGAGGCGATACCGCCGGCCCGTGACCACGGCTGGAAGAGCATCCCATAGCGCCGGGGCTGGGACGCTGGCGGACGCGGACGTGGGATCATGATTTCGCCGAGAGGAAAGAGTGGATATGGGTCGGCGTCTCTTGCGAGTGGTTGTTGGTGTAGCGGTTGTGATTCTGGTTGTGGTGGGGCTAGGCGTGGCGGCGCTGGTGATCGTTGACTGGCGGGCACGCAGCGCCGATGAGGTACGGGTCGTGGAGGTCCCTTTCACATGGCCAGGGTCAAGCGCAGTCACAACGGGACGGATCATCTTCATCCACCGCGACCGGGCCGAGGACTCGGACCTTCTGGCCCATGAACTCGTGCATGTGTGCCAATGGGATGAACAAGGCTTCGAGTTCTTGTGGAACTACTCAAGAGAGTACGTCGAGAACGTGGTTGAACTCCGAGACCTCGAGGCCGCCTACGTCGAAATCAGCTTCGAGCGAGAAGCTGCTCTCGGTGATGTCGACTGCGACATCGAGCACTACCTTCCCGAAAGGGACTAGCTACGGGTGCCCCCGAACGCCAGGCTTGTCGCGGGTGTTGTCGAGCACGGTGGACCACGTTGGGCAGCAGGTGGGCGACCTGACGGCGATGGGGCACAGTGGTCAGGCCGGGCGCGAGAATGACCAATGTGAGTATTCGCGGTCGTGAGTGCGGTCTGGTGGGGGGCCTCGATGACTGAAGAAGACGTGACGAGATTCTCGCCTGGCACGGCACAGCTACTCGGCCTCACGCGTGCCGAGGACTTCGCCGAAACGTATGAGGGCGAGGGCAAGGACGCGGCAGTTTCGCTCAGCAAGTCAGAACAGTTCGTGCTCGACCAGTCATGGTTACGACACCCATTACACGCCTAACGAAATTTGCGCGTTGGACTGTTACGTCGGCGCAATGCAGGACTGGGTCGACGAGGTACTCACCGGAGAGGCCGACGTCAGTGACCTGATCCCGGTCAATGCCGCGCCAACCAAGGCCAATGCTGAGCTTCTCGCCAATAGGTTGTCTTTCATCGAGTCCGAGTTCATCGAACCCGAGAAAACGCGCTCGCCGTCCGGTCTGTGGACAGTCACTTGTATCCAGCCGTTGTTGACCCGGCGCTGGTGGGCACATATAGCCCACTCGCCAATTCTGGAGCCGGGTTCGTCTGGGACGAGGTGCTCGAATATCGGGTCTGGTGTCACCCAGAACGCGGTGCACCCCCGCAAGGCGACGACTATCACATCGCGTTCGCCACATATCCCGAAGCACTCGCGTTCTCCGTACGGACTCCTGGCTCAGAGGAGCCACTGGCTCTGGTACTTCAATGGGAATCCATCGACGAACCCACCGCGATGAGCGACATGCTGCGCAGCCAACACAGGTTTGAGACGCAACCGCGTTGGATGGGCGACCGTACTGGTGTGTTCGATCTGGAGCGTCTGCTTGCGCCCGGCACCGGCCGCGGCGAAGCTAGCGGACGCTAACGCCTCAAAGGACCTGTTCATGCCAATCGACGGAATGACGTTCGTAATCACCGGCGGCGCCCGGGGAATCGGGGCCGATACCGGCCGGTTGGCGGCGAGTCGCGGGGCGCGCATTGTGCTGTCTGACGTGCTCGTGGACGAGGGCGAGGCCGTCGCCGCGGAGATCAATGCCGATGGCGGCGAGGCCGTCTTCGTCGAAGCCGACCTCACCGACGATGACGCCGTAGTCCGATTGATGGAGGCCGCCGCCGATCAATACGGAGGGGTCGACGTCCTCCACAACAACGCTGGAATCCACGAGGCCATGATCACACCGGACTTCGCGTTCGAGGACATGTCGGTCGAGACGTTCGATCGAGTTATGGCGATCAACCTTCGCGCCCCGTTCGTGTGTGCCAAAGCGGCGACGCCGTACCTCAAACAGAGCAAGCGCTCACCTTCGATCATCACGGCAGGCTCCACAGGCAGTTTGGTGGGTTACCCGTCAGGGCTGGCCTATGGGACCAGCAAGGGCGGCGTCGCTCAACTGACCAGGAACCTCGCCGTCGCGTTGGCGCCCTTCGGCATCCGAGCCAACTGTTACTGTCCCGCGGCTGTCGACACCGAGATGCCCCGCCAGGTCGCGGTCGCCACCACCACCGTAATGGGCGGCCGGGCTAGCACCACTGCCAGTACCCATCTCGTTGGCCGAGTTGGCGAGGTCCGAGACATCTCGGAACTGGTCTGCTATCTCGCTAGCGAGGAAGCCTCGTTCGTCAACGGCGTTGTTTGGCCCATCGACGGCGGCTCCATGGCGTGGCGAGGATCGATTGACCAATTGGGCATGGAATGAGCGCGTCATAGGGCGCGGCCATCAATCGGTCACCAGTGGCCGGTCAACTTGCCCACGCCGGATACTCGTCGGTGATCATTACGGGTCGCACAGCCGACCGCTCCACGGCCGCCTGCGATGCGCTCGCATCGCGAGAGGTTTTGGCCGAGCGGCGTGGCTGAGTTTGGGCGTCGTGGGCGATGCTGGCGGGTCGTATGTTGGCGGCGATTCAGACGGGGCTTGGTATGGGACTCTGGCTTGCAAGGAGTTCGATGTGACCACGATGAGCGATGGGGCTGGGGTCGCGTCCACATGTGATGGCGGCCGGTCAACAAGCGAGGGCGGTTTTCGTGGCAGTGAGTTTTCGTTCGCGTGGGATTGCAGCGCACAACAGCGCCTGGCAAGACCAGATAGACGTAGAAGCCCGCTGGAAGCTCCTGATCACGCACCTACTGGCGAACCCAAACCTGTTGCCCGAGGACCTGGATCTGACCTAGAACCTGAGGCTTGTCCGTGACTTGGAGTTCGAGCTCGGGATCGGCAGCCCCAACCCGGCGACCGTGATAGCCGCGCTCGCCTAACTCTCGGACACAGTTGACGACCATTGCGGACCAGACGTCAGGCTGAGGGTCGGGGTCGTTGGTGGGTGGTTCAAAGACCCCGACGTCGAAGAGAGACCGTCCCAGATAAACACCCCAATCCACAGTCCCCAGGTGGGCGCTCCAACGAACTGGCGTACCGATGAGCTGAGACGAAGAGAATGACCTCTTGAGTATCGAACGTATGTTCGCTACAGTCTCGAACTCTCATGGGATGGCAGAATCCACCGGTTCCTTGGTCCGAGCTCGAACGCCGGATGTCCGATCGACCGTCGGGTCGCGCCCCGCACGAGAACCCCGATGCTTGGGCGCCAGGCGATGGCGGCGACAGCCCCGCTTGGTCACGGAAGCGGACGCCCTATGAGGCTCCGATCATCAACCGGCGTGATGACGATGTTGGCTATGCCGAACTTCATTGCCACTCGTACTTCAGCTTTCTCGATGGGGCTTCGACCCCCGAGGAGTTGGTCGAGGAGGCAGCGGCTTTGGGGCTTCAAGCGCTTGCACTCACCGATCACAACGGGTTCTACGGTGTTGTTCGGTTTGCCGAGGCAGCTCGAGAGGTTGGGCTGCCGACCGTCTTTGGGAGCGAGCTGACCCTTACCCAACCAGCGCAGCCTGATGCTCATCTGGTGGTGTTGGCCCGCGACCCAGACGGGTATGCGTTGTTGGGGCGAGCCATTAGCCGTGCCCAGATGGCAGGGGAGAAGGGGGCTCCACAGATCTCGCTGGAAGAACTCGTGAAGATCGGCGATGACCGCGGTGGCGGGCACTGGCACGTGCTCACGGGCTGTCGCCAAGGTGCGGTTCCGCGTGCATTGGTCGATGGCGGTCCAACGGCGGGTCGTCGAGAGCTCGACCGATTGGTCGAGGCTTTTGGTCGGTCTCATGTCAGCATCGAATTGTGGGATCACGCACACCCGCTCGACTCAGTGCGCAACGATGGGCTTGCCCATATCGCTGTTGCTGCTGGGGTCGACGTCGTCGCCACCAACAACGTGCATTACCACGCGCCGGTCAGGCGAAGGCTTGCGACGGCCATGGCCGCCGTCGGGGCCCGATCATCGCTCGACGAACTCGACCCGTATCTTCCCGCTGCTGCGACCGCTCATCTGCGGTCGGGGACCGAGCAACGTCGCCGGTTCGGTAGATATCCGGGAGTTCTGGAGCGTGCTGTCGAGCTGGGGGTGGAGTGTGCGTTCGATCTCAACCTGGTGGCCCCGAACCTTCCGCCGTTTGCTTGTGAAGATGGCCACGATGAGATGTCGTGGCTCCGCCACATCACCAATCTCGGAGCCACCAATCGTTATGGACCCCGACACGGCGAACGTGTTCCAGGGGCGTGGGACCAGATTGATCGCGAGCTCGACGTCATCGCCAAGCTCAACTTCCCGGGCTACTTCCTGATTCTTTGGGACATTGTCGAGTTTTGTCACAAAGCACAGATCTTGTGTCAAGGGCGAGGGTCTGCCGCCAACTCGGCAGTTTGTTATGCGCTGGGAATCACCAACGCCGATGCCGTGTCACTTGGATTGTTGTTCGAGCGCTTTCTCTCAACAGCACGAGATGGTCCACCCGACATTGACATCGACATCGAGAGTGGGCGTCGCGAAGAGGTCATCCAGTACGTCTATAACCGCTACGGGCGCGAGTACGCAGCCCAGGTGTGCAACGTGGTCACCTACCGAGCCCGCTCGGCGGTCCGAGACATGGCCAAGGCACTTGGCTATGCAACGGGCCAACAAGACGCGTTTGCCAAGTCCATCGACCGGTGGGGTGGCCTTCGAGAACAAGTTCAACGCGACCATGCCGACAACGACCATGCCGACAAAGGTCATGCCAACAAATCTGTCGAGGCTCCGTCCGGGCCGACCAGCCGACCTGCGCCCGAGCCCCAGATGACCCAGCCAGATATTCCAGCCGACGTGCTAGAGCTGGCAGCCGATCTCGAACACGCACCACGCCACCTCGGCATTCACTCTGGTGGGATGGTGCTCTGCGATCGCCCCATCGTCGAGGTTTGCCCGGTCGAATGGGCTCGTATGCAAGACCGAAGTGTCTTGCAATGGGACAAGGACGATTGTGCTGCTGCCGGGCTGGTGAAGTTTGACCTTTTGGGCTTGGGCATGCTCACTGCCATCCATGAAGCCATCGACCTCATCGCTGATTGCCATGGCGTCGAGCTCGACATAGCGGCTCTTCCTCAGGACCCAGCGGTCTACGAGATGATGTCTCGAGCCGACACCATTGGTGTGTTCCAGATCGAGTCACGAGCGCAGATGGCTACGTTGCCCAGACTCAAGCCCCGGTGCTTCTACGACCTGGTTGTCGAGGTGGCACTCATCCGCCCTGGGCCGATTCAGGGAGGCTCGGTCCACCCGTACATTCGGCGCCGCAATGGTGAGGAGGCAGTCACCTACCTCCATCCACTTCTCAAGCCGGCACTGGCCAAGACCTTGGGTATCCCGTTGTTCCAGGAACAACTCATGCAGATGGCCATCGATGTGGCCGGATTCACTGCTGCCGAGGCCGATCAGTTGCGACAGGCAATGGGGTCCAAGCGCAGTCAAGAGCGGATGGAAAGCCTGCGTGTGCGTCTCTATGCGGGAATGGCCGAGCGTGGTATCACCGGCGATATCGCGGATGCGATTTGGGAGAAACTGGCGGCGTTCGCCAACTTTGGCTTCCCCGAAAGCCACTCGGTGAGCTTCGCCTATCTGGTCTACATCTCTGCCTGGATCAAGTATCACTATCCAGCGGCGTTTTGCGCTGCGTTGTTGAATGCTCAGCCGATGGGCTTCTATTCACCGCATTCGCTTGTGCAAGATGCCCGGCGTCATGGAGTCGAGGTGGTGATTCCCAACATCAACGTTTCGAACGCCAAGGCAACGCTGATTCCCGGCGACGCCGACGCCGACGCCGCCATGCAGTTGGGCCTCGGGTACGTGCGTCACGTCGGCGAGGATCTGGCCGTCGAGATCGAGGCTGGGCAGCCATACACTTCTATCGAGGATCTTCGTCGCCGCCTGGGCCTTAAACAACATGTGCTCGAAGCGTTGGCAACTGCGGGAGCCTTCGAGGTGTTCGGCGGAGATCGCCGCCAGGCCATCTGGGAGGCGGGGGCATTGGCACAGACGGGCTCACAGCGGTTGCCCGGCATTGTGACGGGTATCGAGGCTCCGCAACTCCCGGGTATGTCAGATCATGACCTTGCGGTTGCCAACTTCTGGTCAACCGGGATAGCGGTCGATGGCCACCCAACAGTCTTTGTCCGAGATCAACTCGATGCCATGGGAGCAGTTGCTGCAGATCTATTGTTGGACCATCCAGGCGACCATGTTCTGGTTGGGGGAGTGGTGACACATCGTCAGCGACCGGCGACTGCTGGAGGAACCACGTTCTTGAACCTCGAGGACGAGACCGGTCTGATCAACATCGTGGTCTCGAAGGGGTGTTGGATCAGGCATCGAACGGTTGCCGGTGGAGCATCGGCGTTGTTGGTTCGAGGGCGGCTGGAAAAGAGCGAGGGGGTGGTCAATGTGATTGCCGAACGTATGGAACCGCTGGCTATATCCGGGTCCCCGCAGTCGCGCGATTTTCGCTGACGTCACATCAGTGGACGCTAAAACGACGAAGGTCTGGATCCGCCGGACGGATCCAGACCCCTCGTCGTTGCAGGGCGATCAATTGCGACTAGTCGTCGTCTTCGTCCGAGTCGTCATCGTCGGGGTCGTCGTCCGATGAGTTGCCGGGACCCGAGTTGTCGTCTGAGTCGTTGTCATCGTCGGGGTCGTCGTCCGATGAGTTGCCGGGACCCGAGTTGTCGTCGTCGGAGTCATCGTTCGGATCTTCATCAAGATCGTCACCGTCAGGAGCCGTCTCATCGGCCTCGTCGTCCTGGCTCGGGGGCTCGTCGGTATCGGCGGGTTCGTCGATGCCGGGTTCTCGCTTGACCTCATCGCCAGGCGCTTCGGGGTTGTCCTCAGCGTTGTCGGTTTCGGTACGGGTCTCATCGACTTCATCAGAGTCGGGCAGGTCGATTCCGACTACAGCGGCGACTTCGGCGACTGGGTCTTGGATCGGGCTTGGTAGCGCACCTGCTGCAGCCAAGCCGCCCATGAGCATGACCGCGGCGATGGCTCCCACCCCCGCCCGGAGACCGGTGCGTCCCAGCAGCATCCGTACTTGGGCAGGGCCTCGACCGAGCCAAATCGTGAGCGCACCGAGCAGTCCCGAGTTGGTCGTCGCCCGACCAAGCGATGCTTGAAGCGCAACGGCGCTGCTGGCCAAGTTCTCTGCGGCGACTCGGTCGCCGGGTTCGGAGAATGCCTCAGCGAGGCTGGCCAGAGTTGCGTCAGAACCCAGGGCCTCTGCCGCGTTTTCGTCTCTGGTTGGCTCGTCGATCGGATCACTCATCTCATTGGCGTAACCGTCGTTGTTGGCCATCGCGTTACACCTCGCCGAGGTTTTGTTTCTCGACGTCCTCTTTCTCGAGGGTTTGGAGGGCCCGGTGCATGGCAACACGTACGGCACCTGGCCGCTTCTTCAAGACTTGAGCGGTTTCTTGCACCGACAGGCCCGCAATCACCCGTAGGGCCACCACTTCACGCTGCTTGGTCGGGAGGGCCTCGAGCATGGCCAGCGCCGACTCGCGAGACAAGGTCGGGCTTGCATCGTGGGTATCGGCATCGGGGTCGGCAAAGTCGGGAACTTCGTGATCGGAGATCTGGGGACGCCGGCCAGACCGCCTTCGGGCATCGATGATGCGCGAATGGACGATGGTGAATGCCCAGGAACGGAAGCTGGTTTCATTACCTTTGAACGTTGCGATGCCTCGAACCATGCCTTCGAGGACTTGTCCCAAAAGGTCGTTTGCGTCGCTGATGCCTTGGGACCTGGCATAGGCCGTAATAGCAGGGCCCAGTTCGCCGAGGATCTGTTGCCACGCCCACTCCGAGCCGTGTTGAGCGGCAGCCAACACGTCCTCGAAGCGGCGAGTGGAACTCATAGGACTACAAATCGGCGCCGCACGGCCGCTATTAAGCCGCCGCTGGAGCGCGAGAGGGCCCGTGGATTGTCCGATCGCGTGCGGATGCAGAGGGCTGCCCATCTCAGTGCAGTAACCGTCCTTGGCGGCTTCAGCGTTACTTGGGAGATTCGGTTTCTTTTCAAGAGACTTCCCCTGCGCGAGCTGGTCCCGTCTTCGACGTTGTCATTCGCTGCCTCTGTGACGAGTGCACCAAGCCGCCCAGAGGGCGACCGCAGACCTCGTTACCGTCCACCGGACACGTCGACCAGCGCGCCCGATACGTATGAGGCCGCATCTGATAGGAGCCAAACAATGGTCTCCGCTACCTCTTCGACCTGACCACCGCGCCTGAGTGGCACGCTAGGAGCGAGGCGCTGGACCCGTTCGGGCTCGCCGCTATCTGCATGGATATCGGTCTCGATGAGGCCCGGCCGGACTGCGTTGACCCGGATGCCAGAGGGTCCAACCTCGGCGGCCAGCCCCACTGTCAACGTGTCGACAGCGCCCTTCGTCGAGGCATAGTCCACGAACTCGTTGGGCGAGCCCAGCCGTGACGCGGCGCTTGACACGTTCACGATCGAGCCCCCGTTGCCTTGAGCCTCCAGTCGGCGCACAGCTTCAGATGCACAGATCAGCGTCCCGACGACGTTCACCTCCACCACCCGCCGGAATCGGTCCGGGGACATGTCGGCGAGGCGCGATTGGGTCTCGAGAATGCCGGCGTTGTTGACCAGTCCGTGGAGTGGGCTGAGTGCTTCGGCTGCGTCGAACATGTCTCGCACTGACGCTGCATTGGTAACGCTCCCGGCCACGCTCTGTGCCTCCACGCCAATAGCGCGGCAGGCAACGGTGACTGCCTCGGCCTCGGCTGCGCGGGTCTTGTAGTTGACCACGATGTCGAATCCGAGTCTCGCTGCAGCGATGGCAGTCGCAGCGCCGATGCCTCGACTCGCTCCGGTGATCACAATTGAGGCCATGCGCGACGCTATAGCAGGAAGGCGGCGCAAAGCCGTTGGATCACGCGCTGTCCTTGATTGCCGCAAACCTGTCGAGCTCGCGAAGAATCTCATCGGGATCTTCAGACCAGACCGTCCAGACAGCTCGCTCGACACCTTCTGAAGCCAAGCTCTCGAGACCCTCGATAGTCTCGACCGCCCCCATGACCGTGATGCGTATGGACTGAGGGTCACGACCGTGGGCGATGGCTGCGTCATGGAGGAGGCCAAGCCGAGACCCGAGCGACGGCCGCGCACTGATTGGCATCCAGCCGTCGGCCCATTCACAGAGGTGGGAAAAGAGCTTCGGGCCCCAACCGCCACCCAAGATGATTGGAGGCCCGCCTGCCTGGGCCGGTTTTGGGTAGGCCCAGCTCGGTGCGAGCTCCCGCGTCTGACCCGAGTGAGCGGACTCGTCGGTATTCCACAGCGCGCGCATGATCGCGACGTTGTCACGGGTGAT
>Ga0302127_10000911_pt1 | contig 17141 bp, 14 predicted proteins | sample CB4_SCM_MG_FD_204452 | JGI IMG/M metagenome (GOLD analysis project Ga0302127, IMG submission 204452) | Marine microbial communities from Western Arctic Ocean, Canada - CB4_SCM | ecosystem: Environmental > Aquatic > Marine > Oceanic | place: Canada: Western Arctic Ocean | collected 2017-09-24
CGAGCGTTGAGATCGGAGATCAAGCAGAACGGTTATCGCGGATTTAATCCTGAAGCGTTGATCATTGGCGATATCGCTTCAGTTGCGGCATCCTTTCAGGAGATCGCTGATATTGGCTTTACGGATATTATCGTTCGTAATCTGCATCACAATGGCGACGAGGCTATTGCTTCCACCGAACGTTTATCGCTGGTCCGAGAAAAACTAGGCCTAACCAACTAGTTCTTGTCTTGGAAATCACGGAAGGGCCAGAGGTCTCGCGACAAACTGGCCTTCAGTAACTAGTCTTCATGAACGGTCAGATCAAAGGCCGCAGTGATCAATGCTTTGGTGTACGTCGTTTGCGGATCATCAAATATCTGATCTGATGTACCACTCTCTACAACGACACCATCCTTCATGACGATAACGTGATTGCTAAGTGCTCGTACAACCTTCAGATCGTGGCTTATGAACATGTATGTCAGATCGTGACGACGCTGCAGGTCACGCAGTAAATCAACTATTTGTGCTTGTACAGACATATCAAGCGCGGATGTTGGTTCGTCCAGAATCAATAGCTTGGGTTTCAATATCAAGGCCCTGGCAACTGCTATGCGTTGCCGTTGCCCCCCAGAAAATTCGTGGGGATACCTATCCTGGGCGCTGGAATCAAGCCCCACCTCTTGAAGTGCGTCAGCAACCCGTTCTCTGCGTTCCTGCTCGGTCAAATGCTTCTCATGAACGAGCAATCCTTCCTCTATAATCTGATGAATAGACAATCTCGGCGAAAGACTACCAAATGGGTCCTGGAATACGATTTGCATATCCTTGCGATATGGCCGTAGCTCACTGGACTTCATGCCCTGAATGTTAGTGCCCTCGAGCAGAATATCTCCCTCGGACTTGATGAGACGTAAAATGGCCATCCCTAACGTGGTCTTACCAGACCCGGACTCACCGACGATCCCTAATGTCTGGCCTTTAGTCACAGTCAGTGAAACGTTATCAACCGCCTGAAGGTATTTGCTGACGAAGAAGAACCCTTTCGCTAACGGAAAACGGACGTTTAGATTTTCACACTTCAGCAGAACCTCAGACTCTTTAAAGGGTATGGGGTTGCCTTTGGGCTCTGCCTCAAGCAAATGCCTGGTATATTCATGTTGTGGGTTATCGAATATGTCTGCACAGTTGCCCTTCTCGACAATTTCGCCCTGGGTCATGACACAAACGCGATCTGCCATCCTGCGTACGACGCCCAGATCATGGGTTATGAGCAGCACCGCCATTCCCAGTCGTTGCTGTAAATCTTTCAACAACTCAAGGATCTGCGCCTGAATGGTGACATCCAGTGCGGTTGTCGGTTCATCTGCAATCAACAGATCAGGTTCATTGGCCAGCGCCATCGCGATCATGACACGCTGCCGTTGCCCCCCGGACAACTCATGTGGAAAAGAACGCATTTTCTCTTCAGGGTTCTGCAGCCCAACCAACTTCAGTAACTCGAGGATACGTAAACGAGAATCAGCTAACTTTACGCCTTTGTGAATCAACAGGATTTCACCAATCTGTTTTTCAATCCGATGCAACGGATTGAGCGAGGTCATAGGCTCCTGGAATATCATAGTAACTTTGCTACCACGAATATCGCGCAGCACACGATTATTGGCACCCATCGTCTCGAACCCATCGACCAAAACAGAGCCTGAGGGATGGCTGGCGACAGGATAAGGCAACAATTGCAAAACAGATAATGCTGTAACTGATTTACCAGAACCGGACTCCCCGACAAGGGCTACGGTCTCGCCATGCCTAATATCGAAGCTAATATGCTTAACAGCTTCCACCTCACGAAAGCTGACAGACAGGTCCTCTATTTTTAAGACATGATCGTCCTGTGTATTAAGTTCAGCGGCGTTACTCATCAGTGAATAGCTCTAGTTGTCATTGCCTGCATAATACATAGTGCAGGTCATGATGTCAGTTGGAATTACTCAGGTTGAATGCCCAACGAACTGAGCAGTTGACCTGTGCTGGTAAGCACCCGATAGCGAGCCAACAGAGCGTAGATAGAAAGCTTCTGCTTCTCCGGCTGCCTGCGCCGCATTGTAAATGGATCCCATATCCCGCATCGCCCCCACAGATAGCAAGTGTTCTTCGCCCAGCATCCCTTGAGCTACCTCCAGAAAACTTTCTTGATGCTCCAAAGCCGCCTGCAGGTCTCCCTCTGCAAACGCAGACCGGGATGCCGACTGTAGCTCCAGTAATGTTTCCATGACCTCTGCATCCTCAACGACACTCAAGGACTGAAGTTGCTCGTCGAACTCAACGGGGACCGTCCCGTGAACAGAAGAAATACTCTCAAACAGACCTGGTAATGCTGCTTTATTGACCGGAATTGCCAATTCCACCTGCTGTATTAGCACGTCGGCGGCCAACTCGGGAACGCCCAACTCCTCGGTAAGAAATACGATGATCTCTACCGCTTCCATATCTCCGGATTTGCCTCCAGCAGCTCCATATAAATCGCTAACGCTGTCTCACTATCTCCGCTGGACAGTGCTTGCTCCGCCTGTTCCGTTAAATCTTCGGCGAAAGACGAGGACAAATAAACGAGTAGAAAAATCAAACAAGAAAGTGTGCGCTTTATCATGATAAAGGGACCCGTTATTTTTAGGTGTTGTACATCTACATCATTGCCTATTCGTACCCGATTAACACCGCATTATCAATAACTCTCCGATCACTGGAAAAACTAGAGGACGAGGTGATACATTGTCTTGCAAATGACACTAAAGGAGACAGTGTGTGAGCAAACACGATTATGATGTCGTCGTCGTTGGGGCTGGCAATGCTGCCCTGTGCGCGGCGCTTGCTGCCAGGGAATCTGGCGCTTCGGTGCTTATCCTCGAGCGCGCGCCAAAATCGCAAAAAGGTGGCAACTCCCGGTATACCGCAGGCGCAATGCGAGTGGTGTACAAGGACGCCAAAGACTTAACTACACTTATGCCGGAGCTTAGCGATGATGAAATAAACGGTGCGGACTTCGGCAGCTATACCCGCGAACAGTTTTACGACGATATGGGACGGATCACCCAATACAGAAGTGATCCTGATCTAACGGAACTGCTTATCGAAAACTCACTACCGACGTTACAGTGGATGAATGGTAGAGGTGTTCGGTTCTTACCCATGTACGGGCGTCAGGCATTTAAGGTAGACGGAAAATTTTTATTCTGGGGAGGCCTAACAGTCGAAGCATGGGGTGGTGGTGAAGGCCTAATAGACACACTGCATCAAATCGCATCGGACACCAATATACCCATCCAATTTGATAGCCGAGTTATCGATGTCGAGCTACAGGACGGGGTCTCGGGCGTTGTGGTGAAACAACGAAACAAAACCTCCAGAATATCCTGTAAGACCGTAGTTTTGGCTTGTGGTGGATTTGAAGCGAACAGCGAGTGGCGGACACGATATCTCGGACCCGGATGGGAACTCGCAAAGGTAAGAGGCACTCGATACAACACTGGCGATGGGATTCGTATAGGCCTTGATCTTGGCGCCGCACCCTATGGTAATTGGTCAGGCTGCCATGCCGTCGGATGGGATAGAAACGCCCCTGAGTATGGCGATCTTGCTGTGGGAGATGGCTTCCAAAAACATTCCTACCCACTCGGTTTACTGATCAATGCCAACGGCAAGCGATTCCTCGATGAAGGTGTTGATTTTCGAAACTACACCTATGCGCGGTATGGCAGAGAAATACTGAACCAACCAGAGCAATTCGCCTGGCAGGTTTTTGACAGCAAAGTTATGGAGCTGTTGCGCGATGAATATCGAATTAAGGAAGTGACTAAGATCACAGCAGATACCCTTCCGGAGCTGGCACAAAAAATGGAGGGCGTTAATCCGGAGGGTTTCATGAACACAATTGCCGCTTTCAACAACGCTGTAAACGACGTGCCCTTTAACCCTGCTATCAAGGACGGACGTAGAACCAATGGGTTGGATATTGATAAAACAAATTGGGCCAATGCCCTCGACACCCCCCCGTTCACCGCGTTCCAAACGACCTGTGGTATCACGTTTACCTTTGGCGGACTAAAAATCAATACTGATGCCTGCGTTATGGATCAGGATGGCTATGAAATACCAGGCTTGTACGCAGCTGGAGAATTGGTCGGTGGATTATTTTACTTTAACTATCCTGGTGGGACGGGACTTACGTCCGGTGCAGTGTTCGGCAAGATCGCCGGAGAGAGTGCAGCACAGTACATTTCAACGTGAAGCACGCACAATGCAACATCGTCGCTCACTGGTTAGGCAAGGCAATCATGACTCTAACCGGCTGGCGGGTCGAGGGTGCGGTTCCCGATGCTGAAAAAATGGTGATTATCGCCGCCCCGCACACCAGTAATTGGGATTTACTGTATCTAATGGGTGCAGCCTATAGCTTGCGCCTAAGCATTTTTTGGCTAGGAAAAAACAGCCTGTTCATGCCAGTCGTCGGGCATGTCTTGCGATTCCTTGGCGGGATAGCCGTAGATCGGTCTCGACATACGAATCTCGTGACGCAACTGGTCGAACGTTTCGACGAGAGTGAAAAACTCGCCATTGTCATCACTCCTTCTGGTACACGTTCCCAAACAGACTACTGGCATTCCGGTTTCTATCAAATTGCCAAGGGTGCAAACATTTGTATGGTTTGTGGTTTTCTTGATTATCCGCGTAAAGTAGCGGGGCTTGGACTGGCTTTTGTTCCCACTGGGGACATCCCCGCTGACATGGATCTTTTACGTGAGTTTTACGCGCCCATCCAGGGACGCTACCCGGGTAAAACCAGCCAAGTTCGCATGAAAGACGAAACACCTTAGCCAAACACAATTTGATCTGGCTTTTACTGGATGGTTGGTTTTCCTACATCTGATATTTCCTGTGCATTCACACACGCACTCGCCTGATGATGGAAAATATGTATTTCCTCGTTCTCAACCACAAAGTTGTTCGTCGCAATGAGCCATCCTTGGGGTAGTTCTTCATAGCAAACTACCGACATGATATTTCCTTGAAACAACACCCGCGGTTCGTGACAGACAATCACTGTTTCTGCCTGATTATAATCAAAAATATCTCGCCAACTGATCATGATCTCATCACGATCAAAAAGCCCACGCCAACCTGGATGAATACAGACCGACGGCGTATGCCTCGACCACAGTCTATCCATGGCATCAATATCACGCGTATTAAAGGCGAGGTAAAAGGCTTCGTTTGCATACAGTACTATTGCTGGATCAACCATATCGGAGACGGGAAGAATGTACCTTGATTGTGTCCTCCTACACTGGGCCAGGCAAACTGTTTTTCCACAGGATTGCTCACTGTTCTTAAGCAGGCCTATAATGCTGTGTACGGATCATCAGGAGTAATACATGGAATGTCCAAAGTGTCAGGACAACATGGAGGAAAAAATACTCAGTACCCTGTTGAGCCTCAAGGGATAAAATAACCAGTCCTACAGTTCGCACACGGCGGTTTTCAAATACATGGAAGAATTAATCTCACAGCGACTACGCCATCGGGTTCGCGTCCTGGGCGATCTTCTGGGCCAAACCATGACTCAGCAACACGGAGATGACTTTCTGCAGAAAGTTGAACAGATTCGATTGCTTGCCAAAACTAGACGACAACAGGGCGACGGTGACTTCGAGAAACTCCAATCCGTGTTGTCCGAACTCAATGAAGACCAACTTATTTCTGTAGCGCGGGCATTCAATCAGTTCCTAAACTTAACCAACATTGCAGAACAGGCCGAGGTCACCGAGGACGTAAAGTTCCCGGAAGCATCACACCTGGATGCCCTGTTTACTGATCTAAAGCGGCGCGACATCAGCAACGAAACCATCAAAGAAGCGGTAACGTCTCTGAAATGTGACCTCGTATTAACAGCACACCCTACCGAAATAACCAGACGTACGCTGATTCAAAAATACAACAGGATTGCTGAATCGCTTCAACACGTGAGAGAAGACATACCACTCAGCCATCACAATCGTGTTGCGCTTCAAAGGCTTGTTGCAGAAGTCTGGCATACCGATGAAATCATTACAGAAAGACCTACCCCACAGGACGAAGCGATATGGGGCTACGCGGTAATAGAGAATTCCTTTTGGCATGCGATACCCAAACTTTGGGAGGGTCTGGATCAGCTTTTGCAGGAACATACTGGCTTTACGTTGCCAATAGACTGCGCTCCGATTACGATTTCGTCCTGGATGGGTGGCGATCGGGATGGCAATCAAAACGTCACCGCTGAGGTAACCGCGGATGTTCTAAGACTTGCTCGCTGGATGGCCGCCGACTTATACCTCCGTGATATCGAAGAACTGCTATCACAACTATCAATGTCGGAATGTAATCAGGAAGTGACCGACCTCAGCACCACGTCATCCCATGAACCCTATCGCGCTGTACTCCGCGACTTACGGTCAAGACTCAATGCAACCCGGGATTGGGCGGATGCTGACAATCCACCCGGACCCGGTTTAATTCTAAGAAAAGAAGATCTATTCGAGCCGTTGCATGCCTGCTACCGTTCACTGCATGAGTGCGGGATGGGCATTATTGCCGAGGGTCGACTAAAACAGACACTCATTAGACTCGCCGCATTTGGCGTTACACTCATAGATCTCGATATCAGACAAAGTGCCGATAAACATGTCGATTTGATGGAAGAGCTCATTGCCTTTCTTGGCCTCGGTAGCTACAAATCCTGGTCCGAGAAAGCACGGCACGATTTCCTCCTCGAAGAATTAACAAATAAACGACCGCTCATACCAGAAAGCTGGGAGCCAGAGGGAGAACCGGGAGAAACGCTTCGTACCATGAGACTGGTCGCCAGCAATAACGCAGAGGGAGTCTCCTGTTACATCATTTCCATGGCACAGAACCCGTCTGATGTATTGTCCGTCATCCTGTTACTACGCAAATCCGGGCTTGTCGATCCAATACCCATCGTGCCGTTGTTCGAGACATTGGATGATCTGGATAATGCCGCCTGGACACTGGAGCGACTACTTCGCGATAACAGGTATCGAGACTACATTGATGACCAACAGCAGGTAATGATCGGCTATTCAGATTCCGCGAAAGACGCAGGGCAAATGGCCGCGGCCTGGGCTCAGTATCGGGCCCAGGAAGAACTGGTTGTCGTGGCAGAAAAATACGGTATCGACCTCACGCTATTCCACGGTCGTGGCGGCGCGGCAGGTCGCGGCGGCGCACCCGTCCGACAGGCAATCCTTTCCCAGCCACCCAATACCATTAAGCGGGGCATGCGGGTTACCGAACAGGGCGAAATGATTCGCTTTAAATATGGTTCGCCACAATTAGCCCGCAACAGTATGGACCTCGTGCTAAGTGCAATGATCGAAGCCCATCTGATGCCCTCTCCAAAACCCCGGGAAAACTGGCGGAATCTCATGGATCGTTTGGCGGGAGTAGCCATGCAGCATTATCGATCCATCGTAAAGGATGGTTCTGATTTCGCTGAATATTTTCAGTACAGTACACCGGAAAGAGAACTGAGTTTATTAGCAATTGGTAGCCGACCTAACAGGCGCCATGGCCAGAGCAAAACAATTAGTGATTTACGGGCAATTCCTTGGGTATTTGCCTGGACCCAGAAGCGACTCATGCTACCTGCATGGCTAGGTACCAACGCTGCACTTGCAAGCGAATTCAGCGCAAAAGAAAACTTCGTCATCCGGGAAATGATGGCGGAGTGGCCATTTTTTCAGTCGCAAATGGATCTGTTGGAAATGGTCCTAACCAAGGCAGATGCCGAAATCGCAGCGCGATATGACAAGGTTCTTGTACCGGAGCACCTGTCCTTCCTGGGTGAGCAGTTCCAAACCGAGCTGGCGGCATTAATCGACAACGTCAACCACATTAAGAAACAGGAGCTATTGCTGGAGCACGCTCCCGAGGTTCGTAGGACGATAGACCTGCGCGATCCCTATACCGATCCGCTACACTTTCTTCAAATTGAGCTCATTTCTCGCTACCGCCAGGACGACAACAACGAGCGCGTGAAAAAAGCATTACTCATCACGATTGCGGGCATTGCAGCGAGCATGAGAAATACCGGGTGAATCAACAGCAGATTACGATCGTGGGGGCGACCTCAGGTCCTGGGAAATCGTTGTTCCTCAAACTCGCGGCTTTGGGTCGGCCAGTACTGGGGATAGGACGTAGTCAAAAAAAGGTGACCGAACTGCGCGCTTTGACTCAGGGTACGCATGCTGAAATTATCGCTGTGGACGTGGCACTAGATCAGTCTTTTTTGTCCTCTACCGATATTCTGATTCACTGCAGCAAACCAAATCTAGTGAAGCATTTATTGTCCAACAAACTGGATCGCTTCATTGGACTAGGGTCTACCAGAAAGTACACAAGCTTCCCCGACCAAAAGTGCATTGATGTTACTGAAATGGAGCGCATTGTCATGTCGAGTGACGTCGACGCTACGGTCTTGCATCCAACACTTATCTACGGTGCAGATGGTTTAAACAATGTTGAAAGAATCGCCAATACTGCACGACGATCACCGATTATTCCATTGCCCGCAAAAGGATTATCTCTGATCCAACCCATTCACTGTGAAGACGTCGTAGATTCGATTATCAGCTGTATAGATAACCGCCAGATCAATAAAACTATCGTGATCGCTGGCCCGTCGCCAATCACCTATCGACATTTTGTACAGACCGTTATCGATTCGGCGGGGCTGTCAAGCAGGATTGTCTCCTTACCTCACTTTGCCATTGCTTCGATTGCACAATTAACAACACTGATCCCGGCAGTGCCCACCATTTCAACATCCGAGGTCAAGCGATTACTGGAGGACAAGCACTTCGATACAGTAGCAATGAATCGCGACCTTGGCATTAGACCTAGAAGTTTTGAAACGGGTATGGGGCAGTATAGCGACGACTTAAAACAAAAAGTCTATAGCGCCTGACGCACGCTTAGCTTTTTCCCGGGCTTGATCGATATCCTCCCCTCGCGCTAAAGTAACACCCATACGTCGTTTGCCCTCCACCTCCGGTTTACCAAAAAGTCTGATCTGGGTATCAACTTCACCAAGGGCATTTTCGAGGTTTGTAAACTGCAGTTCTTTCGAATCACCCTTCGCAAGAATTACGCTTGATGCGGATGGCCCCAACAGCCGAATGTCGGGAATGGGCAAACCGAGAATGGCACGCGTGTGTAGTGCAAACTCGGACAGATCCTGAGAAATCATCGTCACCATCCCGGTATCATGTGGTCTTGGAGATACTTCGCTGAAGACAACTTCATCACCTACAATAAATAGTTCCACGCCAAAGAGCCCGAATCCCCCCAACGCATCTGTCACTCGTTTCGCCACATCTTCGGCCCGCTGCCTGGCGAGTTCACTCATGGGTTGCGGCTGCCAGGATTCCCGATAATCACCCTCCACCTGCACGTGACCAATGGGCTCACAAAATGACGTGCCGTCTTTATGACGTATAGTCAAAAGCGTGATTTCAAAATCAAATGCGACGAAACCCTCAACGATGACTCGCCCAGCACCAGCCCGCCCTCCTTCCTGGGCATATTGCCAGGCTGTGGTGACCTCATCTGGTTCTCGCACCAGACTCTGCCCTTTACCTGACGACGACATAATCGGCTTAACCACACAGGGCAAACCTATTTCTTCAATGGCTTGTCGGTATTGTTCCTCTGTGTCGGCAAACTGGAAAGGTGATGTCTGAATCTCCAATTCTTCCGCGGCCAGTCGTCGAATCCCTTCGCGGTTCATGGTTAATCTCGCGGCGTTTGCGGTGGGGATGACACGAAAGCCTTCCGCTTCGAGTTCCATCAACGTTCCCGTATCTAGCGCTTCAATTTCCGGAATGATGACATCAGGTTTTTCGGCTTCGATCACATCGCGCAACGCCTGCCCATCTAACATGGAAATAACATGTGAGCGGTGCGCCACCTGCATTGCCGGCGCATTTGCGTATCGGTCCACTGCGATGACCTCGACTCCAAGACGCTGCAGTTCGATAGCGACCTCTTTGCCAAGTTCACCACTGCCACACAGTAGCGCTTTAAACGCTGAATTTGATAAAGGGGTACCGAGGGATGTCATTGTGCTACCTTATTCATTGAAGCCCGTGCTCTTTAATGTAGTCAATAATGACATATCTAATCAACGCTTGATCATAAGTGATTTCCACTGCATCAGGATCGTCTTTTTTGACATGGGAACCGATGAAACTATTTGTAGCGACAAGATAAGTTCTGTCATTATCAATAGATGCTGCTCGGCGGTGTGGATCATCCTGCCCCTTCCCTAACATTCGACGGACAATTGAACCCTTGGCACGGATCGTCACCAAATTGTTACCAAAGGGTTCTATGGTCCAGATATTTCTAGCTGTCACGGAACCCTTTCTAAGGATATCCCGAATACCACCCATATTATAAAAACCAAACTCTGCCCCAGTGGCATCGGCCAGAATGTCTTCAAGAATAATCTGCAATTCTTCCTTGCTGTAATCTCGCGAGACCTTGGCAATTTCATAGTCGACCTGACCTGCAACCCTGTCCGTCCAGGCCTTCACCGCAGCTGCCACTTCCGGTGCGGGGCCGGGCAACTCCTTCGCCGGTATCAACTCCGATTTAACACTCAACATCTTATTCGTTTTGGTATCGACGTTAAGCTCGATAATTCCCACATGGGAACCATACTTACCGGCTTGTACGACCAGGGTTTGTCCGACCATCACGCCTGGATCAACCACTGTATGCGAATGTCCACCGACAATCACATCAATACAATTTGTCTCACGTGCCAATACCAGTTCCTCCTCGTGGCCAACGTGCGACAGCACTATCATGACATCAACCTTCCCGCAGAGCCCTGATACTGCAGACTCCACCGCCTCTTTGGGATCTGCGAAATATATATCTTCGTTACCCAATGGAATAATCATACGCGGTGTCTGTTCCGTGATAACTCCAATAATCGCGACTTTAATCCCAGCGATATCCTTAACTAAAAGCGGTGCATCAGCGAGCAATTCACCATTGGGAGAATACGCGTTAATGGATAACAGAGGATAGTTTGCAATATCTCTAAACTTTTCAATTTGCCGGAATCCATGATCGAATTCGTGGTTACCGAGCGCCGCAGCGTCATAGCCCATCATATTCATCACTTCGAATATGGGGATGCCCTCAAACAACGTCGATACTGGGGTGCCGGATATGCTGTCCCCTGCATTTAAAAATAGCACCGCCTCATTATTTTCACGCACCTGATTAACAAAGGCGGTAATCCTCGCGGCTCCTGCAAACTCATTCTCCTGCTTGATCCGGCCATGAAAATCGTTGGTGTGGAGAATGATTAGCCGGCGCTCTTCCCCGACAGCCGGTGCCAGCATCAAAACAGATACCATTAGGATAAGCAGTCGCTTCATGATCTAGAACTCATAGGCATTTGGTTTCGATTATAGCGACACTGTTAAATCAGAACTACAAAGGTTCCGACAACATTTTCAGAATGGGATCGACCAGGCTGTTGTCACCTAGCCCCTCATTAAATTCATTGGCAAATTTCGCAACCACAGCACGGTCACTGTCGTAACGAAACAAGTGTTGAAAGTTTCTAAGCCGCAAACGTCGGGGTAACGACCCCCAGTAAATATTGAGATCTGCAACGTCGATTAATCCCAGACGTTGTTCAGGTGTCAATACAACATTGCCGAGATGTAACGATCGATGGTAGATACCTTTGCCATGCAGGTCTTTATAGAAAGCTCCTAGTTTCTGCGCCATATCAGCATCAAATTCTGTGCCCGGATCTCGAAGCGTCTTCCCTGGGAGCGGCGCATAACGGACCGCAGTCCTTGCAATATCGGGGATTTGATACAGCGCACGTACCCTGGGGACGGGAATATCAAGGTCAGCTAGCCGCCTGATGTTATTGGCAAAGCGTTTGGCATAGGACCGTAACCTAGCGGAAGTCCACAGGCGTTTCACCCGAAATAACTTAAGGTAGTCACCATCTTCAAGGAGCAGTACCTTGTCTCCAAAGGGATCAGCAGTAACTACTTCAGCATTGGCACGAAGTTCTTTGTAATCGAGCAAGGACAGTCTTTCCATAGCGCGGCATGATACCAGTCGTCGCAGACAATTAAGATGTGTTTCCGTAGTATGTCATAGCACTACTGCCGACTCTTGAGAAGTGAGTTCTTGACCTGGATCTTGCCTCGATCGAACGTAAACAGGTCATAACCATCGACTTCCAGTTTGCTGCCATCCGCCCGGGTTGCGACCAACGTCCACTCAGAACACCCACGATCACCTTGCACAAAATGTTTCTCGTCCAAAAACGCCAGGTCGGACAATTCCGTGCATACCTCGATGAAGCGAGCTTTTACCGCGTCAAAACCCTCGATACGGGTGCCCCACCTTTCGGCACCCCCACTGGTTTCAAAAACGCAGTCTTCCGACATATAAGACATGATTTTATCGATGTCATGCGCATTCCAGGCATCCGAATAGCGCTGCAGATCTTCAATATCCATAGCATTCTCCAATGCAAACACCTATCTAACTGCCAATCGCCATCTACTACAAGCGAGGCTTGATGAGGACCTGGGCAGACTATTTCAGCGACAGCACTTCTTTTTTCGAGATTTTTTCAATACGAGTGATCTGACAAAATGTATGCCCGTAAGCCACATTATCAAACCCGGGCCGAATGGTGCCATTAGTCGAAGTCAGCTTTATGGCCTCAGAGTAACGCAGCAATCGACAATTATCCCGAAGCTGAAGGACATACAGTTGATTCACCCCTTTCGTAACCACTATGTGAGTATCGTCTAAATACCGCCAATCATTGATCTGGTGAGCAAAGCGAATGCTATTTACAGGGTTGCCGGCAAAAGCAATTCCTGTACTCAAGGCCAATACAACGAACATCAATAGTTGTTTTTTCATTTTAATGTTCCTCCTGACAAACAGACTATTGTTTCCTGACTGAATAGTGACTAAACGTATTATGAACTCAACCTAGAGGGCAACCACTTTCAATTCTCTTGTTCCAGAGTTAAGGTGTTTAATAAGTTTTTTTGGAGGGGAAAATGCTACCGGCCATCAAAAAGTTCGTTTTCATTATACTTTTGGGACACCTCTCTTTGGTGTCTGCCGACAACGCAGCATGGATCGACCTTGCAGTCCCTGCTGACTCCATAGCAATTGCGAAAGCCGATATACAAAAAGTGCTTGGCACACCGCTCGGCAAGTCAGTACGCAGCCGAATGCGCGCTAACTACAACTCCCTTAATACTCGGCTAAATGATGATTTTGGATTCAAACTCAAAAACTTGAGTTATGCCTGGTTTGCATTCTCTGCCCAGGAAGGAGGAATAGTATTACTCCAAGGGGACTTCAAAAAAGATAAAGTCATCAAGAAAATGCAACGCAACAAGGACTGGCAAACGACACCTCACCCAACGGCACTGCAAGTCAGTCGTTATAAAACCGAGTACGGCAGCCCACAAATCGCCGCTTTGCTAAAGGACGACTTAATGGCAATGGGTAATCCAGAAGTAGTGGAGAACGTATTGACCAAGTGGCAATCCGGCCCGACATCAGAAATACGCAGAGGTATTACTCAGGTCGACCGAAGTACCTCTCATATTTCAGCGGCGGCACTCGATCTCAAACCGTTTCAGACTGCAAATCCGATGTACGCATTAATCAACCACGCCTGGCTTGAAGGCATGATTACCGATGATGCTGTAATAACATTGAGTGCAGAATCTTTAAACCCAACAATCACTATGGGGCTAGAGCAGATTATGGAGGGGTTGCTGCAGGTCATCCCCACTCGCCCCGACGTACTATCGCAACCGCTCGTGATAGCGGCCGTACAGAATGCAACAATGGCGCGCGATGAGGCAATACTCAATATCAGTACGATGATCACAGGAGACCTAATTATGGATAGAATACCGCAACCCCGGCCATTTTAGACCTAGGCTTTCTGGGTCTGAGATTTCCAATTTTGATGAACTTTGCTCATCAATCAACCAACTTTCCTTGAGCTAGTCAGACAATCCCCTCAAGAATTATTGGGATACTCCTAACAAATTTCTGACGTCAACCTCTGGACATACAGCGCTGACGCTATACAGTGTTTAGACGAAATTCTAAGGAAATTTAGTATGGCTATTCCAAACATTCTCCCTATCGATACCAAAGAAGCCACGCTAGAGGTGGCTGGTGGAAAAGGCCGCTCGTTAGCGGAAATGGTAAATGCGGGGCTTGATGTCCCTGGCGGCTTCTACGTAACCACCGCCGCATACCGGCAATACGTCGCAGAAAACGATCTGCAGGCCAAAATCATAGAACTCGCCAAACCTGAGATTGGTGAGTGGACCCTCTCATTCGACAAAGCATCCGAGGCCATTCAAGCGCTGTTTGCTGAAGAGGAAATAACTAGCGCAATGGCGCAGGAGATTACCGAGGCGTACGCTGGCGTGGTAGGAGACAATCCACCAGTCGCTGTACGCTCATCTGCTAACGCGGAAGACCTGCCAGATATGTCTTTTGCGGGCCAGCAGGACACTTATTTGAATGTACGCGGTGGCGAAGAGATCGTTACAGCGGTGCGTCATTGCTGGGCATCTCTGTGGACCCCCCGGGCGATCGCCTACCGGCACCAAATGGGTATCGAACACGATGCGGTGGCCATGGCTGTAGTAGTACAACTGATGGTGCCATCCGATGTTTCCGGTATTCTATTTACCGCCAACCCCGCGACCGGTGAGCGTTCGGAAATGCTCATCAATGCAAGTTTTGGACTTGGTGAGGCAGTTGTAAGCGGTCAGGTAACACCCGATACCTACACGGTTGATCGTGAAACCATGAAGGTCACAGATACCATTATCGGAGCCAAGGAGCAGAAAATTGTCTCCGACGGTGAGCAGGGCACGAGACTTGAAGACATCGCCGAGGATGAAAGAGGCACCTCATCGTTGTCGGACGAAGCAATCGAGGAATTAGTAACCCTGGCCTTAGAGGCAGAAGCACATTTCGGTGGGGTCCCGCAGGATGTTGAATGGGCTTACTCGGGCGGCAAACTCTTTATGTTGCAGTCGCGACCGATTACTAACCTTCCGCCACAGCCTATTGATGTGGTGTGGGAGCCACCAGCCCCCGCACAAATTCTTGCTCGCAGGCAGATCGTGGAAAACATACCTGATCCCTGTACCCCGCTATTCGATGAACTTTATCTGTGGGAAGGCCTGGAAAGAGGTAAGAACGGCAAAAAGAAGCCGAGCATGATGGAAGGTGGCGGCCCAATGTTTATCTCTATGCACGGTTTTGCCTACCAGCGATTCGACTGGCCATTCATCATCCAGGCACGCAAGGAACGTATTAGCGAAGCGATGACCGAATCGGAATTGAATGCAGCTGAGCTGGCGGCAGAAACTGGCGCGCAAGAAAAGGAAAAGCCTAGCGAGAAAATGAGGGCCGAACAACAGAAAAAGAGTGCCAAGCAACAAGGTGTGAATAATGACGAAATGGCCGAGCATGACCTGGGTCTGTTTCTGGAGTCGCTATCCGGTGAGGACCGCACAGCATTTGACAACTGGACTGCATCATCAGAACACGAAGACGTAGCTGCTATTATCACGCGCCCTGAAAGCAAGAACCCGACCTTTGGAGCGTTCTTTAGAACTCAGGTTAACGAGAACCAGATTGCGGGTTTTTATGACTGGGCGAAGCCCAACATCCTGTCGGTACGAGAAAAGTGGGAGCAGGTAGACCTGGCGAGTGCATCAGATGAAAAACTCGTGGAGGGCATCTGGGAAACCGCCATCGCGGGTGGTACTTTCTGGAGTGGCAATGGCGGCCATACATTCGGGGTGGCGAAGTCCACCGATGATCAGCTGCAGGCCTTTCTAAAGGAAACCCTGCCGGATTACCATTTCACCAGCGGGCAATTCCTATCTGGATTTAGGTCAAAGACCATGGAGGCTAACGAGCACTTGTTCGAAGTCGCCAGCAAGATTCGTGAAGATGCCGCGATTAAGGAACTGGTCCTTATCACTCCGCCAATACGCCTAATGCGGACGCTTGAGGAAACCCCAGCAGCAGCGGCTGTTGTGGAGGCGATAAACGGTTATCTCGATCTGTATGGCCACCTTGGCTATAGCCTGGATTTTGGGGAACCCTTACCTCTGGAAGATCCATCCGCCCTACTAGCCACGATGAAGACAATGGTGTCTGACGACAACTACAACCCGCAGAACCACTTGGACGAAGCTACGAAAAAACGCGAAAAGGCCATGGAAGATATCCTGCAACTGCTGGAAGGCTTGCAGTATTGGCAGTTCCGTTTCAGACACTGGTTCACCCATCGTTTCTACTATATCCGTGAGGAGGTGATGTATTACCTCTATATGGCCTGGCCTGCTTTGCGCCGGGTGGCGCTGGAGCTGGGTCAGCGTTTGACGGATGTCGGCACGCTAAACAGTAGAGATGATATTTTCTATCTCGTTATGGCAGAGGTGAAACAGGCCGCTGCAGCGCATGCCAAAAAAGAGGCGATTCCCCAATTCAAAGCCCTGACCGCCGAGCGGTTTGAGCTCCGGGAAGCTCGTAGACGTTTGCATCCACCAGGAACAGTGCCCTTCGACGCGAGCGATGATCCTAGCGTGAAGTTTAAAGAAACGCAGGCAGTCAACGATCCGAATTCCGATACCATGACGGGTGTTCCGGTCAGTCCTGGAACGATCACAGCACCAGTGAGCCTGATCAATTCACCGGCGGAGTTCGACCAGATGCGACCAGGAACGATTCTAGTATGCCCTCAGACTAATCCTGCCTGGACGCCGCTCTTTGCACATGCAGCGGGGCTGGTGACTGATATGGGTGGGATTCTGGGACACGGCTCCATTGTCGCACGGGAGTATGGCATTCCTGCCGTAGTGGGAACCGGGACCAGCACTCAGCGAATCAAACACGGGCAGATGGTGACTATCGATGGTGATGTAGGCACGGTGAAATTGCATGAGGATGAATAGAGCGTTGTAGGCGCATCAAATTGCCTT
>Ga0302127_10000912_pt1 | contig 17140 bp, 14 predicted proteins | sample CB4_SCM_MG_FD_204452 | JGI IMG/M metagenome (GOLD analysis project Ga0302127, IMG submission 204452) | Marine microbial communities from Western Arctic Ocean, Canada - CB4_SCM | ecosystem: Environmental > Aquatic > Marine > Oceanic | place: Canada: Western Arctic Ocean | collected 2017-09-24
TGGTGATCTTTTGCTGCGCACGCATCCTGCTGCCTGGCATGGAGGTGGACTCGGACCGCATCATGCCAGAGCTCGCCGCCAAGGTCACCAGCGATGCCGGCGTGCCGTGGCTGGCCGGGTTGCTGCTCGCTGCACCATTCGCCGCCGTGATGTCCAGCGTGGACAGCTTTCTGCTGATGGTCTCGTCCGCCGTGGTGCGGGATATTTACCAAAACCGTGTGAACCCCAAAGCCAGCGAAAAACGGCTGAAAAGGCTCTCCTACCTCGTCACGGCGGTGGTGGGGATTTTGGCGATGCTGGCAGTGCTAAATCCACCCCAGTACTTGCAGGATCTTATCGTGTTTGCCACCAGTGGGTTGGCGGGTTGTTTCCTGATGCCAGTGCTGCTTGGCCTTTACTGGCCACAAATAACCGCCAAGGGCGCCATCGCAGGGATGTTGGGTGGTTTGGGCTGTCATTTGTCCCTGTATATCGCCGGTTACGTCATCAAGGGCAAATTCGAGGCCTTCAAGTTGCTTGAATTTGACCCCTTCATCTGGTCGTTGGTTGTGTCCGGTCTGCTCTGCTGGATCTGCTCGGTTTACAAAGCGAGCCCGACAAAAAGGAACTAAAAAAGTTTGCTCTACTTATATTTCAGTGCCAACTTTCTCTCCCTGTTATTCAAAACTTAGATGAAAAATCATAAAAAAAATGGATTTACGCTGATTGAATTATTGGTAGTTATTGCGATCATCGCAATCCTAGCCGGGATGCTCCTTCCTGCCTTGGCAAAGGCCAAGAGCAAAGCAACAGGCATCTCCTGCCTAAACAATAGCAAGCAATTGATGCTGGCCTGGATCTCTTATTCCGGGGATTATGACGGTAACTTGGTACACAACACCCATGGAGGCGAGGCGCAAAGCAACAGTCCCAACTCCCGATATGCCCAATGGATCATGGGTTGGCTGGACTGGGGACTGCGTCCTGACAACACCAACGTGCTACATGTCACGGATACACGTTATGCCAAGTTGGCAGCATTTCAGGGAAACAGTAAAAACTTGGTTTCCTGCCCCGCAGACAAATTCGTTAGCCCCAGTCAGACAAGGAAAGGATGGTCCAAGCGAATCCGAACCTTCTCGATGAACTCAAACATGGGAGATGGTAATAATAAGCTCTGGTATGGTGATAGGTATCACCAAATTTACCTCAAGGAGGGTGACATTGCTGATCCATCCAACAAATGGGTGGTGGTGGATGAGCATCCTGACAGCATGAACGACGGCTGCTTTTTTACCAACATGACTACCTCCAGCCCGAGTTACGTGGATTTACCCGGCACAATGCACAACAACGCCTGCGGGTACGGGTTTGCCGATGGCCATTCAGAAATCAAGAAATGGAACTCCGAAATGAAGAGTGCAATAAACTTCAGTCGTAGTTGGTCCCCTAGGGGTGCCGGAGCCAAAGCGGATTGGTTGTGGCATCAGGAACGTTCGGGGGCACCAAGAAGATAAAATCCTTATCCCCTTAATAGCCGATATCCTGCACGAAGAGCCCCTAATTTGGGGCTTTTTTTTTGTTTGAAAAAAGCTTGCTAGAAATTATACTAAACTTTCCTTCAACTAGAATTCGCTGAATTACACATTTTTTCATGAAAAACCAAAAAAAACAAGGGTTCACACTTATTGAACTATTGGTGGTCATCGCGATCATCGCAATCCTGGCCGGGATGCTCCTGCCTGCCTTGGCAAAGGCCAAGAGTAAAGCAACAGGCATCTCCTGCCTCAACAATAACAAACAACTGGGCTTGGCCTGGCTGATGTACTGTGAGGACTACGACGGTTTCATGCCGCCTAACCAAAACGGGGGGGGATCTCGAGGCTGGGTAAACGGTTGGATCACCTTTAACTCCAACGCGCCAGACAACACCAATATCCTATGGCTTGTTGGAACACAGAAACAAGTGGGGCGTTTGTATCCCAAACTTGGACCATACTCAATGGCACCTGGCATTTATAAATGCCCAGCGGACACCTACAATTGCAAAATAGGTAAAAAGACATTGCCACGAGTTCGCAGCAACTCCATGAATGGGTTCATTGAAGGTGCCGCCTACGGCGGCAAAAGCGGTAAAAGCACCTGGTATGGCGGACACAAACCTTACTACAAACTGAGTGATATTACCGGGAAGGACCAAGCGGGCCCAGTTGGCGGTGGCGTTACTTCTCCGACAGATTTATGGGTTTTTGTGGACGAACATCCCGACAGTATCAATGACGGCTGGAACATCATGAATCCGACCACGGACAGCAGTTGGGTTGATCTACCTGCCAGTTATCACAACGGAGGCTGTGGTTATTCGTTCGCCGACAACCACGCGGAAATTAAGGTTTGGAAGGACAAAATCCCAAGGACAGAACCGGTACGTCAATCCTCTCGGAACGGATTTCAAACAATGGCAGGCGTAAGGGGTACAACGATTACTGGTGGGTCATTGAACGATCAACATCGAAGCTCTAGGCTAGAATCAATTTGGGTACAGGCTTGGTACGCAGTTGGTCACCCGAGGGCAATATGTCGCTCAACGTTCCCATGCCGAAAAGTCGGGATTTGTATTGGATGATGGAGAAACCCACACCCGATAGGCCTCCCCTGATTTTCAAGCATGAGAAAAACACTAGCATTCACATTGATTGAATTGTTGGTGGTCATTGCCATTATCGCCATCCTGGCCGGCCTACTCCTGCCGGCCCTGGCCAAAGCCAAGACGAAGGCACGGGCCATCACCTGCATGAACGGCAACAATCAGTTGACCATGGCCTGGCGCTTTTACGCCGATGAAAATGATGGCCATTTGGTCGGCTCCGGCCGGGGCCAGAGGATGAGCGGTAAGCAAATCCCCGAGTGGGTCGGCGGAAACCGGCTGGACAAAAACAACCCGAAAAAACCCGACAACTGGGATGTGGACTTCTGGATTCGTGGAGTCAACAGTAAGGGGAGAAAAATTCCCGGACGAGGCAATCTCCTTTACCCGTATGTCGGCAACAGCACTGAGGTTTTCAACTGCCCAGCCGACAACAGCGTCGGAATCAATAACAAGGGGAAAACAGTACCCAGGCTCCGGAGCCGTTCAATCAACAACTGGGTGGGCGGTCCTGGTTGGGGCAATAAAATCAATGGCGGCACCTGTACGACACCAGCGTCAGTGGCAACATTGGAATGGCGCGTATTCCACAAGGACACCGACTTTGTTGCTCCAGGCCCCTCCAACACCTTCGTAATGCTGGATGAACGGGAAGACAGCATCAACGACGGCTACTTCGTCGTGGATATGGCCGGCTGGCCGACGCGGTCTCAGCAGATAGTAGACTTCCCCGCCAGTTACCATAACCGCGCAGCCGGATTTTCATTTGCCGATGGGCACGCGGAAATCCACAAGTGGCTCGACAAGCGAACCTATCCAAAAATCAATAAGGGCAATATGCAACTCAACGTCTCCATGATGAACAGTGTAGACTTGTATTGGATGATGGAAAAAAGCACACGCAAGATTGGCAGCCGCTGATTCTCCAGCATGAGAAAAACACAAGCCTTCACGCTCATCGAATTGTTGGTGGTCATCGCAATCATCGCCATCCTGGCTGGCATGCTCCTGCCCGCCCTGTCCAAGGCCAAGGCCAAGGCCCACGGCATCAGCTGCATGAACAACAACAAGCAGATGATGATGGCTTGGCTGTATTTCGCGGAGGATAATGATGACAATCTGGTCGGTGCCGCCGGGTGGAAATACAAAAGAAGAGACATCCCGAATTGGACCGGTGGAAGTTGGCTGACGCTCAACAACAAGAGGGATCCCAATAACTGGAACCACGCCGCCTACACCTACAAAAGCCCCCTTTGGGCCTATTGCGGCAAAAGCACCGCCATCTGGAAATGCCCTGCCGACTACACCACCGCCATTAACAACAAGGGCATAACCGTGCCGCGCATACGCAGCATGTCGATGAGCAACTGGGTCGGCGGCCCCGGCTGGGGCGCCTCCGGTCCGTGGTATCCCCAAAGCGCAAACGGCTGGAAGGTGTTCACCACGCTGTCGGACTTCTCAGCCCCCGGACCATCAGACACCTTTGTGCTGATAGACGAACGTGAGGATAGCATCAACGACGGCTACTTCGTGGTCGACATGGCCGGCTACCCCGGCCAGACCATCAAACTGGTGGATTACCCCGCCAGTTACCACAACCGCGCGGCCGGATTCTCATTTGCCGATGGGCACGCCGAAATCCACAAGTGGCTCGACAAGCGAACCACACCGCCAATGAGCAAGTCCGATCGCCCACTGAACGTCGGCATGGCAAACAACAAGGACGTGATGTGGATGATGGAGCACAGCACCCGAAAAGTCGGCAGTCGCTGACTCGCTTCCTTTTGCCGATCCAAGAAGCCGACCCACAATGGCAGGTTTCTTGGCGCCGATTTCCTTTCCATCGTTGACGCCAGACAAACAAGACTGCAGTCTGCCCGACCAGTTTATGGCTCGTACTATACTGTTCATCTGCACCGGTAACGTCTGCCGCAGCCCGATGGCCGAGGGCTTGTTCAGGTTTCTTATTGAGGAGAACGCAGCTGACCTTATCGTGAAATCTGCCGGGGTGGGCGCTCAGGACGGCCAAGCGCCAAGCGGGAATGCGATCCGCGCCATGCAGGATCTCGATATCGACATCTCCCCCCAGCGGAGCCTGATGTTGACCGCCGAACTCGCCGCCGAGGCCGACATGATCATCGGCATGACCCACGGGCACGTGGAGATGGTCAACCTGATGTTCCCTCACGCAGCCGATAAAGCCTTTTTGCTCCGTGAATTTGACGACTCCGTGCCCCTCTACGAGCGGGAAATCTCCGATCCCATCGGCGGTTCCTACGAGGTTTACCGTCAATGCCGCGACCAGATCCGTGAAGGCATCGACTCACTTTTGAACTCCATACAACAAAACAAAAGCCTGGTTCCCGACTCAAATCAACCGGTGATAGAAATAGCCCTCGGCGCGGATCACGCCGGCTACGGACTGAAGAAAATCCTGGGCAATTATCTCGGCGAAAAAGGCATCCCGTATGCCGACTTCGGGTGCGACTCGGAGGACAAGGCCGACTACCCGGACTTCGCGCGTGAGGTGGCCCGAACCGTGGCCGAGGGGCAGAGCCGGCTTGGCCTGCTGATGTGCAACACCGGTATTGGCATGAGCATGAGCGCCAACAAGGTGCCCGGCGTCCGGGCCGCGCTTGCGCATGACGAGGAGACAGCCAAGCTCACCCGCCAGCACAACAACGCAAACGTCCTCTGCCTCGGGGCCGCGGCCACGGATGAGGCCTTGGCAAAGCGCATCCTCGACGCATTCATCGAAACCCCGTTCGTGGACGGCGGCCGCCACGAGCGGCGGGTGAACAAGATGGAACCCGCGGGCGCCTCGGGCAAATTCCGGCTGGACTCCGTTGATCCCGAGATCGCGCAGGTCATCCAAGCCGAGACCGTCCGCCAACAGGAAAACATCGAGCTGATCGCCAGCGAGAACTTCACCAGCCCGGCCGTCATGCAAGTGCAGGGCTCGGTGCTCACCAACAAGTACGCCGAAGGCTATCCGGCCAAGCGCTGGTATGGCGGCTGTGAGCACGTGGACGTGGCCGAGCAGCTGGCCATCGATCGGGCTAAGCAACTTTTCGGCGCCGAGCACGCCAACGTGCAGCCCCACTCCGGCAGCGGCGCCAACATGGCTGTTTACTTTTCCACACTCCAGCCGGGCGACAAGATCCTGACGATGGATCTGTCCCACGGCGGACACCTCACCCACGGACACAAGGCCAACTTCTCGGGCCGGTTTTACGCGGCCACCCACTACGGCGTTAGCAAGGAGACCGAGCAGATCGATTACGACGAACTGGCCCGAGTGGCAGCCAAGGAAAACCCGACCATGATCACGGTCGGGGCCAGTGCCTACCCTCGCGTGATCGACTTCGAGCGGATGGGACAGATTGCCCGCGGAGTGGGTGCGCTGCTCTTGGCCGACATCGCCCACATCGCCGGACTGGTCGCCGCCGGCTTGCATCCCAGCCCAATCGGCCATGCTGACTTTGTCACCACGACCACCCACAAAACCCTGCGCGGCCCGCGGGGTGGGCTGATCCTGTGCGGCGCGGAACATGCCAAGGCAATCGATTCCCAGACCTTCCCCGGCATCCAGGGGGGCCCGCTGATGCACGTCATCGCGGCCAAGGCGGTATGCTTCAAAGAAGCCCTCCAGCCAACCTTCGCGGAGTATCAGGCCCAGGTCGTAGCCAATGCAGCGGCCCTTGCCAACGGCTTGACCAAGAACGGTTTTCGCCTTGTCAGTGGTGGCACGGACAACCACCTGATGCTGGTGGACGTCGGGTCGCGCGACATGACCGGCAAGGAATGCCAGGCCGCACTCGACGAGGCAGGCATCACGGTCAACAAAAACACCATCCCCTTCGAGACACGTTCCCCTTTCCAAGCCAGTGGGATACGGATTGGTACACCCGCCGTGACCACGCGCGGCATGGGCGTACCGGAGATGGCCAACATTGCCGACATGATCAGCGAGGTGTTGCTCGACATAAAAAATGTTGACAAGCAAGCCGCTGTCCGGCAACGTGTCCAGCAACTGACCGCAGGATTCCCCTTGCCGTATTAAAGGTTCCCCGCTGGACTTCATTCCGTGGGTTTGTTTGTGTTTGTCTTGAACAAGGCAAAGTATTAAAAACACCGACAAAGTATCCCCCCATACCCTATGAGTTAGCTGGGAATCTCATCCGTTATCCACAGGAGGATTCTTGCCGAAACATGAAAAACACAGGTAGTAACACCAAGGGTGCCAAAGGCTCCCGCAAGAAAAAATCAATCAGTTTGGCAGCCACCGAGGCTGCTGCCATTCGGAACAAATACCTCCGCGCCTACGGAGAAACAACCCCTCCCGAGGGAACACCTGCCCCCGCCGATGAGGAGGCTGTGGAAAAACCCAAGGGAGACCCTGTGAACATGAGCCAACTGCAGGCACTCGATATGCCTGAACTGAACAAGATGGCCAAAAAACAGGAAATTCCCAATTATGGCTCTCTGCAGAAACACGAGCTGATTTTCCAACTCCTGCAGCGCAATGCCGAACAAGCCGGCGTGCTTTACACCGAGGGCTGCCTCGAGATTTTGCCGGAGGGCTTCGGCTTTCTTCGATCCGAGAGTTTCAACTACTTGCCCTGCCCGGAGGATGTTTATGTTTCGCCGTCACAGATACGCCGGTTCGACCTGCAGACAGGCGACATCATCGCCGGCGAAATCCGGCGGCCGAAGGACAGGGAACGTTTCTTTGCCCTCGTCAAGGTGGCCTCCGTGGGTCACGAAGAACCGGAGATTGCCAAGGACAAGATTCATTTCGACAACCTCACGCCGCTCTTCCCTGACGAGCGCTTCATCCTCGAAAACGACTCGGAGGAATATTCCACCCGTGTGATGGACCTGGTCTGCCCGATCGGCAAGGGCACTCGCGGGCTAATTGTCGCGCCGCCGCGAACCGGCAAGACAGTGCTGATGCAGAACCTGGCCAACGCCGTTATCAAGAACAACCCCGATGTGTATTTGTTCATCCTGCTGATTGATGAACGCCCGGAGGAGGTCACCGACATGATGCGCACCTGCAAGGCAGCCGAGGTGGTCAGCTCCACCTTTGACGAGCCCCCCGAGCGCCACGTGCAGGTGGCCGAGATGGTCATCGAGAAGGCCAAGCGCATGGTCGAACACAAGCACGATGTGATGATCCTGCTCGACTCCATCACCCGGCTGGCCCGCGCCTATAACACCGTCCAGCCCCACTCCGGCAAAATTCTCTCCGGCGGCGTGGACGCCAACGCCCTGCACAAGCCCAAGCGCTTCTTCGGCGCGGCCCGGAACGTTGAGGAAGGCGGCTCGCTCACCATCTGCGCCACCGCCCTGGTCGACACCGGCTCACGGATGGACGAGGTTATTTTCGAGGAATTCAAGGGCACCGGCAACATGGAGGTGCACCTCGACCGCTCGCTGGTCGATCGCCGCATCTTCCCCTCGATCAACGTCGAGTTGTCCGGCACCCGCAAGGAGGAACTCCTCTACCATCCGCAGGAACTGCCGCGCATCGTCACGCTGCGACGCGCACTCACCGGTGTTCCGCCGGTCGAGGGCATGGAACTGCTTCTCGGCAAGCTGAAAAAAACCGAGAACAACATCGAATTCCTCCTCAAGATGACAGTGGAATAAACCGCTTGGCCAGACGCATCACTGGATTCGACCGAATTTTTTTTCCAGCTCGAGGTAGTTCATCTCGATGATCGTCGGCCGCCCATGCGGGCAGGTGTACGGCATCTCACAGCGTCGCAGGTCGTCCACAAGATTCTGCAACTCCTCCTCCCGCAGCGTATCGTTTGCCTTCACCGCGTGGCGGCAGACGGTCTTGATGATCACATCCTCGCCAAGCCGCAGCGCATTCACGCCCTCGCCGGCGGCCTGCAACTTGTCTACCAACTCGAGGATGAACTTCCGCGAGTCCGTCGCCTTGACGAACGGCGGCAGCGCGTCGAGCAGAAAGGTTCGCTCGCCAAACTCGTTCAACCCGACGCCAAGCCGGTTGAGCGTCTCCATCATCCCGCTGAGGAACTGCGCCTCCCTCGGCGGCAGCTCCACAGTCTCCGGCAGCAGCAGTTTCTGCGAGGCGGCATTGCCCTCTGACTCCATGCGCCGGAGCATCTGCTCGTACAGCACCCGCTCGTGTGCGGCGTGCTGATCCAGCAACACCAGCCCTTTATCGGACTCAAGCACCACATAAAGTTTACCGACCACGCCAACGAGACGCAGCGGCACGTGCAGCAACGGCACCGGCGCTCCAACCGCTTGGCCGAGGGGACTTGGCAACGACGTCGCCCGCACCGGGTCTTGTTGCGGCGCAATTGATTGTGCTTGCCCAAACGAGGCCGGCGACGACTCGTCGCCAAGCTCCTGCTGCGTTGGTATCTCCGACGGCGAAGTGGGCGTCACATCCACCGCCTCGTCTGCCGGCGGAGCCACAGAGGCCGGTTTCCGGCTGTGAAATGCTAACAGCGTTTCCTGAACGGCCTGCGTGAGCAGTCGCCGTACATCCCGCTCGTGATGGAACTTCACCTCGCGCTTGGCCGGGTGGATGTTGACGTCCACCTCACCCGGATCGATCTCGATGAACAGGCAGCAGAGTGGGAATTGTCCCTTCATCAGCGCGGTGTGGTAGCCCTCGATAAGGGCACGGTTAAGGCTGCGATTCTCGATCGGCCGGCGATTCACAAATAGGTGTTGGTTGGCCCGGGTCGAGCGCGACACACCCGGTGCGCCGATCAACCCCCAGGTGCGCATCGTCGTCTGGCCATCCCATTGCAGGTCAATCCCGGGGTCGTCCGGGATCGCCTTGGCCACGCGGTAGTCGCCGCTGGAATCGACGTTCAACAGGCTTATACCATCGCCGTTCAGCGCCGCCATGCGCTCGCGCACGGCGGTGAGGTGCGATGCCGGGGTGTCGTCCACCCTGCACGGCGGCAGCTCCCACACCTTGCGCTGGTCGCTTGTGAACACAAACCCCACCGCCGGGTTGGCCAACGCCGCCAGCGTCAGAAAATGCTGGATGTGGCTGCGCTCAGTCTCCGGTGTGCGCAGGAACTTGCGCCGTGCCGGCAGGTTATAAAACAGCGAGCGCACTTCGATCGTCGTGCCGCCAGCGTGGCCGGCCGATTCCACCGCGCGAATCTTTCCGGCGTGAATGTCGATGCGCGTCCCCTCGCCCGTCTCGTTGCCGCTCGCGAGCGTGGTGAGTGCCATCCGGCTCACGCTGGCAATGCTGGGGATCGCCTCCCCGCGAAAGCCCATCGTGGTGATCGAGGCGAGGTCCTCCACCACTTGAATCTTGCTGGTCGCGTGCCGCTCAAGGCAAAGCAGCGCATCGTCACGGTTCATGCCGGAACCGTTATCGGCGACTCGGATGAGGCTACGGCCACCGGCCTGGATATCCACGCTGATGCGTGTGGGCCCGGCGTCGAGGGCGTTCTCGACCAGTTCCTTCACCACGCTGGCCGGTCGCTCCACCACCTCGCCGGCGGCGATCTGGTTGGCGACAATTTCTGGTAGGAGACGGACGGAACCCATGCTACACCGCCACTCTACGGGCAGCGCTTGGCCGCCCCAAGCGTTTTTGCTTTCAAAGACAGGGGGCGCAGATTGGTATGATTAAAGGAAAGCACTCAGCCGATGTTCAATTCGAACTTAAAAGCTGACAACTTTAAAAACTCAGCGCTTGGCCAAGCTGGCCAACTTAACGACCTGGTCGAGGTAGCGCTGGACGCTGTCACGCGGGCGCTTGGCCTGGGCCGACTTGAGTAGCGGCACCGCCTTTTCATACTGGCTGCGGCGCACCAAAAACTGCGCGTGGTTGATCTTCGCCCGCACCTCGAAATCGTCCAGTTGCTCGGCGCGCTGGTAGAACAACTCGGCCTTCTCGACGGCGTCGTTGCGCCCGTAATAGTTGGCCAAAAGTAGCAGCGACTCGCCATCCAGCGGATCCCTGTCAATGATCTGCTCGAGCGTCTTGATGGCCTTGGCTTCCTCGCCGTTGGCCAACTGCACGCGGGCTTCGAGTTGCAGGACTTTCAACCGGTCGGATTCGTTGAACTGGTCTTTGTGGATCGAGCGTATCTGCGCGAGCAGCGAGTTGCCGCGATCAAATTCCCCAACAGAGATGAGAATGTCCGCCGCGCGAATCGACGGGGCAACTTCCCTGCCCTTGTCTGCCGCAGCGGCATCGCGGTACGCCGCGAAGGCGAGGTCGTACGTGCCTTCGTTGATGTAAATATCGGCGAGTTGATTGAGCACCTTGGCGTCGGCCTTGCCCATGCGGCGGACAACCTCGTAGTTGGTGGCGGCTTTTTTGGATTGAGCCAAGCCAAGATAGGCGTTGGCCTGATGCAGCCAGTAGTCGGCGTTGTCCGGCTTTGCCTGGATCAGCTCGCCGAACAGCGTCACGCACTCGCCATACTTCTGCTGCTGCAACTCGCACTGGGCGATGCCGAGTTTCCAGTCTAGCTTGTCCGGCGAGAAAAGGGAGGCCTTGCGATAGGCCGCCTCGGCCGAGAGATATTTTTCGCCGATCAAGTGGCAGTAGCCGATGAGGCCATAAATGTTGCCGTCCTCACCGCCGAGCTCGAGCGTGCGCACCAGTTCCTTTTGCGCCTCCAAATGCTGGTTTAGCTGGATCAGTACCACGCCAAGGTTCATGTGGGCGCGCTGGAAGTCAGGGAACTTTATGATTGCCTGCCGGTATTGCACCACCGCCTTGGGGTAGTCGTTCGCCTGCACGTACAGGTTGGCCAAGGTGAAGTCCAGCGCCGCGCTAGACTCGGGAGTGATGGCCTCGATTAACATGACAATGGCCTGGGTGGGGTCGGCTTGAATCTGCGGAATCAACTTGTCGAACAGCTCTTTTTCTTCAGCGTTGATCTTCGGTTCCACCTCGGACTTGACGCCGTAGCTAGCCATGAACTTGTTAATAAACTCGGGGTCTTTCCAAAACTGCCTCGTCGAGGCAAAGCTGGGTTGCGCCTGACCAAGCGAAGGTGCAAGTAGCCCAAGCGCCAGTAACAAACCAAGCGCACCGAGTCCTTTTTTGTTTGTGGGTTTCATCATTGCTTTCCGAAATAGAAGGGTTGAATTTTCCTGACGGCGACCTTTCTACCGTCTTTCATAGCCGGGCTGAATTTCCATTTCCGGATCACCCGAGTCACTTCCCGCTTGAATTCGTTGTGAGTAAACCGACGCACCTGATGATCCGTCACCCGGCCCTCCTCATCAATCACGATCGACAGATCCACCCTGCCTGAGACACGGTTCAACAGCAGCTTGGGTGGGTATTGCGGCAGGATCCGCACCAGCAGACGCGGCTCGCGATCCACTTCCGAGAGGTCAAAGATTTTCATCTCCGCGATGGCATCGGTTGACACTTTCGGGTTCAAGCCGGCGTAGATGCCGACGCCGCCCGCGCCGGGATTAAGCGCGAGCTCGAGCTGGCTCAGGGTCAGCATCTGCTGCTCCTCCTGCAGCTCCGGTTTTTCCTCTTCTTCCTCCTCCTCGGGAGGCGGAGGTGGTGGCGGCGGAGGAGGAGGTGGTGGTGGAAGGGATACGTCCACCTTGACGAGAAGGTTTTTCGGGTTCGATCCGGAAAGTTTCTGCGTAAAAGGCAGGATCAGGAACAGGAGCAGCGAGATCAGCAGACCACCGGTCAAACCCCACAGGACTCCTGTGTTCCTTGTCTCAACCTGAAAAACCTTTCGCATGACGTGTGGCTACGGCAAATCGGCGGAGAGGCTGATACTCTTGGCACCACCGAGCTTGGATTCATCGATCACCCTCACCACCAAACCGGCGTTGGCACCCTCATCCACCTGGATGATAACCGGCATGTCCTCCTTGGTGGTCAGTCGACGGACGATCGCCCTCACGCCGTTCACGCCGATCTCCTTGCCGCCGTACACCACCTGCCCCTTGGTGGTCACGGCGATGAGAATGCTGTTTTTGTCTAGCTGCATCGCGGAGGCCGCCTCCGGCTTCTCGACCTCAACGCCGGTTTCCTCGACAAACACGGTGGTGACGATGAAGAAAATCAGCAGGATAAACACCATGTCGATCAGCGGCGAGATGTTGATGTCCATGGCCTCGTCGGCCCCCATGATGGATCGGCGTCCCCTCACGATGCCACCGCCTTTCGTTTGAACTGTTGCAGGGTCAAGCTTTCCAGCCGAACAAGAAACGCCTCGTACTCATCCTTACGGCGCTTGATGGCGTAGGCCATGAAGTAGCCCGGCACGGCAATCAGCAGGCCCATCTCGGTGGTGATCAGCGCCTCGGAAATCCCGCTGGCCACCACGTCCACCAGCTTGCCGCCGCCCACCGAGAGGCCCTTGAACGTCACTAGCATGCCCATCACGGTTCCCAGCAACCCCAGAAGCGGTGCCGTGGCCAAGAGGGTATTCAGAAAAACCAAACGCCGCTCGAAAAACGGCAGCCGGGAGGCGAACACCTCGGAGAAACGACTGTACACTTCGTCCAGCTTCCCCACTTCGTCCTGCGTGTAACGGATGATCTCGCCCACTTCCCCCTCGCTCTTCCCGGGTGTCCGCACCCAGTCGATCACCGTTTCATCGTCGAGATGCTTGTATCCGCGCTGCCGGAAGTTCAACAGCAGGCTCGTGGCCACGGTGTAAATCAACAGCGCCACCAACAGCAACGGCAACATCACCACCCCGCCGGATTGCCATGTTTCAACGATGTACTCGAAAGTGTCGGCCATCTATCAAAGTCAGTTCTTTACCGTCAAGCCGTTTATGAAACCGACCGCTGTCTGCTCCATGCTGGCCAGGATGCCCTTGGACTTGCGCGATAGCAGCGCAAACAGCAGCAGACATGGCACGGCGATGATCAGGCCGTACTCAGTGGTCACCAACGCCTCCGAAATGCCGGATGACAGGCGCTTCGGATCGCCGGTGCCGAAGACTGTAATCAACTTAAAAGTGTTGATCATACCGGTCACCGTACCGAGCAGGCCAAGCAGCGGCGACGTCGCCGCCACCAGCGAGATGAACTGCAGCATGCTCTCCAGCTTCGGCTTGGCGTGCAGCATTTTCTCATAGAGAATTTCCTCGATCATTTCCTTGCTCTCCCCGGTGCTTTGAATCGCCGTCTCCAGCAGTTCGCCAGCGGGGCCCTTGATGCGCTTGGCCAGGGCCAGGGCTGAGGCCGAGTCGTTGTCGTTCACCCGGTCAAGGATCGATTGCAAATCGCCGGAACGCACCTGCTGTAGCCTGGCCAACTGCATCCACTTGATCAGCGCGACCAGGGCGGCCGCCAGGCCAAGCGCGAGCAGCGGCCAGATTACCACACCGCCCTTGTTGATGTGCTCCCACCACGTTTCCTCCACCTGCTTGATCTTGAGCGCGTTGCCCATCGTCGAGTCGAACGGCAACTGGCCGGTGCCGCTGCCAGTGACAGCAACGATCCCCGCCTGATAATCCGGGCCAATGTCGACAAGCGTCGCGTCTGTCGAGCCGCGCAACTGCTCGGCCAAGCCGGCCTTTCCGTCGTTGCCCGCGAACACCACCAGCGGGCCGATCACGGCAAACTTGCCCCGCTCAGCGACGCCCTCTGCGTTTAGCGCCGTGCCTTCGTAAATATGTCCGCCCAAGAGGTTACCCAACCGGTCGAGCCCCGCCTGCACGACGATAAGCTGCTTGGTGAACACCGACTCGGCCGGGCTGGATGGATTATTATTGGTCTCACGAGCCGTCCTGACGATGGCTTGGTACTGCTCCTTCTCGCTGGCATGGATGCGAGTTTCAAAACGCCGAATGTACTCCTCAAGCAGCGTCTTGCGCAGGTAGTCGTTTTGATCTGTGAACCCCTTCTCCTCCGCCTTGAGCTTGCCCATGTCCACCGACTTGCGGTCCTGCAGGCGCTTGGCCTCCGTGTCCTCACGCCGCTTGGCAATGACCTCGCTCTCGAGCGTGTTCAACTCGCGGGCCAGCGGGATTTTTTCATCAGCTATTTTTTTCTCCAGCGCGCTCAACTCGGCCAACGCCTTGTCTAGGTCCGACTTGGCCGAAGCCGCCGCCGCCTCAAAAGTCTGCGCTTGGCCAAGCGCAACTGAGCAAAGAAGCAAGATGGCCAGTGTGAATTGTCTTATCATCCTGATTCCCTACTTGATGTTCACCGGGACCGGGACAAATTCCGCGCTCCGCTCGTTCTCGTAAATATCGATGACCTTGCGAATCGTCGAGCCAAGCTCGGGCTTCTCCTCCCACGTCCAGTCCGTCTCACCCGGCATTCCGACACCGGCAAACGAGCCTCCCTGATCCGCATAATAGGCATGCCCAAGCCCGAGGTAGAGCGCCTGCACCTGCCGATCTTTCCCTTCAGCATCCTTCCGCACCTCGATCGCCAGTGTGATGGCAGAGTTGAATCGATCCGCCTCATTGAGCATAGCCACCACGTTCTGCATTCGCTCAGCGGCGGATCGGCCGCGAAGATCCTTCTTCTCCCGCGGGATGCGTGAACGGATGTTTGAAGTACGATCCTTCAGCGGATCGGGGAAAAGAGCCATCAGCGCCAGCGCCTGACGCTCCATCCCCCACAGGGCGGCGTCCACCACCTTGTTGGCCTTTTTCAAATCCTCCAGGCTCAGGGTGATCCGTTTTTTCTCGGCATCGGACTCCGAATCCACCTGCTCACTTTTCTCGATCGCCTCCTTGAGCAGGTCAATTTCCCTCTGCAACAGGCCAACCGTCTGGCCGATACTTTCCCGCTCCACACGCCAGTCGGCATCCCTCCTGGCGATGAGTTGTCGCGTCTGCACCCATTTCTCAATGTGGGTGCGGGCTTCCACGAACTTGGAGCCCTGAGCGAAGACGGATCCTGATGTCAGGCAAAATGCAAGCGATGCTGACAAAAGTGCCCCAAACGTTAGGCGATTCATATTTTTTACTGGATCTGGTTACCAGAAATCAACGCCAAAAGAATGGCAAGGAGCGCTTAATGGCTCAGCCGTTAAAGTGGCGCGCAGGTGAAACTGGCAAAACACTTCAACGGACGCAAGGCCCAATAACAGGAAAACAAAAAAATGAGCGGGACGTGAATGGGACAACCCGATAACCAAGAATCGGACGCAAATTATATTATATAATCCGGCAAGAATTAAACTTTAAGTTCTTGTCTCAACCAGAAACCGAGAACCGGGCAAAGAAAAACCCCGGCAATGAAAAGCGATGGTTTATTCGAAAGCTCCGAAATCAAATCGGCTTGTATTTCTTGTGGCGGTATCGCTCGTGTACCCACCTAAAATCGATGTTCTTCGCGGTACCTCCTGACCAATAAAAACTATTTTTCCCCTGTGAAGAATCACGGCCGGCCTTGAGTGTGGCTGCATCTTTCCAGGTGTGGTTCACGGCATGGCCATCGGCAAAACTGAATGAACTGTCGTTCCCATGTGCCACGGCAAACGGATCCACCCAGCCGGTCGGGACGTTGATCACCCAGGTGCCCAGATTTTCATTGCGTGGATCCTGTTCCTCAACAAAGACCATCGACATAGCTGTGTTACGAATTTCAGTCATCTTTGTGAAATAAGGCTGTGAGCCACCCGTTGCACTCGATCCCTGCCATCCGCCTCCGTTCATCGGGTTCGCCTTGGAGTAACTCACCCAAGCCCAGAGGTTCAAGTTGCGACCCTGCTTAGCGCGTTGATCTCCCGGACAGTGATACACCCCCGCGCTGGGACAATACTGCCACATCGGACTGGCCATCAACCCGGCTTTTGCACCCTCTTCTTTTTTCTGAAGGGCACTCGCTCCCTTGGAATAACCATCTTTCGGGCGCATAGCACCCCTCCAAAAACCACCGCGCCCCATCCCGGCACTGGGGATGATATCGCCCTTCAAATTGGCTGGGCTCATCACCGGAGACGACTCCTTGTGGTCATCAGAAAACATCACGAAGCCCAGCCCCAACTGCTTCTGGTTGTTCAAGCAGTTGGCACCAAGAGCCTTGCCCTTGGCCTTGCCCAAAGCTGGTAACAGCATCCCCGCTAAAATGGCGATGATGGCAATCACCACCAGTAACTCAATCAGCGTAAACGCTTTTGAATACGTATAATTTGTTTTCATTTAAAAAAGGTAGAAGAAAAGAATACCTACATGACCAAGCGTGACAAGCCCTTTCCCCTCCCCTTGGCCAAGTACATGTGCGTTCCATCCCCGCCGCACGCGATTGGCAAAGCGTTCTCAACATTTATGGGGTATCGGTTTTCGAGGCACCCTCTTGAATCACGGTTCTATGCACCCCTTTATATAGGGTTCTTGAATCCGTTTCCCCTTTTTAAAGCAGCAGGAATCGCATCACTCCACGGTGCTTGGGCGCGCTTGGCCAACCGCTAATCAAAGCCACTTTGAACTAAGGAGTCTGTCTACTGTCTTTGACTGCGGGCTGCAAATCGCGCTCGACACAAAAAAGAGGCCGGGCACTTGGCCCGGCCTCTGGTGTGTGTTCTCTTTTGGTTATTCA
>Ga0302127_10000919_pt1 | contig 17058 bp, 12 predicted proteins | sample CB4_SCM_MG_FD_204452 | JGI IMG/M metagenome (GOLD analysis project Ga0302127, IMG submission 204452) | Marine microbial communities from Western Arctic Ocean, Canada - CB4_SCM | ecosystem: Environmental > Aquatic > Marine > Oceanic | place: Canada: Western Arctic Ocean | collected 2017-09-24
TAGTCATTATTTTCACCGGTTCGGGCGATACGTTTATCCATAAAGAAGATCTTGGCAGCACCGGTCCCGACGCGAAAATTTGGGGCGAGCACGTGTTGCCCGATGCGAAACGACTGCTTATGAATTTGCTTGAAATTCAAGCGCCAATGATCGCCGCGATCAATGGCCCGGCAACTGTCCATGCCGAGCTTGGGGTTTTATGTGACATTGTCCTTGCAGCGGAACATGCGACGTTTCAAGACGCGCCACACTTTCCGAGTGGGCTCGTACCTGGCGACGGCGTGCACGTCGTTTGGCCCATGTTACTGGGATTAAATCGTGGTCGGTATTTCTTAATGACGGGACAAGAGTTATCCGCCGATGAGGCGCTAAACCTTGGCGTCGTGAATGAAATACATCCGCAGGCGAGCCTGCTCGATCGCGCATGGGAGATCGCACGCGGGATCCGCAAGCGTCCAGAACTCACCGTCCGCCTTACTCGCGAAGCAATGCTTCAGCCGATCAAGCGCGCGATGCTTGAAGCGTTGCCTTACGGCTTAGCGCTTGAAGGCTTGGCCGCGTGTGATTACTGGCCGACGGAATTTGGCATCGAAAAACTATAAGTCAGTTTAAGGGATCCGTTCTATTGGCTGCTGGTTCCATCGACTAAGCTCTACCAGGGTTCAAGGTAAGGCCGAACGTCAACTTCAAACGTCCAAGCATTGCGGTTCTGATTGTGGATGTTCCAGTATGCCTCGGCAATGTCGTCCGGCTGGAGGATCCCGTCGGCCAGACGATCGGCGTAAATCTGTGGAAAGAGTTTTCTCGAATTGTCGTTTTCAATGGGACCGTCGATCACGATATGACCCACGTGAATTCCTTGCGGTCCGAGTTCCCGCGCCATACTTTCGGCAAGTGCGCGTAATGCGTGTTTACCGCCGGCGAACGCCGCGAATCCATCTTTTCCCCGCAGACTGGCGGTCGCACCGGTGAATAAAATCGTCCCGTGCCCGCGACTGAGCATCACCCGAGCTGACTCGCGACCGACCAAGAAACCACCGAAGGCGCACATTTCCCAGACCTTCCGGTAAACGCGGCTCGTTGTCTCGAGGATCGGGAAACTGACGTTGCCGCCGACGTTGAATACGCATACTTCGAGCGGTCCAAATTCTCCTTCGATGCTGTCGACTAAGCGTTTCACTTCGTCTTCGTCGCGCGCGTCGGAATGCAAGCCCGTAGCGAAACCACCAGCCGCCTCGATCTCTTCTACCAACGGTCCGAGATCGCCGCGTCGACGCGTTGCGACAATGTGGAAGCCTTCGGAAGCGAAACGCCGCGCGATCGCCGATCCAAGATGATCGCCCGCCCCGACGATAAGTGCGACGGGCTGCTGTTTGCTACTTGTCATATGGTCCGCACTCCTAGATGCGATAGTTATCGGACGATTTGGCCGGCGCGGTTGCGCCAGCGATTCATGCCTTCCAACCACCGATCGATGTTGGTCGATTTTCGCATCATGTAATCGCGCACAATTGCGTGCGGGATGATCAAAAATTCCTCTTTAGCCATCGTCTCGATGACGCACTCTGCGAGTTCTTCTGGTTCGATCATGCCGTCGATGCTAGCGACTGACGCGCCGTCGGGACGATCGGTCATCGGGGTGCGCACTGCCTGCGGCGCGAGCACCGACACGATGACACCTTTATCGCGGTATTTAATCGATACCCATTCGGCGAACGCAACGGCTGCATGTTTCGAGACGGAATAGGTTGCGGATTGAATATGACTGAGCAAGCCGGCGGCCGATGCCGTGTGTATGAGGTAACCGCTGCCACGCTCGGCCATTTTTGGCGCAACCGCGCGCACAGCATAGACGTGCGCCATGACATGGACATCCCAATTCAGTTGCCACTCGTCGTTTGGCGCGTCTTCCTCACCTAAACGCGCGATCCCGGCGTTTGAGCAAAACACGTCGATTGGTCCAAGTTCTTGTTCAACCCGTGAGACGAGATGTTTGACGTCAGTCTCGTCGGCCACGTCACACTGCACCGCAACGCCGTCAACGTCGGCTGCGACCCCGATCAATAAATCCGCTTGTAGATCCGCGACCGCAATTGCTTTGGCCCCCGCAGCATGGAAACGACGCGCCATGGCCGCGCCGATTCCACTTGCACCGCCAGTAATAACGACGACTTTACCTTTTACGTCCATTCACTTTCCCCGACATTAAACCGGTGATAGGTTAATCACCGAATACGCGTATTAAATGTTCTTTGCTCGGTTTTTCCGTGACCAAGGACACGACAATCACAGTGAAGACCGATATCAACGCACCGATCGTCCCGCAAGCAAACGGGTTCGGCCCCTGCGCAATTAACCAGTTGCCGGCAATTTCTACTGGACCATCACCAATAAAACACGCGGGCGGTAGAAACCCCGTTTTAAGCACAAGGAATGACAACGCGCCGGTAGAAAAACCCGCTAGCGCGCCGGCCTTCGTCGTGCCGCGCCACAAGATCCCAGTGAAGATTGGTCCACAAGTCGCGGCAATCATGCCGCCGACGCCGGCAGCGATTAATATCGCTACGTTCATCGATTGCGATTCCCATGCCAACCAAATGGATCCGGCGACCACCACGACCGAAGCAATTCGAGAGATAGTGAGAGAGACTCGATCGACCGTTGCATCGGACGGTTTATTTTTCAGGCGCGGCGCGATCGAGCGCCGATAAATATCGTTCGCGAACACCTGTGACGTGGACACCACTAGCCCATCTGCTGTCGACATGATTGCTGCGAGCACCCCGGCGCCGATAAACGCAGCGAGCCAGGTTGGTAAGGTCGCAATAAACAATGCCGGGATAGCGTCGTTCGCGCTTGACCCCGGTAGTAGCTCATCGCCGAGTACCGCGCGGGCTAAAATTCCACCGAACGCGATTGTCGGTAGAGTCATACCAAACACGAATGCGATCATGATAAATCGAACCTGGTCGCTATCGCTTTTTAGCGCCCATAGTTTATTGCCCACGTGGGGTAATAATCCGAGCGGTAAATGCATGACAAAAATTGCGAACACGTCCCACCAAGAATTCAAAATGCCCGCTTTCGGATTGAGCGTTTTTAGTAAATCCGGATCTTGAGCGTCAAGATTTCGGATCATGCCGTCGTATCCGCCGTCGACCCCAAAGCCAGTGAAAAACATCGCCGTTACTGCAAGTGCGAGTACCAACATCAGCGCGCCTTGCACCCCATCGGTGAGAATATCTGCGTGTGCACCGCCTATTACGATGTACACCATGACGATTACTGCGGTAATAATGAGGGCTGGCAACAGTTCGATGCCCATCATTTTGTTGAACATAATGCCGCCGGAAAGCAATTGGCCGGCAAGATAAAACATGAGCAGCATCGAGAAGATCGAAACGCATAACCTTAGCGCTTCAGAATCGAACCGGTCGCCGAGATATTCAGGCATCGATCGGGTGCCGAAATTCGCACCCGCCCGTCGGATCCCACGCAGGCACAGAGTTAATCCGATGTACACGCCCAAGGGATAAACGAACGCGTACCACAAGGTTGAGAAACCATACTTATAAGCGAGCGCGGGGATGCCAATAAACGTTCCGCCGCTTGCGGCCGTCGCAGTAAGTGCAAAAGCTAAAAATACCGGTCCGTAACCCCCACGAGCCGTTGCAAAATCGTCACTCGAGCGCACTCGACGCATGCCCATGTAACCAAAGACAAGCATCGCACCGATGTAGATGACGAGAAAAAACCAGCCCCATAGGCGTAAATTTGGGTCGACCTCAAGCATCAATCAGGATCCTTATCCGGTATTTTTGGAGCGCGAACTATAGCCGTCGCAGGTTGCGACGACTAGGGTCGTGACGTTGGTAAATTACTCGGACTACCAGGCGGCTTCGAGAAGTGGCAGCACATCTTCCGGGCCGTTTATGGGGCGCGGATTTGTTGGGATCCACATATCCAGCATCGATTCTTCTGCGATTGTCGGCAGGATGCTGCGCTCAACATCGGCATCGCGTAAGCGCCCCGGTAAATCAAGACTCGCGACGAGCGCTTGGATCTGATCCGCAGACGACGTATTTGCGTCGCCCATCGCTTCGGCAAGAATGGTTTGTCGATCGCCGTTGACGGAAAAGTTGTGCCGCAACACGTGCGGCAACATCACACAGGACGTTTCGCCGTGCGGCATGCCGGCCGTGCCGCCGAGGACGTGGCCAATGCCGTGGCTCGCACCTAGGTCGACCCCAGTTGCTACGCCTTGTATGGATAGCCAAGCGCCAATTAGGCAGTTAAGTCGATTATCGAGATCCTCTGGATGGCTTTTCGCTCGCGCCAATGCGCGCGGTAGGATCCGCAAAGCATGTAGGGAACTCGCCTCAGTGATAGGCGTGACATTAATTGAACACCAGGTTTCTACTGCGTGATCGACCGCGCGAATGCCGGTGCCGAAGAAAAGGCGCGGCGGTGTGGAGACGGTCATCGCCGCATCGAGAATCACCATATCTGGCGGCGCGCTCGGATCAAACAACGCTTCTTTGCGCGGCACGCGTTCGTCGGTTACCCCCGCATAAGACGTGTATTCACCCGCAGACAGGGTCGTCGGAATTGCGATGTAGGGTAATGTCGCCGGAAGAATTGTTTCCGTGACTCGGATCTTATCGATGTCATCGGAAACCTTAACGTCGTTAGCCAGCGCTAAGCAGGCGGCCTTTGTTGCATCGCAGACCGAACCACCGCCCAAACCCACCACAAGATCGCAATCGTTGTCGCGCATAACTGTGGTCATACGGATCACATCTTCGCGCGGCGAGTGGGCGCGGATGCCGCTAACTACGGCGACGCACGCGCTGCCGAGAGCCGCTTTCACCAGTTCGGCTAGGCCGCCGGGCCCCGTGAGACTTGTGTTCGTGACCAGCACGACGCGTTTCGCTTCGCGACGCTCGAGTTCTTCGGCGAGCACGCTCGCCACATCTCTACCGTAAACGATTTCTTGAGTCGGGGGCGGGTTATAACGTCCTGATTGGGCCATGCTTGAGTCGCTCCTAGTGATTGCGCTACAAAAAATCGTATGAGGTATGTAACCGTTTTACCTCAGCGTGGCAATTCGCCGCGTACCGCGCGGGGCCAGTGGTGCGTAGTTATACAGGAAACCGTCCGATTCGCGCGAGCCTACCCCGACCGGCAAGAGAATGGCCGAATTGGTGACGGTCGAAAAAATGTTGCCTTGCACAATTGAAAGGACGCTGCGTCGCGTGGGTACGACCTAAACGAAAACCCAAATCAGTGTTACATTCCCCAGGTTGGTCTGAAAATAAAAATCGTTGGAGAAAGCCCACATGTTGCAGCTCGAAGGAATTCGCGTGCTCGATCTCACGCAATATTTAGCCGGCCCGACAGTCGGTCGATTGATGGCGGAAATGGGCGCGGAGATTATCAAGATCGAAATTGCGCCGGGTGGTGACCCGGCACGCGGACTACCCTACGCTGACGACGGGCGTAGTGGCTACTTCATCCAGCAAAACCGCGGCAAGAAAAGTCTTGCACTGGATCTAAAAAAACCGGAATCCGATACCATCCTGCGTGAGTTGATCAAAGAGGTCGACGTGGTGGTCGAAAACTTCGGACCAGGAGTAATGGAGAAGAAAGGTCTCGCCTGGGACGACATCAAAAAGATCAATCCGCAAGTGATTATGGCGTCGATTTCAGCCTATGGCCGTGAAAGCCCCCTCTCGCATAAAACGGGTTACGACTGGGTCGCCCAGGCATTCTCCGGGATCATGCATATGACCGGTGACAGAGACGGGCCGCCGTTGCCGGTTGGAATTGGCATTGCTGATGTGAGTAGTGGGGTTCACGCATTCTCCGCGATCGGTTACGCATTGTTCCATCGTTCGCGCGCCGGGGTCGGCCAATGGCTGGACATCAGCATGGTCGATTCGATGTTTCATATGCACGATATTTCCTTACAAGCTCATACGTTAACCAAGGGGAAGTTCAAACCGTTTCGCCAAGGCAATCACCACGAACTCATCGCTCCGTTCGGTGTATTTAAAGGACCGAGCGGCTATATTTGTATCTTGTCGCTACAACCGCAATGGAAGAGTATTTGTGCAGCGATAGATCGCCCGGAACTCGAGAACGATCCCCGTTATGCTGATGGACCGTCGCGAGGCGAACACCAAGGCGAGCTTATAGAAATAATAGAACAGTGGATGACCGCTTTTTCTGACAACGACGCTGTTCTCGAGCACCTAGAAAAATTCCGCGTGCCAGCGGCGCCGGTGATGGATCCGGCAGACGCGATTAACCATCCCTATTTTCGTGAGCGCGGCATGATCAATGAAATAGTCGATCCGGTGATGGGCGAGCTCACAATCCCAGGTTTTCCGTTACGTTTCTCTGAGCAACCCGAGCGACTCGATCTTGTTGCGCCAACCCTAGGACAACATAACGCCGAAGTCCTCGGTGGCACCCTCGGTTACAGCGCCGACAAAATTAGCGCACTAGAAAGCGCCGGGGTGTTGGTGTCGCGCAATCGTTAAGGGTGTTTAAGAACTCTGCACCTTAGAACTAATTCAAGAGGAACACGTAATGAATGAATTAATGCGCAAAACGATGGCCGAACAAGCGGCACTGGTTAAAAGCGGCGAGGTGTCGGCCAGTGATCTGGTTGAAGCGGCGATTACATCCATCGAAGCGTTAAATCCAAAAATTAACGCCGTGGTGATACCCATGTTCGACATCGCGCGCGCTGCGGTCAAAGACCTGAAAGGGGACGAGGCATTCAGCGGCGTACCGATGTTACTCAAAGATATGGTTGCGGAATACGCCGGTTCGCCAATGACTGAAGGGTCACGTTTTCTGCAAGGCTACATATCACCGCGCGATTCTGAACTCGTTGCACGAATGCGCCGCGCAGGCTTTATTGTATGCGGCAAAACTAATTCACCAGAGTTTGCTTCCAAGCCAACTACGGAGCCGGAACTTTACGGCGCAACGAAAAACCCGTGGGATCTAAGCCTTTCGCCAGGCGGATCGTCCGGTGGTGCCGGTGCTGCAGTTGCCGCCGGCATGGTATCTGTTGCCCATGCGAACGATGGTGGGGGTTCGACGCGAGTCCCAGCCGCAGCCTGTGGTTTGGTTGGTTTGAAAGGCACGCGCGGCCGCAATCCACTTGGGCCGGACTACGGCGATATCGGCGCGGCCGGATTGCTCTCCGAACATGTCGTCACTCGAACGGTGCTCGACAATGCGTTAATGCTGGATGTAACGGAAGGCGCGGATCTTGGTGCGCCGTTTTATCCGCCGCCACCGGTGCGACCGTTTGCCGAGGAAGTCGGCGCAGATCCGGGTCGTTTGCGCATCGCGTTTAGTGATCAGCCGGTTATCCCAACGGAAGTCCATCCGGATTGCGTCGCCGCAGTGCGGGACATCGCGAAACTTTGCGAGGACCTCGGTCATCACGTCGAAGAAGCGAAACCTGTCGCCAACGCAGAGAATTTTCATCGAAATTTCACCACCATCTGGATGGGCATGGTCGGCTGGATGATCCGCGACTGGGAACGACGCATCGGGCGTAAAGCGGAGCCCGAGTTTTTCGAGAAACATACCTGGAAGATGTATTCGATCGATCAGAAAAACCGACCATCGGATTTTCTCCTCGCGGTGCACGACATGCAGGTGTTTTCGCGCGAAATCGCGCCATTTTTTGAACAATACGATGTGTGGCTGACACCAACCTTAACCCGACCGCCCCCACCTTTAGGTTGGTTCGATTTCGATCCACAAAACCGCCATCAATCGACCGAACGCATGGAGCAGTATCCGCGTTTTACCTCGCTCGCCAATGTCACTGGGCAACCGGCGATTTCATTACCCTTGTGTTGTAATGATGGAGGTCTGCCGATCGGGATCCAGTTAATGGGGCGCTACGCGGATGAAGCAACATTGCTGCGCGTTGCGGCACAATTGGAAACCGCGCGGCCGTGGGCACACCGCTGGCCTGATTTGGGTTAGAAGTTTGACGATCTGCGATCGCGCGTTTCGTTTTTAAACGAAAACGCGATCGCATCAGCTGTGCACCACTAGGCGAAAACCAACCACGTATGTCTGAATCTCGAATAGTTAGTGTCGATGTTGGCGGTACCTTTACGGACGCCTTGTATGTCGACGAACACGGTGAATTAACCAGTTACAAATTGCCGACGTCGACCCCCAAAACTATGGCGTCCTTGTTGGAGCAAACGCTCGGGCAAACGAATGCTTCCGACGAATTGCTCTATAGCACCACCGCGACGTTAAATAGTTTGCTGGGCGGTGCGCTGCCGAATGTCGGGCTGATCGTGACATCTGGGTTTCGCGATATTTTGGAAACGGCGCGACTACCGGCAAGCGCCGGCGATGCAGCGGGAAATCAACTGCCGCGCCGGCTAGTCACACTCGAATGGGTGCGCGAAGTCGATGCACGAATCGAAGCAGACGGCAAACAACGGACGGCCGTCGATAGCGATCAGGTTCGGACACTTGCTCGGGAATACGATGAGTCGGGGATTAGCGTTGTGGCAGTCGCGTTACTACACAGCTATATAAACTCGCATCATGAAAACGAGATCGCGAGAATATTTAGCGAGGTGACACCGAACATAACGGTGGTTTGCTCAAGCGCAGTGTTGCCTGAATTGCGCGAGTACGAACGGACTTTGGCGACGGCACTAAACGCGTGCTTAATCCCCGTGTTGGATGAACATTTGAACGGGCTTGGCACAAGTGTCGATGAGCATTCTCCGCGCGTTTGGCTAATGCAATCTGATGGCGGGCTCGCAAGTGCGGCAAGTGTTGCACAGCGGCCGCTCGCAACCGCGCTATCCGGCCCCGGTGCGGCGGTAGTGGGTATGCGCTGGCTTGGCGAAGTGAGCGGCTACGATAATTTAATTACATTGGATGTGGGCGGCACCTCAACCGATGTTGCGCTAATTAAAGACGGACGCTATGCGTTAACCACGAGCGGCGAGGTTGCTGGTTTTCCGGTTAAGATCCCCATGTTGGACGTGCTCTCGATCGGCGCAGGCGGCGGCTCGATCGCGCGAGAAGCGCCCGATCGACGCTGGCATGTCGGGCCGGAAAGCGCCGGTGCCGAACCGGGTCCAGCCTGTTACGTGCGGGGTTCGAATGAGGCGACACTTACGGATGCGCAATTAGTACTCGGTCGATTACCCAACGCGTTACTCGGTGGCAGCGTGCCCTTAGATACCTCGCGTTCGATTGCTGCGCTCGAAGCATTCGGTAGCAGCCGCGGTTTTGGCGCAGAGCGTGCGGCGCGCGGTATTTTGGAAATTGCGAGTCACAACATGGCCGGCGCGATCCGCCGAGTGTCTGTGCTCCGCGGTCACGACCCTAGCGCTTGTGCATTGCTCGCAATGGGCGGCGCCGGCCCATCACATGCCGCGGAATTGGCGGAACTGCTCTCCATGCCGACCGTCGTCGTGCCGCCACAGCCGGGGCTCGCAGCAGCATGGGGCCTATTGGTTGCCGACATCACGCAAGATTTCGTGCAAGGCATATCTACAACCGAAACGACTCTCGACATCGATATGCTTAGCGAAACTTTCGACAAACTTCTTGATCGCGCCCGACTCTGGTCGACAGCGCAAGGCGAGCCGAGCCTAGGTCGCGAGTTCGTGATGAAACTCGATCTGCGCTACGGCGGTATGACTCACGAAACGACCATCGAATGTCCGAATGAGGGAGATATTTCCGCACGAGTAATGGCAGCGGTGGAGCGTTTTCACGGACATTTCGAGGAATTAACCGGACGTTCATGGCGAGATAGAGAATCCGTTGAAATAGTCAATTTGCGCATCAGTACGAGGATAGAGCGGCGCAAACAACGCCTACCGACAATGGGCGCTCGCGCGAATGTGGAACCGTCGACGGTCGCGACCCGTCCGGTCGGTTTTCTCGGTCGCGAAGAACTCCTAAGTACCGCCGTGTATGCGCGCGAAGGTCTAGACTGTCAGACGACGATCGTTGGTCCTGCGGTGATAGAGCAATATGAGGCGACCACCATTGTGCCCCCCGATTGGCACGCCAGGATCGACAACATCGGCAATTTGATCCTCGAGCGAAAATTGTAGAAAGCAGACGCAAAAATATGCTGATAAATCATCGTTTGACGGGTAGCGGAATCGGAGTAGTTTCTCCGAGAACTGTGCTTTAAGCTTAAAGCTGCGGAACATTCGATATAACAACAAGAACGTTATGCGCTGCTCGATAGGGGCAGCTAAATTAGGAGAGGACTTATGGCTTGGCGCCTGGCAGTAGACATCGGCGGCACGTTCACAGACATCGTTGCGCTCGAAGAAGAGTCCGGTGAGCTGCATCTCGCTAAAGTGCCGAGCACCCCAGATGATCCGGCGAATGGTTTCATCAATGGCATCGAACACATCAGGGATGCCAGCAATATCGCCGCCGCGGATGTCGCCGCCGTGTTTCATGGTACGACCGTCGCGACGAATGCGATCCTACAACGCAAATACTCACCGCTTGGTTTGATCATTACGCGCGGATACCGCGAGGCACTCGAAGTTGCGCGTCAAACCGTGCCCGGCGAATTCGGTGATATTACCTGGTGGATAAAACCGGAGCGCGTTGTTCCTCTTGAGCTCGTTCGCGAAACACAAGGCCGACTCAATGTCGAAGGCATCGAGGTTGAGGCCGTTGATCCGGATCAAGTGCGGGCAACTGCTGCAGAGTTTAAAGCGCTGGGGATCACAGCGATTGCCGTGTCTTTGTTGCATTCGTATCGCAATACCGATCACGAGCAGCAAGTTCGCGAACTCATCCGTGAAGTCTACCCTGAGTGCTTTATTTCTATTTCGTCGGACATTTTGCGCGAGTATCGAGAGTACGAGCGCACCAATACCACCTGCCTGAACACCGCACTGATGCCGCTACTGTCGAGCTATCATGAAAAATTGGACCGCCATTTGCGCGACCAGAACATAACCGCGCCGTTCTACATTATGCGTTCCAGCGGCGGGCTCGCGCAGGCTGAAGAAATTTCTCGCCTGCCAATCGCGGCAGCATTATCCGGGCCGGCGGCCGGGGTGATTGCGGCTTGCCACTTCGGCAAGTTAAGTGGTTTCGAAAACATTATTTGTTTCGACGTCGGTGGCACCTCGGCTGATATCTGTTTAGTCGAAGAGGGCGAGCCGCGAATGTTAACGGAAGGCCGGGTTGATATTTACGACGTTAAAACTCCGATGATCGATATTCACACCGTCGGGGCCGGTGGCGGTTCGATCGCCTGGTTGGCCGGTGGTAGAAGTCTTAAAGTCGGGCCAGATAGTGCCGGCGCGGATCCAGGACCGGCGTGCTACGGGCGTGGCGGAGAATTGCCGACCGTGACGGATGCGAACTTAGTACTCGGGCGATTAACCACCGCGCTGGCCGGCGGTGGGGTCGCACTAGATCGTGACAGCGCCGCAGCAGCAATTGGACCGATCGCCACGGCGCTTGGCTTAGATTTAAACGCCGCAGCGGACGGCATCTTACGCATCGCAATCGAGAACATGGCGGCCGGGATCCGCACGGTATCGGTGAAACGCGGTCGTGATCCACGCGACTATGCGTTAGTCGCCTTTGGTGGTGCTGGCCCCTTGCACGCTTGCTATTTGGCCGACTGGTTAGGCATGACCCAAGTCGTGATCCCGCCGAGCCCCGGAGTCACTTCAGCCTACGGCTTGTTGTTAACTGACGTGCGCATCGATCTTGTGCACACCGACGTGCAGCGCGAAGACCAATTGGATGAAGCCCGAGTAGCGGCTCAATTCGAAGAGCTCGAAGCGCGAGTCGTCGAACGAATGGCAGGCGAAGGTTTTACTGCCGATAAGATCGACCTCACGCATTTTGTAGACATCCGTTATGGGGGTCAGGCCTACGAAATCCGCATTCCCTTAAGCGGCGGTACAGCAAAATTACGCGATGGTTTAGCGCGCGGAATCACTAAATTCCACGTCGCTCACCAAGATCTTTATGGTTATTCGTACGAAGGCCGAGAACCGGTGGAGCTGGTTAATGTTGGGGTCACGGGCCTGGGTTTGCTCAAGCGGCCACAAATACCGATCGCGACGAGCGGCGGGGCATCGGCCGACGCGGCATTACGCACAACTAGCGACGTCTACTTCCCACAAACCCAAGGTAAAGTCGCCTGTCCGGTTTACGAACGGGCTAAATTATTGGCGGGTAACACGATTGAAGGACCGGCCATCGTTGAGCAGTACGATTCCACAACGGTGGTTAACCCCGGTTGGCATGGACGCTTGGACGAATGGGGAAGCTTGGTGTTAATCAAAGAATAAACTCTATCGTTCGCAGTTGCACAAAGAAACAATTCGCCGAGGGCGGCTAACAGGAAAAAGTTATGACGGGCGCAAACGAATTTTCAAAAACCTATCATGAGAAGGAAGACGAAGACACGGCCTTTGCCGATTATGCGCCGTTTCGCTATGGCAAGGTCGACCCTGATCCGGTTTATGACGAGCGCATTCGCGAAGCGCGGATCGATCTCGATCCGATTCTTGTCGACATCGTTGACGGCGGTATTGAGGCCGCGGTCATGGAAGCTGAAGCGGCCGTGGAGCGTACGGCGCGCTCGACGATCATTCGCGAACAGCATGATTATCGCGCCTCGTTAAACACCTTAGATTGTCTGTCAGTTTCACGCGTCTCGTGGGCGGCCACGGCAGATCCAATTCGCATGAAATTCCCATTGGATAAAATCTATCCAGGTGATGTGTTCATTTACAACGACGTCTACGAATCTGCCGGCACGATTGGACACCTCCCAGATTATTGCGTTGTAACACCCATTTTTTTCGATGAGCAAGTGATCGGTTTCGCGCAAATATTTGGCCACGTGAGCGACGTTGGTGGGCGCATGGCCGGCTCCTGGCCGAACACCTCACAGAGTATTTTTGAAGAAGGCACGATGTGCCCACCGGTAAAAATGTACGAACGCGGCCAGCTAAACGAGGCGCTGTACGACATCATATTGCGTAACTCCAGATTCCCTGAGGATCTACGCGGTGACGTGGACGCGTTTGTCGGCGCAAATGAGATTGTCCGACGCCGGATTGTCGAGCTTTGCGAACGCTTTACCCGCAACAAAGTCGAAGGCGCGTTCTACGAAATCATCGAACGCTGCGCCGACGTCGTGCGCGAGAAAGGCTTGCCGTTTTTCCCGGAAGGCGAGTTTATCGGCGAAGACTTCATCGAAAACGATGGGCTCACCTTGGACGAGCCAGTCAAAATGAAGCTCACCTTGCGTAAATACCGGGATAAGATGATCCTCGACTTCGACGGTACGGCGGGCCAAGCGAAAGGGCCAATCAACTGGCCGCTCGATGGACGCCATTATTCAAAATGGCTAGGTGCGTTTTTTAAAGCACAGATCCCCGGCATCATAATTAACGAAGGGGTCACTGAAGCATTCCGGTGCCGGATCCCAAAACGCACAATATTAAGCTCAGAGTTTCCCGCTCCCGTCGTGTCACGCATGACCTGCATGTTGCGCATGATCAGCGCCTACACCGTGGCACTGGCGAAAGCGTTCGACGGCGAAGTGGTCGCCGACATGCAGAACATTCAGCTCTATGGTCTGTATGGCGAAGACCTGGAAGGAAAGCTGTTCCTCATGCGAGAAATATTTGGCGCCGGTTCGGGCGCGAGGCCCTATGCAGACGGCACCGATGCGGTGGATTTAGTCCCGTATTCGAAAAACCTACCGGCTGAGTTTATCGAACAGCGCTTCCCCGTGACTGTCGAGCGAGTCGGCCTGGCCATCGATTCCGGCGGGCCGGGAAAATATCGCGGCGGACTCGGCTACGTAAAAGAATTGCGCACATTAGTCGACGGAAATTACACAACTGTCACCGAGCGCACGGCTTTCGCGTGCATCGGTATCAAAGGCGGACGTTGGGGTGCGCCGGGTGGCTCCGTAAAGAATCCGGGCACAGCGTCTGAAGAACATGTGTTTTATGCACGCGATGCCGTACCCGTGGTGGCCGAAGACCTCATTCGCCTCGTCACCCCAGGTGGCGGCGGCTGGGGTGATCCACTGGAACGTGAAATCGAGTTAGTGCGTATGGATGTCGTGCGTCGACTCGTGTCCCACGGTAGCGCCGAGCGCGAGTACGGAGTGGCGATGGATCCGGATACGTTTGAAGTCGACCTAAGCGCGACGGAAAAGTTACGTCGCGACATTGCTGACAAACGTGGGCCGATAAAATTGATCGATCGCGGACCCTATGCGGAAACGCTGATCAAACAAGGCCTATTAGAAGTCAGCGATCCCCACCTTGAATGCACGAATTGCGCAGACGACAAGGTGCTCGAGCATTATTGGAAAGATATGTACAAGTACAGTACCGGAGTTGGTACGGCTTGAACCTACAGAAGGCAGGGATCCGGATCAACCGAAGCTTAAGAACAACCACAAAGGACTATCAATGACAAGCAATCTAGATCTAGCCGCGTGCGACAGATTATTAACCACCACCCGCTCCGTGCGTTTGCGCTTCGATTTAGAGCGTCCCGTCGAAGACGACCTCATCGAACAATGTATTGAAGTCGCGTTGCAAGCCCCGTCGCAAACGAACACCCAACAATGGCATTTCGTCGTCGTAACAGATGCGGAAAAACGCGCCGGATTGGCGGATATTTACCGGCGGTCGTTTGAATCCTACTGGGCTGCATCAATTGCCGCCGCACCAGAAGCATTTGAAAATCCCGATCGTGCGACCTTACGAATGATCGAATCCGCGAATTACCTCACGGACAATTTACAACACGTGCCGGTACACGTTTTGTTTTGTAGCAGCGGTGACTTGGTCGACATGCCACTATTCGAACAAGCTTCCGCATACGGCTCAATTATTCCCGCGGCCTGGTCGTTCATGCTGGCTGCCCGAGCACGCGGGTTGGGTTGTTGCTGGACGACAGTTCACTTGATGGATGCACAAGCCTCAGCGGATCTGTTGGGTCTGCCAGACGGCTTAACCCAAACCGCACTGTTACCTGTTGGCTATTACACCGGCGACGATTTCAAACTCGCGAATCGATCACCCATGAGCGAGGTTGTGCATTGGAATGGCTGGAAAGGGCAGCGCTAACGATTTATGAACTGGGAAGCGTTTGAATAGAAATAAATAGTAGGCGAACAAGCGATGAAAAATACTGAGAATTCACACGAGGAAAGAGCATCATGTCAGTAACAAAGGCTGGTGGTGAAATCGCCGTCGTTCATACGCTCGCCGTTCGAAAACGGGGAGCAGCGAAAACAGTTTCACGAGTATGCAAACACGCCCGATGGAATACCTGTAGCGAGTAAAGCGCCTGGAAACCTATTCGTGAGCCCTTATGATTCCCTAGCTGACAAAGGCACGGTGTATATGTTCAGTCGCTGGAAAAGCGAGGAAGCTTGGGACGACTATGCCCGGCATAGAGCAGATATTTCTCCCGATTGGTTCCTACCGATGCTGGAATCGCAGCATATTTTGCGTTTACGCGAGATAGACTCGAGTCCAACAATAAACAGCACCCAAGCGCCTTTGTATGGTGCGCGAGAGGGTACGGTCTGCAATTTTCACACTTGGCAATTTAACGACGCCGAATTCAAAAATGAAGTGAGCGAGTTTTGGGGAATGGAACCTGGTCTTCCGTCATCGGTAGCGTATCCTGGAAATATAATTGTCTCGGCATTTGAAGCTATTGATAAGGAAAATCAGCTGGTTGTTGTCAGCGCGTGGGAAAGCGAAGAGATCTTTAAAGCTTACCGGCAAATGAGAAGAGACACAGCCCCTCCTTTCGTCCAACCCTTTCTGGTAGACGGAGTAATGGTCCAGTCAACGATTACGGATGCGGATCAGAGGGCGCGTGTCTAAAAATGTCTCGCCTGGCACAGAGTTATGAAAACAAATAAGGGATAGTTATTGATGATCGATCAAGAGGTAGACATCCACACTAAAGATGGCGTGATGAATACGTTTATCACACACCCCGAAGAAAATGGCCCCCATCCCGTGGTGATTTTCCTGATGGATGCACCGGGCAAGCGTGAAGAGTTGCACGACATGGCGCGCCGACTCGGTTCAGCTGGTTATTATGTGATGTTGCCAAATCTTTACTATCGCAGAGTGCGAGAATTCGACATTGGAGCATCGAGTCGCGATGAAATGTTCGAACATATGGATTCGCTCTCCAATGCGATGGTTTGCGAAGACATGGAAGCCCTTTTTCAATATGCATCGGCGGATAGTCCCGCTCGAGAAGGAAAGGCCGGTTGCGTCGGCTATTGTATGAGCGGCCCATTCGCATTCGCGGCAGCGGCTGCCTTCCCTGATCAAATTGCAGCGTCTGCTTCATTTCATGGTGTGCGTTTGTTCGGTGATGCAGAAGACTCGCCGCATTTGAACGCCGGAAAAATCAGCGGCGAGATGTATTTTGGTTTTGCTGAGACGGACGAGTATGCACCGCAAAAAATGATCGACGATCTCGATGGCTATCTGTCCGGAACCGGGATCAATTCTCGAATCGAAATTTATCCGGGTACGGAACATGGATTTGTATTTCCGTTAAGACAGGGAAAATACCACAAAGCATCAGCCGAACGGCATTGGGAAAGATTACTGGCGTTATGTGGCCGCTGTCTGTAGTGGTGTACTGAGGCGATGGAATGTTTCAAACATTGGTTTCGAAAGCCAATGGCCCCCTAGATCAACCAGCGCCGTGGTCGCTTTCGTGCAGCTTACAGTGGGACATCCTACGTCATCATGTTGCTGAGCATTAGACGATTCGTCGTCGAACAAAAAAGGGTGGGGACGAAAAGGTAACGTAACAGGAATTGGTGACTGCAGGATTTAGTTTTGACCCATTCATTTGGCTGGTTAAATTTTAATCCCTCCGTCACCTTTTTCTCTTCCTTTTTCTCTTTTTCTCCTCAATCCGCACGAGGAAAGGCTAATGAACGTGATTGAAACCGACTATCTCATCGTGGGC